>Ga0209382_10010129_pt1 | contig 11778 bp, 13 predicted proteins | sample SoiMetdeltSBSDD5_FD_187599 | JGI IMG/M metagenome (GOLD analysis project Ga0209382, IMG submission 187599) | Bulk soil microbial communities from a Populus tree surrounding site in Tennessee, USA - Soil MetaG P. deltoides SBSDD5 (SPAdes) (version 2) | ecosystem: Environmental > Terrestrial >...
TCTCCACTTTAGCGGCCTGCGCCATCTCCGAAACAAGCGTCAGCAGAAACAGGCCAGCGGCTGCGAAACAATGGCCGATTCTTTTCCTAGGCCGTTCGCGCATGGGCAACCTCAATCCTAATTAGCACCCTTCCTGGTGCATCAGCTTTGCGCTTCCGGTTTGCCAGGAGGTGTGCGCCTTTGTCGGTTTCCGGATCTTGTTTCTGGGGGAGGCTCGGCTCGAGTTCGGCGATTCTTGTCCCTAGATGCCGCCCCTCTACTCGGCGCGATGATGCAAGCAGACGCGGCGGCGGCGCGCAAGTTTCGGCCATTGACTTAACATTCGGGTCAACTGTACCGGGCCAAGTCGATGTTGGGTGATGGTGCCGGATGTTCGATGATGCTCCAGAAGCTGCCGTCCGTCGGAGAAATTGGCGCTCCATCAGTTGCAGCAATTTTTTACGCTCCACAGGGCCGCCTGCGTGACACGAAGAGCACGCGACCGCTGATCGTCCTTGCTCGACTTGTTCCGCACCTGGCACTTCGTGTCGCGTTCTCGCGTGATCATGTCCGCCTTGATTTGATAGCGGACTCCCTTCGACGCGAATGACCCTTGCAGGAGTTAGTGACTCTTACTTAGCTATCGCAGCTTTGCCGGTTCTGCGCAGAGGCTTGGTGAGCTGCAGTGGTCCATGGATGACCCGCAAGAGCGGAGCACGCCCGCGTTGAAGAAAGGTCGCAGTTCGCGGCGATGTTTTTCAAGAATGTGTCGAGTTCAGGCCGTCTCCGCCATCCAGGAGCTCAGCATCTGCTATGCGGGCAAGTGGTCGCCGATCAATCAGCAATCTCAGAATATCGGGCCGCGAATAGTGGCCGGCAATATCAGCTACACTCTTTGCCGCGAGCACTGCCTCCATCGAGCCGTCAGCGACGAGGATTGTCTCACCTGAGGCCGGTCCGGCAATAACCTCACCTCTTGGGTCGATTATGTAGCTGTCACCCGTCTCTCCGAAACCCGAGAGTTCGCGATAGCGCTCCGGCGTGTCGGCGATGCGTCGCACGCCACCAACGGCGATTACATAGCAAGCCGCTTGCGAAGCAAACGCGCGAGACAGCAAGAGCTGACGCGACCAAAGCGTCACTGGAGGCGGTGGTGCTGGCGACTGTTCGCGCCCAGGCCACGCTGCGACATGGATTTGCGTGCCCTGCGCGGCGAGCGCATAGCCGGGCAGCATCAGATTGTGTTCCCAGCAATTTAGCCCGCTGATGCGCCCATATGGTCTTTCGTGAACACGCAGGCCCTGCGCGTCGCCTTCACCCCAGGCGGCCCTTTCGACGAAGGTTGGTTTAATCTTGCGATGCCGGCCGAGTATGCAGCCATCGCGACCGATGAACAGCAGCGTGCAATAGACTGTTCCCTGGGTTGCCCGGTCGCGCTCGACGATGCCGATGACCACATCGACGCCGGCAGATTTAGCTGCTGTACAGAGCTTCTCGGTCGTTGGGCTTGGGATCTCGACTGCACTTGCGATATATTCAGCCAACGCTTTGAATGTCAGCGGCTGCGTTTGAGCGTAGATGAAGAAAGGATACCCGGGCAACCAGGTCTCGCCAAAGGCGGCTATCGTGGCTCCCATCGCCCCAGCTTCCTTGATCAAGGAGCAGGCTTTCTCAGTAGAAGCCTCCCGGTCGAAGAAAATTGGCGCAGCCTGGATGGCAGCCAGCTTAAATCCATGTTTCGCAGTCAAGGCACTCCTCCCTTGCCTTATGCAATGACAGTCGCATGAAAGACACTGTGCTCGTCAACATCGCGCCCAAAAGGTTGGCCGGTGGCGCCAACCGCTCAGGCGCCGCCCTTGTCTAAGAGCAATGACTTCGAGCGCCAGCTTCCATTCGCAGATCTTTCACTTTAGAGCATCACTCTAGAGCAACAGCCTAGTTCTAGTCAACGGCGAATGTGCTAGTGAAATGCAGGCTAATGTCAGAGCAGACTGGTGCGGCAATGGATCGGATAGAACCCTCGCATGCGACGCGCAACGACCTGTTGCAAGCAGGGCTGAAGGCGTTCCAACAGACCGGATACGAAAGGGCTACCGTCGCCAACATTCGCGCCATCGCGGGTGTGTCGAATGGCAGCTTCTTTCACTTTTTCAAGTCGAAAGAAGCACTGGCCGCGGCGCTCTACCTCGATGCGCTTCACTCCTATCACGATGCAATGGCGCGCAGAGTCTCTGAGCGGACGGGCGCAGCCGAGGGCGTGGAATATCTCGTCAAGGCACATCTGCGCTGGGTGGTAGATCACCGCTCTCAGGCGCGCTTCCTGTTCGAGCAGTCGCGATCGGAATGGTTGGGGCAGGTGCGCGATCAGCAACGGGCTGCGAACGCTTCTTTCAAAAGGTCGGTGCAACGCTGGATGGAGCCCAGAGTGAAAGACGGCACGTTGTACGATCTGCCCCCACCTGTGCTGATCGCTCAGATCATAGGGCCGGCGCAGATCTTCTGCCGCGCATGGTTGTCCGGCCGCAAGAGCCAGCCCCCCGATCGCCATGCGAAAGACTTGGTCAACTGCGCGAGGAGAGCGGTTGTTTGCTCCAGCTCCGCAGGACAGTGAGGTTCACACAGCACACCGCAGGCCAAGCGCGAGATCGGCAAGTTTCCATCAGTAGGGTGGACCTCGCCGGCTCGCTCATGCTGATCAGGTGCCCGCTTCACACTTTTTCATGAAGCTGCTCTTCGCAGCACCCGCGAGCTTCTTGCCGTCTTTTCCTAATGCGCTCGCTTCGCAGCACTTCTTCATCGCGCTGGTCTTGGCTGCTCCCGCGAGCGCCTTGCCATCTTTGCTGACCGCTTTGGTTGCGCACGCTGCGCCCTCCTGAGCGATGACCGGGCCGGCAGCAAAGAGGGATAAGAATGCAACGAGGTAAAGACGCTTCATAGCTTACCTCCAATGTTGGTGCTTCGTCCCGGCGTGCAGCCATCCTGCCACTTCGCGGGCCAGACTGACAAGGCTTGACGCATCTCTGGAAGGGAAGATCGGTGACCTTATGTCAACCATGGCGGTGGAACTGGCGGTGCTCAATCTTTGAGGCGAAGGCTCGCTCCTTACGTGCAGGCTTTTCAGGTGTGTTGGCTTGGCCGTGGATTAGAGGAGCGCAGCTCACGGCGTTTGGGGGTTTCCGGCATTTGCGGAATTTCCGGTACCCACACGCGACGCGCGCAAAGCCGGGTTCACGTCCCATCGCCGGGCTGGCCTTCCAGGTCGTCCGCTCTTTTCCGATGGCATCTCTCGAAGCCACCCGGCACCGGAAAGCTGGCCTAGGAGGCTATCAACGTGTGCTGCATCAAGGCTCCTGCCTAGCGCATGAACACGCACATCTTCTATGGAAAGCGAAGTCTTCCCTGTGGCCTGCAGCCAGTTCAGCACATGGCGTGCGTTCTTGTGACGGTCCGTGATGCCCATCAAGCGCACTGCGGCTTGGCCGTGCGGCCAGAAGTAGTTGAGCCACATAAAAATGGCGGCTTCCATGAATTGATCGTCAATCTCAGATGGCCCGTGGTTCAGTAGGGGGGGCCCGAAGCCATTGCCGCCACCCGATCGCGAAGGTGTCGGCATGGCCCAATCGAGAAAGGCCAACGTGCCTGCAAGGCGCAGCACATGGGTTTCTGCCTTGGCCCATTGCTCTCTCTCCCGACCATCGAGCACATCGCGACCACCGTAGTGCATGCGGCGGAAAGACTCGAAGCGCTCGCGCGCTGCAGCGGACAGCGGCACCTTATGTGGTTCATCATAGTCCTGAAGATTGATTAGCTGCAGGAAGACCCCTTCAAGATCGCGATCAACCTCTTCGACATCATCAGTCAGCGGCGCGTAACTTGCCTCTTCCGGCCACCCAAAGAGGATCCGCGCGTAGAAGCCGTCATCGTCACCCTTGAAGGCATTGACCAGCTTGTCAGGCTGAAATCCTCCGGTTAGGCCCACGAGCAGGTGAGGGATTTTCAGCGGCAATCGACCCATGCGCTCAACGCTGTAGGGGCCTCCGTTCCATGCCTCCAGCCAGAATGGCCGATCACTCCCTCCATGGGCGTAGCGGGTCATATTGGCGAAGAGACCAGATAATTCATCACGCACGACGAGCATTCCTCTGCGGCGTACGCCGAGGAGTATGGCCAGCTTCTCTATTGTCGCGTCATTGGTGTAGATACGGGGTGGAATGAAGAGGCCTGGGCTGTCAGCCTCCCGCGGCTTCTCGGTCACGCTCCCCAAGTCAGGGGCCTTGTCAATTTGCGCCTTCCAGTTCTTCAGAGCAGCCTTGGCTTTGGCCGCACGGGTCTCGTGCTGACGCCGCATTTCTTCGACGGACTCCTCTCGCAAGCGTTCGACGCTGGCAAGAGCTTTTCGACTGACGTTGAGTCCTGGAGTCTTGCCAGCGCCCGAGTAGCCAATAATGGCGGTCCACATTGACAGCGGCTCGGACCAGGAGGTCGAAGCCTGCACGCGCCTTGCAGTACCGACCAGGCTTGAGCTGACAGCAAGAAGGGGGAGGATGACATAATCGACGGGAGCTCCTGCGCCGCGCGCCGCGCGAGCTACCCACTCGCGCCAACTCGGAGGTAAGGCCTCGATTGGGAATGGCGGCAGATTACCGCGACTGGTGTCGAGGAGCGACCATTCGGGGTCGGGCCACCCACCATCGGCCGATGGGGTACCGGAAATACCGCGATTACCGGAAATGCCGCCGATCATGGCTCGCCCCCCGCTGCGAACCAAAGCAGCTCCAGCTCATCCTCCCTGTCCGCTATCCTCTTGTCGAGCTCTGGAAAATTTCTTGGCAGGCGATCGAAAGCAGCACGTTTAGCTTCATCCTCTGTCTCGTAAGGCGCATCAGGCACCCATCCAATCCCGGTAACCCTGTGCACCACACGAAACCACCACCCTTTTGGTAACGGGTAGACGACCACGTTGCAGCGGTCGACGTTCCGGTAGTGGTTGCCCTTCCTCGAGACTCGCCACCCATCTGCGGTCAGCCACTTGTTGCACGCCTTCAAATATTTCTTGAACTTGATCTCCCGTCGCTTAGCAGCAGAGGACTCCTGCTCCATCCTGCCTGCACAAATGCAGCCAACTCTCAGACTCCCGACGAAGTCGGGATGGGTCATAATGTGGACGTAGCGAACCTTTGCGGTGCAGCACATCTCGCATTTGTGCGCGGCTGTACCACCGTCTTCCATGCCCACACAGGTCCAACCGCGATGAGGCACCCCAAGCCCCGCAGATGTGCCTCCACCGTCCCCCATCGCGGGGGACGCAAAATCTGGCTTGCGCCCGTCACCGGGTTTTGTTTCAATTGCCATACCAAAACCCCCTCTATTCTGACTCGGCCGGCGTTCCAGCGCCGGCCATTCTCTCGCTTCAAGCGGCCTTCTCTTTGTCGCTGTTCTCCTCGTTTGCGTCTCGCAGCCATTTTGCTGCTGCCTCCACCATGACCTTTTGCAAGGTGGTGCGGCGTCTAAAAGCGGCAATTCGCATTTCGCTGTGCAGCTCGGCAGGCAAGCGAACGATAGTGGCTTGCGGTCTTTTCTCCATTTGGCTCTCCTTTCTTGATAGCGCCTTAAATTCCATCGGTAATTAATCAAGCCAGCCGCACCCGAGCCGTGTCAACCGAGGCGGCACATTTGGGCTCACATATTCGAGAGTTTAATTGAGCGCGGTCTTCCGTGATTTTGATTGCGATTGCGTGCCCTCGCCTGTACGATGCCGCAAAACGCGTCAAATTTGACCCGTGGCGGCGGTTTTGTGTTTTGTCGGCCCGGGGGCCGGGTTGTCCGAAAATCGCACCCACGGCCACGTATGGCATTCGGCGGAACCATACTGTCTCTCCCCACTCACCTTAGCTGCGTCCTTGGGGATGTTCGTCAGATGGCGTTGACCCGTCTTCGCCGCCCGGCTCGAAGTTCGCGAGTAGGTTCTTTTCGCTGATGACGTGGATGGCGCCCAGCTTCGTGGCGCCCTTCAGATGACCCCGTTCGAGCCAATGAAAGACGCGCCGCTTGGTGGCGGGCATTCCTAGCTTTTTCAGGTATTCCGCTATCTCGGCCGCGCCGTACAGGACGCGAATGCGGACCGGTTCTTTGTCCATAGCAACAACTCCTTGCCCGCGAGACGGGCGGGGATCGATTGTTTGGAGGTGCTGCGAGGGACTCCCAGTTCCTACGCTGGGCAACTTGTGCGGCTCAGGTACCGCGGCCCAGCAGCCTTGGCGGACGAGGCTGGGCTTTTGTGCGGGTCGGTTACCGCTTCCTTCGTCTTACGTTGCGCGGCAGGGCCGCGACTGGTTGAAAGATATATCCCTTTATATCCAGCCTTTCAAGCAAAATCGACACAGTGCCATTTTGGCTTGTCATCCGCGGTTTTGCCCTTGATAACGTGAAACCATTACAGCTTGAGCGCCATGAAGGCATTATAGTAAAAACAGTGAACTACTATCTGGTGGCTTGTAGTATGAAGGGCGCGAACCACTATTTCTGGGATTTCATAGTATGAGAGCGACCAACTACTATCTCCGCGGCTCATAGTATGATGGTGGCCGGCCACTACGTCAGCGGGTTCATAGTAACCGAACGGCCAACCACTATGTCAGCGGCTTATAGTATGAAGCCTTGAGTCACTATCTGCGCGCGGCATTAGGAAAAAATCTGCTCTGGCCTAACAGGCATTCATGTCATAATTACAGCCCATGTCGAGAATTCAACTGCGACCAAAACACCTCGTCCAGGGCGCTGACGCGCGAACCGCGAAGGGTGTAACAGGTAGTCGGCCGATTTTGGAGTAAATGGCCGTGTCAGTTCGCAAGCGTAAGGGTCTCCACAAGCGACCTTGGCAAGTCGACTACCGCGATGGCAGCGGTAAGCGTCGCTCCAAGCAGTTCGTGACGAAGAAGGAGGCAGATGCTTTCTCGGCCACAGCCACAGTCGAGGTTCGGGAAGGCGTCCATGTTCCTGACGAGGCGACAGTGTCTGTCGCTAAGGCTGGCGAGTTGTGGATCGCAAGCGGCAAGGTGGCGGGTCTTGAGCGCACCACCATCGACCAGCAACAGCAGCACCTGAAGCTGCACATGATCCCCTTTATCGGCGCCGTGAAGCTCAACAAGCTGAATGTGCCGGCAGTGCGGGCGTTCCAAGATCGCCTGCGCCAAGAGGGTCGGTCACTCGATATGGTCAAACGGGTCACCGTCAGCCTTGGCAGCATCATGGCCGATGCCCAGGAACGAGGCCTCCTGGCTCGCAATTTTATTCGCGACATGCCTCGATCACGGGCTGAGAAGCGCAACAGGCCCAAGCTCCGCATAGGTGTCGACATCCCTACACCCGCGGAGATCAACGCCATTATCGCAAACGCCACAGAACCGCGGTGGCGCGCCCTTCTCCTCACTGTCGCCTTTACCGGGCTTCGAGGCAGTGAGATCCGAGGCCTTGAGTGGGATGCCATTGAGTTCTTGCCGCCGGGCGAGGGCGCCGTGATCCATGTTCGCCAACGGGCCGATCGGTACAAGCAGATTGGTATGCCGAAGTCGGAAGCTGGACATCGCTCGATCCCGGTGGGGCCGCTTGTCGCCAACACGCTTCGGGAGTGGCAGCTTTGCTGCCCGAGACGAGACACTGGGCGGCGAGATGCAGATGGTAGGCCCATCAAGGAACTGCGTTACGTGTTTCCGAACGGCGCCGGCAACATCGAGGACCACACCAACATCGTCACTCGTGGTTTGGTGCCTGCGGTCTTGGCGGCCGGCCTTACAGTTCCTGTCCTGGAAGATGATGGTAGTCCCAGGCTCGACGAACAGGGCCAACCTGCGATGAAGGCGAAATACACTGGCCTGCACTGCTTCCGACATTTCTTCGTGTCTTGGTGCGCCAACCGCAAGGTCGATGGAGGTCGGGAACTATCGCAGGAGATCGTCCGAGAGCTGACAGGACACTCATCGCAGGAGATGACCAATATCTACAGTCACTTGTTCCCTCGGAGAGACGACAGCGAAGAGCGCGCGGCAGCTGAACGCGCGGTCATGACCGCTGTTGCAACGGGGATGCAACATCAATCAGCACGGGCGCCGGAAAACCGTTCTCGATCAACGGTGTAACGGGCATGCACAGCGGACTCTGACTCCGTTAATCTAGGTTCGAATCCTAGTCCCCCAGCCAACGAAATCAGTAGCTTATCCCCTGCTCTCCAGTCCAAGCGCGTAGTCGCGGGATTTTTGCGGGACTCGCGCCGCAGCGCGCTCCGCATGACCACCAGTTCCGGCCTCCGGCCGTCGCGCTCGCAAACGCTGTCAGCCGCCTCGATCAGCCGCGACAGGTCTGCTGCCGAGTAGTGTGTCGTGATCCTACCGGACCGATGACCCAGGAGGTCTTGTCGATCCTCGTAGCCCACGCCACTCGCCCGAGCCGCCGGCCGAACCTGTGTTTGAGGTCGTGAACCCGCACGTGGTGAAGTCGGGCGCGTGAAATTGATCCAAGTCTTGCAGGAGGAGGGAAGGCACTCCCCGGAATGATCGCCGCTGAGCTCGGGCCGCAGCGGGGCTTGCGCGTCTCGTGCGCCAAACCTGCCCTTTCCCGCACAGCTGACACAGACGCTGCACCGACTAGACACCGCACGAGTCAGCCAGTCGGCAAGAAGGGTGCCGATGGGATGCGAGTGGCGAGGAGGTGGAGTACTGGGGCTTGGTTGCGATCGTCGGGCCGAGGCCGGATAAGATACGCGTCATCTTGCGGCGCGTGGGAACCGGTCACATCACGTTCTGGAGCGTGATGCGGGGGTCGAAGATCCTGCCGGATGGCCGGGGCGCGGCTCGCACCCGAGAACCTGGAAGCAGATTGACGCCGCAATCGAAAGGCCGCCCGAAGGCGGCGCTTTGATGTGCTTGCTTTTCAGCTAACCCGAGGGTCTAGCTGAACAGGGCTTGCGCCCACAAGCACGTACGTACGCTAACATGGAATCATGAGTTTTGCATGTGGCTGGGACCCTTGAGGGAGGGAAGCAATGACCTTGCCGGCGATCACCGCGACCTATCTTGGTGTGCTCGCGCTGATCTACGCGTTCTTGGGCCTTCGGGTCGCGAGATTCCGCCGCGGTAACAAGATCGTTTTCGGGGATGGCGATGATCGCTACCTTCGAAGCGCGATCCGCGCTCATGCGAACTTTGCCGAGTATGTGCCCATCATCGTCGTCATGAATGCGTTGTTGGAGATGGGAGGCGCCGCTTCGGTGCAGATGCACGTACTGCTTGGAACGCTCACGGTATCGCGGGTTCTGCATCCCTTCGGTATGCACGCGAAACCGATGGCACCCCAATTCATCGTCGGCCGGATCGTGGGGATGATACTGACGTTTCTCGTGTTGGTCGCATCGGCGCTGTTGCTGCTGCGCCGCTTCGCGCTCTCTTAGAGCATACGAGGGTAACCGGCGCTTGAGGCGGCCCGTCAAGGCGACCCGCTTCGCGGGCGCGCTTCGCGCGGCCTTGACCGGCCGGCGCGCCGGTTGAGGGACACCTATGAGAGAATGGGGTAGGGTGGCTGTGCTGCGTGTTGTTTGCTCCAGAGTGCTGGAACGATTCCGAGGAGGGCTGCTTATGCCAGACGGAAGACGAGCTGGGGACCATGCTCCTGAGTACAAGCATGTTCATGACATGGAATGGGAGATGGGCCGATTCAAAAACAGGACGAAGTTTCTCTTTCATCCGCATCCAGATCGCCCGACCGAGCCGAACGCCGGTCTCATAAGGTACGAACCCGGGGCGAGCTATCCCCTCCACAGACACGACTTCGCGCAAGTGTGGTACATCCTCGAGGGTGAAATGACGTGCGGTGGCACGACCTACGGCCAGGGAACATTTGTTTACATGCCCGACCCGCACTTCGAGCACGAGATGACGACAAAGAGTGGATGCACGGTCGTATTTCTCCAATATCCCGGTCCCACGACTGGTGCGCCGGCGATTTACGAGGGTCGGATGAACCTGAGGGAGCCGGAGTCTCCGCAGGATTATGATCTTAATCGCTGAGTGGGATTTCCACTTAGCAAGAACGGCAGCTCGAAACCCGGAACAGAGCGCACAGATTTTGCGCGACCGCATCATGGGTTCCGGGATGTGGCAGCACGGTCTATCGGTATCAGCTTGTGCATTTTCGATACCGCGTGGATCACGGTTTGGCGGCCCGGTAGGCGCAGTGAGCACGCTTTGCGCGGCCTTGACTGGTCGGCACGGTGTACGGTGCCGTGCTTGGTGCTTCCCGGTGATGACACGCCGCATCCGGCGGTCATCGGAGCAGAGCTCGCAGAGCGCTGCCCGACGCTGCGCAGATGAAACCTTGGAAGGGCCCGGAGCATCTCGATGCGCAGTGCAACCGCGTCATCAGCTTCCTAGAGAAGCACACGCCTTAGTCTCTTCCGTCACGCCGGGCTCAAAATTAGAGGGAGGTCGCGGTTGAATCCACGGGAGGCTGCCGTGAAGTGCTTGCGCATCTATGCTTCGGCGGATGGTGAATCCCATTTTGGTGAGATCGAGATCCCGACAAGCAAGAAATCAGTTCATCCAGACGCCGCACCGTTCGAGATATCGGCGCACTACCCCGCTTCTCGCACACGCTTCACGCGAATTCTGGCAGGCATGAGCCAAGTGACTTGGCACACAGTGCCTGAACGTGTGCCTGTACGCCCGAAGGGCGCGAGGCCGGAGCAAGGCTCCTACGCGGCGTTAGCGATCTGTGATGGAGTGGTGATCGCAGGTTGGTTGCGCGGTCTTGTCGGTTGGAATGCCATGCGCCAGTGCAGTTCGCAGTAGGGACGATTCGCAAGTTGTCGCGCCCCGCAGAAATGGAAATCCGGATGCCGCGGCTCACCGATAGGCCAGCGGCAGTCCTGCTTCTCAAGGTTGAGCAATTTCTTCGGGCCCGTCTGTTTCTTGGGCTTGGTCTTCGTTGCCATGACATCCTGCGGACGGTTGAAAGCCTTGCCGCAGATGGGAATTCTGTCCCGGGATGACATCCCCTCTTCGGGGGAGGGCGCTAGGGCTGTCTGCAATTGCGCAGACACCGCGATGCGGAGAGGCCATGAGCTCGGCAGCAAGTATAGCAAGCCCGCGTGCCCGCACGTTCTCCGCGGCAGGCCGGGCGATAGTAAACCCTGGCGCCGTTCGCGGCGCGCAGCCGTGCGGCATCTGCTTGCGCCCGCGCATTGTCGTACGCAAGGTCGGCCTTCTGGTTCGCAATGCGGGCCTGGCCGATAAAGCAATCGGTTCGCTTGGGGCCGCGCGGCATTGCCTCGCACGCACCCTGTGCAGAGACCAACGCCGGTGAGCCAACAGCAATTGAGGCGATCGTCAGCAGGAAGGTGGACAGGCAGCGCATGAGAAGCAAGCGTTGGAGTTAGTGAGCAAGCAGAACTATTGCAGGTAGTCGGTTTTGTGACCATCGACGGAAACCCTTAGCGCGCGGTTTGGTCAAAGACTGGCAATCCCGAAGAACGGCTTGGGGACGGCTACATGGAGATGCGGTAGGGTGGTCTATCCAGAGTGGGAGGTGCGCCATGATCGCGTTCAACGCCGTACGTTTCCGGGTGAAGCCTGGTTGGGAGCAGGAGTTCCTCGACGCTCACAAGATGGTGGAGGCGAATTGGTCCGGCCTTCGGCATGCGAACATGATCAAGACGGGTGAGCGCACCTATTGCATCATCGCTGAGTGGTCGGACATGGAGGCGCTCGCAGCCGCACGGCCGCAGATGATCGAGACGCTCGAATCGTTCCG
>Ga0209382_10010131_pt1 | contig 11777 bp, 14 predicted proteins | sample SoiMetdeltSBSDD5_FD_187599 | JGI IMG/M metagenome (GOLD analysis project Ga0209382, IMG submission 187599) | Bulk soil microbial communities from a Populus tree surrounding site in Tennessee, USA - Soil MetaG P. deltoides SBSDD5 (SPAdes) (version 2) | ecosystem: Environmental > Terrestrial >...
ATGAAAACCCAACAAAAAGGCTTCACGCTGGTCGAGATCGCGATCGTACTGGTGATCATCGGCCTGCTGCTCGGCGGCATCCTGAAAGGCCAGGAGATGATCACGCAGGCGAAGATCAAGAACGTGATCGCCGACTTCTCCGGCATCTCGGCCGCCTATCACGGCTACCAGGACCGGTATCGCGCCATCCCGGGCGATGACCCGAACGCCAACACGCGTTGGGCTGGCGCCACGCAGGGCAACGGCAACGGTCAGGTTGCCGGAAGCTACAACAGCGCGAACGCCGCCGACGAATCGCGACTGTGGTGGGACCACCTGCGCCGCGCGGGCTTCGTCGCCGGCACCGCCACGCAGCAGCCGTTCAACGCGGTCACCGGGATGCTCGGCGTGCAGACCGGGAATGCGGCCGGCGGCGCGGCGCTGGGCGGGTTTACCGGCCTGATCGTCTGCTCGGCCAACCTGCCGGACAAGATCGCGATTGCGGTGGACACGCAGATGGACGACGGCGTGCCGAATACCGGCACGGTGCGCGGCATTCTCCAGGCCACCCCGAATCCCGTGATCGACGCGGCCGCAGTGGCGCCGGCGGCCTACGCGGAAACCGGCACCAACGTGTATACCCTCTGCCGCGCGCTGTAAGCACGGCAGCATAGGGCGAAAGGCCGGCCGCGCGCCGGCCTTTTTCATTGGCACCCGGCGCTATACTCCCCCGCTATGGCCAACGTCGTGCGCCCCCTGCGGCCCACCCCCCCGCGCGCCGGCGGCGAGGCGCGCCAGGCGGGCGCGCTGGAGCTGGCGCGCAAGGTCCTCGCCATCGAAGCCGAGGCGGTGCACGCGCTGATCGCCCGCCTTGACGAGCGCTTCCTCGCCGCGCTGCGCCTGATCCAGGTCTGCCTGGACGGCGAGCGCGGCCGCGTGATCGTCAGCGGCATCGGCAAATCCGGCCACATCGCGCGCAAGATCGCCTCCACCATGGCGAGCACCGGCACGCCGGCGTACTTCGTGCACCCGGCCGAGGCGAGCCACGGCGATCTCGGCATGATCCGCGCCGAGGACGTGTTCATCGCCATCTCCAATTCGGGCGAGAGCGCGGAATTGATGCGCATCGTGCCGGCGATCAAGCGCGAAGGGGCCAAGCTGGTGGCGATCACCGGCAACGCCGACTCGCCGCTGGCGCGCGAGGCCGACGCGCACCTGGACGCCGGCGTGGAAAAAGAGGCCTGCCCGCTGAATCTCTCGCCCACCGCCAGCACCACGGCGGCGCTGGCGCTGGGCGACGCGCTCGCCATCGCGCTGCTCGATGCGCGCGGCTTTTCCGCCGCCGATTTCGCGCGCTCGCATCCGGGCGGCGCGCTGCGCCGCGAGGCGCTCAAGCACGTGGCCGACGTGATGCATCGCGGCGCCGAAGTGCCCAGGGTGCGCGAGAACGCCACGCTCAAGCAGGCGCTCGACGAAATGACGCGCGGCGGACTGGGCATGACCGCCGTGGTGGACGCGCAGGGCCGCGTCAAGGGCATCTTCACCGACGGCGACCTGCGCCGCGCGCTGAAGAAGGTCGCCGGCCTGAAGGCGGCGCGCATCGCGCGGGTGATGACCGCCAACCCGCGCACCATCGCGCCGCAGGCGCTTGCCACCGAGGCGGTGGCGCTGATGGACCGCCACCGCATCAGCCAGCTGCTGGTGACGGGGGCCGCGGGCGAACTGATCGGCGCGCTCAACATGAACGACCTGCTGCGCGCAAAGGTCGTCTGAGCCGATGGCGCAGGTCACCGCCGACGCGCTCGAGCGCGCGCGCCGACTGCGGCTCATGCTGTTCGATGTCGACGGCGTGCTCACCGACGGCCGCCTGTGGTACGGGCCCGGCGGCGAGGCGCTGCAGGCCTTCCACGTGCTCGACGGCCACGGCGTGAAGCTGCTGCAGCAAGGCGGCATCGCCGCCGGCATCCTGTCGGGGCGCAGCTCGAGCGCGGTGGCGCTGCGCGCCGCCGAGCTCGGCGTGGCGCACGTGCTGCAGGGCATCGAGGACAAGCGCCCCGCGTTCGACGGCCTGCTCGCGCGCCTGGGGCTGCAGGCCGCCGAGGCGGGCTACATGGGCGACGACCTGCCGGACCTGCCGGTGCTCGCGCGCTGCGGCCTGGCCTGCGCGCCGCGCTCGGCGCACGCCGAGGTGCGCCGCGGCGCGCACTACGTCGCCGATGCCGAAGGCGGCTGCGGCGCGGTGCGCGAAGTCTGCGACTACGTGCTGCGCGCGCAGGGCCGCCGGCCGTGAACCTGTCGGCGACGCGCCTGTTCCCGCTCGTGCTGATGCTGGCGCTCGCGCTGGTCACCTTCTGGCTCGAGCGCACGGTGCGCGAGGAGCCGGCGCCCGCGGCGCAGCGCAGCCACCACCCGGACTATGTCGTCGAGCGCTTCACGATCACCGATTTCAACCGCGCGGGCATCGCCGAGTCGGCGCTGTCGGCCGCCAGGATGGAGCACTTCCCGGACGACGACTCCACCGACTTGCAGGCGCCGCGCGTGATGCAGGCCAGGCCCGGGCAGCCGCGCCTCACCCTGGCGGCGGACCGCGGCACGCTGTCGCAGGACGGCGAGGAGTTGTTCCTGTACGACAACGTGCTGGTGGCGCGCGAAGCCACCGCCGGCCTCGCCGAGGCGCGCATGCAGACCGGCTTCCTGCACGTGGTGCGCGCGCGCTCGCTGGTGCGCACCGACCGCGAGGTGCGCATCAGCGAGGGGGGGCGCGCCATCATCGGCCGCGGCATGGAGTACGACAACGAATCGCGCCAGCTGTCGCTGCACGCCGAGGTGCGGGGAAGCTTCGAGGCGAAACAGTGATGGGCCGGCGCATCGCCATCGCTGCGGCCATGGCGATTGCAGCCATGTCTGCCTTTTCGGCCAGGGCCGAAAAGGCAGATCGGGAGAAACCCACGCAGGTCGAAGCGAACCGGATGACCTCCTACGAAGCGCGCCGCATCAGCATCTTCGAGGGCAACGTGGTGCTCACCAAGGGCACCATGCAGCTGCGCGCCGAGCGCGTGGTGGTGCGCCAGGACGCCGACGGCTACCAGACCGCCAGCGCCAGCGGCAAGCCGGTGCGCTTCCGCCAGAAGAGCGACGCGCGCGCCGGCCAGGAGGGCATCTGGCTCGACGGCGAGGCGCTGCGCGTCGAGATCGACGAGAAGAACGAACGCGTCGAGCTGCACGAGAGCGCGCGCGTCACGCGCGACCAGGACGAGGTGCGCGGCAACTACATCCTGTACGACCAGCGCTCCGAGTTCTTCTCCGTGTCGAGCGCCAAGGGGGCGCCCGATTCGCGCGTGCGGGCGGTGATCCAGCCGAAGAAGCCGGCGGTCAAGCCATGAGCCAGCTGCGCTGCGAGCGCCTGCGCAAGCGCTACAAGTCGCGCGCCGTGGTGCAGGACGTCTCGCTCGAGGTCTCCAGCGGCGAGGTGGTCGGCCTGCTGGGGCCCAACGGCGCCGGCAAGACCACCTGCTTCTACATGATCGTCGGCCTGATCGCCGCCGACGCCGGCCGCATCCACCTCGACGGGCGCGAGCTCACGCACCTGCCGATCCACGCGCGCGCGCGCCTCGGCATCTCCTACCTGCCGCAGGAGAATTCGGTGTTCCGCAAGCTCACGGTGGAGGAGAACGTGCAGGCGGTGCTCGAGCTGCAGGGCCTGCCGCGCGCCGAGATCGAGGCGCGCCTGCAGGAGCTGCTGAAGGATCTCAACATCGCGCACCTGCGCAAGCACACCGCGCTGTCGCTCTCCGGCGGCGAGCGCCGCCGCCTGGAGATCGCGCGCGCGCTCGGCACGCGGCCCGCCTTCATCCTGCTCGACGAGCCTTTCGCCGGCGTCGACCCGATCGCGGTGCTCGACATCCAGCGCATCATCCGCTTCCTGAAGGAGCGCTCGATCGGCGTGCTGATCACCGACCACAACGTGCGCGAGACGCTCGGCATCTGCGACCGCGCCTATATCATCAACGAGGGCGCGGTGCTCGCCTCGGGCCACCCGGAGGAGATCGTCTATAATGACAGCGTGCGCCGGGTATATCTCGGCGAGCATTTCCGCATGTAGCCGCCCCCCGGCGGACCTCTCCTGCCCATGAAGCCCACCCTGCAGTTCCGGCTCTCGCAGCATCTGACGCTGACGCCGCAGCTGCAGCAATCGATCCGACTGCTGCAGCTCTCCACGGTCGAGCTGAACCAGGAGATCGAGAAGATGCTGATGGAGAACCCGATCCTCGAGCGCGAGGACATCGAGGGCGATGCGCAGGCGGCCTTCGTGCCGCTGCGCGACGCGCCGCAGAGCGACGAGATGCGCAATGCGCCGGCGCAGGACGCCCCGGCGCCCGAGGAGCATGCCGAGCGGCACGAGGACTGGCTGGCCGAGGTCGCGGCGCCGACCTGGCGCGGCGACGACGAGGAGGAAGGCGAGCGCGGCTTCGCCGCGCCGGACACGCCGACGCTGCGCGAGCACCTCAACCAGCAGCTCAGCCTCACCGGCATCGGCGAGCGCGACCGCGCGCTGGTCGCGCTGCTGATCGACGTCCTGGACGACGACGGCTACCTGACGCAGCCGCTGGAGGAGATCGCCGCGCTGTTTTCCGCCGAGGCGGAAGTGGACCTCGAGGAGCTGGGCATCGCGCTGCGCCACCTGCAGAACTTCGAGCCCGCCGGCGTGGGCGCGCGCACGCCGGCGGAATGCCTGCTGCTGCAGCTGCGCGCCGATGCCGCGCTGCGCGAGCACGCGGCCGCCGCGCTCGCCATCGAGATCGCGGAGAAGCACCTGCCGCTGCTCGCCGGCCGGGACTACGCGCGCCTGAAGAGCCTCACCGGCGCGAGCGAGGAGTCGCTGCGCGCGGCGCAGAAGCTGATCCTCGGCCTCAACCCGCGCCCCGGCGCCGCCTTTGCGCGCGTCGAGACGCGCTACATGATCCCGGACGTGATCGTGCGCAAGTTGAAGGGCGTGTGGCGCGCCAGCCTCAACCCCGAGGCCATGCCGCGGCTGCGCATCAACCGGCTGTACGCCGACCTCGCCGGCAGCGCGCGCAACGGCTCGAACGCGCTCGCCTCGCAGTTGCAGGAAGCGCGCTGGATGATCAAGAACGTGCAGCAGCGCTTCGACACCATCCTGCGCGTGTCGCAGGCCATCGTCGACCGGCAGCGCCGCTTCTTCGAGCACGGCGAGGTGGCGATGCGGCCGATGGTGCTGCGCGAGATCGCCGAGCTGCTCAGCCTGCACGAGAGCACCATTTCGCGCGTCACCACGCAGAAGTTCATGGCCACGCCGCGCGGCATCTTCGAACTGAAGTACTTCTTCGGCAGCCACGTCGCCACCGACACCGGCGGCGCGGCCTCCTCCACCGCGATCCGCGCGCTGATCAAGCAGCTGGTGGCCGCGGAGGACGCGCGCTCGCCGCTGTCGGACGCGGCCATCGCGCAGATCCTCGGCCAGCAGGGCATCGTGGTGGCGCGGCGCACCATCGCGAAGTACCGGGAATCTTTGCAGATCCCGCCGGTCAATCAACGCAAGAGCCTCTGACTTGCCACCTCGCCGCAGGAGCGCACATGAACCTGAACGTCAGCGGACACCACCTCGACGTGACTCCCGCGATCCGCGGCTACGTGCAGGGCAAGCTGGAGCGCATCACACGGCACTTCGACCACGTCATCGACGCGCACGTCATCCTGTCGGTGGACAAGCTGCGGCAGAAGGCCGAGGTCACGCTGCACCTGCGCGGCAAGGAGCTGCACTGCGCCAGCGAGGACCAGGACCTGTACGCCGCCATCGATCTGCTGGCCGACAAGCTGGACCGCCAGGTGCTCAAGTACAAGGGCAAGCGCAGCGACAAGCCGCACGCGGCGCTCAAGCGCGCGGACGCTGACAATCCTTGACCCTCGCCCCCGGCGGGCGGCGGCCGCCGCCTTGGGCTATAATCCGCGCCCTCTGCAGTGCCGCCCCGCCGGGGCCTGACCGGTAGACCATGGGTCTCGTCGCCAAACTGCTGCCGCCCGCCAACGTGCTGCTCGACCTGCAGGTGTCGAGCAAGAAGCGCCTGTTCGAGCAGGTCGGCCTGCTGTTCGAGAACAATCACGGCATCGCCCGCAGCCTGGTGTTCGACAGCCTGTTCGCGCGCGAGCGCCTGGGCTCCACCGGCCTGGGCCAGTGCGTCGCCATCCCGCACGGGCGCATCAAGGGCCTGAAGGACGCGCTCGGCGCCTTCGTGCGCGCGGCGCAGCCGGTGGCGTTCGACGCCCCCGACGGCAAGCCGGTGCAGCTGCTGTTCGTGCTGCTGGTGCCGGAACAGGCCACCGAGAAGCACCTGCAGATACTGTCGGAACTGGCGCAGATGTTCAGCGACCGCGCGCTGCGCGAGTCGATGGCCGCGGCGCCGGATGCCGGCGCCCTGCACCAGCTGATTGCCGCATGGCAGCCCGATGCTGCAGGTCAACGTCACGCAGTTGCATGAGGACAACCGCGACGCTCTAGCGCTGGCGTGGGTCGCCGGGCGCGACAGCGACACGGTGGTGCGCCGCGAGGCGGCCGCCTCGGCCGCGCTCATCGGCCACCTCAACCTCACGCATCCCAACAGCATCCAGGTGGTCGGCGCCTACGAGGCCGGCAGCCTGCCGGGCCTCGCCGAGCACCTGTACGCCTCGCCGCCCGCGGCGCTGATCATCGCCGACGGCGTCGCCGCGCCGGCGGCTCTGCTCGAGGGCGCCGCGCGCAGCAAGACGCCGCTGTTCACCACGCCGCTGTCCGCGGCGCGCGTCATCGAGAAGCTGTCGCGCTACCTGGCGAAGGCGCTCGCCGAAAGCACCGAGCGCCACGGCGTGCTGATGGACGTGCTCGGCCTGGGGGTGCTGATCACCGGCGATTCCGGCGTCGGCAAGAGCGAGCTCGGGCTGGAACTGATCAGCCGCGGCCACGGCCTGGTGGCCGACGACGTGGTGGAGATCTCGCGCCTGGCGGCCAACGTGCTCGAGGGCCGCTGTCCGCCGGTGCTGAAGGACTTCATCGAGGTGCGCGGCCTGGGGCTGCTCGACGTGCGCACCATCTTCGGCGAGACCGCGGTGCGCCCGAAGATGCGCCTGCGCCTGATCGCCCACCTGGACAAGCCCGCGCCCGCGGGCAACCGCGACATCGCCGAGCGGCTGCCGCTCGCCGAGCAGTCCGAGGAGATCCTCGGCGTGACGGTGCGCAAGGTGGTGATCCCGGTGGCCGCCGGGCGCAACCTCGCCGTGCTGCTCGAGGCGGCGGTGCGCAACTACATCCTGCAGCTGCGGGGAATCAATTCCAGCGCCGAGTTCGTGGCGCGCCAGAAGCGCGCCATGGAAGCCGGCGAATGATGTGCAACCGCAACCGGAGGAGAGGCAACATGCTTAGGACGATGGTGATGGCAGCGGCCGCGACATTGGCGATGGGCGCGGCGCAGGCGCAGGACAAGAAACCCACCGCGCAGCAGCAGCGCATGACCCAGTGCAACAAGGAAGCCGCGGGCAAGAAGGGTGACGAGCGCAAGAAGTTCATGAGCGAGTGCCTGTCTTCCAAGGCCAACACGCAGCAAGACAGGATGACCGCGTGCAACAAGCAGGCCGCCGGCATGAAGGGCGACGAGCGCAAGAAGTTCATGAGCGGCTGCCTCAAGGGCTAGCGCGGCAATTGCAGCTCATCCTGGTCAGCGGGCTGTCGGGCGCGGGCAAGAGCATCGCGCTCGACGTGCTGGAGGACGGCGGCTACTACTGCGTCGACAACCTGCCGGCGACGCTGCTCGAGGACGTGGTGCGCTTCCTCGGCGACGCGGGGCACGAGCGCGTGGCGCTCAGCGTGGATGCGCGCAGCGCGGCGCTCGCCGCGCTGCCCGAGGCGGTGGCGCGGCTCAAGGCGGGCGGCGCCGACTGCCGGCTGCTGTTCCTCGAGGCCAATCCGCCGACGCTGGTGCGGCGCTTTTCGGAGACGCGCCGGCGCCACCCGCTGACGGTGGAGGGCCTGACGCTGGCCGAGGCAATCGAGCGCGAGCGCGGCCTGCTGGCCGGCGTCGCCGAGCTCGGCCACCGCATCGACACCAGCGAGCTGCAGCCCAAGGTGCTGCGCAACTGGATCCGCGACCTGCTCGGCCTGGGCGGCGGCACGCTCGCGCTGCTGTTCGAGTCCTTCGCCTTCCGCGACGGCATCCCGCTGGACGCCGACTGGGTGATCGACGCGCGCATGCTTCCCAACCCGCACTACGATCCGGCGCTGCGGCCGCTCACCGGGCGCGACGCCGCGGTGATCGCTTATCTCGAAGGCCAGGAGCCGGTGCGGCGCCTGCTGGAGGACGTGCGCGCATTCCTCGCGCGCTGGCTGCCAGAGGTGGTGAAGGAGAACCGCAGCTACCTCACCGTGGCCATCGGCTGCACCGGCGGCCGGCACCGTTCCGTCTACCTGGCGGAACAGCTCGCCGCAGCCTTCGCCGGAAGCTGGCGCGTGCTGGTGCGCCACCGCGGCCTCGCCAAAGAGTGAGCGCGGCGGCCGACCTGCCGCTGTTCCCGCTGCAGACAGTGCTGTTCCCGGGCGGGCGCCTCCCGCTGCGCATCTTCGAGCAGCGCTACCTGGAAATGGCCAAGGCCTGCCTGCGCGACGGCGCGGCCTTCGGCGTCTGCCTGATCCGCGAGGGCAGCGAAGTCGGCGAGCCGGCCCTGCCCGAGGACGTGGGGTGCACCGCGCGCATCGTCGAATGGGACATGCCGCAGCTCGGCGTGCTGCAGGTGGTGGCGCGCGGCGAGAGGCGCTTTCGCATCCGCGAGCGCCGCGTGCAGGCCGACGGCCTCGCGCGCGCCGCGGCCGAGTTCCTCGCCGGGGAAACCGATGCACCGCTCGATGCCGCCGACCTCTGCGCGCGCGTCCTCAGGAGGATCCTCGACGCGGCGCCCGCCGGCCTGGTCGAAGCGCCGCCGCGCTACGACTCGAGCGCCTGGGTGAGCGCGCGCCTGGCCGAGTTGCTGCCGCTGTCCGGCGCGGCCAAGCAGCGCCTGCTCGAGATGGACGACGCGCGCGCGCGCCTCGAGATCCTGCGCCGGCTGATCAGCTCAAGCGGCAAGTAGGGACTGCAGCACGCTGCGCACGGGCGCGGGCACCGCGGCGCCCACCGCATCCTCGAGATCGAGCCACACCTGGCCGGGGGCGGCCTTGCGCACCGTGCCCAGCAGCGGCTGCGCGCGCAGGCGGAAGTGCGTGAAGCCGTGATCGAGCGGCGGCAGCCGGCGCAGCTGCGCCAGGCCGCGCGGGCGCCGCTCGGGAAACGTCCACAGCCCGCCCCACAGGCCGGCGCCCGGGCGGCGCTCGAGCAGCACCCTTCCGTCGCGCAGGAGGACGTACCAGGTGGCGCGGCGCAGCGGCAGCGGCGCGCGCGCACGCCGCCTGGGCAGCTCATGGATGCGGTCTTCGCGGCGCGCCACGCAGCGCGCGGCCACCGGGCAGCGCCCGCAGGCGGGCTGCGCGCGCGTGCACACGGTCGCCCCCAGGTCCATCAGCGCCTGGGTGTAGGTGCGCACGGCGCGCAGCGGCAGCAGGGATTCCGCCAGGCGCCACTGCGCCTTGTCGCCTTCGACGCCGAAGCAGCGCGCGAACACGCGCTTCGCATTGCCGTCGAGGATCGCGGCGCGGCGGCCGAAGGCGGACACCGCGATCGCCGCGGCGGTGGACCGGCCGACCCCGGGCAGCTCCGCCAGGCCGCGCGCCGTGGTCGGAAAGCCACCGGCGGCGGCCACCGCCTGCGCGGCGGCGTGCAGATTGCGCCCGCGCGCGTAGTAGCCCAGGCCGCTCCAGAGCCGCAGCACCTCGTCCTGCGATGCGGCGGCCAGCGTACCCAGGTCGGGAAAACGCGCCAGGAAGCGCCGGTAGTAGGGGATGGCGGCGGCGACCTGGGTCTGCTGCAGCATCACCTCGGCCAGCCAGACCCGGTAGGGGTCGCGCGTGCCCTGCCAGGGCAGGCCGTGGCGGCCGTGGCGGGGCTGCCAGGCGATGAGCGAAGCTGCGAAATCCGGCATGTCGCATTGTATGATTGCCTCGCAGCCCAGCCCCTTCCCATGCTCGCCTTCATCCTGCGCCGGCTCGCACAGGCGGTCCTCGTCATGCTGACCGTGGGCCTGATCGCCTTCTCGCTGTTCCGCTTCGTCGGCGACCCGGTGCTGTTCATGCTCGGGCAGGATGCGACGCCGGAGGACCGCGAGCGCATCACGCGCCTGCTCGGCATGGACCAGCCGTTCTACGTCCAGTACGCGAAATTCGTCGGCCGCGCGGTGCAGGGCGAGTTCGGCCTGTCGCTGCGCCAGGTGCAGCCGGTGTCCAAGCTGTTCGTCGAGCGGCTGCCCGCGACGCTCGAGCTGTCGTTCGTGGCCGCCTCGCTGGCGCTGCTCGCCGGGGTGGGGATGGGCGTGTACACCGCGTTGCGGCGCAAGTCCTGGCTGACGCAGGCGATGCTCGCGCTGTCGCTCATCGGCGTGTCGCTGCCCACCTTCCTCATCGGCATCCTCCTGATCCTCGTGTTCGCGGTGCTGCTCGGCTGGCTGCCCTCCTTCGGGCGCGGCGAGACGGTGGCCCTCGGCTGGTGGAGCACGGGCCTGCTGACCTGGAGCGGCATCAAGGCGCTGATCCTGCCCTCGATCACGCTGGGCCTCTTTCAGATGACGCTGATCCAGCGGCTGGTGCGCTCCGAGATGCTGGAGGTGCTGCGCACCGACTACATCAAGTTCGCCCGCGCGCGCGGCCTCTCGGACCGCGCGGTGCATTTCGGCCACGCCCTCAAGAACACCCTGGTGCCGGTGATCACCATCACCGGCCTGCAGGTCGGCGCCGTGATCGCCTTCGCCATCATCACCGAGACCGTGTTCCAGTGGCCCGGCATGGGTCTGCTGTTCATCCAGGCGGTCAGCGTCGCCGACGTGCCGGTGATGGCCGCCTATCTGTGCCTGATCGCGCTATTCTTCGTCGTCATCAACCTCGCCGTGGACCTGCTGTACTACGCCGTCGATCCGCGCCTGCGGATCGAGCGCGCGGCCATGGCGCATTGAGGAAACCATGAAAAACGACCCTCTCGAGATGCTGCGCCTGTTCCACGCCGAGCTGGTGCACATCCGGCGCGACATCCACGCCAATCCCGAACTCGGCTTCGAGGAGAAGCGCACCTCGCAACTGGTCGCCGACAAGCTCGCCGAATGGGGCGTCGAGGTGCACCGCGGCCTCGCGAAGACCGGCGTGGTCGGGGTCATCAAGGGCAGGAAGGACTCCGGACGCGCCATCGGCTTGCGCGCCGACATGGACTGCCTGCCGATGCACGAGGTGAGCGACGTGCCGCACAAGTCGAAGGTGGCCGGGCGCATGCACGCCTGCGGCCACGACGGCCACACCACCATGCTGCTCGGCGCGGCGCGCTACCTCGCGCAGTCGCGCAATTTCGACGGCACCGTGAACCTGATCTTCCAGCCCGCGGAGGAAGGCGGCGGCGGCGGGCGCGTGATGGTGGAGCAAGGCCTGTTCGAGAAGTTTCCGGTGGACGCGGTGTACGCCCTGCACAACTGGCCCGGGCTGCCGGCGGGCAAGATCGCCGTGCGCCCCGGCCCGATGATGGCGGCGACCGACGAGATCAAGATCAAGGTGAGCGGCAGGGGCGGCCACGCGGCGCTGCCGCACCTGGCGGCCGACCCGGTGGTGGCCACCGCGCACATCATCACCGCGCTGCAGACCATCGCCAGCCGCAACGCCAACCCGATCGACGCGCTGGTGGTCTCGG
>Ga0209382_10010134_pt1 | contig 11775 bp, 8 predicted proteins | sample SoiMetdeltSBSDD5_FD_187599 | JGI IMG/M metagenome (GOLD analysis project Ga0209382, IMG submission 187599) | Bulk soil microbial communities from a Populus tree surrounding site in Tennessee, USA - Soil MetaG P. deltoides SBSDD5 (SPAdes) (version 2) | ecosystem: Environmental > Terrestrial >...
GGCGGCAGCGTTGGCGGCGGCAGCGTTGGCGGCGGCAGCGTTGGCGGCGGCAGCGTTGGCGGCGGCAGCATCGGCGGCGGGGCGCTGGAACAGCCAGCGCAGCATGTTGCGGTTGCCCTCCGGGAAGGTCGCCGGGTCGCCGATGAACAGCGTGGCCAACCTGTTCCACGCAAGCAGCTCATATTTGGCGTCCACCACATAGGCGGGTGTCTCGGTCAGGCTGTCGAGCAGGTACCTAATGCCCGGCGTGACCTCGCCTGACAGCCCGGGTGAGGTGGGCGAGGAGTGGCCTGCCAGCCGGAACATGTAGTCCCTTTCGTCGGCCGTCAGCATCAGCGCCCGCGACAGCGCCGACAGCACCTGCCGGGACGGATGGGCGCCGCGGCCCTGCTCTAGCCGCGTGTAGTACTCGACAGACACGCCGGCGAGCTGGGCTACCTCGTGCCGGCGCAGCCCGGGTACGCGCCGCCGGGCGGTCGACGCCAAGCCCGCGTCGTGCGGCTGCAACCGCGCCCGCCGCGTCCAGAGAAACTGTGCCAACTCAGCCCGGTCCATGCCACCAACTGTGCCTCATCCCCGCGTATCTAACGTGGTACTGCTGATACCAGGATCAGCAGTCCCCTTTTGCCGCACGGCCACCGCGACAAGGCTTCCAGGCATGACACAGATCGCGTTGATCACCGGAGCGAACAAAGGCATAGGCTACGAGACGGCCCGGCTGTTGGCCGAGCGCGGCATGACCGTCCTATTAGGAGCGCGCGATCCCGAGTTGGGCCGGGCCGCCGCCGCTCGGCTCGGCATGGAGTTCATCCGGATCGACGTCACCGACGAGGAGTCCGTCCGCCAGGCCGCGGCACAGATCGAGGAGCGCCACGGCCGGCTCGACGTGCTGGTCAACAACGCCGGGATCGCCCGCGCCGACGGGGACTGGTCGCCCAGCGCCACCACCCTCGCGACGCTGCGCGCCGTCTACGAGACCAACGTCTTCGGCGTCGTCGCGGTCACCAACGCCATGCTTCCCTTGCTGCGCAAGGCTCCCGCGGCCCGCATCGTCAACGTCTCCAGCGAGGTCGGCTCCATCGCCCAGACCATCGACCCGGACAGCCCACTCTCGAAGTTCAGCTCGATACCGTACCCGTCATCGAAGACTGCCCTCAATATGATCACCGTGCAGTACGCCAAGGAGCTGTGGGACACCCCGATGAAGGTGAACGCTGCCAACCCTGGATACTGCGCCACCGACCTCAACGGCAACAGCGGCTTGCGCACCGCGGCGCAGGGCGCGGAGATCAGCGTCCATCTCGCCACGCTGCCAGCGGACGGGCCCACCGGCAAGCTCTGGGGAAGCCTTTGGACCCTCGGCGATGCCGACGCGACCGGCGTCCTTCCCTGGTGACTGCCTTACATGACCGGCAGCGACGTTGCTGTAACCAGCTCGTAACGCGCATGTGATGGGTGGGGCTCATACGATGGCCGATGTGATTCGCATGTATGGCACCACCTGGTGCACAGATTGCAAGCGGGCAAAGAAGTTCTTTGGGGAGCACAGGATCGCCTACGACTGGGTGGACATCGACGGCGATGACGAAGGGCAGCGCATCGTCATCGAGGCGAACAGCGGCAAGCGGATTATTCCGACGATCTTCTTTGACGATGGGACCGTGCTGGCCGAGCCGTCCAATGTGGAGCTTGCCCGGCAGCTGGGCATCAAATCCACACCGGACAACGCCTTCTATGACGCGGTCGCCGTGGGCGGTGGCCCGGCCGCGTTGACCGCCGCGCTTTACCTTGCACGCGACGGATACGACGTCCTGGTGGCCGACCGCGGCGGGCTCGGCGGCCAGGCCGGTGTCACCGACCGGCTCGACAACTTCCCCGGCTTCCCGGAGGGTATCGGCGGCGCGCAGTTCGCCGAACGCCTTGTGGCCCAATGCCGCCGCTTCGGCGTCGAGCTGCTGTCAGCGGCGGAGGTGGCCGGGGTGGATCGCGACGGCGACTATCTGGCGATACGGTTCACCGACGGTAGCGCGGTCACCGCGTCGGCGGTGCTCCTGGCGCCGGGCTCAAGGTACCGACGCCTCGGCGTGCCGGGGGAGGAGGACTTCATCGGCGCGGGCGTGCACTTCTGCGCCACATGCGACGGCCCCTTCTACCGGGGGCAGGAGGTGCTGGTCATCGGTGGCGGCAACAGCGCCGTCGAGGAAGGCGTCTTCCTGACCCGTTATGCCAGCAAGGTCACCATCCTAGTGCGGGGCGACCAGCTCACTGCCAGCGCCGTTGCCATCACGAAGGCCAAGCAGAATTCCAAAATCACTTTCCGGTACCGGGCGGAGGTCGCCTCTTTCGAAGGCACAGACGGTTTCACCGGTGTCACCCTCACGGACGGCACCACGGTCAGGGCGGCGGCGGCATTCGTCTTCATCGGACTTGACCCGAACACCGCCTTCCTGCGCGGCCTGATCGACCTCCGCCCGGACGGGTTCATCGCCACCTCGGACATGCTGCAAACCAGCGTGCCCGGGATCTACGCGGCCGGAGACGCCCGCGCCGGGTCGACCAAGCAGCTTGTCTCCGCCGCCGGGGAGGGCGCCACGGCCGCGCTGATGATCCGCGGTCACCTGGAGAAGCGGTAAATCATGGGGTGAAGATCTCCGCGGAGCGGATTACTTGAAGATGGCGATCGGGTCGATGATGAGGTGGCCGTGGCGCTGGTCCCATCCCTGGACGGTGCCCAGGCAGCGTGCCCAGAAGTGGCCCTCTGGCGAACCGGCACGGGGTACCCCCTGCGAGGCAACAGACAGACATCACTCAATATCCGCCTGCATCGTAGCCGCGCCCCGCAAGGGGATGGTCAGCTACTTGGCTGCCCGATGTTCACCATCCAGGCGATGCCGAACTGGTCGCTGCACATGCCAAACTCGTCGCCCCACATCTGCTTCTCCAGCGGCACCATCACCATGCCCGAAGCGGACAGCTTCTCCCAGTAGCCATGAAGCTCCCCGGCATCGTCACCGCTCAGGCTGATCGATATGTTGTTGCCAAGCTGGAAAGGCTGGCCGGGCGGGTTGTCGGCGCCCATGAGCGTGAAGCCGCTCGGCGTCTCGAGCTGGCTGTGCATGATCTTGTTCGCGTCCATAGCGTTCATCGTGTCCGTGGCGTCCGGCGAGGCGAACTCGCCGTAGATGCTGATGGTCAGATCGCCACCGAAGACGCTCTTGTAGAACTCCATCGCCTGGCGTGCGTTGCCGTCAAAGTTCAAGTATGGATTGAGTCGAGATGCCATGAGCACACCCTATGCAGAGGAAGCGCGCCGGTGAGGCTGATTCGACCGGATGTTTGCATGACGGTCGTACTGTTTTCGTTGTGGAGCTCATAGCCCTCGCTGTGGGAGCGACTCTCGGAGTGCTCCTGATCTTCTTTCTCATGGTGGTCAAGTCGGTGCACCGGATCGGCCCGACACAAGTCGGACTGGTCACCAAGCGGTTCGGCCGCAAGCTGCCCGACGACAACCCGATCGCCTTCAAGGGCGAAGCCGGCCATCAGGCCGACCTGCTCATGCCCGGCATGCGCATGAAATTATGGCCGATCTTCACCGTCACCAAGTTTCCCTGGGTACAGATCCAGGCCGGTGAGATCGGTGTGGTCATCTCTCAAGTGGGCCGGCCGTTGCCGATCGGCGCCAAGAGCGCTCGATACCGCAACGAGTTCGGCACGTTCACCGACCTTCGGGGCTTCCTCGCGGGGGGCGGCGAGAAGGGCGTGCAGCGGCCGGTGATGCCCCCGGGCACGCTGGTCCCGATCCACCCCGTGGGGTTCCTCGTGATCACGGCGCGCCAGGTCTTCGGGCTGCCGGTCGCGCCCGAGTTCGCCGCCCTCGCCCGGGGCGGAAGGCTTGTGCCGCAATCGTTCAAGCTCCAGCCCGTGCAGCTCGAGGTGACGGTCATCGCGCCGCAGGGCGCCACCGACGTGATCGGCCTGGTGACCACATTGGAGGGTGAGCCGCTGTCCTCCGGCGACCTGGCCAGCCGCATCGGCGGTTTCGACGACATGATCGCGCTCGAGGGCCACGGCAACGTCACCGATGCCCAGGTGATCGACATCCTGCTGGGCACCAAGAACGGGCTGCACAACAACTACCAGGACTTCCAGGCGTTCCTCGACGCGGGCGGCCGCATCGGCCTGCAACACGACCCGTTGCTCTACGGCGCCTATCTGTTGAATCCTTTCCTGGTACGCGTCGAGCTCGTGCCCATGCTGGTGGTGAACCAGGGACAGGTCGCCGTCATCAAATCGTTCGTCGGACTGCCCACTTTGGACACCTCCGGCGTGGAGTTCAAGTTCGGCAGCATCGTCGCGCCGGGGCACCGCGGGATCTGGCAGGAGCCGCTGCGCACCGGGAAGTACGCCATCAATCCGCGCATCTACGCGGCGGAACTGGTACCCACCTTCATCCTGACCTTGAACTGGGCCAACGCGCAGTCGCAGGCGCACGATCTGGACGCCCGCCTGGAGCCGATCGTTGGCAAGAGCCGCGAGGGCTTCATCTTCACCATCGACCTGCAGGTGCAGATCCACGTCCCGGATGCGCGGGCGCCGAAGGTCATCTCGATGGTGGGCACGATGAAGAATCTCGTCAACGAGGTGCTGCAGTCGGCGGTGGGCAACCATTTCCGCAACACGCTGCAGGCTCTCGAGGCGGTGAAGTTCATCGAGACCCGGGAAGAGGTGCAGCAGAGCGCGCACACCGCGGTCACCCGCTACCTGGCCGGGTATGAGATCGAGACGAAGGGCATATACATCCAGGACGTGGTCTTCCCCGACGAGCTGGTCGCGGTGCTGACCCGGCGCGAGATCGCCAACCAGGAGCGCGCCACCTACAAGGAGCAGCAAGCCGCCCAGACCGCACGCATCGAGATGGAGAAGGCGCGCGGCACCGCCGACATGCAGGCGGAGCTGGCCGCCGCCCAGGTGTCGGTCGAGATCAACGGCAACCGGGCCAAGGCGCGCGAGGCGCAGGCAGGTGGCGACGCCGTCTACACCCGCCTGACCGGGCAGGCCGAGGCGGACCGCATCCAGGCGATCGGGCTGGCGGAGGCGAAGGCAACGGAGGCGCTCGGCGTGGCCCGAGCGGCCGGGTTCGCCGCTCAGCGGGAGGCGATCGGCGAGATGCCCACCGCGCTCGTGGCGGTCGCGGGTGCGGTCGCCGAGGGCAAAATCAATGTGGTACCGGACATCCTCGTCACCGGAAATGGGTCCAGTTTGGATGGTCTGGCGGCCACGCTGATGCGCAAGCTGTCCCCACCCGAGCAGAGATAGCCGGGCAGGGGTAGATCGAGGGGGAGCGCCCTCCAGTTGACAAGACGGTCATCAATGTGTAACAAACGAGAGAGCGCTCTCCCGCCCCTACATACCCGCATGCCTGGAAAGAGGCAGCCATGAACCTCACCGTCCCGAGACGCCGGCGCCCCGTCGCCGTCGTGCTCGCCACCCTTACGGCAGCGGTCACGCTGTCCGCCGCCGTCGTGCTCAACGCAGAAGCGGCTGTCCCACCCACCCCCACCGGCTGGAGTCTGGTGTGGGCCGACGACTTCAACGGCGGCGCCGGCTCCCTGCCGTCCTCGGCCAACTGGCAGATAGACCTGGGCCACTCCTACCCCGGCGGTCCGGGCAACTGGGGCACCGGCGAGATCCAGAACTACACCGCCAGCACCTCCAACCTGAGCCTCGACGGTGCCGGCAACCTGCGCATCATCCCGCTGCGCGACGGCGCCGGCAACTGGACCTCGGCGCGTATCGAGACGCAGCGAGCCGACTTCAAGGCCCCGGCCGGCGGCGTCCTGCGCATCGAGGGACGCATCCAGATGCCCAACGTCACCGGCTCGGCGGCGCTCGGCTACTGGCCGGCGTTCTGGGCGCTGGGCTCGCCCTACCGCGGAAACTACTGGAACTGGCCGTCGATCGGCGAGTTCGACATCATGGAGAACGTCAACGGCATCAACGCCGTCTGGGGCGTGCTCCACTGCGGCGTCAACCCCGGCGGGCCGTGCAACGAGACCACGGGCCTGGGCGCCAGCCGCGCCTGCCCCGGCAGCAGCTGCCAGAGCGCCTTCCACACCTACCGCTTCGAGTGGGACCGCAGCATCAGCCCCAACCAGCTCCGGTGGTACGTCGACGGCCAGCAGTTCCACAGCGTCAGCCAGTCACAGATGGACGCGACGTCGTGGAACAACATGACCGCGCACGCCGGCTACTTCATCCTGCTCAACGTGGCCATGGGCGGGGCCTTCCCCAACGCGCTCGCCGGCTTCGGAACCCCAACGGGGGCAACGGTTCCCGGCCGCCCCATGGTCGTGGACTATGTGGCCGTCTGGAGCCGCAGCGGCACGCCGCCGACCACGCCCCCGCCCACCACCAGCAGCCCGCCGCCCGGCGGGCGCGACGCGTACTCGACGATCCAGGCCGAATCGTTCAACGCGCACAACGGGATCGGCATCCAAACCACCACCGACACCGGAGGCGGCCAGAACATCGGATGGATCGCCAACGGCGACTGGGCGCGGTATGACGGCGTCAACTTCGGTGCGACCTCGCCGATCGACTTCGTGGCGCGGGTCGCCTCGGGCGCGGGCGGCGGCATAAGCGGTCTGATCGAGGTGCGCATCGACAGCCCGACCGCGCCGCCTATAGGCAGCTTCGCCGTCGCCAACACGGGCGGCTGGCAAAGCTGGCGCACGGTCCCCGGCAACGTCGGCGCGGTCACCGGCACGCACACGGTGTATCTCACGTTCACCAGCGGGCAGCCGTCCGACTTCGTGAACGTCAACTGGTTCTACTTCCGGCGTCCGTAAAGCAGAAGTCCGTAAAGCAGAAGCGCTGCGGCCCGATGGCGATCAGCCATGGGGCCGCGGCGCGGGCGTATCCGGTACCCCCTGATTAGAGAAAAATTAGAGCGGCGCCCCGCAGGCTGGCTCGATGGACATGGTGGTGCTGTCCGACCCTGAAGTGGTGGGGATTCCCGTACTGGAGTGCGGCGAACCGCTGCTCGACATGCGCGAGGTCGGGGCGTTGCGGCTGGACGGGCGGCTGGCCGACCCCAAGGGCGCTTTCGCGAGGTTGCGGATCGGCGTGGTCGACCGCCTGGTCACGGCGCAGACATTGCTGCCGGTGGGCCTGTGGTTGCTCATTGTCGAGGGGTACCGTCCTGCGGCGCTCCAGAGACAGTACTTCGAGGCACAGTTGCATCGCTTGCGCGCCAAGGATCCGTCGTCGAGCGACGCGCAGCTGCGGCGACGCGCCAGCAAGTACATCGCCCCACCCGATGTCGCGCCGCACGTCGCGGGCGCCGCCGTGGACGTGACACTGTGCACAGTGGACGGTGCGGAGCTCGCCATGGGCACGGAGGTCAACAACACCGACACCACGGCCTGCCACACGGCGGCGCCCGGAATCGGCGAGGGAGAGAGGGAGAACCGGCGCCTGCTCGGCGCCGCGCTGGCCGCCGCGGGCCTGGTGAACTACCCGAGCGAGTGGTGGCACTGGTCCTATGGCGACCGTTACTGGGCCTACGCGACCGGGGCCGAGCATGCCTGCTACGGGCCCACCGGCTAGTGATCCGGCTACCGATATGGCGACCGGAACTCTCCTATACGGGCCTGGAGTGCGACAGTATGTCTGCATGCTGGAGTTCCGGCTTCTGGGGCCCATCGAGGCCCAATGCGCCGGCCGGGCCATTCCCTTGGGAGGGACCAAGCCCAAGGTCCTGCTGGCCGCCTTGGTGTTGCAGCATGACCATGTGGTGTCCGCCAGCCGCCTCGTCGACGTCGTGTGGCCCGAGGATCCGCCGGGCAGCGCACGCGCCCTCATCCAGACCTACGTGTCGACGCTGCGGAAATCCTTTGCCAACCATGGTTTTCCCGACGTCATCGACACGCGGCCGCCGGGTTACGTCGTGCGGCTTGGCTCGGGCAGTGTTGACATCGACCTCTTCGCCGGCCTGGTGGACCAGGCACGGAGTCTCAGCAAGGCCGGCGACCACCTTGCCGCCATCGACCTGCTGCGCCAAGCGCTTTCGCTGTGGCGGGGCCCGGCGCTGTCGGGATTGGAGGAGTCGCCGCTGCTCGCCGAGGCCCGGCGGCTCGACGAGATGCACCTTGCGGCGCTTGAGGAACGATACCAGGCGGAGCTGAAGCTGGGGCGGCTCGACCACGTGGCCGAGCTCACCGGGCTTGTCTCCCGGCATCCCGCCAACGAGCGGCTGCGCGCGCAGCTGATGACCACCCTCTACCGGTTGGGGCGCCAGGCGGACGCGCTCGCCTGCTACCGGGAGGGGCGCGACGCGCTCGTGGAGGAGCTGGGCGTCGAGCCCGGGCCCGAGCTGGTCGCGCTGCACGCCGCGATCCTGCGCGGCTCGCTGCCATCCGAGGACCCGTCGCTTGCGGCCGTGCCCGCGGCGGCAGCCATGGCCGCGCCCGCTATCGTCCCGGCGCAGATCCCGCCCGTGCCCGCGGATTTCACCGGCCGCGCCGAGCAGCTGGAGGTGCTGGTCGACCGGCTTTCAAAGGCTTCTCCCGGAGTACACATCGTGGCCGGGCAGGGAGGAAGCGGCAAGAGCACCCTGGCGACCTTCGCCGCACACCGCGTCGCACCGTCCTTTCCCGACGGCCAGCTCTACACCGAGCTGCGCGGGATGAGCGACACGCCCGCCGCGCCCGCCGAGGCGCTGGGCGGGTTCCTGCGCGCGCTCGCCGTCGACCCGGTGCACGTGCCCGAGAGCGCGCAGGAGCGCACCGAGCTTTTCCGCAGCCTCGTTGCCAGCCGGCGCGTGCTTGTCCTGCTCGATGACGCCGCCGGCGCGCAGCAGGTGCGGCCGTTGCTGCCGGGCGGCCGGGCCTGCGCGGTGCTGATCACCTCTCGCGACCGCCTCCCGGGGCTGTCCGGCGCCGCGCTCACCGAGCTTGACGTGCTCACCGACGCCGAGGCGCTGGAGCTGCTGGCCCGCGTTGCCGGGGCCGAACGTGTCGGCGCGGAACCGGAGGCGGCGGCGCGCATCCTCAACGTCTGCGAGAACCTGCCGCTGGCGATAAGGATCGTCGGTGCGCGGCTGGCGACCCGGCGGCAGCTGCCGCTGGAGGTGCTCGCCGCCCGCATCGCCGACGAACGGCAGCGCCTCGACGAGCTGTGCGCCGGGGACCTGGCGGTGCGTGCGAGCATTGGCCTGAGCTATGCCGCGCTGGAGGAAGGGGCGAAAATCGCCTTGCGCCGCATGGCTTTCCTCGGCATCCCCGACTTCTCCGCGCCCACCGTCGGCCGGCTGCTCGACGTCCCCGCGCCCGAGGCGGAGCGACGCCTGGAGCTGCTCGTCGACGCGCAGCTCGTCACCTTCGTCGGACCGGACAGGCTGCGGGTGCTGCGCTACCGGCTGCACGACCTCGTCCGCCTGTACGCGCGGGAGCGCGCCGAGGCCGAGGAGGCGAGTGACGTCCTGCATGCGTGCGTCGCCCGTGCCATCGAAGGCTGGCTGGCCACCGTGCACCGCATCGCCGCCCAGACGCCGCCGGCCGAGACGCTGTGGCGCTCCTTACCGAACGGTGGCTCGTTGCAGGATGGTGGCGATGGGCAGGGGTTCGAGCCCGACCCCGCTGGCTGGCTACGGGAGGAGGAGGCGGCGATGGCGGTCGGCGTGGAACGTGCCGCCGCGATCGGCCTGCACCGGCTCGCGTGCGACTTCGTGGCGGTCCGCACCGCGGTCGAGGTCGAGGGCGCCAACCGGTTCGACTTCCGTGCCCGCATCATCGCCGCAGCGCTCGAGGCCTCACGGCGGGCGGGCGACGTCCAGGCCGAGGGCGCGATGCTTGCCCAGCTGGCACAGCTACATTACGACCAGGACATCTACAGCGACGCAACGCGCTATTTCGGTGAGGCGCTGGGCCGCTTCCGGCTCATCCAGGATGTGCGGGGCCAGGCCGACGCGCTGGCGGGGCTGGGAATCGCGTGCCGCGAGCCGGGCCGCCTAGCCGAGGCGATCCACTTCCTGAATCAGGCGGCTGCGTTGCTGCTCGCCCTCGACGACACTCACGGCATCGGATATGTCTACCGCCTGCGCGGTTCGGTCCTGCTCGAGCAGGGAGACCTGCCCGGCGCACTCTCCGATCTGGAGACGTCGTTGCGGGCCTACCGCGAGGTGGGCAGCGTCCGCGGGATCGCCTACACCCTGCGCACCATGGGCCTTTACCACCGTGCCCGCGGCGACTACGCGAAGGCGATGAAGGTTTGTGCCCAGTCCGCCGCCATCTTCGCCGAGCTGGACGAGGAGCTGATGCATTCCTACGCGGTCCGGGCCGAGGCCAAGGCGCAGATGCGCCTCGGCGACACCGCCGGTGCCCTGCCCCGCCTCGAGTGGGCGTTGTCGGTGACGCTCAAGGCGAACGATCGCTGGGGCCAGGCGAGCACGCTGCGCGTGCTGGGCCAGCTGCACCTCGTTGATGGGCGGCTTGACCTTGCCGAGAGCTGCCTGGACGCCGCCATGTCCGTCTGGGACAGCATGCAGACCTCGCTCTGGCGGGCGCGCACGAGGTACGACCTTTCGCTGCTTTACCGGCAGCGCGGTGACATCGAGGCGGCCGAGGCGGCGCGCGCCGAGGCGTGCCAGGTATTCCACGACCACGGCGCCCGCGAGTATGTCGAGCTTTGCCGTCCTATAACGAACATTGCAGATGGCTTGAAGGAGAATTGAAGCATCTCCACCAACCGTTGCCTGTATGTCTAATCTCACTCTCCGTCGGCTCGTTCCGATAACGGCAACCCTGCTCGCCGCGGCCACCCTCGGGCTCGTGACCGGTTTGGCCACGACCGTCGCCATACCAACACCCGCCCACGCCGCATCGTCGATCGGCGGCACCATCACCCGCAGCGAAGTGATCGCGCGCGCAACCAACTGGTACAACCGCCGCTTCGACTCGGATATGACCTACAGCATGTCGTCCTACACCTGGGACGGCCCGCACACCCGGATGTACCGGCGCGACTGCTCCGGCTTTGTCGACATGGCCTGGCACCTCGGCTCTGACCCGAACACCCAGGGCCTTGACGACGCCACCTACACCTACCCCATCAGCCGCAGCGAGCTGAAGCCGGGCGATCTGCTCGACGACACCATTGACAACGACCCCGGTTACCCCTTCCACGCCATTCTGTTCGGCGGATGGGAGAACGCGGCGAAGACCCGGTTCTGGTACTACAGCTTCGGTGGCACCCCGATCGATAAGGTGACCGGCGCCTCCTTCAGCTGGGCGACCCTGTCAGGGCACGCGACGTCGCAGTACAAAGCCTTGCGGTACCACAAAATCGTCGATGACCCGACACCGCCGCCCCCGGCGCCGCATGGGCCGATGTATGACCGGACTCGTAGCGCTACTGGTGTCTGGGCCGGCAGCTCCGCCCTGATCGAAAACAACAACGCGATCACCCGCACCGCCGCGGTGGCGCTGCCCAACGGCACCCTGCACGGGTTCAACCTGATACCCGGCAGCGGCACCTGGACCCGCGCCCGCAGCACCGCCGGAACCTGGGCCGCCAACGCCACCCACGTCGACACCAACGGCTCGGTCACCGACATCGCCGCCGCGGCCCTGCCCGACGGCACCCTGCACCTGTTCGTCCTAGTCCCCGGCAGCGGCACCTGGACCCGCGCCCGCAGCACCGCCGGAACCTGGGCCGCCAACGCCACCCACATCGACACCAACGGCAGCGTCATCGCCGTATCCGCCGCCGGCCTAG
>Ga0209382_10010136_pt1 | contig 11775 bp, 6 predicted proteins | sample SoiMetdeltSBSDD5_FD_187599 | JGI IMG/M metagenome (GOLD analysis project Ga0209382, IMG submission 187599) | Bulk soil microbial communities from a Populus tree surrounding site in Tennessee, USA - Soil MetaG P. deltoides SBSDD5 (SPAdes) (version 2) | ecosystem: Environmental > Terrestrial >...
AATCACCATCAAGTTTGTAAAGATTTTCTAGATCATAATTATACATAAACAAGTATGAGAATAATTTATCTGAACCAAAGAAATAACTACTACTGGTAAAGCTGTATAGAACTTATTGATACTAAAAAGAAATAGATTGTTGAAGCCCTCGGCAAATCTCAAATCAATACTTAGTTAATCTGAAAAAGGAATTCAAGTTATAAATTTATTATAACCTTCAAAAGAGATAATAAGAACTAATATGATGTAACAAATAAAATATAACATCATATATTACAAAGTAATTATAATATTAATTGAGGGTAAATATAGAAACACAACGAGGATAAAATATTAGTATCTAACTTATTTAATGATAATGATAAGATTATTTTAAAGATATCTATTAATTAGAAATATTGTATATATTTAAATATAGCTAAATAGTTAGGTAAACCTAATATATACTACATTATCCGGGGAAAAATTCAAATGGCAAATAAAATAAATTCAAAAATAAATATAATCAACTTATATTATGTATTTTCATTTATAGGATTTTTTTTATTTACGATTACATTGCTGCTCAATAGTGGATATTCACAAAGTGATTCTATAACTCAAGATTTAGATTCTCAGATAGATATCCAAAAAAAATTTATTATATATATTAACCTTGAAAGAACAAATTCTCAATTAGAGCTTAGTGAAAATAATCTAGCATCAAATAATCTGGATAAAGCATTTTCCCATGCTTATATTATACATACGAACATTTTTCCTAATATAAAATCTGATTTACAAGCGCTTGCTCCCGAATTATCTTCTAAATTAGAGAAACTTTTAACTGATTTGCCTATTTTTATAAAGGATGTTAAAATTAAACCTATAGAAGAAATTAAACAAACCATCAATGAAATAAGAAATACAAATTATTTACTCAATAGCAAAATAATAGGAAATAATACTCTGAATGACAAGAATTTTTTAATTCAAAGCTCAATCCAGTTATTACAAGATGCTTCTAACTTTATAGGTATTTCTAATTTATCACAAAATCAGGAACAAAAAAAACTCGAATACGATAAGATAAAAGGAATATTAGAAAGATCAAAATATCAAATCAATCAAATTTCACCTAATGAAATTGATGAGAGAGAAAATAACCAACTAATTTCAATGTATTCAAAAGTAGAACAAAATTTGAATCAAAACAATTTTAATGCTTTATCCTCATCTATTATATCACTTCAAAGCTATTTGAACAAATTCTTAACTACCAGTAATTTATCAAATCTTCCACATGAATATCAAAATTATTTTTCAACTATTCACACATTATTAAATAATGTGATTGTTGAAATAAGAGAAAACAATGATTACAAAAAAGCTGATAAGCATGCCATGTCTGCTTATTTGGATAATTATGAATACCTAGAAGCTCCTATTGAAAAAATTGATCCTACTCTAATGGTTGATATAGAAATTGATATGAGAGAAGATTTACGAAAACTTATTAAAAACAATGAAAAATTAGAAATTATTGAACCATTTGTTACTCAAATAATAACTAAGCTAGATAATGCTAAATTAATTTTAGAAAATGACCCATCAATAGTAATTAATAATAATAACAACAATAGTATTTCAGCAGGATTAACTTCTTCAGGAAATAACCTTGCCAATATTGAAGAACTTAGTAAAGGTTTTGGCTCCTTTCAAGGAAATCGTATCGAAATGGGTCAATCTACTAATACTCAAAAACAAGATGTTAGAAATGATATAGATCAAATTAGATTAAATCTCCAAAAGGTATTGGATTTAGTAAAAGAAAAGAAAAATGATGAAGCATTAGTACTAGCACGTTCTGCTTACCTAGATAGTTATGAGAATATAGAACTACCACTTAGACCAATAGATCCAGATTTTACATTAGATATGGAAATTAAATTTGCTGAACTCAGAAACATGATAGAACAAGGATCAGAGTATGAAAATATTGTAAAAAAGATCGGTGAAATTCAGAAAGGATTAGATGAATCGGAAAGACTAGTTTCCGGAATTGGTACAATAGCTCCTGGTATTGCCTTTACCTCGTCCTTTTCTATTATATTTAGAGAAGGTTTAGAATCTGCCTTAATCATCGGAGCAATAATTACATATTTAGAGGCTTCAAGAAATGAGCGATTCAAAAAACATGTCTATTATGGTATAATCCTTGCTGCCAGTGCAACAGCTCTAACATGGATGATTGCAGAATTCTTTATTGAGTTGTCTGGTGCAAGCAGAGAGCTAATCGAAGCTATAGCTGGAATTTCTGCTGTAGCTGTATTATTCTGGGTTAGTTTTTGGGTTCTTAACAAAATAGAGACTAAAAAATGGGTAGAATTCGTTAAGTCAAAGGTTTGGAAAGCAACTACAACTGGCAGTGTGATGGTATTTGTCTTGCTGTCCTTTTTTACAGTTTATAGAGAAGGATTTGAAACTGTATTGTTTTATCAGGCAATGTTATCTTACGCTAAACACATGGAGCTTTTTGTTATTTTGGGAATGATTATTGGCCTAACAGTAATAATCGGAGTTGCATTCATAGTCAGAAAACTGGGAAAGAAGCTACCGTTAAGAGTTCTATTTGGATTAACCATGGGGATAGGCGCATACATGTCTATAACCTTTTTGGGAAATGCTATTCGTGAGTTTCAAGAAGTTGGATATATAACAACCACGCATTTATTCGGAATAATTCCACGCTTAGATGTTAATCTAGCAACGATGACTGGTATACATCCCACTCTCGAAACTGTTGTTGCTCAACTATGTCTATTATCTGTATATCTTGCCGGTTCAGTCTATATTCTTATTATCCAACCACGCAAAAAGAAACTTATAGAATCATCCCGCAAATCTATGTCTGATTTTAAAAAATAATTGTTATATTTGGTAAGGCTACATTTATAAATTAGTCCTACCTAATTAGGTTAGCCTAATATGTATAGCTTAACTGAAATCAAGAATAATTGTGATATAGATAAAAACGAAACTATTTCTTTTTTAAATAATATCCTCGAAAATGATACATATAAAATTATTTTATCAGTTATGGAAAATTCTAAAACAGTTTATCAAATGCACAAAGAAACATCTCTTCCGTTAAGTTCAATTTATAAAAGAATAAACAAGCTAGAAAACCTTGGTATAATATCCATCGAGAAAATAACTATTAATAATAAAGGACGCAAATTAATTTATTATAAAAGTAAAATAAAAAACTTAACATTTAAGTTAAATGAGAAGGACGTAAGGCTTTTAATCACTTAAATTTTTAATTACACTAAATTATATTATAACAAATAAAAATTCCTGAAGTCTTTAGCAAACTCCTATGTTTATATATTAATAGTATATAAAAGAAGGAATACCTAAAGATTGGAAAAAGATTAATATGAAATTATTATATTTTAAGATTATCACGCTTTTTATGCCTTCTAATCAATTAGGCAATTATAAAAAATCTTTTAGCCTATATTACTACGACTTAGTTCGTACGTTATTTGTTACACTTGCTTTCACAGGGATACTCTCAACAGGTTGGTTCGGAATTCCATTAGCTCCGCGCTATTTTACAGATGTACCAATAAATAATTTAGATATAATATTTGCAATTTTTAGTTTTTTAGGAAGTATCTGGGGTATCATGGCATATAGGGAATTTACAAAAACTAGAGATAATGTTTTGTTAGTTAGAGATCTTTGCAAAAAAATGGATCCACTTATTGGCGATTATGAATATTCAACTTTTAATCCTATTACTAAAAAATATGAATCAGGCTATTTTCCGATCGGACCAACAGAATTTTGGGACCGAGAAACTGTGGTTCCTGAATGGCTAGATAAAGGAAAATATTGGCATATTATGCTTAGATTGCAAATTAAAAACAAAGAAATAATTCTTAAAGTTGTTAAAGACAATGATCTTCCTTTTTTTTCTGGCAAAAGAAATGTTGCAACAACATCAAGAGAGAACTTAAAAACTGATAGTAAGTTTAAAAAAAAATATCGTTATGTTGTTTGTGTTCCACAATGGTTAGTAATGAATACTGAATTGAGTATTTTTTCCAGAAATGGACTAAATGGAAATGATTCTAATTTTGGTGTATTAATGAATGCTATTAATAAACAACTTGGTTTAGCATCCAATGACATTACACAACATGAAAAACAAAGAATAAAATTTTCTTGGAAATTTAGTTCTTTACCAATTTACCTAATAAAGAGTTTACCAATTCAAATTATTTACAAAGAAATCTTTACTAAAACTGCTAAATATATACCTGCGCAAAAAAAACATATTATTGAAGAAACTAATATTAATTTGGCATATTTAAGTAATGATGAATTAATTGAATCATTACTAGTTCTTGCAAGACTTAAGAATATACGTTCGAAAAGTATAGAAAAAATTCATATTCTTTTACAATTTCTAAAAAATGAATATGAGAAATTAGGCTTAGGTGATGGTTCTAAAAGGTATCATAATCTTCACCATAGTCTTGAGGTAGCATATGTTAGCTTGCAGATGTTACCTGAAGAGTTACATGGCTATTATTTTTTAGAAGAAGATTATGAATATGTCTTAGTAGCAAGCTTATTACATGATTATGACCCTTATCAATTTAAAAATAAAACCAGTATAGGATTACATCGTTTTGAAGGTCCGAAAGTTGAAAATACAATCAAAGAACTCCTAAAAATTAGGATTATAGATGCTTATTTTAGTATGAATGAAATAGAGTTCAAAAATTATTTTCGTCACTATCAGTATCCCTTATTACCACCAATTGATTATGTTTCCACTCACCCTGAATTTGTGAAATCTAACAAACCTCTCCAAAGTTTAATAATTGAAACCTTGATCTGGCGAACAGATTATCCCTTTACAAAAAAAACTTCCGCTCAAAGAAATTATTACGCACTAATAGACAAAATTTCTCATTTAATTGGATCATCCGAAAAATACATACTATTATCCGAAGTTTTATCTTTAGCAGATTTATCAGTAACATATATGAGTTCGGATCCAATTAATGCATGGTATAGAGTAACTAGTCTATATGAAGAATTAAATCTTCCACGATCTGAGGCTATTTCTAGAACTGATCAATTTTTCTCTGAAATCATGAAAATTGAGTTATTTCAAGAATTATTAAATAATCGTAATTTTTCTGGAGTTTTCAAGCAACGATGGAATTTGGTTTATCAGTTTTATCATGAGGGTAATCCATCTACTCAAATAAAGAGGACAATAGAAAATGCTGAAATTTCATATTCAAAAATTAACTTATTAATTGGTATCCAAACTGGAGACATTTTATACCATATAGCATTAGAGCATAAAGATGAATATTTTATAGGTATAAGTACTAATGAAGAGGCTGTACTTAATATTAAAGAAAAATTTGCCAGATTGAACCAACAAAATGTATCTTGTTTTTGGGGGGATGCCAAAAAACTATTACTTAATCTTCAAAGTAGGTCCATCGATAATATTTTATTTATATTAAATAATTTTCGTAATTATAACAATCATAATGGGGAAGATTCAGAACTATTGTTATTATTTAAAGGAATTTCAAAATCTCTAAAATCCCACGGCACATTTCAAATTCTTACTAATATAAATAAAAATAGCGATAAGGAAAAAGAAATAATAAATATTGCATCAACTTATGGATTTCATCTATTGAAAAGTAACTATGATCATAAAATATATTTCCCTCAATCTTATATTCCAAAAGAGTTTTTTCCAATTGATTCCGTATCATTATTAGTATTTTATCTTCATATTAAGTCTACTACTATATGATAATATTTGCTAAGCATTCTTCCCCCAATGTTCTTAAAAGTATATAAATAAATGAAAAAGTAGACTATTAAAAAGCAATGACAAAAAAAATCCGGGTTGCAATTGCTGGGGTGGGAAATTGTGCTTCAGCACTAGTTCAAGGAATCCAATATTACAAGTCTGTACATGAGCAGAATTCTATTGGTTTGACCTCATATGAATTGGATGGTTATACACCTGTAGATATTGAATTTGTAGCAGCTTTTGATGTATCAGATTCAAAAGTTGGCCTAGATCTTTCTGAGGCAATTTTTTCTAATCCAAATAACGCTACAAAGATCATCAATGTTAATAATTTGGATGTTAAAGTAAATAAAGGAAAAGTTTTAGATGGCGTAGGTAGACACCTTGCAGAAAAAATAACCCTATCAAATTATCCTGCATCCAATATATCAGAAATATTGAAAGATTCCAAAACAGATATCCTTTTGAATTATCTGCCAGTTGGAAGTCGTGAAGCAACAAAATTCTATGCAGAACAGTGTTTGGCAGCAGGCGTTTCATTTATCAATGCAATTCCAGTTTTTATTGCATCTGAGCCTCGATGGCAACAATCATTTAAAAATAATAATGTTTTGTGTGCTGGTGATGATGTTATGAGTCAAGTAGGAGCCACAGTTGTACATAAAACATTAGTAAAATTATTTATCGACAGAGGTGTTAAAGTGGATGAAACATACCAATTGAATATAGGTGGTGATATGGATTTTTATAATATGCTAGATGAAGATAGATTAGAGGATAAAAGAATAAGTAAAACTAGTGCAATTGAAGCAATGTCCCCATATTCTATTCCTATGAGAATAGGCCCATCTGATTTTGTTGAATCCTTAAAAAATGATAAAGTTTGTTATGTTAATATTCGGGGTAAAAAATTTGGAAATATTCCAATAGAACTAGATTTGAAACTCCGAGTAGCTGATGCATATAATAGTGCTGGAATAATGATCGATGCAATCCGTGCAACCAAAATAGGACTAGATAGAGGATTATCAGGAGCTCTAGAAAGTGTTTCGGCATATTGTTTTAAACATCCTCCAATCCAGATGTCATATACTCAAGCAAAAGAAAAATTTCTACAATTTATCAATGGTGAGCGAGACACGTAATTAGTAATTTAAAAATCATGTTGTTTGTTTATATTTTTATCTCTTAATTGAATAAAATATATGACAAACTCCAAACTCAAGATCTTCTTCATTTTTAAATTCAGTAGGGCTAGTTTCGTCATTGTTTGCCAACAAAATGCAGTGAATTATATAAAATAAAAAGTTATCTGATCTATTCTATTACAATAATTTTATCATTGCAAAAGTCGTATTTATTTAAATGTCAGTGGTTATTTGTAGCATCATTCCACAAATAATTAAAATAATCTTTTGCATATCCTGCTAGCCCTGGATGTTCTGCCCATATTGCAATAGGTTCAGATTTACCCTTCATATTGCCTTCTTCGCCTAATAAAATTAAAACTTGGGTACCATCCCCTATAACTCCTCCACCAAACATATTATCTTTAATTCTTACATCTGCAATTCTTGAAATCATTTTTATAATTTCTGTACTAGTTTCCTCTGAAACAAGAACTACAATTTTTATACCTTTGTCATGTAAACTTCGTAGCATAGGTTGCGATGGTTTAGCTATTTCCTGTGCTATTTGTGGTAACGCTATTAACAATTCTCTTTGGCTATTCTGGATGATCTCGTTTACTTTACCTGCAATGTTATATAACCCTCTTACTACCCAAATTTCTGGTTTTTCCTTTATTCCACTTTTTTCATAAATTGGCATTAGTTCATTTCTAATTATTTCCTCATTACTTTTAATTTCATTTTCTTTTTGTAGTCTTATTGCATCTAATGCAGTAGCAGGAGATTTCGGAAAAAATGTTTGTGGTCTTGAACTATCTGACTCAAGCCAAACTTTTTTTTCTAAACTATTCAATACTTCATAAATTTTTGAATATGGAACTCCTGATGTTTTACTTATATCGGCTGCTGTCATAGCACCATGCTCTAATAATGATAAATATACTTTAATTTCATAACTTGTCAAGCCAAGACTTTCCATTGATTTTCTCGACTTGTCGGTAATATTCATTGAACCATTTTTAATTAATTCAAGTAATATATGTATGTTCAATTATACTTTAATTTTAAACCATCTATTTTTCGATCTTTTCGGTAGGATTCAAATGTTTTTTGCGTTTTTGATGTACATTTTGTCTATTCGTTTAATATTTCAATTGCAGGTATATCCAATTAAATTAAATTAAATACCTTCTACCATATTTTTATTATTAAAGAGAGTTTAACCTTTTTTTTCCATATTCTCAAACCTATTGATATCTCTAGAATAAGAATTGTTTCCGTTTCTTTTACCCAAAAATTAGAAACCCCCTCGTCAGGTATTGGAGAAAAAGTTACAAAATCAATTGAAATTTTTCGAAATATACATTACCAATTGATGAATCTATTACTATATAATTGATTTTCTGAATATGGTTTCGTCTCATCGTAAGGATTATTTCCTATTTGAAGTATAAATTAAAAAAATTTTAAAATGTCACTTTTTCTACTATCTTTCATATTTTATATAATAAATAATGCTATAAGTTCAAAAAAGAGGAAATTATAGTAAGTTTATCTTTTGATTAAATAAAAATTAACTATTTTCCGATCAAGGAAGGTTTAATAATCTATTTAATTTTTTTTTTTATATGCCTAAATTCAAATCAACTCAAGATATTATTAGAATTATTGATAATAAAGATCAAATACGTAATTTTGGTGTTATTGCTCACGTAGATCATGGTAAAACTACTATGAGTGATAGTCTTTTAGCTGCCTCAGGAATTATTTCCCCTTCAGTAGCAGGACAAGCATTAGCTCTTGATTCAATGAAACTTGAACAAAATAGGCAGATGACTATAAGAGGAGCTAATGTAACACTATTCTATGAGCACGAAGGTAAGGAATATGTTATAAATATGATTGATACACCCGGGCACATTGATTTTACGGGTAGAGTTACAAGAGCTTTACGTGCAATAGACGGTGTAGTAGTTGTTTCTGACTCGGTAGAAGGGATTATGACTCAGACTGAAACTGTAACAAGACAAGCTCTAGAGGAAAGAGTTAGACCAGTTCTTTATATAAATAAAATAGATCGGTTGGTAAAGGAATTACGGCTAGATCCACCTGCAATGCAAAAATGGTTATCCAATATTATAGCAGAGTTCAATAAATTAATAGATATTTATGCAGAACCCGCATTAAAAGAGAAATGGAAGGTAAGCATACAAGCCAATAATGTAGCCTTTGGATCTGCTAAAGATAGATGGGGATTTAATTTTAAAGTAGCCCAAAAAAAGGGGTTTAGTTTCAAAGATGTTTATGATGCATATACTTCTGATGATCCATCTAAGATCAAAGATCTTTCGGATAAAGCACCCCTCCATGAAGCAGTTCTAGGTATGGTTGTTCAACATCATCCTCCGCCACATATAGCTCAAAAATATAGAATCCCAAAGATATGGCCAGGAGATCTAAATTCTGATATTGGGAAATCATTGGTAAACTGTGATGAAAAAGGCCCTGCAGTAATGATGGTGACTACAATTAATGTGGATCCTCAAGCTGGCAGAATAGCAACAGGAAGGTTATTCTCAGGTACTATCAAAGATGGAGATGAAGTTTATTTAATTGATGCCAAACGGCCCGGAAAAGTTCAATCCGTAAACATCTATATGGGTAATACTAGAGAAGTTGTGAGTGTTATTCCTGCAGGTAATATTCCTGCTCTTTTAGGTTTGGATTATGCCGTTGCAGGTGAAACAATTTCTACCGTTAAAAAAATTGTTCCTTTTGAATCGATTAAATATGTTTCCGAACCTGTGGTAACAATTGCTGTAGAAACTAAACATCCAAAAGATCTTCCTAAGCTCGTGGAAGCTCTTCGTAAAATAACAGTAGAAGATCCAAATCTTATTATCAAAATAAATGAAGAAAGTGGAGAAACATTAATGGCTGGAATGGGAGTATTACATCTCGAGATCGCTACCTCACTCTTACAAGAAGCAGGCTTATCGATAACTACCTCCCAACCCTTAATCAATTACAGAGAGACGATTCGTTCCAAAGGTGGACCTATAATGAGTAAATCTCCTAATAGACATAATAAAATATTTATGCGAGTAGAACCACTTAGCGAAGATATTATTGAAATGATTAAAACTGGACACATAAAGGAAGATATGGATAAAAAGGAATTAGCTAAAATCCTGAGAGAAAAGGGATGGAATGCAGATGAAGCGAGGAATGTTAGCGCTATTGATACATCAGGAAATATGTTGATCGATGAAACTAAAGGTGTTCAATTTATTCAAGAATCGATGGACTCTATCAAATCAGGATTTGACGACGTGATTCATTCAGGAGCCTTAGCACATGAGACTCTAAGAGGTGTTAAATTTGTTCTTAACCATTTTGTGCCACACGAGGACCCTGCCCATAGAGGATTAGCACAATTGATGCCTGCAACAAGAAGATCGATGTTGGGTTCAATGTTAATCGCAGATCCAGTACTTTTGGAACCTATACTGGGAATTGAAGTAAAATGTCCTCAAGAACAAATAGGTACAGTAGCAGGAATTTTATCCGGAAAACGAGGCAAACTATTGAATGTTGACCAAAAAGGAGTTATTGCTATTATGCAAGGCGAAGTTCCAGCTTCTGAAACTTTTGATTTATCAGAAATTATGCGTGGCGGGACAGCAGGTAAAGCAATGTGGAGTACTTACTTTAAAAGTTGGCAAGCCGTGCCCCAGTCTGTTATAAGGACACTTATTGCTGACGTACGTAAAAGAAAAGGGCTTAATCCAGAACCACCCAATGCTGATGAATTTATAGACAAAGAGTAATATAACAAATTTATCTATTCCTCTAACATCGTATATTAGATGTAAAAAGATTTGAGAAAATTATTTCTTCTTTAGATTTAGCCTCTAGAGGCTAAATTATTTGTTAGGTAGGTGTCTCTTTTGGTTTTGGTAATACGGTGGATAGAATTTCTTTATTGTAATTCTTATCCAAGATATACCTGATATGGTCTATTACAATTGTGTTGGCTTCTGCATATAATATTTTTAAATAAATAAACATTAATTATTGGTTAGACAACATGATGTTGTCAAAATATTCTTTCACAATATTATTCATAGTGAATAATGCTTACTCAATTTCCTTATTTTTATTGTTTATATTATTAATCAAAGAAATTGGCTTTAAATAATTCACTTATTATCAATTTCTAATATAGATTGAGATTTAAGACATGAACGATAATAGGATATAAATTAGAGGAACAAAGTTACGAAGAATCTACTGCGTATTCACTTTGTTGTTCTCAAATGTATTGCCAACTGTACCGGGATCTTTGATATTCAATATTCCGAAGTCTGTAGCATTTACTATTTTATTAGAATGAAATGTGTTATCAGATGCACCAGTCTTGACGACTATACCATTTATAGTATTCTGGATGGTATTCTCGTATACGTTGTTGTTAGACGATTCTTGACTTGTATATATTCCAACTTCGCAATCTGAAACTTGATTGTTGTGGATTTCATTGTCATGTGAGCTGCCACTTACACCTATGCATTTATTCTGGTCATGAACATAGTTATTTCTCGCAACTGAATCATACATATTAATACTAAACGCAATACCTCTTCCAGGACCATTCTTACCATTGTTGTATACTTCATTACCTTCAATTAGTATATAGTAACAATCAAGTGAACATATAATGCCTGAAGAGCCATTATCATGAACCGTATTATTTAAAATTACCATGTGATGAGTTCCAGTATGAGGATCAATACCGTA
>Ga0209382_10010137_pt1 | contig 11774 bp, 13 predicted proteins | sample SoiMetdeltSBSDD5_FD_187599 | JGI IMG/M metagenome (GOLD analysis project Ga0209382, IMG submission 187599) | Bulk soil microbial communities from a Populus tree surrounding site in Tennessee, USA - Soil MetaG P. deltoides SBSDD5 (SPAdes) (version 2) | ecosystem: Environmental > Terrestrial >...
GGCGAGGTGGGCGAGATGCTGGTCAAGGGGCCGAGCGCCGCCGACGGCTACTGGAACCAGCGCGAGAAGAGCCGCGCCACCTTCGAGGGCGGCTGGACCCGCTCCGGCGACAAGTACATCCGCGATGCGGAGGGCTTCTACACCTACCAGGGGCGTACGGACGACATGTTCAAGGTGTCGGGCATCTGGGTATCGCCGTTCGAGGTGGAGAGCGCACTCGTCGGCCACGAGGCGGTGCTGGAGGCGGCCGTGGTGCCCAAGGAGGACGCGGACGGCCTGCTGAAACCCAAGGCCTTCGTCGTCCTGAAGCCCAGCAAGAGCGCCGCCAACGGCCTGACCGAGGATCTGAAGGAGCACGTCAAGGCCAAGGCCGGCTTCTGGAAATACCCGCGCTGGATCGAGTTCGTGGATGTGCTGCCGAAGACCGCAACGGGAAAGATCCAGCGGTTCAAGCTGCGCGAGCGCGCATAGGCCGGGCTCTCCGGGCGGGCGACCAGAATGGAGCCCCGACACACGACCCGTCCACCCGCCAGGCGTGGCGCTGCTGCATGTGCTTTCGGTCGGCCACTACGCCTTTCGGCTCAGGCGAGGCCATTGCGCCAGATATAGTAGCCGGCGCTGCGCAGGCCGCGGAGGATGGGTGTCGCGTCGATACCCGTCGAGGCCGGCCCCTCGGCGCCCAGGGCGAGTTCGCGGCGCAGGTTCCAGCCCGCGTACCAGGCCGTGCTTAGCGGGATGTTGCCGGCGTTCCTTTCAAGCGATACGGCGTATAGACCTGAATCATTCCTGCACTGGAACAGATAGGCCGTGGGGGCTTCGATGGCGTCCAATATCGACATGCGAGTCCAACCGGGCAGGCGCAAGGCGGTTCCCGCGGGAGGACGAAACAGCGAAGCGGAACAAGGGATCTGGTCCGGGGTTGTGCACGGCAACCGGATCAGACGGCAAGGAGATGCCAGCCATGGCTGCGGAAGCAGGCGAGGGCGACGTACGGTACCATGTGTCGCATATACAGGCGCGCCTCCAGCAGGACGTCGACCACCTTCGCCGGGATGTCGAGAAGCTCGGCGACCCCCGGGCGAAGGCCATGTTCGAGACGGCCGCCGAGGTCCTGCTCGGCCTCAAGAAGGCCTTCGCTGACTATGAGCAGAAGAACGAGGCGGCCTGGCGGAGGTGAGACAGCCGGTGGGTGCCGGCCCCACGCCGACAGCCTCGCGACCCCAGTCAGCGCTTCTTCTTCCGACCGTCGCGCGGACCGTTCTGCAGGTCGGGCCCGGAGGCCCCGGTCCCGTACCCGCCGCTGCCGCCGTAGCCTTCGCTGAAGCCCTCGCCGCCCTGGCCTTGCCGCCCGGGATGCCAGCTCCGGTTGGAGGTCCGTGGAGGCAGGTCCTCCACCGGCGCATCCTTCTTCGGCCGGCCGCCATGCAGGGGAGAGTGATGCGGGCGTCCCTTCCTCTTGTGCGCCATTCCTCCCTACCTTTGTGCACCGTGCTGTGCCGGCAGTGCCTGCGAGCAATGCGCATGGGCGCGCTCTCGTGCCCGGCGACCGTGCGGACGACGCCTGGCGGGCGGACCGCGCCTGCTGCGCAGCCGGCGCTGCAGCATGCGCAAGACCGCGTCTTCCTCCTCCGGCAGCCCGGACCGTGCTGTGCAGCCCGGCCTGCGCACGAGGGTGGGCACGGCGCCTTCGAGATAGGCTTCCACGACCTGGGGATGCACGTAGCTCGTGCGGCAGACGGCCGGCGTGTTGCCAAGCCGCGCCGCCACGGCTTCGATGGCCCTGCGCACGTTGCTCCTGGCCTGTGTGGCATTGTGCGCGGGACCGATCGCATCGAGCGCGAGCGCGGCCAGCACGCTGCCTGCCCAGGTGCGGAAGTCCTTCGTGGTCACGTCCGCACCGGCCAGCTCACGCAGGTAACCGTTCACGTCCGAGGAGTCGATGGTACGGACGACGCCGCCCTCGTCGACGTACTGGAAGAGCTCCTGTCCGGGCAGATCCTGGATCGAGCGGATCACGCGAACGATGCGGCGGTCCCTTAGCCTGAGACGCCAGGTCTTGCCGCTCTTGCCTTTGAAATGGAGCCGCAGTTCGTCGCCGCCCACCTGGACATGGCGGTTGCGCAGGGTGGTGAGCCCGTAACTGTCGTTCTCCCTGGCGTAGCCGCCGTTGCCGACGCGGATCAGGGTCTTGTCGAGGAGGGTCACGACGGTCGCCAGCACCTTCTCGCGCGGCAGGCCGGATCGCGCCATGTCCCGGGCGATGCGGGCGCGCAGGCGGGGCAGCAGGCCCGCGAAGGCGATCATCCGCTCGTACTTGTCGGCATCGCGCACCTCGCACCAATGCGGATGGTATCTGTACTGCTTTCGTCCCCTGGCATCCCGGCCCACGGCCTGGATATGGCCCCGGGCGTCGGGGCAGATCCACACCTCAGTCCAGGCCGGTGGAATGGCCAGGGACCGGATGCGGGCGAGGGTTGCGCGGTGGCTGACTGGCCTGCCCTCGGGGCCGACATAGTGGAAACCGGTGCCCGCGCGCCTGCGGCGGATGCCCGGACCGGCATCCGTGATGTACCTCAGTCCTGCCGAGCGCGCCGCGATCCTCTCGGGAGCGCTGCTGTCGTTTTGACGGAGCATTGGGAGGGCTGCGTCCTGCCGGGGGCCAGAGCGGTACGGAAAACCGCATCGCTCCTCGGGTCCGGAGAGGAGAGACGATCCGGTATCGTGACGAGCCGGGACGGTCCCGTCTGCCGCGTGAACGGCGTCGGCCCAGTTTAGTTCCGAAGTTCCAGCCTCCCCATGCGTCGCAATCGCAGCTACTTTACGAGAGTGACCGGCATGTTCGCGAGGTGTACAACCTTGGCGGCCACCGACCCCAGCAGCAGATTGGCGACGGCGCCCATGCCGCGCGTACCCATCACGATTCCATCGCACTGGAGCGCGTCGGCGCGCCTGGCGATGGTCGTCGCCGCGTCGCCGCTCTCGATCTCGGTCGTGCAGGGCACTCCCGCGGCCTGGACCTTCTCCACGGCCGGCGCGAGCAGGGCCTCGCTCCTCTTCCTTTGCTCCTCCAGCACCCGGTCCATAGGCACGTAGACCTGGATCTCGCCGTAGACAACCGGGTCCGGGTGGACGTTGAGGAGGCTCAGCTCCACGCCGCTCCGATCCTTCGCCAGCGCGATGGCGTGATCGAGGGCGTGCATCGCGCTCTCGGAACCGTCGATGGGTACCATCAGCTTGCGCATGCGATCCTCCTTTCCGTCCGGCGCGGCCATCAGACGCGCGGCTACTGCATAACCCCCGGAAGGCGGACCCGTTGCAGCCGATCACCGGCCGACTCATCCCTCGTGGGGAGCCGTTCTTCGATGTTCCGGGAGTTCTCCTGCCCCTCGCCCGCCCGCGGAGGAGGGAACGTTGTGGCGAGCGCCGCCTCGTCACCGCGCCCTGCGCGCACGGGGACGGGATCCGCTTCCTTCGCGGCGAGCTTCCTGAGCCGGGAGCCGGCTCAGGAACCTGATGCAGCCGGCCCGGTTACTGAAGGGAGTCTGCCGGCAGCCGAGGCCTGAGTATGAGCGACCATCGTCCCATTCCACGCGACACCGGTCTCGACCAAACCCTTGCCCTGGCGCGCGAAGGCTACGAGTTCATCGGCAACCGCTGCGAGCGGCTCAGCACAGACATCTTCGAAACTCGCCTGCTGATGCGCCCGGCGATCTGCATGCGCGGTACGGCCGCCGCCGAGATCTTCTACGCCGGCGACCGCTTCACGCGCGTCGGTGCCATGCCGCTGACCGTGCTGCGGCTGCTCCAGGATGTCGGCAGCGTCCAGCTCCTCGATGGTGCCCCGCACCGCCGGCGCAAGGGCATGTTCATGGCGATCGGCAAGCCGCAGGAAGCGGCGCGCCTAGCGGCGTTCTTTGCCTACGAATGGAGCCGCAGCCTTGAGAGATGGGACGGTGCCGATCGCATCGTCCTTTTCGACGAGCTGGGGCCGATGCTGACGCGCGCTGTCACGGGCTGGGCCGGAGTTCCTCTCGACGAAGGCGAGGTGCACCAGCGCACCCGCGAGCTCTCCGAAATGGTGGAGGCAACGGGCTCTGTCGGCCCCCGCAACTGGCGGGCCCTGCTGCTTCGGCGCCGCACCGAGCGTTGGGCGCGCGGCATCATCGAAAGAACGCGGTCCGGCGACATCGAGGCGAGCCGGGAATCTGCCCTGGGCATGATCGCTGCCCACCGCGATCTCGACGGCAAGCTCCTCGATCCGAAGACGGCGGCCGTCGAGCTGCTGAACGTGCTGCGACCGGTGGTGGCCGTCGCCCGGTTCATCGTGTTCGCCGCCAAGGCCCTGCACGAGCATCCAGGCGCGCGCCGGCGCATCGCCAGCGGAGACCGGCAGTATCTCGATCACTTCGTCCAGGAGGTGCGGCGGCTATCGCCGTTCTTCCCGTTCATCGGCGGACGCGTGCGGCGTCCGTTCGAATGGAAAGGATACGCCTTTCCAAAGGGCACCTGGGTGATCCTTGACCTCTACGGCACCAACCGGGACCCGCGCAGCTGGAAGGACCCGACCGCGTTCCGGCCCGAGCGCTTCGCAGAGGCGCCGAACGCCTTCGAGTTCGTTCCCCAGGGCGGAGGCGACGCCGCCGTCACCCATCGCTGCCCCGGGGAGGAGATCACGATAAGGCTGATGAAGACCTCGGTCAGGCTTCTCCTGGATGCGATGCGCTACGAGGTGCCCGGCCAGGATCTCTCCGTTGATCTTTCGCGCTTCCCGGCCCTGCCGAAGAGCGGCTTTGTGATGGCTTGGCCAAGGCGAATTCCACGCGCGGTGGAGGCCCCGTCTCAGGCCACTGCGGCCTCCGTCGTCTGACGGAACCCGGCTGGGATCAGCGCGTTCCGGCATCCACAGGGGCGGCGACATAGCATCGGGAGCCGGGGTGCTGGCATGAGGGCGCTGCGGGGCTCCAGCGCGGGAGCAGGACCATGAGCGCGACCGGCCTCGACGTCTTCGACAGGACGGTGCAGACCACCAATCTCTGGCTTGAGGAGATCGGCTCCCGGATCGAGTTCGACCGGAGAGTGGCCTGGCACGTGCTCGGCGCCGTGCTGCGCACCTTGCGTGACCGGCTGCCGATCGGGCTGGCTGCCCACCTTGGTGCCCAATTGCCGCTGCTTGTGCGTGGCCTCTACTACGACCAGTGGCACCCCCGGGCGAAGCCGCTGAAGCTGCGCTCGGCCAAGGCGTTCCTCGACCAGGTCGCCGCCGGCCTGGAGGATACGCGACCGGTGGACACGGAGGCGGCGACGCAGGCCGTGTTCCAGGTGCTCAACCACTACCTCGATCCCGACCAGATCGCGAACGTGCGCGGCGCCCTGTCGAAGCCGGTCCGGCGGCTCTGGCCCGAGAGCGCAGCCGACTTGCAGGCGCAGGAAACCGAACGATCCGAACGAGCATTGGAAAGGACACAGTCATGAAAGTCAGCGAATGCATGACGCGAGACGTGCGCATCGCCAATCCCGGCGAGACCATCCGGCAAGCGGCGCAGACGATGGCGCAGCTCGACGCCGGAGCGCTTCCCGTTGGCGAGAACGACCGGCTGGTGGGCATGATCACAGACCGGGATATCGCCGTGCGGGCCGTCGCTGGCGGCAAGTCGCCCGATACGCCGATCAGGGACGTCATGAGCAGCGATGTCTGCTACTGCTTCGACGACCAGGACATCGAAGACGTTGCCATCAATATGGCTGATATCCAGGTGCGGCGGCTGCCCGTGGTCGATCGCAACAAGCGACTGGTCGGCATTCTCGCTCTCGGCGACATCGCCCAGGCCGACAACCAGGATAAGCCCGCCGCCGAGGCGCTGTGTGGGATCTCCGAGCCGGGCGGGCAGCACTCCCAATCCGGCGACGGAATGGCGCGGGCGTGAGTCGAGATGGCCCGAAAGCGCTCCCAGCCCGGCCACCGCCAGGCCTCCCCTGCTCCCGTCATTGGGCCCGGCCGCGATCCGGCCGAGGGCTCGCGCGAGACGATTGCGCACGAGCTGGAAAAGCTGGAAAGGAGCGACCCGGATGCCTGCGAGCAAAGGGTGGATGATGCCGTCGAGATGACGTTCCCGGCCAGCGATCCGACCGCGGCGGGACGGCCCACTGGCACGGAGCCCGCGGGTCGGCCCGCCAGCCGCCAGGCTCCGGTGCCGACCAGGGAGGACATAGAGCGCGCTGCAGGCAGGCGCGGTTAGGTCACGTCAGGCTGTGGATCGGGTATTTGAGCGGAAAGCGGCTTGCCCGGCATTCCCAAGCAAAGTCAGGACGTGCCGCCTTAGTCGGAGTTTGCAGGATCGTCGCAGTCGAGGACGGGTAAAGGGCCTTGCAGCAGCTAAGCTGAGGCTTGGGTGGACCGATCGACACAGTTGACAAGCGTGGCTCAGCAGTGGACTGTAACCGCCCTCTTACAGCGCGGGATGCGTATCTGCGCAGTGGTCGGAGACCACGGCGGAAGCCCGGTCCGGCGGGCGCCCTCCGACGGAGCGGGCCGGACCGGACCCGATGCAGCCAGTGTTGTCGTGCAGCCGAAGGATCCCGTGCACATATCGCCCGACGATATCCGGCAGCCGGCGAGTACACGTGCCGCTCAGCTCACGCTGAATGGGCCTCAGCCGGGCGGCCCCGACCTGCTCGGCCTGATCTCCGCGCTGCCGGCAGCCATCTACACCACCGACGCTGCGGGCTGCATCACCTACTATAACGATGCCGCGGCTCAGCTCTGGGGCTGTCGGCCCGAGATAGGCACAAGCAAGTTCTGCGGTTCCTGGAAGCTCTACTGGCCGGACGGCAGGCCGATGCGTCACGCGGAGTGCCCGATGGCTGTGGCGCTCAGGACCGGCAAGCCCGTATACGGGGCCGAAGCGGTCGCAGAGCGGCCTGACGGCACGCGCGTCCCGTTCATTCCCTACCCGACCCCGTACTACGACGCCACCGGCCAGCTTGTCGGCGCCATCAACATGATGGTCGATATCACCGAGCGCAAAGCCGTCGAACAGAGATCGCGCGCACAGGCGCGCCTGTTCCAGACCCTCAACGGCGTGGCGAAGATCATTGCCAGCGAGCTCAACCTGGACCGAGTCGTGGAGATCGTGACGAGCACGGCGGTTGAGATGAGCGGTGCGCACCTAGGGGCGTTCTTCATCAGCTCGCCCGAACAGCGCGGTCACGCACGGCTGGCCTACGCACTCCCGACTCGGGAGGCATTCGAGAGGCTCCCCTTGAAAAAGGCCCTGCTCGATCAAGCCGTGGCCGGCGCTTCCGTCGTCCGCATCGACCACATACCGAACGAGGATCGCCCCGCAGCGAACATGGCGCCGTCCGGACCATCCGGCCAGGAGTTGCACGTTGCGAGCTATCTTGCGATTCCGGTGGGCGGCCTCGACACGACTCACGGGGCGATCGTCCTTGTTCATCCCGACCCCGGCGTCTTCTCAGCGGAGACGGAGGAGATTGTCACCGGCATCGCCGCCCACGCCGCAGTCGCCATTGACAACGCCCGCCTGTACGAGAGCGATCGGCGCCTCGCCGCCATCGTGGAGACATCGGCCGACGCCATAGTGAGCAAGGACCTCAACGGCATCGTGAGGTCCTGGAATCACGGCGCCGAGCAGCTCTTCGGCTATACGGCGGAGGAGATGATCGGCAAGCCCATCAGGCTGCTGATTCCACCGGATCGCCGGAGCGAGGAGGACGCCATCCTCGCGCGCGCCCGGCGCGGCGAGCGGGTCGAGCCCTACGAGACCGTTCGCGTGCGCAAGAACGGATCCACCGTCGAGATCGCCCTCAGCGTCTCGCCGGTCAAGGACGCCAGCGGCCGCATCATCGGGGCCGCGAAGATCGCCCGCGACATCACCGAGCGCAAGCAGGCGCAGGCCCGGCAGGAGCTGCTCACCCGTGAGATCCAGCACCGGACCAAGAATCTGTTCGCGGTGGTGGATGCCGTGGTGGCGCGCAGCTTCGCGGGCAAGCGCACGGTGGAGGAGGCGGCGGCGGCCGTGCGCCACCGGCTCTATTCACTGGCGCAGACGCACGCAATGCTGCTCGATAAGGAATGGCGCGGTGCCGACCTCACAGATGTTGTGCGCTCCGAGATGGAGCCGTATGCCGGCCGCCTCACCATCGAAGGGCCTCCGATCATTCTCAACACCCAAGCCACGCAGAGCTTCGCGCTGGCACTGCACGAGCTGGCAACCAATGCTGCGAAGTACGGTGCGCTCGCCCATCAGACCGGGCACGTGACGATATCGTGGTCCGTGTCGGTGCTGGATGGCCAGAGCCGGTTCAGGTTCCGGTGGGAGGAGCGCGGCGGTCCACCTGTCACCGAGCCGGGGCAAAAGGGATTCGGCAGCGCGGTGCTGGAGCAGGTTATGGCCGAGCATTTCGACCGGCCGCCTCAGATCGAGTTCGCCCCATCCGGCCTGAGGTACGAGCTGAATGGGTCGCTTGAGGCGCTGACGGCGAAGCCATAGCCTCGCAGCCACGCGCCCGCAGCCTGAGCACCAAGCGGCGCCATTGCGGCGATCCTTGCCCCTCATACCTCCTGGAACCAGACTTGAGCAGGGGCGTTCGCTCAAAGACCTCAGTAGAGTCTTGGCGAGCCAGGCTTCAAACGGCGCAGGCGCAGATCATGGCGCGGGCGGCTTCACGCGCGCGAACGGCGCTGTCCGATCCTTCCGGCCCGATGCCGGGGTGTGCTGACGCTCCGCCGCACCGCGAGAGCCCTGCCGTGCCAGCCGACACCTGGATGCGTCTCACTCAAGTCGCCACGATCGGGCTTTTCGTCCTCGCGCTGCTTTGGAGCGCCCAGGTCAGCCAGCCGGTGCTTGTGCCCGTCCTGCTCGCTTGGGTGATTGCAACCGTCCTCCTGCCCGCCGTTCACCTCTTGCAGAAGCGGAATCTACCGCGCGCCCTGTCGGCTATTCTCCTCACCGCAGCCTTGCTCGCGATCATATCGAGCGTGCTGCTGGTCGTCGCGGTCCCCGCTTCGAGCTGGCTCGGCCGGGCCACCGAGCTGCGGCTCACACTGCAGCACAAGCTGCAAACCATGAGCCAGCCATTTGCCGTCATCGAGGAGCTGAGGAAGACGCTGAGCTCGATAACCAGCACCGACGCCGGGGCGCTCAAAGTCCAGCACCCGTCGGACAACGTGGTGACGACGACGGTCGGTGTGCTGATGCCAGCGGCCGGCCAGCTGGTCCTGTTCTTTGGCGCGCTGCTGTTCTACCTGATCTACCACGAGCGCATTAGAACGAGCGTCGTCATGCTCTTCGGTGGTCACGACGCGCGCCTGGAGGCGCTGCGCACGCTGCGATGCATTGATGAGAACATGACTAAGTATTTCACGACATTCACCCTGGTGAACCTCCTGCTCGGTGCCGTGACGTTCGGGCTCGCCCATCTGGTCGGCCTGCCGAATCCGCTGCTGTGGGGTGTGCTTGCGTGCGTGCTCAACTACATCCCGTATCTCGGACCGGCCGTGGTAGCCGGGACGCTGGCCGTCGTGGGGCTTGTGACCTTCCCGGCACTGTCGCAGGCGGTCGTCGCGCCCGCTGTCTATGTTGCCATGGTGTTTTTCGAGGGCCAGTTCCTCACGCCCTACCTGATGGGCCGCCGCCTGGAGTTGAACCCGTTCGCGGTGTTCCTCGCCATCGCGTTCTGCATGTGGCTCTGGGGGCCCGTCGGTGCCTTCCTCGCGGTGCCCCTCTTGATGGCTACCACGGTGGCAATCGAGAGCGCCTTCGCGGAGCAAAAGCCCGACCTGCCGGACTGAGCGGGACTCCTGGCTTTTCGGATTCTAGGCCTGCGGCCTGGCCGGCGCTCGGGAACAAATCCTCACCGGAGCGGGTTGCGGACGAACAAACCGCCCATGCACACCACCGCACCTGGAGAAGCGACCATGGCCGCCAGCAATCTCGAGGACATCTTCCTGATGACCCTCAAGGACATGTACCACGGCGAGAAGCAGATCGTTAAAGCACTTCCCAAAATGGCCAAGCACGCGGAGAGCCCGCAGCTGAAGGAGGCGCTGAACCATCACCTGGAGGAAACCAAGGGCCAGGTTGGGCGGCTCGAGCGCGTGTTCCAGCTGATGGACAAGCCCGCGCGCGGCGAGACCTGCGAGGCCATCAAAGGGCTGATCGAGGAAGGCGAGGAGCTGATGGAGAAGGCGGACAACGGCGCCGTCTGCGACGCCGGCATGATCGGCGTGAGCCAGGCCATCGAGCACTACGAGATGGCCCGCTACGGCACGTTGATCGCCTGGGCGCGGCAGCTTGGCCTGACAGAAGCCACCGACCTGCTGGAGGAAACCCTGAACCAGGAAAAGAAGGCCGACGCGAAGCTCAACGATATCGCCCTGCACGAGGTCAACCGCAAGGCCGCCTAGCACGGCCGCCGGCGCCGGTGACGCGCCTCAGGCGCCCGTAGTCCGGCGGAGGGGCCCCCGCCGGGCGCGGGCGCCATGAGCGCCCTGATGCGCGGCTGCGTCCAGGCGGCGCCAGCCCAGACGGAACTCCGGTTGCCGCAAGGCGTTTGGGGAGCTGGGAGGGGCGGCGCCATCGCCTGCCCGATCGAAAACCATCAAGGAAATAGCTCATGCCCAAACCACTCCGCACGGCCGCGGTATCTGCCGCCCTGGTCGCGTCGGGCATCGCACTGGCGCTCGCGCAGACCACTCCGCCGCAGCCGCCCTCCACGCCGAGCACGCCCGCGCAGCCGCCGATGCGGTCCCAGCAGCCGGAATGGCGCACCCCGCAAGGCGAGCAGATCCGCGCAAGCAAGCTGATCGGCACGTCGGTGCGGAACAAGGCCGGCGAGACCATCGGCGATGTCAACGATGTCGTGCTGGGCAAGGACGGCAAGATCGAGGCCGTTGTCCTCGGTGTTGGCGGCTTTCTCGGCATCGGCGAGCGCCAGGTGGCGGTGGGCTTCGACTCCCTCCAGCTCAGCCGCGACAACGGCGGGAAGATGATACCGACGATCGACGCCACCAAGGAGGCGCTGAAGACGGCGCCCGAGTGGAGATGGAGCGCCGAAAAGAGCGGCAGCCCGAGCGGCACGGGCACCAAGCCGAATAGGTGACTAGCGGCAGCCTCGCCGCAGGGCCGGCCGCCGGATGCGGCCGGCCTTTCTCGCGGCCCCTCCATCGCGGAACCAATCGGTTGGGCCGCTGTTGCCCATTTGCAAGGCCGAGCCAAGGAGGTGTGTCATGCACATGCAGGGCAAAAAAGTTGCAATACTCGCCACGCATGGCTTTGAGCAGTCGGAGCTGGAGGTCCCCCGCGACCGCCTCAAGGGACATGGCGCGCTTGTGCACATCGTCTCGCCCGAAAGCGGCCAGATCCGCGGCTGGGACATGAAGGACTGGGGTCGTTCCGTGCCCGTCGATGTCGTGCTGGACCAGGCCAAGGCCGACGACTACGACGCCATCGTGCTTCCCGGCGGCCAGATCAATCCCGATCTCCTGCGCATCAACGACAAGGCCCTGAAGTTTATCCGCGCCTTCTATGACCAGAAGAAGGTGGTGGCCGCCGTCTGTCACGCGCCCTGGCTGCTGATCGAGACCGGCATCATCAAGGGCCGTCGTGCGACCTCCTACAAGTCCATCAAGACGGACGTCATCAACGCCGGCGGCAAGTGGGAGGATTCCGAGGTCGTCAGCGACCAGGGCATCGTGACTTCGCGCAATCCCGGCGACCTCGAGGTCTTTTCCAGCAAGATCATGGAGGAGATCG
>Ga0209382_10010138_pt1 | contig 11773 bp, 10 predicted proteins | sample SoiMetdeltSBSDD5_FD_187599 | JGI IMG/M metagenome (GOLD analysis project Ga0209382, IMG submission 187599) | Bulk soil microbial communities from a Populus tree surrounding site in Tennessee, USA - Soil MetaG P. deltoides SBSDD5 (SPAdes) (version 2) | ecosystem: Environmental > Terrestrial >...
TGGCAGGACGAACATGTACACGAAGCATTGGATCTTTGCTTCGCGTGTAAAGCATGCAGATCCGAGTGTCCGGTCAACGTCGATATGGCGACGTACAAGGCCGAGTTTCTGTCTCACTACTACCAGCATCACGCCCGCCCGATGTCTGCGTACACCATGGGCTGGATTCATCGCTGGGCGCGAATCGCGGCAACTGCTCCATGGCTTGCCAACTTCGTCACTCAGACGGAATTTCTCGCGAAGATCGCGAAGAAGACGGCCGGCATCGCTGAGGAGCGACAGTTTCCGCCGTTTGCATCACGGACGTTTACGCGCAACCGGCGGCAACTCAGCAAGCGGGAACAACCCGACGTGATACTGTGGCCCGACACGTTCAATAATCATTTCCATCCGGAAGTGTGCGAAGCGGCGTTAATGGTTCTGGGAAATGCAGGATTTCGAGTGGGACTTCCGCCGAAAGTCCTTTGCTGCGGTCGGCCGCTCTACGACTACGGATTCTTAACCGAAGCAAAAGAGCTTCTCTTGCACGTCATCTCGACGCTGCGTCGGGAGATTGAGAATGGCACCCCTATCGTCGTGCTCGAACCGAGTTGCGCGGCGGTGTTCCGCGATGAACTTGTGAATGTGTTCCCAAATGATCCTGACGCGTTGCGGCTCAGCCGGCAAACATTCCTGTTGAGCGAATTCCTGATGCGCGATCCCGGGCGCTTTGATTTTCCGCGGCTCAGCGGTCGAGCCGTGGTGCAGGGCCACTGTCATCACAAGTCGATTTTCACGATGGATGCCGAAGAGCAAGTGCTGAGCAAACTCGGTCTCGTTTTCGAAAACCTCGATTCCGGCTGCTGCGGAATGGCCGGGGCGTTCGGTTTTGAAAAGGAACATTACGACATTTCTGTTCGCGCTGCCGAGCGCGTCCTTCTGCCGCGCCTCAGAGAGCTGCCGGATACGACGCTGGTTCTGGCCGATGGCTTTAGTTGCAGAGAGCAGATTCGGCAACTTTCCGGGCTTCATGCCCACCACCTTGCCGAGGTACTCTGCGACCACCGTGTGGATGCCGTCAACCACCCCTAGTTTTGGGAAACCCGGGGAAACGATCAATGGTCAACGATCAACTGTCATTAGTCATTTAAGGTGCGCGCTTCGCGCGGATCATTTCTTTATAAAGAAATAAAACCGCGCGAAGCGCGCACCTTAAATGACTAATGATCATTGATCGTTGTCACATTGATCGTTTCCCCCTGTTTCTGGCTTGAAACGTGCCAGATGTCGTTGCGCGATGGCCCAGATCTTTCATCGGAGCACGAACACCATCGCGAGGGTCAGCATCCTCGGAGCTGTGTTCATTATCGGTGCGCTCGCGTGGGCTGCCGGCGGCATCATACGCTCTCCATATTTAACTGAAGTTGGGGTCGCTCGCGATCAGCCCGTCCCGTTCAGTCATAAACACCACGTTGCGGGAATCGGGATCGACTGCCGATACTGCCACACCTCGGTCGAGAAAAGTTCGTTTGCCGGAATTCCGCCGACAAAGACCTGCATGAACTGCCATTCTCAGGTTTGGGCCGATAGTCCGGTGCTCGAACCAGTGCGCGCGAGCTTTCGAGAAAACCGTCCGATCCGTTGGACACGCGTCAACGCTCTGCCCGATTTTGTTTACTTCGATCACAGCATTCACGTTCATCGAGGTGTGACGTGCGAAACGTGCCACGGTCAGGTCGCCGCCATGCCATTGATGGCGCGCCAACAGACACTCCATATGGAATGGTGTTTGGAATGCCATCGCGACCCTGCAAGGTTCACACGCGCCGGCAAGGTTGATCCTCCCGGCAAACTCACAAACTGTTCCGTCTGTCACAGGTGAAAGTAGGTTTCGGATTGAGCAATTCGACTCTTGGATCGCACGAGCCTGCCGACCGCCTTCGAATGGAGGATGTTCGGGAAAGGCTTGCGAATAAATCCGGTCCTCGCTTCTGGCAAAGTCTGGACGAGCTTGCGGAAACGCCTGAGTTCATGAAGTTTTTGCACGGCGAATTCCCGGATGTCGCCGCGGCACCTTCAAATCTGGATCGGCGCGAGTTTCTCGCTCTTGTCGCAGCATCGCTTGCGTTGACAGGGCTGACTGCCTGCTCATCGACTGTTCCCGAAAAGATTGTGCCCTACGTCAGGCAACCGGAAGAGGCGGTGCCCGGAAGACCGCTCTTTTTCGCATCCGCGTTTTCTTCTGCCGGCTATGGGGCAGGCGTGCTCGTGGAAAGTCATTTAGGACGTCCCACGAAAATCGAGGGCAATCCTGAACATCCCGCCAGTCGCGGTTCCGCTGATGCGTTCACGCAGGCATCGATTTTGACGCTGTACGATCCCGACCGATCGCAGGTCATAACCAATGGCGGACGCATCGCCACGTGGGACGCATTCATCACCTCAATGAGCACCGAACTCGATGGAGCTCGGACGCGGAGAGGTGAAGGCGTGCGGTTCCTCACCGAAACCGTCACGTCGCCTACGCTTGGCGATCAAATGCGACGGATTCTGGCGCAATTCCCTTCAGCGAAGTGGCACCGATACGACCCGCTTTCCCGCACGTCAGGCGATCATGCGGTTTATCACTTCGATAAGGCGGACGTCATTGTTTCGCTCGATTCGGACTTCTTGCTGCAACATCCCGATCATCTTCGCAATGCGCGAGATTTCACCAGCAGACGTCGTCCGGCAACTGATGGCGGTATGAACCGGTTGTATGTCATCGAGAGCACGCCGTCCATTACCGGTGCGATGGCCGACCAGCGAGTGGCGGCACGCTCCAGGGATGTCGTCCAGACTGCCCGTCAACTGTCGGTTTCGATGGGTGGAGGTTCGGCTTCAGGCCCAGGTCAGGACACAAATCAGCAGTGGCTCAACGCCGTCATCAAAGATTTGAACGCGCACCGAGGACGATCGGTCATTGTCCCTGGCGAATATCAAACCCAGGAACTGCATGCGATCGCGCGCGACTTAAACATGTCCCTCGGCAATGTCGGCCAAACGGTCGAGTACACCTCGCCGGTGGAAGAGGACGCCGTTGATCATATGCAATCACTTGCGGCGCTCGTCGACGACATGCGAAACGGCCGGGTCGACATGCTTTTCGTCATCGGCGGCAATCCCGTTTACACGGCTCCGTCGGATCTCGAGTTCGGGCAAAGCCTTTCAAGGGTTCGATTACGAACCCATCTCGGACTGTATGACGACGAGACATCGGAGCTCTGCCAGTGGCACATTCCTGAAACACATTTCCTCGAGTCGTGGGGAGACATTCGCTCTTTCGACGGGACGGCAACTATCCAGCAGCCGCTGATCGAGCCGCTTTACGGCAGCAAGTCGGCGTATGAAATCCTGTCTGCCGTGCTTGGAGATTCGACGAAATCGCCTTACGAGATCGTTCGCGACTACTGGCAGCAGAGCAACCCGCAGGGCGATCAGTTTGAGGCGTGGTGGCGGAAGTCCGTCCACGATGGCGTTGTCGCCGAATCCAAGCCACGCCCGGCGGCGGCGCAGAGTCCTTCGCGCGGGCTTCCTCCAGCAGCTCAAACAGAGCAAATGCCGACAGGACTCGAGGTCGTGATTCGTCCGGATCCCTGTGTTCTCGACGGCCGTTTTGCGAATAACGCGTGGCTGCAGGAATTGCCAAAACCGGTCACGAAGCTGACCTGGGACAACGCCGCGCTGATCAGTCCCGCGACGGCGCAACGTCTTGGGTTGGCGACCGAAGACGTCATTGAGATCCGCTCGGAAGGACGAAGCGTTCAGGCGCCGGTCTGGATCGCACCTGGACAGGCCAACGAATCGATCACCCTCTTTCTCGGTTACGGCCGGACGCGAGCCGGCCGGATTGGATCGAATCGCGGTTACGACGCAAACCGTATCCGCACGTCGGCTTCACCGTGGCTGTTGCCGAACGTGGAAATTCGCAAAACCGGCTCCCGTTATCCGCTGGCGTCGACGCAGCACCAATCCAGCATGGAAGACCGCGCCACGGTCAGATTCGCAACCATTGATCAATTCAAAGAGAATCCGCGCTTCGCACCGGAGGCCAGACCGGAACCGGAAAGATCGGATTCGCTGTATCCAGAATTTGTTTCTTCGACCGACTACGCATGGGGCATGGCGATCGATCTCAGTACATGCATCGGTTGCAACGCCTGCACGGTCGCGTGTCAGGCGGAAAACAACATTCCGGTGGTTGGAAAAGACCAGGTGGCCAACGGTCGGGCGATGCACTGGCTGCGTATCGATCGTTACTTTCACGGCGACATTGATCAGCCGGAAATCTTCTTCCAGCCGGTTTTGTGCATGCATTGCGAGAAAGCCCCGTGCGAGCCGGTATGCCCGGTCGGCGCGACGACTCACAGCGCAGAAGGCCTGAATGAGATGACGTACAACCGGTGCGTCGGCACTCGTTATTGTTCCAACAACTGTCCGTACAAAGTCAGGCGATTCAATTTCCTCGATTACGCATATCGGGATACGTCGCCGGTGCTCAGTCTCCTGCGAAACCCCAACGTGACGGTCCGCAGCCGCGGGGTTATGGAAAAGTGCACCTACTGCGTGCAACGAATCAATCAGGCGCGGATAACTGCGAAGGATGAGGATCGACAGATTCGCGACGGCGAGATTCTGACCGCATGCCAGGCGACCTGTCCGGCGGATGCGATCGTGTTCGGAAACACTGCCGATCCGGAAAGTCGCGTTTCCCGCCTGAAGGCAGAGTCTCGGAATTACGGTCTGCTGGCCGAACTGAACACGCGGCCGCGTACGACGTACCTGGCGAAGATCACCAATCCGAATCCGGAGCTTAAACAGTGAACGAGCTTCCCATCGAGCCGCGCCAGACGCCGATCATCGGCCCGGGCTACACCTATGCTTCGGTCACGGACAAGATCAGCTCGATCGTCCTGACGAAAAAAACGCCGAAAGGGTGGCTGATTGGGTTCGGCATCAGCTTCATCCTGACGATGATGCTCCTGTTTGCCGTGACCTATCTGCTTGTGAAGGGCGTCGGGATCTGGGGAATCAATATCCCCGTTGGATGGGGCTTCGCCATCATCAACTTCGTCTGGTGGATCGGTATCGGCCACGCTGGGACATTGATATCGGCAATTCTGCTGTTGCTGCGTCAGGAGTGGCGCACGTCCATCAACCGGTTTGCCGAAGCGATGACATTGTTCGCCGTGTCGTGCGCGGGCCTCTATCCACTCCTCCATCTTGGCCGGCCATGGTTTGCGTACTGGCTCATTCCGTATCCGAACACGATGGATATGTGGCCGCAATTTCGCAGCCCCCTGGTGTGGGACGTCTTCGCCGTCACGACTTACGCGACAGTGTCTCTGCTGTTCTGGTACGTCGGCTTGATCCCCGACCTTGCGACTCTTAGGGACCGGTCATCCACCCGCTTTGGCCGTATCCTTTACGGAATCCTGGCCATGGGATGGCGCGGCTCGGCAATCCACTGGCACAGATACGAAGTGGCGTATCTTCTCCTCGCCGGCCTCGCAACGCCGCTCGTTGTTTCGGTGCACACCGTCGTGAGTTTCGACTTCGCGATCAGTATTCTGCCGGGCTGGCACACGACGATCTTTCCGCCGTACTTCGTGGCCGGCGCTATTTATTCGGGATTCGCCATGGTGATGGTTCTGACGATACCGATACGTGCCGCGTACGGTCTGCAGGATTTCATCACCATGCGGCATCTTCAGAACATGGCCAAGGTGATGCTGGCCACGGGCCTGATCGTCGCCTATGGATACCTGATGGAAATCTTCATGGCGTGGTACAGCGCGTCCAGCTACGAACAGTTTGTCGTTTCGAACCGCTGGACCGGTCCGTACCGGGTTGCGTATTGGGCGCTGATCCTGATGAACGTGATCATCCCTCAGACGTTGTGGTTCCGGCGCGTCCGGAACAGCGTCCTTGGACTGTTTCTCGTCGCGATGTCTGTGAACATCGGCATGTGGCTTGAGCGGTTCGTCATCGTCGTGACCAGCCTGCATCGTGATTTCCTGCCGTCCTCCTGGGGCATGTATTACCCGACCGTTTGGGATTGGGCCACGTTCGCAGGCACGATCGGTCTGTTTCTTGCGCTGCTGTTCCTGTTCATCCGCTTCCTGCCGATGATTTCGATTTTCGAGATGCGCACTCTTGTGCCGGGAACCGAGGCCAAATGAAGACGTCGATCTACGGCTTGCTCGCGGAATTCGATACACCCGACGCGCTGCTCAACGCCGTGCGTCAGGCGCGGGCCGCCGGCTATCGGCGTATGGATGCGTACACGCCATTTCCTGTGGAGCACCTTGCCGAAGAGCTGGGTTTTCATCATTCGCGACTACCGCTGCTCGTTCTGATCGGCGGAATCGTTGGCTGTGCCGGCGGTTATTTCATGCAGTATTACGCGGCCGTCATCGATTACCCGTGGAACGTCGGTGGCAGGCCGTTGAACAGCTGGCCGGCATTCATTCCGATTGCTTTCGAGTGCACGATTCTGGCGGCCGCGCTTGTCGCAGTGCTTGGCATGCTCGCGCTTAACGGTCTGCCGATGCCGCATCATCCGTTGTTTAACCAGCCGCGTTTCGCACTGGCCTCACGAAATCGTTTTTTCCTCTGCATCGAGGCCGCCGATGGCCATTTCGACCGAGAAGCAACCGAGCGGTTTTTGTCCGGCCTGAAAGCGACGAACCTGAGCGAGGTCTCCAATGAATAGACCTGTTGCAAATCCGAAACACGCGTGGTTCGTAGTGCTATTGCTCCTCTTGCCGGCGTGCCGCCAGCAAATGGCCGATCAGCCGAGATACGAACCGTATGAGGAGAGCAATTTCTTTCCCGACGGAACATCCGCCCGACCCATTCCCGTGGGTACTGTCGCGAGAGGTCATTTGAACGAAGACACGCTCCTCTATCAGGGTCGCGTGAACGGTCAGCTGGCGACGACATTTCCGTTCCAAATTACGCGTCCGGTGTTGGAGCAGGGTCGTGAGCGCTACAACATTTTCTGCTCTCCTTGTCACGACTATGTCGGAACCGGTAACGGCATGGTCGTTCGCCGCGGCTTTCGGCGAGGACCTCCATCGTTTCACACGGATCATCTGCGGAACGAACCGCCGGGACATTACTTCGATGTGATAACGAACGGGTTCGGTGGGATGAACGACTACTCCACGCAGATCACGCCGCGCGAGCGGTGGGCCATCGTGGCATACATCCGCGCGCTCCAACTCAGCCAGAATGCGCCGGCGTCGAGCCTGAGCACAGACGACCAGCGTGAGCTCGAAAGGACGCGCTGATGGATAGCCGCATGCCACGGTTTGAATCGTTGCGACACCGGTTCCTCATTGCCGGTGTCGTGGGGACGGTGGCTTGTGTCGTTGGTGTGTTTTTCAACTCGGCGCAGTTTTACCAGTCGTATCTGATTGCGTATCTGTTCTGGCTTGGCGTCGCTTTGGGATGCCTGCCGCTGCTGATGCTGCATCACCTGGTGGGCGGCGTCTGGGGTTTCGTCATCCGGCGAATTGTTGAAACCGGCATCAGAACGTTGCCGCTGATGGCTCTGCTTTTTCTGCCGATCGCTTTTGGCATACATCATTTGTACGAGTGGTCCCACGCCGAGGTCGTTGCCGCGGACCCGACACTGCAACATAAGAGCCTGTTCCTGAATGTGCCGTTCTTTCTCGTCAGAGCCGCCATCTACTTCGGCGCGTGGCTCGTCTTCGCTTATCTTCTGAATCGCTGGTCCTCGGAGCAGGACCGTACCGGCCGTCCCGATCTTTCGCGCAGCTTCCAACTGTTGAGTGCGCCGGGAATTCTCGTGTATGTCCTGACTATGACATTCGCCGCTTTCGACTGGGGAATGTCCACTGAGCCTCACTGGTTCTCGACTATCTATGGGCTGATGCTGATCGCGGGCCAGGTGCTTTCGACCCTCGCGTTTGTGATCCTGGTGGCCAACGTTGTTGCGCGAGAAACCTCATCCGAATTCTTCGGCAGCGACCTTTTCCACGATCTGGGCAACCTCCTGCTTGCGTTCGTCATGCTGTGGGCCTACATGTCGTTCTCTCAATTCCTCATCATCTGGGCAGGGAATCTTCCCGAGGAGATCAGCTGGTACCTCCGTCGTGGCGCGCACGGTTGGCAGTGGGTCGCCGCAGGCTTGGCTCTGTTTCATTTTGCGATTCCATTTGTCCTGCTACTGGCGCGCGGCAACAAGCGTCGGCGGGAGGTCATTGCCTCAATCGCCATTTGGGTCCTTGTCATGAGGTATGTCAACGATTACTGGTTGATTGCGCCTGTATTTCGATCCTCGATCCTTCCACATTTGCTGGATTTCGCGGCAGTCGTGGGGATCGGAGGCCTGTGGTTGACGGTGTTCTTCGCCGAGCTGTCGAAGCAGACCGTCGTTCCGTTGAGAGATCCCAACTTTCAGATCGAGAAAGCGGCATGAGAGAAACCAGCGATTTCAACCTGAAATACGTTGTGTACTTCGCGGCCGCGCTCCTGGTTGGACTGGCCGTGGTTCTTGGGGGTCTCACATGGGTTTTCAAAACCTTCGTGAAGCGCGACGTGCGCGAGCAAGTGGTTCGAAGCGAAGTGCAACCGGTAGAGGTCGGACCGCGAGAGCCGCGATTGCAAATCACTCCAGAGCAGGAGAATCAACAGTATTTGGCTGAACAGCGGGAGGCGCTCAGCAAGTACGGCTGGGTGGATCAATCTCGCGGCATTGCTCACATTCCGATCGACCGCGCGATGGACATTGTTGCGCAGGAGGGTTTGAAATGATGCGCGCCCTGGCCGTCTTATTGATGAACATTGCATTCATTCCATTGCTGGGAGCGCAGGATCCGCCAGTGGGGATTTTGACGGAAATCGGAGTCGACCAGAAGCTCGACGCACAACTACCTCTGGATGCTGCTTTGCGCGACGAAGACGGTCGTGCTGTCAGGCTTAACGACTACTTCAACGGAAAGCCGGTCATTCTTTCGTTTGTTTACTTCGAATGTCCGATGCTGTGCACGATGACGCTCAATGGGCTGGTGCACAGTCTGAAACCGCTGTCATTCTCGATCGGTAAAGAATTTGAAGTCGTCTCGATCAGTATTGATCCGTCGGAAACGCCGAGCCTCGCATCTCAAAAGAAACAAACCTATGTGAAGGAGTATGGGCGCGCCGGAGCGGCTGCGGGATGGCACTTTTTGACCGGCGATCAGGAATCGATACGGCGCATCACCGATGCTGCAGGTTATCGCTATAAGTGGGACGAACACACAAAGCAGTGGGCTCACGTCAGTGCGATCGTGCTCGCGACGCCGGATGGACGCGTCTCTCAGTATCTCCACGGCATCGAGTTCGCTTCTCGAGACGTGCGGCTCAGTTTAGTCAAAGCCAGCGAATACAAGATCGGGACGATCGTCGATCGTGCGCTCCTGTACTGCTATCACTACGATCCGACGACGGGGAAATATGGCTTCGTGATTATGAATTCGGTGCGCATCGCCGGCCTCGCAACGGTGTGCGCCCTCGCGGCATTTATCGTCATCAGTGTCCGGCGCGAGCGTCGGCCGTTGCACAGCGGGAAGTGACAACATGCTCAGCCAACTACCACTGTTTCCGGAAGCCGCCTCGACCATCGCGCGCGGAGTGGACCTGCTTTACCTGTTTCTGACATCGGTCACTGCCTTCTTTTCCACTTTGATCTTTGCCTGCATCTTTATCTTTGCCGTGAAGTACAGACGGAGTCCGAAAAACCAGGGTCCGGAAGCCGTGCACGGCAACCTCGGCCTGGAGCTTTTGTGGACTGCAGTCCCGTTTGTCATCACGCTGATCATGTTTACCTGGGGCGCCAGTCTGTATATGAGCGACGCTCGAGTCCCGCCGAACGCATCGGACATCTACGTGGTGGGACGACAGTGGATGTGGAAGATTCAGCATCCGGAAGGTCGGCGCGAGATCAACGAGCTTCATGTCCCGATCGGTCAGCCGATCAAGCTGACGCTCGCGTCTCAAGACGTCATTCACAGTTTTTACATTCCAGCATTCCGCCTCAAACAGGATGTCGTGCCAGGGCGTTACACAACGATGTGGTTTGAAGCGAACAAAGCGGGCGAATATCACCTGTTCTGCGCGGAATACTGCGGTACGCAGCACTCGGGCATGATCGGTCGCGTTGTTGTGATGGAACCGAAGGAATATGAAAACTGGCTGGGCGGCGTAACGGAAGAGACTCCCGTCGAAGCGGGCGAAAAGCTGTTCACGCAATTTAACTGCGTCAACTGCCACGCGACGGGAGCACGGCAGCGTGGTCCGCAACTTGGAGGCTTGTTCGGAAAGGATGTCCAGCTTGAGGGCGGCGGTACGGTGAAGTTCGACGAATCCTACATTCGTGAGTCGATCATCAATCCCAACGCCAAGATCGTTGCGGGGTATCAGCCGGTCATGCCGACATTCCGCGGTCAGGTCAGCGAGGAGCAGATTCTCGAGCTGATCGCGTACATCAAGTCGCTATCACCTCAGGAGGGGAAATGATCGGAGTTTGCCACGGATTACACGGATTACACGGACGGACCCGCAGAGCATATGACAATTCAACCATCACCCCAAAGTGTCCGTGTAATCCGTGTAATCCGTGGCCACCCTCCGGTTGGGAAAGTCCTGAAACGTTATGAGCGCAGTTGCACTTCATCGAGAGAACTACCTCAACGTCAGCTATGGCATCAAATCGTGGTTGCTGACTCGCGATCACAAGCGAATCGCTTTGCTGTATCTGATGTCGATCACGCTGTTTTTCTTCCTGGGTGGCGCGTTCGCGGTTCTGATCCGCCTGGAGTTGCTGACGCCGAGCGGTGACCTTGTTCAAGCAGAAACCTACAACAAGCTGTTCACCATGCACGGCGTGATCATGGTCTTCTTCTTCCTGATTCCGTCGATTCCTGCCGTTCTGGGAAACTTCCTCGTTCCCCTGATGATTGGAGCGCGGGATTTGGCGTTTCCACGTTTGAATCTGCTGAGCTGGTATGTGTACACGATCGGCGGAATCTTCACGCTGACCGCTGTTGTCATGGGCGGGGTGGATACCGGTTGGACGTTCTACACGCCGTACAGCAGCACCTATGCCAATACGCATGTGATCGCCACCGCGTTAGGCGTTTTCATTACGGGGTTCTCATCGATTCTGACGGGCCTGAATTTTATCGTCACGATCCACACGATGAGAGCGCCGGGTCTGACCTGGTTCCGCCTCCCCTTGTTCATCTGGTCCCATTACGCAACCAGCATCATCATGGTGCTGGGAACACCCGTGATTGCGATCACCATTGTTCTGATTGCGGTCGAGCGTGCGTTCCGGCTCGGGATCTTCAACCCCGCCCTTGGCGGCGATCCGCTTTTGTTCCAGCACCTGTTCTGGTTCTATTCGCATCCCGCCGTCTACATCATGATTTTGCCCGGCATGGGAGTGATCAGCGAACTGGTCACCTGCTTCTCACGCAAACGGGTCTTCGGTTATGAATTCGTTGCGTTCTCCAGCATTGCGATTGCTGTGTTGGGTTTTCTCGTGTGGGGACATCACATGTTCGTCAGCGGCCAGTCTCCCTATGCGGGTCTGGTGTTTTCGCTGCTGAGTTTCATGGTGGCGATTCCGTCCGCCGTCAAGGTCTTCAACTGGACGGCCACGATGTACAAGGGATACATCTCCTACGATGCGCCGATGCTTTACGCGATGGGTTTTATCGGATTATTTACAACCGGCGGATTG
>Ga0209382_10010139_pt1 | contig 11772 bp, 8 predicted proteins | sample SoiMetdeltSBSDD5_FD_187599 | JGI IMG/M metagenome (GOLD analysis project Ga0209382, IMG submission 187599) | Bulk soil microbial communities from a Populus tree surrounding site in Tennessee, USA - Soil MetaG P. deltoides SBSDD5 (SPAdes) (version 2) | ecosystem: Environmental > Terrestrial >...
CGCCGAGCGCGGCGAGCTCGGCGACGCCGAGTTCCTCACCGCGGTGCGTGAGTCGCTGCCCTACGCCTGGCAGGTGGTCACGACCGTGGTGGCGGACCTGGCGGCCGGCAGCGGCACCGGCGCCGGCGGCACCGGCGTTGACCCAACCGGCATTGACGGCACCAGCCGGGACAGCGGTGCCGAGTACGCCGAGTACGCCGTGCCGCCGCCCGACGAGGCCGCCCGCGGGCAGCTGCTGCGGGCGCTGGCCAGCGACGCCATCCGCGGGTCGCTGGAGCGGCACTTCGGGGTACGGCTGGCGTTCCAGAACTGCCACCGGCTGCGCGCCTACCGGCCGGCGGCGGCCGGTGGCCAGAGCCACCGCCGGTTCACCTCGGTCGCCGCCCAGGTGCTCAACCAGACCCCGCTGTTGCGGGACTGCTGACAGCGGGGGCCGGATCGTGAAGATTGCGTTCGTCGGCAAGGGCGGCAGCGGCAAGACGACGCTCAGCTCGCTGTTCGCCAGCCACCTGGTCGCCGCGGGCTGCCCCGTGCTGGCCATCGACGCCGACATCAACCAGCACCTGGCCACCGCGCTCGGCGCCACCGCGGCGCAGGTCGCCGCGCTGCCGACGCTCGGCGCGCACCTGCCGGCCATCAAGGAGTACCTGCGCGGCAGCAACCCGCGGATCTCCTCGGCCGCGGCGATGATCAAGACCACCCCGCCGGGCAGCGGCTCGCGGCTGCTGCGCCTGGCCGAGGACAACCCGATCTACCGCGCCTGCGTCCGCGAGGTCGGCGGCGTCCGGCTGGCGGTCACCGGGCCGTTCGAGGACGGTGACCTCGGGGTGGCGTGCTACCACTCCAAGGTCGGCGCCGTCGAGTTGATGCTCAACCACCTGGTGGACGGCCACGGTGAGTACGCCGTGGTGGACATGACAGCTGGCGCGGACTCCTTCGCCTCCGGCCTGTTCACCCGCTTCGACGTGACGTTCCTGGTGTGCGAGCCGACCGTGCGCGGGGTGGCGGTACACCGGCAGTTCGTGCAGCACGCGCGGGAGTACGGGGTGCGGGTCGCGGCCGTCGGAAACAAGGTCTGCGACGAGGCCGACCTGCGGTTCCTGCGCGAGGAGCTGGGTGCGCAGCTGCTCACCTGGGTCGGCCGCTCGGACCACGTGCGGGCCACCGAGCGCGGCGAGGTGCGGCCGGTCGGCGCGCTGGAGCCGGCCAACCGGGCCGCGCTGGACACCATGCGCGGCCTGGTCGACGCCACGGGCAAGGACTGGGCGCGCTACCAGCGGCAGGCCGTGCACTTCCACCTGCGCAACGCCGCGGCGTGGGGCAGCGCGCGGGCCGGTGAGGATCTGGCCGGCCAGGTGGACCCGGACTTCGTGCCGGGTGAACCGGTGGCGCCGCGGTCGGGGGAGCCGGCGCCGTCCCGGCCGGATGCGGTGCCGATCGGCTGAGCCAGGCACCCGGCTGCCGGCTTGACCTCGGTCGGGGATACCGAAAAGGTCGAGGCAACCACGTTCCGTGGTCGTTGCCGAACCGGAAGGTGTCTCGCCATGAGGCGACGTGCGCTGACCTCATCCGCCCTGGCCGTGCTTGTCGGCGCCGCGCTCGCGGTGGCTCCGGGCGGCACGGTGGCGGCCGCACCGGAGCCGCCGGGGCCGATCTTCTCCGACGGGCAGGCGCAGCCGGTGTTCGACCCCACCGACGTGATCCGCGAGGAGCGCTGGGTGCGGGCCCCGGTGGACTCCGACGGCGACGGCAGCGACGACGAGGTGCATGTGGTCGTGATCCGCCCGCGCGCCACCGAGCTCGGCCTGCGGGTGCCGGTGGTGTACGAGGTGAGCCCGTACTACGCGGGCGGCAACGACATCACCAACCACGATGTCGACGTCGAGCTGTGGTACCCGCAGCGCCCCGGCCGCTCCGGCGAGGTGGCCGCGTCGCCGCGCACGGCGCCGGCGTCGCGGGGCACCGGGGTGCTCGGGCCGAACCCGGCGATCGGGTCGCCGGCCTACGAGGAGTACTTCCTGGCGCGCGGTTTCGCCATGGTGTTCGCCGAGTCGCTGGGCAGCGGCGGCTCCAGCGGTTGCCCGACCAGCGGCGGGCGCAACGAGACCATCGGCGCGAAGTCGGTGGTGGACTGGCTCAACGGCCGCGCGCCGGCGCGCGATGCCGGGGGCACGCCGGCGACCGCGGCCTGGGCCACCGGCAAGGTCGGCATGATGGGCGTCTCCTACAACGGCACGCTGCCCAACGCGGTGGCCACCACCGGCGTGCCCGGGCTGGAGGCGATCGTGCCGATCGCGGCGATCTCCAGCTGGTACGACTACTACCGCGCGGCCGGCGCGGTGGTCGCGCCGGGCACGTTCCAGGGCGAGGACACCGACGTGCTCGCGGAGTACGTGCTGACCAGGGCGAACCCCGAGGTGTGCCGGCCGGTGATCGACGCCCTGGTCCGCGACCAGGACCGGCGGAGCGGCGACTACAGCCCGTTCTGGGCGGAGCGCGACTACCTGCGCGACGTGGCCGGCGTGCGGGCCGCGGTGCTGGAGGTGCACGGCCTCAACGACTGGAACGTCAAGACCCAGCACTTCGCGCAGTGGTACGCGGCGCTGCGCGAGCACGGCGTGCCGCACCAGCTCTGGCTGCACCAGTTCGGCCACCGCGGCCCGCTCGGCCTGCGGCGGGAGGCGTGGCTGCGGGCGCTCAACCGGTGGTTCACCCGGTACCTGTACGGCGTGCCAAACGGGGTGGAGGACGAGCCGAGGCTCACCATCCAGCGCGAGGACCTCAGCTGGTCGCAGGAGCCGGAGTGGCCGGCCCCGGCGGCCAGCGACGCGACCCTGGTGCCCACCCCGGGCGGCCCGGCCCTCGGCGGGCTGCTGCCGGCCCCGGAGGGGGACGGCCAGGACGATGACGGTGACGTGGCACCGGTGGTCGAGTCGCTCACCGATGACGCCCGCATCCTGGCCGAGGTCCTGGCGGCGGCGCCGGCCTCGCCGCACCGGCTCTCCTATGCCACCGCCCCGCTCGCCGCGCCGGTGCGGCTGTCCGGCACGGTGCGGGTCGACGTGCGGCTGAGGTTCACCCATCCAGCGGCGAATGTCACCGCGCTGCTGGTGGACAGGGCCCCGGACGGCACCGTGGCGGTGGTCACCCGCGGCTGGACCGACCCGCAGAACCGGCACGACCCGGCCCTAACCCAGGCGATCCGGCCGGGTCAGTGGTACTCGCTGAGCCTGCGGATGCAACCGGACGACTATGTCGCGCCGGCCGGCCACCGGCTCGGGCTCGTGCTGCTGTCCAGCGATTTCGACTACACGCTGCGCCCGCCCGCCGGCACCCGGCTGGACCTTGACGTGGCGCACACCGCGCTGACGCTGCCGATCGTCGGTGGCGTCCCGGCGCTGGCGGTTGCCGCCGCTGGCTGACCATCGCGATCGATCGCGACGACCTGGGGAGGATCGGCTGCGACGGGCAGGCGGGGCCGGGCTGCCGCGCCCCGCCGCGGGCGCGGCAGCTTAGCCGATCGCCCCGACAACCTGCGCGCGACTGGCCTCGGCGGCGGCCAGTTGTCCACAGCAGGGGTGGTTATCCACAGGCAGAGCACATCTGGCCCTTGATCGTCCGCCCGCCCGGCCACAGTGGTCGCATGAACGCCATCGCACCGGTCATCGACCGCCTCCGAAACCCGGCCGACCTGCTGGCCGCGCTGCCGTACCTGCTCGGCTTCCACCCGCGCGACTCGCTGGTGTTGGTCACCCTCGAACCGGGGGACCCGCCGGCCGTGGATCTCGTCCTGCGTGCCGACCTGCCGCCGCCCGGTGCCGAGCGCGAGGTGGCCGAGCAGGTCGCCGCGCCGCTGCGGACCAGGCGCAGCCCCGTCGCGATGCTGGCGGTGATCGGCGGCCGCGTCGACGAGCCGCCACCGGTGGTCGCCGCGGTCCGCGACGTGCTGGCCGGCCTTGGCCTGCGCCCGCCGCTCGAGTCGTGGGCCGAGTCGACCGAGCCTGGCGCGCGGTGGGCCTGCCTCGGCGCGCGGTGTCACTCCGGCGTGCTGCCCGACTCGACGGCCAGCCCGCTGGCCGCCGCCACCGCCGCGGCCGGCCTGGTCACCCACGCCAGCCGTGACGGGCTGCGCCGGTTGGTGGCCCCGGACGATGACGCGGCGCTGCAGCGGCGGGCTGGCATGCTGGACCGGGCGGTGGCCGCCGCCGAGCTCGACCGAGCGCTGGCCGGGCGGCCGGCGGTGGTGCGCGACCTGCGGGTGGTCCACGCCGCGGTGCGGGCGGCGGCCGGCGGCCGGTTGCCGGTCGGGGACCACGAGGTGGTGCGGCTCGCGGTGGCGCTGTCCGATCAGCAGGTGCGCGATCTCGCGCTCGGGTTGTGCCTCGGTGACGAGACCGCCGCGCCCGCCGAGCGGCTGTGGCTGGCGCTGACCAGGGCCACCCCGCCACCGGAGGTGGCGGAGCCGGCCGCGCTGGCCGCGCTGTCGGCCTACCTGCGCGGCGAGGGCGCGCTGGCCGGCATGGCCCTGGAGCGGGCGCTGCTGGCGTGGCCGGGACACACGCTGGCCACCCTGGCCGACCGGGCGCTGCGGCTTGCCCTGCCGCCGCGGCAACTGCGGCGGCTGATGCAGGAGGCCTTCGCCGACGCCGAGCTCGACCTCGACGGGGCCGCCATCGACGGTGGGGAAGGCGACACGGCCGGCCCGCCCCGGCCGGTCTGATGGCCGGGCCCGGCTCAGGTCCGGCTGTGACTCAGGTTGGGCTGGACGGCGCCGCGGGAGCGGGTGAACTCCCAGGCCGATGCCACGATCGCGGCCAGGTCGGCGTGCCGCGGCGTCCAGCCCAGCTCGGTCTCGGCCAGCCGGTTCGCCGCGACCAGCGCCGGTGGGTCGCCCGGGCGGCGCTCGCCGAGCACGGCGGGGATCGGGTGCCCGGTCACCAGGCGGCAGGTCTCGATCACCTCGCGGACCGAGAACCCGGTGCCGCTGCCGAGGTTGTACACGGCGTGCCGGCCGGGCACGGCGTGCTCCAGGGCCAGCAGGTGCGCCGCGGCCAGGTCGCTGACGTGCACGTAGTCCCGGATGCAGCTGCCGTCAGGGGTGGGGTAGTCGCCCCCGTGGATCCGCACGTGGTCGCGCTCGCCGGCGGCCACCTGCAGCACCAGCGGGATCAGGTGCGTCTCGGTGGTGTGCCGCTCGCCGTAGCCGCGGTGGGCGCCGGCGGCGTTGAAATAGCGCAGGCTCACCGCGGCCAGGCCGTGCGCCGCGGCGTAATGGCCGATCGCGGTGTCGATCGCCAGCTTGGTGGCGCCGTACGGGTTGGTCGGTACCGTGGGGGCGTCCTCGGCGATCGGCACCCGCTGCGGCTGGCCGTAGACGGCTGCCGTGGACGAGAACACCAGCCGCGGCGTGCCGTGCCGGCGCATCGCCTCCAGCAGCCGCACCGAGGTCACCACGTTGCCCAGCCAGTACAGCTCGGGGTTGGCCACCGACTCGCCGACCAGCGATCTGGCCGCGAAGTGCAGCACGCCGTCGACGCCGCCGGCCAGGATCGGCTCGGCCCGCTCGGCAATGTCACCGGCGACGAACTCGCAGCCGGGCGGCACGGCGTCGCGGTGCCCGGTGGACAGGTCGTCCAGCACGACAACCTGATGGCCGGCCTCCAGCAGGACTGCGGCGCACACGCTGCCGACGTACCCGGCGCCGCCGGTGACCAACAACCGCACAGAGTCTCTCCATTCCCCAGTTCTTCGTGGCACCGGGCCGGCTCAGGTGGCGCGCACCAGCACGGCGTGCGCCACCGCGGGTGCGAGCTCGGTACCGCTGTCTGCGCCGCGCACGCCGACCTGGGCGCTCGGCATGCTCGCGGCCACGTCGATCTGGCCACCGGGCACCACGCCGGACGCCTTGAGCCGGAACATCAGGTCGTGGTCGAGCTGGACGTGCTCGGCGATGCGGCGCACCTCGACCCGGCCGCCGCCGCGGCGGGCCACCTCGTCCAGCCGCACCAGGTCGGGCTCGATCGGCGACGCCGGCTCGCCGACGCCCAGCTCGTCCAGGCCGGGGATCGGGTTGCCGTACGGCGATGTGGTCGGGTGCCCCAGCAGCTCGACCAGCCGTCGCTCCACCGCCTCGCTCATCACGTGCTCCCAGCGGCACGCCTCGGCGTGCACGTGCTCCCAGTCCAGGCCGATCACGTCCACCAGCAACCGCTCGGCGAGCCGGTGCTTGCGCATGACGGCGATCGCCCTGGCCCGGCCGGCGTGGGTCAGCTCGAGGTGCCGGTCGCCGGAGACCACCAACAGCCCGTCGCGCTCCATCCGGGAAACGGTCTGGCTCACCGTGGGGCCGCTCTGGCCAAGCCGCTCCACGATCCGGGCCCGCAACGGCACCACGCCCTCTTCCTCCAGCTCGTAGATCGTGCGCAGGTACATCTCAGTGGTGTCGATGAGGTCGTTCACAGCCGTTGCCCTTCGTCACCGGCGATGCTATCGGCCCCCGCGCACCGCCGGTGCTGCTCGACCGCCGCGCCGTTGCGGCAGGATTGCCGCCGTGGGACCGCTGATCGGCACGCAGTACCTGGCAGAGCACCTCACCCGGCCCGACCCGCCGGCGCTGCTCGACATCCGGTGGTCGCTGACCGGCCCGCCGGCCCGCGAGCTGTACGACCGGGGCCACCTGCCTGGCGCGGTGTTCGTGGACCTGGAGGCCGATCTCGCCGGGCCGCCCGGCGCGGGCGGGCGGCACCCGCTGCCGGCGCCGGCCGACCTGCAGGCGGCGCTGCGGCGGCTCGGGGTCCGCCGGGATCACCCGGTGGTGGCCTACGACGCGGCGGACGGATCGGTCGCCGCCCGGCTGTGGTGGCTCCTGCGGTGGTCCGGGCACGGCGCTGCGGCGGTGCTGGACGGCGGCTACTCCGCGTGGTCGGAGCAGGGCAGGCCGGTGACCACCGAGGAACCGGCGGTGCGGCCCGGCGACGTGGTGGTGCGGCCGGGGGGCATGCCCGTGCTCGGCGCCGACGACGCGGCCGAGCTTGCCCGCACCGGCGTGCTGCTCGACGCCCGCGCGCCGCAGCGCTACCGCGGCGAGACCGAGCCGGTGGACCCGCGGGCCGGGCACGTGCCCGGCGCGCGGAACGCGCCGCTGGCCGGGAACCTCGGCGCGGACGGCCGCTGGCTGCCGCCGCAGGAGCTGGCCGGGAGGTTCGCCGAGCTGGGGGTGCTAGCCGGCGAGCCGGTCGGCGCCTACTGCGGCTCCGGCGTCACGGCCACCGCGCTCGTGCTGGCCCTTGAGGTCGCCGGGCTCACCACGGCATCCCGCCCGGCCGCGCTCTACGCCGGGTCCTGGTCGCACTGGTGCACCGACCCGTCCCGGCCGGTGGCGACCGGACCGTGAACCGGTTCCCGCCGTAAGCTGCGGCCGTGGTCGCGGTGGTGTGGGACGAGGAGTTGCTCGGCTACGACCTGGGTGGCAGCCACCCGCTGGACCCGATCCGGCTGGACCTGACCATCCGGCTGGCCAGCGAGCTCGGCGTGCTGGACGGGGTGCCGCTGCAGGCTCCGGTGGCGGCACCCGACGAGGAGCTGCTGCGCGTGCACGACGCCGAGTACCTGAGGGCCGTCCGGGCCGCCCCGGGTACGGCGCAGGACGGGCGGCACGGCCTCGGCACCCCGGACAACCCGGTGTTCGAGCGGATGCACGAGGCGTCCGCGCTGGTGGTCGGCGGTTCGCTGGTGGCGGCGCGGCAGATCGCCAGCGGCGCGGCCAGGCGCGCGGTGAACATCGCGGGCGGGCTGCACCACGCGATGCGCGGCCACGCCGCCGGGTTCTGCGTCTACAACGACTGCGCGGTGGCGATCTCGTGGCTGCTGGACAACGGGTTCGAGCGGATCGCCTACCTGGACATCGACGTGCACCACGGCGATGGGGTGCAGGCCGCGTTCTACGGCGACCCCAGGGTGCTCACGGTGTCCATGCACCAGCATCCGTTGACGCTGTGGCCATGCACCGGCCATCCGACGGAGCTGGGTGCCGGCGAGGGGCACGGCACCGCGGTGAACGTGGCGCTGCCGCCCGGCACCCGGGACGCGCAGTGGCTGCGGGCGTTCCACGCCGTGGTTCCGCCGCTGCTGCGCTCCTTCCGCCCGCAGCTCCTGGTCACCCAGTGCGGCGTTGACACCCACATCGAGGACCCGCTGGCCGACCTGGCGCTGTCCGTCGATGGCCACCGTGCGGCATACCGGGCGCTGCGCGAGCTGGCGGCCGAGCTCACCGACGGTCGTTGGCTGGCCCTGGGCGGCGGCGGGTACCAGCTGTTCCGGGTGGTGCCGCGGGCGTGGACGCACCTGCTGGCCACCGTGCTCGACCGGGATGTCGACCCGGCGACGCCGCTGCCGGCCGGGTGGGTGGCACACGCCGCGCGGCTGGCCGGCCGGCACCCGCTGCCGCGGACCATGGGCGACGGCGGCGACGTCGAGTTCGAGCGGTGGTCGGGCGAGGGCGGCACCGGCATCGATGCGGCGATCGTGGCGACCAGGCGGGTGGTGTTCCCGCTGCACGGCCTCGACCCGGACGACCCGCGCGACTGAGCGAGCCGGCATGCCGCAGCCAGCCGCGCCACCGCCACCGCCCGCGCACTGGGAGGCCGACGTCGTGCTCGCCGACGGCGGCACCGTGCACGTGCGGCCGATCACCCCGGGGGACGCCGACGCCCTGGTCGCGATGCACGCCCTGCTCTCGACGCGGACGATCTACCTGCGGTTCTTTGGGGCGTACCCGACGATCCCCGAGCGCGACCTGCACAGGTTCACCACAGTCGACCATCGGGATCGGGTGGCGCTGGTCGCCACGCTCGGCGACCAGCTGATCGCGGTCGGCCGCTACGAGCGGATCGACGGCGACGCCGCCGAGGTCGCGTTCGTGGTACGGGACGACCACCAGGGCCGGGGCATCGGCTCGATCCTGCTGGAGCACCTGGCCGCTGCGGCACGGGAATGCGGCATCCGGTCCTTCGTGGCGGAGGTGCTTGCCGAGAACGGCCGGATGGTGCGGGTGTTCCGGGACGCCGGCTACCAGGTCCGCCGCCAGCTCGACGGCGGCGTGCTGCACCTGGAGTTCGACATCGACCCGACCCGGCGCTCCGTCGAGGTGGCCGATGCCCGCGAGCAGGCCGCCGAGGCGCGCAGCGTGCACAACCTGCTGCACGCCGGCTCCGTCGCGGTGATCGGCGCCTCCGCCGACCCGTCCAAGATCGGCCACGCGGTGCTGCGCAACCTGCTGCGCGCCGATTTCGCCGGGCCGGTGTACCCGGTGAACCCCGACGCCAGGGCGGTGCACGGCGTGCGCGCCTACCCCACGGTCGCCGACATTCCCGACGAGGTCGACCTGGCCGTTGTCGCGGTGCCGGCCGCCGGCGTCGCCGAGGTCGCCGACCAGTGCCTTGCCAAGGGCGTCAAGGCGTTGCTGGTGATCAGCAGCGGTTTCGGCGAGGCCGGCGAGCACGGCATGAGCGCGGAGCGCCGCCTGGTCACGGTGGCCAGGGCGCACGGCATGCGGGTGGTCGGGCCGAACGCGCTCGGCGTGCTGAACACCGCTGCCGGGGTGCGGCTGAACGCATCGCTCGCGGCCAGGACGCCCGGCCGCGGTCGGGTCGGGTTCTTCTGCCAGTCCGGCGCGCTGGGCATCGCCGTCCTGGCCGAGGCGGCGCAGCGCGGGCTGGGGCTGTCCACCTTCGTCAGCGCCGGCAACCGGGCCGACGTGTCCGGCAACGACCTGCTGCAGTACTGGCAGACCGACCCGGCAACCGACGTCGTCCTGCTGTACCTGGAGTCGTTCGGCAACCCGCGCAAGTTCGCCAGGCTGGCGCGCCGGCTGGCTCGCACCAAGCCGATCGTGGCGGTCAAGTCCGGGCGGCACGCCGGCGTCGCGCCCGGCCTGGCCGAGACCAGCGTGCCGGTCGACGAGGCCAGCGTGTCGGCGCTGTTCGAGCAGGCCGGGGTGATCCGCGTCGAGTCGCTGGCCCAGCTCTTCGACGTCGCCCTGCTGCTGGCCTACCAACCGCTGCCGGCCGGCGGGCGGGTCGCCGTCGTCGGTAACTCCAGCGCGCTCGGGCTGCTGGTGGTCGACGCGCTGCTGGCGAGCGGGCTGACCCCGGCCGGCGGCCCGGTGGACGTCGGCGCGGCCGCCGCGCCGGACGCGTTCGCCGGCGCCGTGCGTGGCGCCATCACCCGCCAGGACGTGGACGCGCTCGTCGCGGTGTTCGTGCCGCCGCTGCAGACCGACGGCGCGCCGTACGCCCGCGCCCTGCGCGCCGCCGTCGACGGGATCGGCAAGCCGGTGCTGTCCACCTTCCTCGCGGCCGAGGGCATCCCGGCCGAGCTGGCCGTGCCCGGCGCCGGCGGCACCCCGGGCTACGGCTCGCTGCCCAGCTACCCGAGCCCGGAGCGGGCCGTGCTGGCGCTGGCCAGGGCAGTGCGCTACGCCGCGTGGCGGCGCACCCCGCCCGGCGAGCTCGTCACCCCGGCCGGCATGGCGCTCGATCGCGGCGCGGAGCTGGTGGACGCCGTGCTGGCCGGCTCGCCGGCCGGGCGCGACCTCTCCGACGAGGAGGCGGTGGCGTTGCTGGACACCGCCGGCGTGCCGGTGGTGGCGTTCCGCCGGGTCGGCACCGTGGACGGCGCCGTGGCGGCGGCCGCCGAGCTCGGCTACCCGGTCGCCATGAAGGCCGCGGGGGAGCAGTGGCGGCACCGGGTGGATCTCCTCGGCGTGCGGCTGGACCTGGCCGGGCCGGAGGCCGTGCGCGCCGCGTACGCCGGCCTGACCGCCACCTCCGGCGCCCCCGAGGTGTACCTGCAGCGGATGGCCCCCAAGGGGGTGGCCACGGCGTTCGAGGTCACCGAAGACCCCTCGTTCGGGTCACTGCTGTCCTTCGGCCTGCACGGCGTGCTCGGCGACCTGCTCGGCGACCGCGCCTATCGTGCCCTACCGCTCTCCGACGCCGACGCCGCCGCGCTGGTACGGGCGCCGAAGGCCGCGCCGCTGCTCACCGGCTACCGCGGCGCCACCCCCGCCGACCTCGACGCGCTCGCCGATCTGGCGCTGCGGCTGTCCCGGCTGGCCGAGCGGGTGCCGCGGATCCGCCGGCTGTCCCTCCGCCCCGTCCTGGCGTCCCCGTCGGGCGCGTTCGCCGCCGGCGCCCGCATCATCGTCGGCCGGCCACCCGCCCGCCACGACGACGGCCCGCGGCGCCGGAGGTAGGACGCTGGCGCGTCCCTGTGAGTGGCCCCAACACCAAACGCCACTCACGACCTGGCGGATGCAACCCGTGCCCGCCCGCTCACCGTCCTGGCATACATGAGGCTGCGACCCGCGCTTGGCATCGGTGCCGTGCTGCTGGCGTGCGCCGCGTGCGGCGGCGACGAGGAGATCGGCTTCGGTGGGGCACCGCCGGCCACCTCGGACACGCCGCAGGCCACCTCGGGCGCGCCGCCGAGCGCCGAGAGCCCGGGGCCGCCCTTGGGCGATCCGGTGAACCCGCAGCCGCCGCCCGGGGCCACGCCGGTGCCGGCGTCGCGGGTGGACGCCAGCGCGTTGCCGGACGGCTACCCGCGCGTGGTGTGGACCGTGGGCGACGGCTCCACCATCGGAGCGTACGGGCAGGCCGGTGGCTGCATCGAGGCCACCGCCGAGGCCACCGAGCAGACCGGGCAACGCGTGGTCATGCGGATCACCGAGACCACGCTCAGCACCGGCCCGTGCACCATGGAGATCAGCTT
>Ga0209382_10010140_pt1 | contig 11771 bp, 8 predicted proteins | sample SoiMetdeltSBSDD5_FD_187599 | JGI IMG/M metagenome (GOLD analysis project Ga0209382, IMG submission 187599) | Bulk soil microbial communities from a Populus tree surrounding site in Tennessee, USA - Soil MetaG P. deltoides SBSDD5 (SPAdes) (version 2) | ecosystem: Environmental > Terrestrial >...
AAGCCACGATCTCGAACAAGCAACTCCGCGTCAAAATGTATCTGCCGGATCCCGCAAATGGGTTCTACAAAGGTGCACGATTCGACTGGAGCGGCATTGTCAGCAGCGTGGAGTTCGCCGGCCATACTTTCTATGGCCAGTGGTTCTCAAAGGTCGATCCCACGGTGCGGGACGTCTCCTATAAGGATGACGACATTCTCGTCTCTGTGAACACGTCGGCTGTGGGCCCGGCGCAGGAATTTCAGACCCCCCTTGGCTACGACAACGCGAAAGAAGGTGACCGCTTCGTCAAGATCGGTGTTGGAGTGCTCAAGAAAAGAGACGACACCCGTTACGCCTTCGCAAATGTCTACGACATCGTGGACCACGGAAAATGGAGTGTGAACCACACCGCGAACTCTGTCGAGTTCACACAAGAGCTCACCGATCAGGCGACGGGATACGCATACCTTTATAAGAAGACTGTCCGGCTAACCGATGACAAACCGGAAATGGTGATCGAGCACAGTCTGAAAAACACCGGCAAGCTTCCGATCAAATCGGTGGTCTACAACCACAACTTCACGCTGTTCGATAACCTTCCGACCGCCGACATCAGCGTCACTGTGCCGTATGAGATCAAATCCACGCGGCTGCCGGACGCTAACGCGGCAGTCATTACCGGTAACCGATTTGCGTACGCCAAGGCGGTCGAAAACACCGAACGCGTCGCCGGCGGCCTGCAGGGCTTTGGTCCCACGCCAGCCGATAACGACTTCAAAATCGAGAATCGGAAAGCAGGAACAGGCATTCGCATTCAGGGCAACCGTCCGCTACAGAATGCGACTGTGTGGTCCATTCGAAGTGTGGTCGCTGTGGAACCTTTTATTGAAGTCGCCGCCGATCCCGGCAAGGATTTCACTTGGCAATACACCTACACGTTCTACACGCTGCGTTGATCGTTTGCTCGGTTGCTGTGGCGTCTGTAGCATCTCAACCGCAGGAAAACTGTCAGGAAGCTGTCGCTGGACTCGAGACAGCGATCCGCGCCAATCCAAAGAGCGGCGAGAATCGATATTTCTTTCTCTCCCAATGCTACCTCCAGCTCGGCGATCCGGCGAAAGCGCAGGCGACCCTGCGCGCCGGCTTGCGTGCCTATCCGGCCGCGCCCGTTCTCGAGCGCGCCCTCGGACAACTGTTGTTCCGGGCCAAATATGACAGCAGCGAAGCCGGTACGTTACTCGCTCACGCCGCGAAAATGCTGCCGCGCGATCCTGAAGCCAAGCACTACTATGCGCAATGGGCCTATTTGAATTCGCGAGACAGGATCTGCGTTCAACAGGAGAGTGAGGCGTTGGCGTTACCTGGGCTGAATGATTTGGCACTGCTGCAAATGAATACGCTTCTGGGCATGTGCCAGAGCCGGCTGGAGGAGGCGGACGGCGCACGCAAAGCATTTCAACGCGCCAACGAAATCAATTCCCGTCAGACTGCCTACGATCCAGTCGCCGCATTCCAGTACGTCCAATTCCTAACGCGTTACGGCGAGGATGCGACGGCACAGGAAATCGTCGACCAGATCCTGAAAAAGATTCCCCGATTCGGCCCGGCCCACCTGGAAAAAGCAAAACACTATGACCGCTCAGGCGATCCTGCGCGCGCGATTTCCGAGGCAAAGCTTGCGCTGTCATCGGACGGCAACGACGTGAACAGCGAGCGTGCCGCTCACGTTCTGCTGGCCCGCTGCTACTCGATGCTGGGAAACACCGAGGACGCCGCGAAAGAGCAGCAATGGATCGAGCCCATCCGAATCCGGAAACGCCTCGCAAACCGAACCCGGAACGACCGTACTGATATTTCAGGTCATGCCTATCTTCACGTCCTCGGCCCGGAATGGTAGACTCGGGCCCACGCGAACTGACAATGAAGAAACGTTTGTTGATCGCTTTCCTCACGCAGCTGACTTCGATCGTAATGTTTGGGCAGCAACTTCCGGATTCTTCATACAAGCCGACCGTAACTAGAGCGACATATCCGCCGAATGCAGGCCCGACAATACTGGTTGATGAAGCGCATAACAACGCCCAGAAGCTTGACGAGCGGCTTGCGGCTTTCGGGAAGCTTGTCACCGCGGATGGATTTGTAGTCCGAGCTAACCGAGAACAGATCAATGCATCCCTACTAAAAGGCGCCAGCGTGCTGATGATATCGAACGCCGCCGCCCCCGAATCACGGGCCGCATCTCCATCCGCATTCACTGATCAGGAAATCACCGCAATCCAGGACTGGGTCACGGCAGGCGGGTCGTTGTTGCTCATCGCCGATCATATGCCTGCGCCCGCGGCCGCCGCCAGGTTGGCGCAGGCCTTCGGCGTTCAATTCATGAATGGTTTTACGTTGCCCAAGTATATGACTGAACTTCCACGCGATAAGGCTGTCCAGGCCAGCTATGATGATCCCTATGCTTTTACGCGTGCCGCAAATACCCTGAGAGCTCACATCATCACCAATGGGCGGAACCCGTCGGAACGGATCGCCCAGATTGCAACCTTCACAGGGCAAGGATTCAAAGGTGAAGGCGTTGAACCGCTCCTGGTGTTTCCCGGCGGTTTTGTCTCGATATTTCCAGAAACGCCATGGAACTTCCGCCCTGACAGCCGGCGGGTTGATGGCAGTGGCTGGCTGCAGGGAGCCGTTAAAGTGGTCGGCAAAGGTCGGACGGCGTTCTTTGGGGAGGCGGCGATGTTCACAGCCCAGATCTACGGTCCGACGCGTATTCCAATGGGAATCAATCATCCATTGGCTAAAGAAAACCCACAGTTCATCCTCAATCTGTTGCACTGGCTAGTCGGACAGTTGAAATAGCTGCACGCCACATGAAATGCCGGTAAGTCGTAGTCGACCGACCGTTGTGTTTTTTAACCGTCCGCAATGACCCACGTTGGTAGATCGCGAATTATTCCGATCTGAGTGCCTGCAAAACGTCGACACGTGCGGCTCGTACCGCAGGCATTAACGACGCGATGACCGCCGCGACACCGAGAATGATTGCAGCGGCAAGAATCGGGAACGTACCCGGAAAGCCGACGTTGTTGAAGTAGCGGGCTGCTACCGTTGAAAGCGCATAGCCGCCGGCGACGCCGATCCCAATCCCGACCGCCACGATCGACGCGCCCTCCAAGAGTACCTGCATCAGCAGATGTCGCGGTGTTGAGCCGACGGCCAGCCGCACGCCGAACTCGCGTGTTCGTGCGGTGACGGAAAACGCCAGCACACCAGACACGCCCACTACTGCAATCAGCAGGGCGATTCCGGCGAAACCCGTAACCACGAATGCATTCAGCCGTTCCGGTGTCAGGACCTCGGCGCGAATGTCTTCCAGGGTGGCAGCGCGCTCGACTACCTGGTTCGGCAGTAGTTCTCGTATGACTCGCGTGACTGATTGCACGAGCGCATATGGATCGCCCGATGTACGCACGAACAGGCGCTCGCCCGTGGACCTAAGCGGGGAGTAGACCATCATGGCCGGTGTCCGGACGACACTCTCGTCATTCATGTCAGACGCGATGCCGACGATGCGGTACGGATCCGGCTTCACGTTGTAGTCGGTCAGCCCGCCAGTAAACCACAGTCTTCGATTGAGGGCGTCGCCGTTTGGGAAGAACATCTGAGCGAGGCTTTGGCTGACGACCACAATGCGTTCCGACCTGTGACGATCGTCTTCCGTGAATTCGCGGCCGGCGATCACCGGGATCGCGAGAGTCGCGAAGAAGCCCGGACCGACGTACCGGCGTCTCGCGTAAGGGTTGTCTTCTCCGGCGGCTGGCGTGTAGCCATCGACGCTGAACTGGTAACGGGTCGATGTGCCATTGTCGCGCCAGGGTACGAAGGTTCCGCCAACGACGCGATCCACACCGGGCAACTCCGCGACACGCTGCATCAGTTCCTGATACAGGTCCTTCTGCGGTCCTTTGGCGTCAGGGTTGCGGTCTGGCACCAATGGGAGGTTGAGAGCCAGCACCTGCCGAGTGTCAAAGCCGGCGTTCGTCGCTTGCAGAGCGATAAGCGCCGCAACAAGCATCCCCGCAGCGGCGAGCAGCACGAACGAAAAAGCAATTTGCGTTGTCGCGAATACTCGCAAGCGACGATTGGTTCCCGACGTGATGCGGACGCTGCCGCTCGTCAATCCAAAGCCATTCGCCGCATTCGCCGACGGCAGCCGCGGAACGTACGCCAGCAGAACCGCCGCAGCCATCGCCAGGATCGCGCCGACCCAGACGATCGTGCTATCGACGGTAACGTCAAGTGCACGTACCGAGAAACGCGCGGCATAGCTCACCACCACCGACAAGAACGGACGCGCCAGAGCGACGCCGAGAATGGCTCCGGCACCACACAGTACAAGACTTTCCGCCAATAGGGTGCGCCGCAAAGCGCCGTGACCGGCACCGAGGGCGGCGCGCACAGCCAACTCGCTTTCACGGCGAACTGAACGCGCCAGAATCAGATTCGCAACGTTCGAGCACGCGATGACAAAGACGATGCCGGCTGCGGCAAGCAGAACCAGCAGAATCGTTCGTGCCGGCGCTGTGATCTGATCGCGTAGCGGCTTCACATTCAGCTGATGGTTGGCTCTCAGCGCGTATGCCTCCGGGTGTTCCTGCACCATGGCCGCAAAAGCGCTGGTCAGTTCGGAGCGGGCGGCTTCGAGGGAGACGTTCGGTTTAAGGAGTCCGAAGAGTTCGGTCATCCGATGCGTGCGATCGTCCTGCATCGTCGCACTCATGTGGTGCGGGCTCGTCACCATGTTCGCGATGATGTCGGTGTTGGCCGGGTACGGCACGGACGGCTCCAGGACACCAACGATCGTCGATACCCGCGAGCGCAGACGGATCGGCTTGCCCACAACATTCGGATCGCTGTTGTACACGTTCGTCCAGAATCGATGCGTCAGAACTACCGCGCCCATCGCCTTCGGACCGTCGTCTGATGAGTTCAACAAGCGGCCAAGTACGGGACGCAGACCCATGACTTCGAAGAACGCGCCGCCCACGACGCCGGCGTGCACGAGGCGAGGTTCGCCCACGTCCAAAAGCGTCTCGGCGATGCTTGAGAAGTCGCCAAACTCACCGATCGTCGTAGCGCGCGATTTCAGATCTTTGATCTCGGCTACGGAGAATGTCGTGTTCTCTGTGTTGATACCTGGCGCACTTTGTCGGATGTAGAGCAGACGATTTTCGCCGCGGTTGGCAAGCGGACGCAGCAACACACCGCGGACAACGCTGAAGATCGCAGCGTTCGCGCCGATGCCAAGTGCCAGCGTCACCACCACGGTGATCGCCAATCCTTTCGCGCGCATCAGCGAACGGGCGGCGACACGCATTTCCTGCAACAACGCTTCGAGCCAGCCGCCACCGCGGACGCCGTAGCCCATTTCGGCGATGCGCTGGACCTGTCCAAAACTGCGCGCCGCCGCCATTCGCGCGTCATCTGCCTGAAGGCCACGCCGAATGTTTTCTTGAGTTCGCATCTCGATATGGAACTGCATCTCCTCGTTGATTTCGTCGTAGATGCGCTCGCCGCGCCATGAAGCGCGCACTCGAGTCAATAACGCCCCGAACCAACGCATAGGTATCTCCTTAAGTCGATCGCATCACCTTGGCAATGGCGACCGACAGGTAATCCCAGTCTGTTTCTTCGGTTTTCAACTGTTTGCGGCCGGCGGGAGTGAGTCTGTAAAAGCGGGCGCGACGGTTATTCTCCGAGGCGCCCCATTCGCTCTTGATCCAGCCCCGCTGTTCGATGCGGTAGAGAGCGGGGTACAGCGTCCCCTCTTCAACGGTAAGCATGTCTTCGGCGAGCTGTTGTATGCGCTGACCGACGCCGAAGCCGTGCATCTCGCCGAGGCTGAGCGCCTTCAATATGAGCATGTCCAGCGTGCCTTGTGGCAGGCTCGGCTGCTGCTTTTCCATGAGCTATCGCTCCTCCTATTAACTTCTAGGGAAGAAGGGTCGCACGTCTTCCCTAGAAGGTCAAGGGAGAAGTTATAACTCAATCGATCATGTTTTTCTTAACGTGCCATCCGTCGGCGGTTTCCTTGCAGATGCCGCAGTCGGCTCCTTTGAACGCCTTCGCCGCTTTCTGATCACCTCGAAGTTGCCACGCGAACCATTGCCAGGCAATCCGCCCCAGCTCGCCGCCATTCGGCATGCCATATGTCCCAATATGCGTCAGGTTCTCTTGCCACGCCATGAACACGGGCAGCTTCGTTAGCAGGCCTGCGGTATCGATCGTCCTTTGGTGTGCGATATCGTTGGCGGCATCGCCGGCAATCAGCAGTACCGGCGAATGAAATGCCTGCAGTGCGCTGCTCGCGGCACTTCCCCCCGCGCCCGAAAAGATTGCAACCGCTTTGATGCGTGGGTCGGCGGCAACGGTCGTGGCCAGCCCACCACCGCATGATTGTCCGCCCACTGCCATCTTGGATGTGTCGAGCTTGTTGTAAAACTTGCTCGATGAATCCTTGTTGGCTTTCTCAGCCCAATCGAGTGCTGCGATGAGTTGGGCTGCAGTGTTGCGGCCGACGGCATCTCCTGGCGCCGCAGGCGCGGCCGGAGGTGGAGTTGCGCGCTGGCCTCTATTCGCGGGCGGCGTCGAGCCCGGAGCGGGCACGGCTGGATTCTCCTGAGGCCCAACTTCGTACTTGATGTTCGCGATGGGACCGCCGGAGACAACCAGAAAACCGTGACTCGCGATTTCAGTCAGAAAATCGCGGAATCGATTGCCCGCATTGAGACATGCACCATTTCCCCATGTGATGACCGGCAGTTTGCCGGCGGACTCCATCTTTGCCGGGTAATACAATGTGTGATCCGGCAACGTCGCGTCTTCCGCCATGATCGCTTTGAATGGACCGGTACCAAGCGGCTTGTCATTCGGTTGATGCGGCCGACGGCCAAACGGCAGCGGCTTTCCATCAATGTCTTTTTCCGGACCAAGCACTGGAGCACGGTCCGCTGAGACCAGTCCAACGACCAACACAACGACTAGAAGCGCTGTAAATGCGTGACCCTTTTTCATGGATTTACCTTCGTTATAGAGATGGCAGAAAGCTATGGGCTATAGATAAAGGAGTCAAGCGAAAGTTTGTTGTATGGACGAGCAGATAAGTGCGCGACGTGAGTGCGCGCGACCGCAGTCCGCGGCCGCGCCTCTGAAATGAAGGTTCTGTTTTTACTGCGGCAACGCGTAAGCGACCAGCATCGAGCCCTTTGGCGTTAACTTTGGCGCGCGGCCGGTGCTGGTCGTGAACGCGATGTATTGACGGCCGTTAACCATGTACATCGCTGGGCTTGCGTTGCCCGGAAATGGAAGGCTCATCTCCCAGGTCAGCTTGCCGGTCTTCGTGTCGTACACACGCATCTTGCTGTCGAAGTTCGATGACCCGATAAAGAGAAGACCGTTCGCCGTGACGACACCCGCACCGTAGTTCTCGCTGCCGGTATCCTTCATTCCCTTCTCCGCCAGTTCCGGATATTCCCCAAACGGAATCTGCCAGACGAATTTGCCGGTGTTCAGATCGAGAGCGGTCAGCGTACCCCACGGCGGAGCGGTGGCTGGATAACCTTCGTGATCGAGGAATTTGTGATAGCCCGAGTGTGTGTATCGCGAACGCCGTTCGCGGTTCGGCGCGTCCGGTGTCGTGGCTCGCTGGTCGACCACCGCCGTCGTCCAGACAATCCGTTCAGAGTTGAAGAAGACAAGATGCGCGTTGGGATCGGTCATCAGCCCACCCCATTCCACGCCGCCACTGAATCCCGGCGCCATGACGGTCTCTTGCTTGTATGCCCCTGGTGTGAAACGCGGGCCGTTAACGAACGTCTTGAACTTTTCGAGCGCTGCAGCGTGTGCTTCCGGGGTGCGGTTGGTCAGATCCTTTTCGGTGATCGATGTCCAGGACAGCGGAGGGATTACACGCGGAACCGGCTGCGTCGGCCATGCGACGTCGCCTTCTACTGTCGCCTTCGGAGCGGGCACCTCGTCGACCGGATACATTTGCTCGCCGGTCTCGCGATTCATGACGTAGATGTAGGACATCTTGTTGGTCGCAACGACGACGTCGACCGGCTTGCCATCGCGGACCATTGTGGACAGTGTCGGAGCCGCGGCAAAATCCGAATCCCACAGATCGTGGTGGATTGCCTGAAAATGCCAGAGCTTCTTGCCGGTCGTTGCGTTCAGCGCAATAACAGAGTTGCCGAACAGGTTCATTCCCAGGCGCTCGCCGCCGTAGAAATCGTCGGAAGGAGACCCGGTGGCGGCGAAGACAATGCCGCGCTGTTCATCGACGGTAGTACCTGCCCAGGCATTGGCGCCACCGGCCTTCAGATAAGCATCCTTCGGCCACGTGTCGTAGCCTTCTTCGCCGGGATGCGGAATGGTGTGGAAAGTCCACAGCAGTTTGCCGGTGCGCACGTCCCAGCCGCGAATGTCCCCTGGAGACGCCGGATTCTGTTCGCCGACGCCGCCCGCGGTAATAAAGATGTCCTTGTAGATGCTTACGGGACTGCTCATCGTGATCCGATTTTCCGAAGCCGGTCCGCGCAAGTTCTCGTTAAGGTCGACCTGGCCGTTGACGCCGAAACTCGTAATGAGCTTGCCGGTGTCCGCATCCAGAGCCTCAATGAAATTAAGCCGCGTAATGAGAAGACGCCGCTCCTTGCCATCCGTCCAGTACCCGACACCTCGTGGGTTGCGTCCGCCGAGAACAACAGATGGGATGTATTCCCATTTCACTTTTCCGGTTGCGGCATCGAGCGCATAAGTTTTGGTCAGGCCCATACCGTAGATCACGCCATCAACGACGACCGGCTGGTTTTGCAGCTGCGCCGCTCCTCCCAGCTCGTAGCGCCAGACCTCTTTGAGCTGGCTGACATTCTGCGCGTTGATCTGGGTCAACGTCGAATAGCGCTGCGAGCCCGAATTACCGCTGAACGGATAGTCCACATTTCGCGGCGCGGGACGCACCTGCGCAAGCATAATGCCGGTGACCGCAAGCAAAACGCCGGCCGCGGCGAATACGGTAAGGCGCCCGATGGAACGGGAGGTGAGCTTCATAGACAGTCCTTTCTTCTCTGCGCTACCTGTTATACAGGTTCATTGCACAACTAATCAAGTTGATGATATTCTCCGGGCCGGATTGACCCCGAAAACAGCCTCTCGGAGCCAAGTAAAACATCATGGGCATGTATAAAGTTGTAATCATCGCGACTGCCCTCGCAGTCGTCGCAGCGTGCAGCCGTGCAACCGAACCCACCCCCGCGGCCGCAAACGCGCTGGACGCAGTCATCGCAGCCGATGCCGCTGTGGAAAAAATCGCGGGCGGCTACAAATTTCTGGAAGGACCTTTGTGGCGGCCATCGTCCGGCACTCTGTGGTTCAGCGATCTCGTCGGCAATGTCGTTTACGAATGGTCGACAGATGGCAAGACGCGCGAAATTCTGAACCCCGGCGGCTACGACGGCAAAGACGCGCCTCCCGGCGCGTACATCGGGCCCAACGGCATGGTGATGGGACCGGACGGTGCTGTCCTGCTGACACAGCATGGTAACCGTCGCATCGCGCGCGTCACGCCGGATGGTCAGGTGAACACGCTCGTAGACCGGTTCGAGGGCAAGCGTCTCAATAGCCCGAATGATCTGGTCTACACGCCAGACGGCGCGCTGTACTTCACGGATCCGCCATTCGGCCTGCCCAAGGCCAACGACGACCCCGGCAAAGAGCAGCCGTTCAACGGCGTGTACCGTCTGAGCGGCGGCACGCTGCAAGTCGTGGTTCGAGACATCGCACTGCCGAATGGCATTGCGTTCTCGCCGGACTACAAGACGCTATACGTTGCCAACTCCGAAGCGAATCGCCGACTCTGGATGCGGTACGACGTCAACGCCGATGGCAGTGTGAGTAATGGCCGCGTGTTTGCCGACGCCACATCGTCAAAGGACGAAGGAGTCCCGGATGGCCTGAAGGTGGATTCCACCGGCAACGTCTACGCAGCCGGCCCTGGCGGGGTGTGGGTATTCTCAGCCGCCGGCACGCTCCTCGGCACGATCAAGACACCAGAAACGCCTTCCAACTGCGCGTGGGGCGACGATGGCCGCACGCTCTACATCACGGCAGTCACCGGGTTGTACAAAGTCCGCACGAAGATCCCGGGTATGAAAGCTGTCTATAACTAAAGGAGATACGATATGAAGAAAAGACAAGTAATGATCGTTGCGGTCATAGCAGTGATTGCGGGCTTCTTCGCCGGCATGCAGTTTTCAGGAATGTCCGTCGAGGCGCAGACTCCTCAACGATCGCAGGCTGCTCCTGCGGCGGCGGCGACCAACCCCAAGGAACCGGTAGCGACGCCCGAGGAGTTCAAAGCGCGCGTCCTGCACTACCCGGATCTTCCCCCGGTGGAACTCGTCAAAGGTTCAAACTCACGGCTCGTTGCCGGCGAGCAATCCATGATCAGCTTCCTCAAGATGGACAAGAATTCGTTTTTCGCTCCGCACCGCCACAAACAGGAGCAGATCATGATTGTCCTCGACGGCTACTGTGACGAGATCATTGAGGGCAAGAGGTACCGCGTCCAAAAGGGCGACGTCATCATCCTGCCATCCAACATCGAACACGGCGCCTACATCTACGACCAGGACGTGACGGTCATCGACGTATTCGGCGACGTCCGCGCCGACTATCTGCTCAAAATGACGCAGGCCATGGCCGCGATGAACACGAAGAAATAAAGTCGCCACGGATTACACGGATTACACGGATTGAAAAGACAGTCCGTGTAATCCGTGCAATCCGTGGGCAAATTCTTTTCCCGCGAAATTCCATTCTGCGTTTTCAAATAAACCTGTATTACAGGTTATGGGACATGTATACTGCCCCACAATCCTGTTCTACAGGTTAACCACAAAATCCACAACCGAGGGTCCGACTATGGCCACGAAGACTCCACGTCACCTTCTCACGGAGGCAGCGACAGCTGGGTTCGCTGCCGGCTCCGTAACCGCCGCCGCGCAGGCGCGGCGAGTCTGTTTGGTTCTTGTTTTATGTACCACGATAATGCTCCCGGCAGCCTGGGGGCAGGAGTTCCGAGGGAAAATTCAAGGTCTGGTGACCGATGCAAGCGGAGCCGTGATTCCAGGAGTCACGATTACTCTGAACAACATCAAAACCGGGATTCAAACGGTCAAGATCACCAATGAGACGGGACTCTACCGATTTGATAATGTCGATCCGGGATCCTACACACTTGCTGCAGAGTTGCCCGGATTCAGCAAGACTGTCCAGGAGAACGTTTCCGTACAAGCGCAAGCGGACGTCACGGTCAATTTTTCGCTTAAGGTCGGCGAGGTAAGTGAGACGGTGACGGTAACGGAAAGCCCGGTTGCTGTTTCGTTCAACCAATCCAATATTACGCTGACGATCGACACGAAGCTCGCGACGGAGCTTCCCCGGCTTGACCGCAATCCGTTCAAGCTGTCGTATCTCAATCCCGCGGTACAGGAGACTCGGCGCAACGAAACCAACCCGTTCTTGTCCTGGTCTGCCAATAGCATCGAAATGGGCGGCGGCACGGACAAGAAGAACGATCTTCAAGTCGATGGCAGTCCCATCGGCGCCGGCTACAAAGCCAGTTACATACCCAATACCGACTCGGTTCAGGAAGTGAATGTCCAACAGAATTCCGTCGATGCCGAGATGGGGCATAGCGCCGGCGGCAGCGTTAGCATGACCCT
>Ga0209382_10010141_pt1 | contig 11771 bp, 10 predicted proteins | sample SoiMetdeltSBSDD5_FD_187599 | JGI IMG/M metagenome (GOLD analysis project Ga0209382, IMG submission 187599) | Bulk soil microbial communities from a Populus tree surrounding site in Tennessee, USA - Soil MetaG P. deltoides SBSDD5 (SPAdes) (version 2) | ecosystem: Environmental > Terrestrial >...
ACCTCGACGCCGCCTGCGCCGAGCTGCGTGGGCGCGGACTGCGGCTGCTCTACGACGAGCCCCGGCGCGGTACGGCCGGCTCACGCATCAACTTCGTGCACCCCAAGGACGCCGGCGGCGTACTCGTGGAGCTCGTCGAACCAGCTGGAGCTGGTTGAACCGAAGCGACCTGAACCCGCGGTCTAGCGCCGCCCCGGGCGACGGATCGCGATCAGCGACTTGGTCAGGCCGAGCACGCGCTCGCTGCGCAGCACCGCGTCCGGGAAGTAGTACCGCATCTGCGTGCGGTCGACGAGCTCGGTCCACATCGCCGACTCGAGCGCGTCGGCCCGGTCCTTGGGGCGCGTGTGGACGAGCGGCCACCGGCGCACGACCTGGGTACGCACGGCGAGCGGCAGGTACTGCGCGCCCGGCGCGACCCAGTGCGGCTCCACCGGAAAGTACCGGTAGGGCGTCTGCACCCAGTACGCGTCGGCGAGCGTGCGGATCGCCTTCGCGAAGCGCAGCCGGCGCTCGTGCCCGCCCACGTGCTCGATGACCGAGTTGGAGAACGCCAGGTCATACCGGCGGGACGCGATCCGCTCCGGCAGCTCGCAGGCGTCGCCGTAGTCGACCTCCGCCCAGTCCGGCACCTCGCCCGGCTGCTCCTCGAGGTTGACCACGTGGACGTGTTTGGGCCGCACGGGTGACCGCCGCCACGACTCGACCGAGCCGCCGAGGTCGATGACCGACATCTGATCCAGCTCGGGGAACGTCTCCACCAGCCAGTTCCACCGTCGCATCCGGCGCCGGGCACCCCACGAGTCGGGCGCGTCGACGAACCGCGTCCGGAGCCCTCGCGCGCCCATTCACGCCACCTTGGCGACGTAGGAGGAGATCAGCTCCTCGGGAAGGTGGGCGAGATCGGTGACGCGGAGGAAGTCGCCGAGGTTCGTGCCGGTGCACGCGGAGTCCACATTGGTGGCTCCGTTGCCCGTGGCGACGTCGTCCTCGTGGACCGTACGGAAGTCGATCGAGAACCGGGTGCGGCCGGACGTGTTGGGCACCGTCGTGTGCAGCTGCGCTCCGGAGAAGACGATGATGCCGCCGGGCGGGGTGATGAGCCGTATGTCCGGCTGCATCGCGATCTCCTCCTCGAGCTCGGGCTGCCTGCGCGTCTCCACCGCGACCTGCTGCGCGGCCGCCGTGCGCCCGTGCGCGACCCACTCGAAGTAGTCGTAGTCGCGCGAGCTGTTCCGGGTGCGCTCGGAGAAGTACGGCGGGTGGAACGCCATCACGTTGCTCTCCACCACGTCGTACACCGGCATCCACCAGTTGACCTGGCAGAACGGCGCGGAGAACCACGTGTCCCGGTGTGTCTCGAACTGCAGCGTGAGGCCGGCGTTGAGGTACTCGCTCGTCATCGAGCGCAACCGGGGCACGTCGAAGTAGGTCTGGCCGACGTTGGCACCCAGTCCGGCGAGGATCGCGCCGACGAGTTCCTTGCTACGCGGGTGGTTGATGAACGTGGGCTTGAGCTTGGCCAGCACGTCCACATAGGCCTGTCCCTCGAGGTGATGCTGGGCGTCCGGGGGGAAATGGGGCGCGAACGCCTCTTCGGTCATGTGCCGGGCGAACTCGACCAGGGCGAGCGTCTGCGGGGTGGGCGAGTAGACAAAGAGGTCACCGCCGAACAGCTTCTCCCGCCGTTCGTCATCAGACATGGGCGAGTCGAAGTACACCACGGTCATGTCGGCCTCCTGGCGGCGTAGCGGAACGGTCGCCACGGTATGGCCGGTGCCCTGAAAACCGAAAGACCCAAGGCCGACCGAGCGGGCCGATGTCGCCAACCCGACTGATGGGGCAGGCAGATACAGTCGCGGCAGCCGACCCCAACCGACCCACGACCCACGACCCACCGCCCGGAGGCCACCATAGACACGCCCCGCCCGTTCCGGTTCGCCATCTCGATGCCCGCGCTCAACCGGCCGGTGGCGGCCTGGCGCGACGAGATCCGCCGGATCGAGGACCTCGGGTTCAGCTCAGTCGCGATCTCCGATCACCTCACCGGTGGCTGGGCCATGGATCCGGTCGTGGCGATGACCGTCGCGGCGGAGGCGACTACCCGGCTGCGGGTGCTGGGGATGGTGTTCTGCAATGACTTCCGCCACCCCGTGCTGCTGCACAAGTCGATGGCGAACCTTGACGTCTTCTCCGGCGGCCGGGTGGAGATCGGGCTGGGTGCCGGCTGGATGAGCGACGACCACGACGCGATCGGCCTGCCGTTCGATCCGGCGGGCGTGCGGGTCGACCGGCTGGCGGAGGCGATCGAGGTCGTGCGCGGACTGTTCGGCCCGGACCCGTTGACCTGGCACGGCAAGCACTACCAGATCGCGGCCGCCGACGGTCTCCCCAAGCCGGTCCAGCGGCCGCACCCGCCGATCCTCGTCGGTGGCGGCAGCCGTCGGGTGCTCGAACTGGCCGGCGCGCGGGCCGACATCGTCGGGATCAACCCGCGGCTCGCCCCGGACGTTGACCCGCTCGCCGCGGTGGCCGACATGAGCCCGACTCGCATAGCGGAGAAGGTGGCGTGGGCCCGGGCGGCCGCGGTCGCGGCGGGGCGCGATCCGGCGGACCTGGAGCTGCAGCTGAGGATCTTCGACCTGCGGGTCAGCCTCGGCGGAGTCGAGCACATCTCCACCTCCAGTCACGCCCGCAACTCGTCGGCCGCCGAGCTCGCCGCGTCGCCCTCGGTGCTGCACGGATCGGTCTCCGCGTGCGTCGATCAGTTGATCGCGACCCGGGAACGGTTTGGCATCAACTACTTCCATCTCGGCACGCACGTCGACGCGGCGGCCCCGATCGTGGCGCGGTTCGCCGCCTAGCGAAAATCCGCCCATCAACCCACAAAAGCGGCCGGCCCTACACTAGGCACAAGTTAACCAAGCCCGTACCGTGCGACAAAGGCCGTACGCCCTTGCGAAAGGCCTGGGTGCGTCTGCGAGTATGTGCCCCATGCCCCAGCAGCAGCCTTCCCTGGCGTTCTTTGACAACGCCAACTCGCAGCCTGACTTCACGGTCGTACTTAGGGGTTACGACCGACCGCAGGTTGACGACTTCGTACAACGGCTCAACGCCGCCCTGGCCCAGTCCGAGGCTGCGCGCGCCGAGGCCGAGCAGCGCTTGAACGATAGCCAGCGGCGCACCCGCCAGGCTGAGCAGGCGCTGACTTCGGCACAACAGAAGCTGACGGACCAGAGCAAGCAGCTCGAGGAGAGCGGTCGCCCCACCCTCTCCGGTCTCGGCACCCGGGTTGAGCAGATCCTGCGCCTCGCGGAGGAGCAGGCCAACGAGCACCGCGGCGAGTCCAAGCGGGAGTCGGAGGGTTTCATCTCCACCGCCCGCCTGGAGGGCCGCGAGATCACCGACAAGGCTCGCGCCGAGGCGGCCGCCATGAAGGCCTCCGCCGAGCGCGAGGCGGGCAACCTCCGCACCGTCGTCGAGCGCGAGGCGGCCGAGGTGCGGGTGCAGGCCCGCCGCGAGGCGGACACGCTGCGCACCGACGCCGACCGCGAGACCAAGCAGCTGCGAACCGCGACCGCCCACGAGGTGGCCGAGCTCAAGGCGACGGTCGAGCGCGAGGTCGCCACGCTGCGCGCCACGGCCGAGCGTGAGATCACGCAGCTGCGCGCCAAGGCCTCCCGCGAGGCGGAGGAGAAGCGCGCCGAGGCCGCCAAGCTCCACGCAGAGGCGAAGGACCGCCGCGACAAGGAGCTGCAGGCGCTCTCACTCGAGCTTGCCGAGCGGCGCGAGAAGTCCGAGCGCGAGGAAGGGCAGCGGCACGCCGCCGCGGTCGCCAACACGCAGAAGCTCGTGGGCGAGGCCGAGCTTCGCGCCCGGGCGGCGGAGGAGCGCGCCAAGGAGATCGAGCAGCGCGCCGAGTCGCGCCGCGTCGAGGCCGAGCGGCACGCCATCGACACGATCGACAAGTCCAAGGCCCTCGCGGACAAGACCGTGAACGAGGCCCGGGCCGAGGCGCACCGCATGCTCAGCGAGGCTCGCACCGAGGCCGAGCTCACGACGTCGGCCGCGCGCCGCGACGTGGAGGACCTCACCCGGCAGAAGGAGGCCGTCACCGCTCAGCTCGGCCAGATGCTCTCCGGTCTGGCAGGCATCGTGCCGGGCGTCGGCGGTGCCAAGGGCAAGCCCGACAAGCCGGAGGGAGTCGACGGGACGCAGCGCGTTCCGGCCGGCCCCAACCACTGACCGCGTTCATCCCGTGACCGGGGTGCGGCTCAACGCCGCACCTCGATTACGGATCACTGAGACAGTGCCAGTGGTTCCGCTCGCAAGCTTCGCGGAAGCCCAACCGAGTCCCGTCACGCCGGTGTCCAGGCCAGCGTGACGGGACACGTCATGTCAGGATGGGGCCATGTCCTCGGGCGTGGATTTACTGAACCTTGGTGGTAGTGGGCCGAACGAGCCCAACTTCGAGACCGTGCTGCGCGGTTATGACAAGCGCCAGGTCGACAGGTTCCTCAAGCAGATCGAGCTCGAGATCGCCGCGATCGCGACCGAACGCGAAGAGGCCTACGCACAGGTCCACGCGCTGAGCCAGCACGTCCAGCAGCTGCAGCACCAGCTCGACCTGGCCCGGCGGTTCGTCGCCTCGGGTGAGGAGGTCTCCTACCGCCACCTCGGCCCACGGGTGGAGCAGATCCTCGCCCTCGCCGAGGAGCAGGCCGCCGCCATCAAGGCCGGCGCCGACCGCGAGCTCAACGAACGGCGCACGCAGCTCGAGCGCGACTACGCCGAAAGCACCGCGACCGAGATAACCCAGGCGGCCAAGCGACGCGAGGAACTCGCCGCCGACGTCGCCGCGGCGATGGAGTACGCGGCGAAGGTGCGCGCCGATGTCGACGCGCTCTACCAATCCGCCCAGGACGAGTCCCGCCGCAGTGGCGAGGCCGCCGTGGCCTACGTCAACAAGGTGCGCGAGGAGACCGACGCCCACGCGGCGAAGGTCCGCAAAGACCTCGACGAGGAGCTGGCCCAGCGGCGCAGCGACGTCGAGGCCGAGCTGGCCGCCGGTCGCGCGGTGGTCGACCAGGAGCTGAGCCAGCGCCGGGTGACCGCCGAGCAGGAGCTCGCCCAACGACGCATCCAGGTCCAACACGAACTCGAGAAGTCCTCACAGGAGGGTTCGGCCGAGGCGCGCGACCAGCGCACCGAGGCCGACCAGTACGCCACCGCCCGGCGGGCGCAGGCTGACGAACAGCTCGCGGCCGCGGCGGCCGAAGCCGACAAGCTGCGGGCCCAGGCCGAGAAGATAATCGCGGACGCGGAGGCGCTGCGCACACGCGTCGAGGCTGACTCCGCGACGGTCCGGGCGGCGGCCGACGCGCACTCCACGGACGCGCGCGGCGAGGCCACGAAGCTGCTCGACGCCGCCCGCACGGAGGCGACGAAGCTGCTGGAGAAGGCTCGCTCCGAGGCCGACTCGGTGCTCGCCGATGCGCTGGAGAAGGCCGAGGCTCAGGCGGGCGACGGGCAGGCCCGCCGCGCGACCGCCGAGCGGGAGGCCGAGGCGCTGATCGCCGACGCGACGGCCCGCCGCGAGGCGCTGCTGGCCGACGCCCGGTCACAGGCCGAGGCCCGGCTCTCGCAGGCTCGGCAGAAGTCCGACGCGATGCTGGCCGACGCCGAGGCGCTGCTCGCCGACGCCCGGGGCGAGGCGGGCGCCGCCACCCCGACCCACGACCGCGCGCCCGGCCTCGTGAGCCAGCCCACCCCGACGCAGGTGGCCGACGCGACCCACCGCGCCGCGTCGAGCGCCGTCAACGAGTCTCCCACCGAGTCGCCCACCGAGTCGGACGCCGACGGGCGGGCCGTGGCCGGCGCCGAGCAGGCGGCCGTCGCCGAGGACGACTCCGACGACGAGGATGACTCCGACGCGGAACCGGCGACGATCGGGGCCGCCGGCGCGAATCGGGCGGACTGACCAGCGCCGCTCCGGGTCCCTCGCCCGCGCCGCCCCCGGCTCCGTCTCCACCGGACCTTGGATGATTTCGGGAGCTGGAGGCCCGGAGATCATCCAAGATCTGAGAGATTGCGCGTGGACCTTTTGCCTAAACGCCACACATCCGGACTAATTGTGCGACTTGCCGCTCGCAGAGGTGGACATGGCGCAGGGGCCTCACATAGGAAGGAGCCATGCGACTACGCCGGGGCCCACAGGACGCCGACGCCGAGCACCCACGCTGGCCTCCCCTGATGGCCGACCGGAACTATCGCCGCCTCACCGTCGTGGGCCTCGCGCTGGTCCTGGTCGCCCTGGCGGGCGCGGGAGTGGTGAGCCGGTTCGGCGCGAGCCCGACCGGCGTGGCCGGGCCCGACGGCGGCACGTCCGACGCGGCCGGCCAAGGGGCCACCGGGCAACCGTCCACAAGGGGCACCACGCCCGGCCAGCGCCCCACCGCGACCCCGACGCCGACCGTGACGACGCCCGGCCGCACCACGAGCCCGCCCGACCCGGGCCCCGGACCGCTGCCGGCGCCACCCAACGGCTTCCCCGACGCGAGCACGACCGGCTACCGCAACGCCCCCGGCTACCCGGGCAAGCTCACCCGCTTCACCGGCACGGTGCAGAGCAACAAGACCTACAAGTTCATGGAGTTCCCAGACGGGGCCTACATGCCGGGCATCAGCAACGTGACGTTCATCGGCTGCCGCTTCACCTCCAACGAGGTCGTGGACGCCACCGTCGTGATCTTCGGCGACAACATCACGTTCCAGTACAGCTCCTTCGAGCCGGTCGGAGCGCCGGGCGCCGCCCGTACGGTGAACTACCGGGACGGCTACCAGTACGCGATCGACCAGCGAGGCAGCGGCAACTTCACGGTCGAGCACAGCGACTTCTGGGGCTGGGGCAACGCCATCCAGTTCGGCGCCTCGACCCAGGCCAACCCGGTGATCGTCAAGGACTCGTGGTTCCACCACCCGCGCACCGACGGCGGCGTCGATCACACCGACGCGATCCTCGAGAGCTACGGCGGCCCGAGCTACATGATCTTCGACCACAACACGATTGTCGGGGTCGGCAACACGAACGGCCTGGCGCTGCAGGGCAAGGACTACTCCAACGTGACGATCACCCGCAACTACTTCTCCGGCTTCGGCTACACGGTGAACGCGGGTGGCAACGGCAGCGGCAACCGCAATGTGAGGTTCGTCGGCAACACCTTCGGCACCGATCTACGTCCCGTGTACGGGCCTCTGTACGGCTGGCGCGATGGCAGCGGGAACCTGTGGCGGCAGAACAAGTGGCGCACCGCCCCGGGTGGCTACTCGTCCCGGTCCGAGGACAACGGCAAGTACTGGTGGCCCGACGGCAGCCTGCACACGACCGACTACACCGGCTGACGCGCGGTCAGCCGGTGATCCAGCGCAGCTGACCGTCCAGGCGGCCCTGGGCCTGCAGCGCCTGCACCCGCCGCAGCCGCTGGTGCCGCTCGCCGGTGAGGTCGTCCAGGTCGAGCCCGAACCGCTGGTACGCCTCGACCAGCTCCTCGATGCCCTTGCGCAGTGTCCACTGAGGCCGGAAGCTGGGCACCTCGCGGGCGATCAGGTCGCACGACACCCGGTAGTTCCGCTTATCTGGTCCGCTGCCCTCGGCGAACGTGACGGTCCCGCCCACCACGTCCTGGATCGCCTCGACCACGTCGCGCACGCGGTAGTTCTCGATCGTCTGGCCGATGTTGTACGCGCGGGCGTGCACCTTCTCCCGGGGTGCGTCCATCAGCGCGATGAACGCGGCCGCGATGTCGCCCGCGTGTACCAGCGGCCGCCAGGCAGTGCCGTCGCTGCGCAGCCGCATCTCACCCTTGATCAACGCCTGGGCCACCAGCTCGTTCACCACGAGATCGCCGCGCAGCCGGGGCGAGAAGCCGTACGCCGTCGCGTTGCGCAGGAACACCGGCGAGAAGTCGTCCGTGGCGAGCGTGGCGATGTCCTGCTCAGCCAGGATCTTGGACTCGCCATAGGCGGTAACGGGGGCGAAGCCGGCCCCCTCGTCCAGCGGCACGTCCTCGACCCCGCCGCCGTAGAGGCTGCAGGACGAGGCGAACAGGAAGCGCTCGACGCCCGCGGTCCGGGCGGCCCGAGCCAGCCGGACGCTGGCGCGGTGGTTCACGTCATAGGTCAGCTCGGGATCGAGGTTGCCGACCGGGTCATTGCAGATCGCGGCGAGGTGGATCACCGCGTCCGGCCGCACCTCCGCGATGTCCTCCGCCGTGACGTCGCGCACATCCAGCCGCAGCGCGGGTACATCGGCCGGAGCCGGACCCAGTACGCAGTCCGCGAACAGGCCCGTGTCGAGCCCGATGACCTCGTGCCCCGCGGCCGTTAGTTGTGACACCAGCACGGTGCCGAGGTAGCCGTCATGACCCGTGACCAGAACCCGCATGGAGCACCTATCCCAATCGCATACTGACAGACCCGACCAGCCCGACCGACTGCGTGTCGGTCAGATTGTCGGGCGCGGCGTACTCTATCTGGGCTCATGTCGGGGCGAGCCGGGCCGGTCGGATTTCTTACACCGGATGCCGCATGCATTGGCTCCGCCGTTAGGTTTTCTAGCGTCGATCGCGGGACACACCGCGGCCGATCTTGGCTGGGCTGGGTACGCACCTTGGGGGGTTCATGACGGCCACGTGCCGACTCTGCGACGCAGAGCTGACCGAGACCTTCGTCGACCTCGGCATGTCGCCGCTGTGCGAGAGCTACGTGAGCGCCGACCAACTGGATGGCCCCGAGACCTTCTATCCCCTGCATGTACGCGTCTGCTCGCAGTGCCTGCTGGTGCAGTTGCCGGCCTACGTGGCCGGTGAGGACATCTTCTCCGACTACGCGTACTTCTCGTCGTACTCGGACTCGTGGGTCGAGCACGGGCGCCGCTATGCGCAGGAGATGATCACGCAGCTCAAGCTGGGGCCCGACTCACTGGTGACTGAGGTCGCGAGCAACGACGGGTACCTGCTTCAGCACTTCGTCGCGGCCGGCATCCCGGTGGTGGGCGTCGAGCCGGCGGCCAACGTGGCCGAGGTCGCCCGGGCCAAGGGCATCCGCACCGAGGTGCGCTTCCTGAGCGCGGAGACCGGCGCCGAGGTCGCACAGCGGTACGGGCGGGCCGATCTCGTGGCCGGCAACAACGTGTACGCGCACGTGCCCGACCTCCGGGGCTTCTCGGCCGGACTGGCCGCCCTGGTCAAGGAGACCGGCCTGGTCACGTTGGAGTTCCCGCATCTGCTCCGCCTCATCGAGGGCCGCCAGTACGACACGATCTACCACGAGCACTACCAGTACCTCACGTTGCTCACGTCGAGCCGGGCCCTCGCGACCGCCGGACTGTCCGTCGTGGACGTTGAGGAGCTGACCACCCACGGCGGTTCGCTGCGCGTCCACGCCCGACCGGCCGGGGCCGCGGGCGAGCCGTCCGCCGCCGTAAAGGCCGTCCTCGACGCGGAGGCGGCCGCCGGACTGCACACATTGGAGGGTCACGCAGGGTTCGCCCCCGCCGTGGCGGCGGTCAAGCGCGACCTCGTCTCATTCCTGTTCGCGGCCCGCGCCGAGGGCAAGACCGTGGTGGGCTACGGCGCGCCCGGCAAGGGCAACACGCTGCTCAACCACTGCGGCATCCGGTCGGACCTGTTGTCGTACACTGTGGACCGCAGCCCGTACAAGCAGGGCAAGTTCCTGCCGGGAACGCATATCCCGATCCGGCACCCCGACGCCATCGCCGCCGACCGGCCCGACTTCGTGCTGGTGCTGCCCTGGAACCTCCGCAAGGAGATCACGGCGCAGCTGGCCAACATCGCGGAGTGGGGTGGGCGGCTAGTCTTCCCGATCCCTTCGCTGGAGGTGGTCTGAGACATGAAGGTCGTGCTGTTCTGCGGTGGACTCGGCATGCGCATGCGGGAGGGCGCGGCGAGCGCTCCGAAGCCGATGAACATGATCGGCGATCGGCCCCTGCTGTGGCACGTCATGCGGTACTACGCGCACTTCGGGCACACCGACTTCATCCTCTGCCTCGGCTATGGCGCAGCGGCGGTGAAGGAGTACTTCCTCCACTACGACGAGACCCAGTCCAACGACTTCACGATGTCCGGCGGAGGCCGCGACATCACCCTGCACAGCAGCGACATCACCGACTGGAACGTCACGTTCATCGACACCGGCCTCAAGTCGACCATCGGCGAGCGGCTGATGCGGGTGCGGTCCTACGTGGAGGGTGAGGAGATGTTCCTCGCCAATTACGCCGACACGCTCACCGACGCCCCGCTCGACGAGCTGATTGCCGGCTTCGCCGAGTCGGACTCGGTGGCCGTGAGCCTGGCCGTGCCACCCGTCTCCACCCACCACGTGCTCGAGATCGACGACGCCGGGATGGTGACCGGGGTCCGCGAGGTGCGCGAGCTGATGCAGTGGGAAAACGGCGGCTACTTCGTCCTGCGGCAGGGCATCTTCGACGAGCTGCGCGAGGGCGAGGACATGGTGCCGGACGCGTTCGGGCGGCTCCTCGAGACTGGCCGGCTGCGTGCCCACCGGTACACGGGCTTCTGGCGGGCGGCCGACACGTTCAAGGACCGGGCCGAGCTCGAGGAGATGTTCCACCGAGGACACTGCCCGTGGATGCTGTGGGACGTGCTGAGAAGCCCTACTGCCCGGGCCCGGTTCGACATGGCGCAGGCCGTCAGCACCGCCGTCGGATGACCGCCGTGCTCTCCCTGTCCGGCATCCGCTCGGTCGTGCTGCTGGGCGCCCACCCCGACGACATCGAGATCGGCGCGGGTGGACTGCTGCTTGCGCTCTCCGCGGCCCGTTCACGGCTGCGCGTCCACTATGTCCTGATGACCGGATCGCCGGAGCGCCAGGCCGAGGCGCGGGCCGCGGCGGCCGCGTTCCTGCCCGCGGCGAAGCTCACGTTCAGCTTGCACGAGCTGCCGGACGGGCGGCTGCCGGCGCAGTGGAACACGGTGAAGGAACACCTGCACACCGCGGCCGCGGCGCTCGATCCCGACCTCGTGCTGAGCCCGCGCACCGACGACGCCCACCAGGACCACCGCCTGATCGGCGAGATGGCCCCGACCGTGTTCCGACGGGCGCTGGCCCTGCACTACGAGATCCCGAAGTGGGACGGGGACCTCAGCCGGCCCAACGTCTACCTGCCGCTCGCCGACGATCTCGCCCGGCGCAAGGTGGAGCTGCTCAACCAGCACTACCCGTCGCAGAAGACGCACGACTGGTGGAGCGACGAGGTCTTCCTCGGTCTCGCCCGGCTGCGCGGGATGGAGTGCCGGGAGCGCTACGCCGAGGCGTTCGGCTGCACGAAGGCCGTGCTCCGCCTCACCTAGTCCCCGCCCGCACCCCGAACCCTTGTAGATCTTGGATGATCTGCGGTGCTATACCGCCTCAGATCATCCAAGATCTACAACGTCAAGGGCCGTCAGGCGACGAGCAGCTCGGCGTCGACGCCCAGCTGCGCCAGGCTCGCGGCGATCTCACCGCGGTAGGCCGGGTTGGTGATGATGACAGTGGACGGACGCAGCTCGGTCAGGGTCTGCGGTGCGTCGACCCGGTGCGCCGTCACCGGGAGGAAGCGACCCCACTTGCGGGGGTTCACGTCGACGACGGCCGCCAGCCGGCGGTCGGGATCGGCGGCGCAGAGGAACTGCACGCCCCGGGAGCCGGCTCCCCACAGCACCGGCCGGGCGCCCGCCTCGCTCAGGTCGGCG
>Ga0209382_10010142_pt1 | contig 11770 bp, 9 predicted proteins | sample SoiMetdeltSBSDD5_FD_187599 | JGI IMG/M metagenome (GOLD analysis project Ga0209382, IMG submission 187599) | Bulk soil microbial communities from a Populus tree surrounding site in Tennessee, USA - Soil MetaG P. deltoides SBSDD5 (SPAdes) (version 2) | ecosystem: Environmental > Terrestrial >...
TATCACACGTCGATGTCTAACCGAGGGGCTTCGCCCCTCGGACTCCCCAACACGCTCTCTCGCTCGCCGCTTCGCCGGCTCGCTCCGTTCGCGTGGCTCGCTCGCTGTCGCTCGCTCGCGTCTTTTCTCGGGACGTCCGGGCAGTGCTGTGGATCGAAAGAGAGGCGCGAGCGAAGCGACGCGCGTGGCTCGCTTCGCTGTCGCTCGCTCGCGTCTTTTCCCGGGACGTTCCGGGCAGGGCTGTGGGTCGAAAGAGAGGCGCGAGCGAAGCGAAGCGCCCCACGCGAACGGAGCGAGCCGGCAGAGCGGCGAGCGAGAGAGCGTGTTGGGGAGTCCGAGGGGCGAAGCCCCTCGGGAAAGCCTAGACGAATCGCGTGAGCGTGACGTCTAGCACGCGCGACTGACGTTGGCCGCGGTGCCACTGGACGAGGATGGGACTCTGATACGTCCCTTCGACGATCGCGCCAGTTCCGGGAGAGGTGCTATCGGACACCAACAGGCTGACCGAGCGCTTCATGCGGAGGAAACGAGACGCGGGCATGGCGATCGCGCGCGAGAGCACACTCTCCACCATCGACTCGTGCAACCCCAACGCGTCGAGCAACTGGTTGAACACGCGCACCAGATCGTACTTGGCGTAGTCCAGCGTCTTGGCGGGAATTGCGCGCGGATTGCCGAGCATGTGCCCGGCCTTTTCAGCCATGAACCGTAGCGGATCGCGCAGCACCTCGGACAGGTCGTGGCGCATCAGCAGCGTTTCGTATTCGTTGACCGTCAGCCCGGCGTGCCGCTCCCCCGGCGCAAGCGTCAGGCGGATCCGTCCCTTCGAAACCCCATGCTCTTTCACCAGTGCCTGACAGCGCTCGTAGATGCCGAGGTGCGGGGATTTGAGGTTGACCGAATCAACTGCGTGGCGCGAGACCGGCACGACGATACGGGCCTGGGCGACGGTTTCCTCGTGCGAATACCCTAATACGCTCGTCCGCCGCCGCCGCGGACGCCCGGCATGAACCCCGTCGAGGTCGATGAAGCACACGGGCTCAGTGGGATTGTTCCGATACGTCACGCACGTCCGCAGGGCGCCAGCCATGAAGGCCAGGTGCGAGTCGGCGTTCTGCGGTTCCTGGGGCCTCTGAGCGTCGGTCAGCTCCGTCCGCCGGTCGATCTTGTCATGCTCATACCCCGCCCCTTCCGGGAACATCGTCCGGAAGACGTTGATGTAGGACATGACCCCGCCATGGCTCTGGAGGCGGCTGGCCAGGCTCTGATCGAGATAGCCGGCGGTCGTGTGAAACGAGCAGCAGAGAGCCTTTGGGTAGGGATCGAGGCCGTCGCCGAAACGTTGGGACACCAGGTGGCGAACGTCGATGACGTCCACCCGCGCACGGGGTGTGAGCTCCAGATCGAACTCGACAGGCGCTAGGGACATTCGGAAACGGCTAAGCTCTTTAAGGATAACACGTTTAGACTTTGTAATGCAAAGCTAATTCTGTAATCGAGGGTCTTCACCAATCACGAGGTTCTTCTGGATCCTGAGGTTCCTCTGGATCGCTCGGTTCTTCTGGATCGCTCGGTTCTTCTGGATCGCGAGGTTCTGGGTTCTCTCCGTCTCGCAGATTTCGCAAGAGCTTATCGGCTCAAAAGGCGCGGAATCTGCCTTCCTTTCGAGTCACCAGGGCGATTTTCTTGGGACATCCGTGACGGCAGGCTTCCTGCTCGTTCGTCACACATATGGCGACCGCGTGGCGTTTGGAGGATCTTGACGTTTGGCTACCTGGACTCCTGCAACAACGACGGCCCCGCTAGAAGTGACCAGCAGTGAACCAGAACCTCATGGTCCAGAAGAAACCTCTGGATCCAAAGAACCTAGTGATCGCTGAAGAACCTCCCGAATCAAGCCTTCCTCTTGGCCGTAAAACTCCCCTCACCGACGCCGCCCAGGTCGACCTTGCCCTTCATCGTGTCCTTCTCGACCGTCCCCGAATACACAACTGTCACGCTGTTGCCTTCGAGGGACGCCGTGAACTGGAAAGTGATCGCGTTGCCTTTGATGCTTCCCTTCACAGGTTGTTCGCCGAAGAGCTGCGACGAGTAGGTGCCGGTCAGCTTCTCGCCGTCCTGCTTGAAGGTCACCGACGGCGTGGCGGTGCCCTGTCCCGTGTCGATGGTGATGGCCCATGCGCCGGCGACATCGGCGGGCTTGTCGGTCTGTGCTGGTGCCAGCGTGAGGGCACAGAGGAGGGCGAGGTACAGTGTTTTCATGGCACGCATTATAGGCGTGCCCGAACGCGTGAGGCTGACGTTTCTCGCCTGAGATCAGCAGAGTACGCGGATCACGTCGGAACGGGTGATGATGTAGGTCTTGTCGGTCTTGAAGTCGCGCACGAGCACCGCCGGATTAGCCGGCGTGATCATCGTCGACAGCAGTTCGAGGGGTGTGGAAATATCGACGAACGGAAATGCCGGCTGCATGATGCTCTCGACCGGTTGGCTCTTGACCTCGGGCTGACGGACGAGCTGGTCGTAGAGATGCGCCTCGTTCAACGACCCAACCAACCGCTTGTCGCGCGTGATCGACACTTGCGAGAAGTCGTGCTCCCCCATCAACTTCACCGCAACTTCCACCGGCTCGCTGCCTTCGATGGCCAGGAGCTCGCCCGACACGCCTGACGCGACGAGATCTCGCGCCGTGAGGCCGCTCTTGTCGAAGAAGCCCTTCTCGCGCATCCAGTCGTCGTTGAACATCTTTCCGAGGTAGCGCGAACCGTGATCGTGGAAGATGACGACGATGAGATCGTCGGCAGTGAAGCGGTCGCGGAGCTGTAGAAGGCCGGCCATGGCCGACCCCGCGGAGTTGCCGGCGAAGATGCCCTCTTCGCGCGCGATCCGCCGGGTCATGAGCGCCGCGTCCTTGTCGGTGACCTTTTCGAAGTGATCGATGACGTCGAAGTCGACGTTCTTGGGAAGAAAGTCCTCGCCGATGCCTTCAGTGACGTACGGATAGATCTCGTTCTTGTCGAAGATCCCCGTCTCCTTGTACTTCTTGAACACGGATCCGTACGTATCGATCCCCCATACCTTTATCCGCGGGTTGCGCTCCTTCAAATAACGCCCGACGCCGCTGATAGTGCCGCCGGTTCCAACGCCGCAGACCAGGTGCGTGATACGACCGCCGGTTTGCGACCAGATCTCTGGGCCGGTCTGCTCGTAGTGCGCGGCGGTGTTCGAGAGATTGTCGTACTGGTTCGCCTTCCAGGAATTCGGGATCTCTTTTTCAAGACGGGACGACACCGAGTAGTACGAGCGCGGATCCTCCGGATCGACATCGGTCGGACACACGATCACTTCGGCGCCGAAGGCTTTGAGCGCGTCGATCTTCTCCTTCGACTGCTTGTCCGTCGTGGTGAAGATGCAGCGATAGCCCTTGACGACGGCCACAATCGCGAGCCCCATGCCGGTATTGCCGGACGTCCCTTCGATGATCGTACCGCCCGGCTTGAGCAGGCCCTTTCGCTCGGCGTCCTCGATCATGCGAACGGCCATGCGGTCCTTGATCGAGTTGCCGGGATTGAACGTCTCGACCTTGGCCAACACCTCCGCTTTCACGATGCCCTTCGTGATGCGATTGACGCGGATTATCGGCGTATCGCCGATGGTGTCGAGGACGGTTTCAGCGATCTTTTTAGCGGCGATCGTACTCATGGCTCAGGCTCAAATCGATCGTAGCACGCCCTTGCTGAGGGGGCCGCCGGCGTGGAACAGTAAGGCTCGATGAGGATGCCGCTAGGCCTTCTGCTCGCTGGGATCGCCGTCTTGCCCGGGATCGGCGCACTCGTGCTCCGTGCCTCGGGGCAGTCGACCTCGCCGAACTCGTCAGCGTCGGCCGAGGCGCGTGCGGTGGCGTATCTCGCGCGCGAGGTTCCCGCGTGGCGTCGCGACCATCCGTGCTACTCGTGCCACAACAACGGTGATGCGGCGCGGGCACTGGTCGCCGCGATCGAGCGCAAGCACGACGTCAGGGCGGCGATCGAGGACACGTTGAAGTGGCTGGCGGAGCCGGGACGCTGGGAATCAAACGGCGGTGGTGAAGGCGGCGGAGACGACAAACGGCTGGCACGAATTCAGTTCGCGCACGCAACCACCGCGGCGGTGACGGCCTCGCTCGTCGGCAAGAAGGCGCTTCGCGAAGCGGCGGCGATTGTGTCAGCGGATCAGCAGGCCGATGGATCGTGGCAACTCGACAGCTCTGACAGCATCGGCTCACCGGCTACATACGGCACCGCGCTCGCGACCGTGTTCGCGCGTCGGACGCTGGCTGCCGCAGCGCCTGCCGAAATGGCGTCGCGGATCGCGCGCGCCGATCGCTGGCTGAGCGCTGTCGTGCCGAACAACCTGCCCGATGCTGCCGCGGTGTTGATCGCCTACGCCGACGTCCCTCCACAGCGGAGGCCATCTAACTGGAACGCCGCACTCGAACTCCTGGCGAAGGGCCAGGGAGCGGATGGTGGATGGGGCGCGTACCCAACGTCGCCGGCGGAGCCGTTCGATACCGCGCTCGCGATTCTCGCGCTGCACGAATTGCGTACGAAACAAGCGAACGCTGAGCCAATCTTCACGTCGACGGCAGTCGACGCCGCGCTCGTCCGCGCGCGCGCGTACCTCGTTCAACAACAGTTGGATGACGGGAGTTGGCAGGAAACGACACGCCCAGCCGGCCAATCGAGCTACGCCCAGCGAATCTCGACGACCGCCTGGTCCCTGTTGGCACTGTTTGCCACCGGGGTCAGGCCGTGAACGCGTGAACGCGCCTCACGTCCCCGGCTGCACCCTGAACGGCACCACCGTCCGCTCCGGCTCAGCCGTGATATCCGTTCGCTCGAAGTTATCAACCTCGAACGCCCGGCCGATCCGGTTCCCGGCTAGATCCTCGAGGAACGCCAGCGCGACGATCTCATAGTCCCCAGGCGCCCACGGCTCCCGCGGCGTGAACAGCCACCGCGTTTCCGACGCCTCGACGCCGACCGTCCCTTCGACAGGCTTCGCTCCGTGAACCACGCTTAGCGCTCGCTGCAGCAGCCCATAATCGAGCGGATCGGGAAAGCTGATCAACAACGGCTCGCGCGATCCCGCGCGCGGCGCACGCACCTTCCACGCAGACGTCGTCAGTGGCCACTCGATCGCCGCGGACGCGCGGAACTCGTGCCTGAACTCGTCCTTCAGCGGCAGCCCGTGCCCGTCGCGCCAATCGCGCTTGACGACCAGCGTGTAGCGACGGCCGGCCTCGAGCGCGCGGCCCATCTGCTTGTTGGGAAGAATGCCGCGCTTGACGCGGCCTGGATCGAAGAAGACCGTGTAGCGCGTACGGTCGTGATTCCAGAAGTCCGCATCGAGCGGCAGGAACGCGTCGACGACTTCCTCACCGCGATCGTCCAACAGGTGCAGATAGTCGTATCCGCTCCGCCAGTCCATTGGCGCGGAAAAATACAGATACAAGCGCAGCTGATTCGCGGGGACGCTGTCCGCGCTGGGATAGACGTGCGTCACGACAGTCGATGGAACGCGCGCCGATGCGGGACGTCCAACGGTGACCGTGACCGGATCCGTGCGGCTCGACTCGCCCGGCACCCGCGACGGATTGAACGTGACCGAATACTGGCGCCCCTCATCGAGCGGAAACAGCGGCGTGAAGCGCAGCACGCCATCGATGACCGCGTATTTGCCGGCGACCGCGGGAGCAGCAGCGTCGCCAGATTGCACAGACACGCGTAGTACCCCCTGCCATTCCTCGTCGGTCAGCGGGGTCAGCGTCGCAGCAGACAGCGTCCGCAGCGTTGCGGACGACAAGCCGCTGACGTCAATCGTATTCAGCTGGGTGTTGAGCTGAATGTCTGGAGTGCGTGGCGTGCTGTGGCAGGCTAACGAAAGACAGAGGGCAAAAGGCAGAAGGCAGAACGTGAGGATCCGAGACATTTGACCTTTTGCCTTCTGCCTTTTGCCTTCTGCCTTCTGCCTTCTGCCTTCTGCCTTTTTCCTGTCGCTCCCCGTTAGGGCAGCGACACGGCCTGCAGCGACAGCGCTCCGCCGTCGGCCCGCGCGAGGATGAGCGCGCGCTGGTCATCGAGCAGATCGAGCTGCTCGACGCCCTTGAGCGACGCGACCGGCTCGAAGCCTACGCCACCCGTCTCGCTGGACACGCGGGCCGTGATGCCGGGCGCGGCTCCAAACGTCTCGGTCGGCACCTTCATGACACCGCGGCTCGTATTGGCGATGAGGAGGTAATCCTTCCCGCCCTTGCGATACACCACCATGTCGGTCGGCCGGTTACGATTGCCGAGCTCGGCGATCGTCGTTCCCATGACTTTGGCGCCGGGCTTGAGGCTCGACACCGGAAACTTCACCAGCGGCGTGCAGGTGTAGCCGGCGATCAGGTGCGGCGTGTTGTCGACCTTGTACGGAACGAACGAGATGACGGGCGATCGGGTTTCGAACTGACCGTGATTCCCGTGATAAATCTCGACGCTCGTACCGGCCTCCACGTCCTTGAACGGATACGCCACGGTGCGGAGCTTCGACGCAAACTCCTCGTTCGACAGGCCGGCAACGACGAGCTTGCCGTCGACGAACGCCATGTCGGTGATCGATTCCATGCGCGGGTTGCGCTGGCCCGCCGCGCCAGCGGCAGGAGCGTTAGGCAGTGTCGCCTTCGACATCTTCAACCCGTCGAGCGCGACGATCTCGATCTTGCCTGCTCCGTCCACACGGAGCAGCGCGGGTTTCGCGTCAGCTCCTGTGCCGCGCATCACCGAGATGAACGCGTTTCGCGTTTTCGGGTGCACCGCGAGATCGGTGACCTGAATATTCTTGGAGTCGGTCCCGAGCATGGCGGCGATCTGGCCGTCGATGCCGGTCACGTCCTTGGCGCCCGGCGCGCCGCCGTCTGCCTTCTTCCCGAGGTCGATCGCGTAGATCGTGGCGGCCTGCCGGTCAGCGGCAAACAGCACGCCATCGGGACCAAACGCGAGCGGACCGATGGACTGGAGACCTGATGCCGCAGGCTCCTGCACCCCAGCGGTCGCCACCGTGCCGCGCTCGCTCACCACGGCCCAGCCGGCCGTCGCGAGAACCATGGTCAACGCCACTGTTTTCAAGGATATCCAGCGCATTCACTCTCCTCCTGTCAGACGGATTCCCGTAGATCGTGTCTATCTACGACGCGTTGTCAAGAGGCGTTTCGCCCATCAATACGTCACGCGGACTCGGTACTTGAGCGTCGATGCGCTCCCGGGCTTGACCGGCACCGTAAACCCTGCCGCCCACGCGGCGGTCTTCGTCCATTCGTGCGACGAGCGCAGCATTTCCCAGGTTCCACCGATCGGCTCGTTCACTTCGACCGTGATCGGCGTGGACTTGTGATTCCTCAGCGCGATTTCGTACTCGAACTCATACACGTTGCCGGCAATCTTCCGAAAGTCAGTCTGGTTGCGTTCGCAGACGACGTCGAAGGCGGTGCCGATCTTGAGCTTGAGGGTTTCGTCCTTGGGCGTGTGATTGATCCGATCCTCACCGGCAAAGTGGACGCCGCCCTTTGAATCCGCCTGGTAGACGCGCACCGTACCGGCCGGCATCGGCACGCCCAGCCCCGCTTTCTCGTCGTTCTTGAAGTCGTAATAGACCTGGACCGAATCTTTGATCGCCGCGCCGGGATGCTGAACGTTGCGATAGTAGAACTGCTGGCCGTCTACGACGAAGCGCTTGCGCACGGGGATCCCGTTGCCGTTCAGCATGCTGACCTGCTTGGTCTCGGCGTTGTTGATCGTGGTCTTTCGGCCAAGGGTATAGAGGTGGTATTCGGAGAACGCTTCCTGCGCCATCGGCGCTTCGGCCGTCCTCGCCATTTGCTGTCGCGCCGCATCGAAGCGGCCATCGGCGATTGACTGTCGCACGCGGTTCAAATCGCCGGCGACGAGTTGCAGCTTGGCATTGCGGAAGGTCGTGCCGCTTCCGTTGGCCAACGTCACCCACCCGTCCAAATCCGCGGACGAGTCGTCACGCGACACGGTCAGCACGTAGTCGGCGTTCCAGGACAGCTTTCCGGCGAGGTACGAGGCCTCGACGCGATGTCGTGTGCCGCCGCCGTTCTCCAGCGTCCAGATGAGGGTTGGCCGGCTGAAGAGATTCTCGGGCAGTTCTGGAAAGCGGATGTGATCGGCGTGCAGCCCGGTGACGATCTCGCTGCCAATGCGCCAGACCGGGCCGTTGTTGTAGCTGAGAAGATGCGCTTTGACTTCTTCCTGCGTGGACGTGCCGTTCTTCTGCAGCGTCCTGACGAGCGTGACGTCGCGGCCGACGTACTTGCGCAGCAGCTTGTCAGGCTCGAGCAGGTCGTACTCGTAGTTCTGCTCGAGGACGTTCACGCGAGCCGGTTCGCTGAGTGATCGGAAGTGCACGGTGGCGGGATTGACGGTTGCGGCAATGTCCATGAAGCGGAGATCGAAGCTGCCGCCTGGCAACTGCAAATTGCGAACATCGCGCACGAGCGCGATGTCGGAGTTGTATACAGTCACCGCGAGTTCGACCTGATCGTCCAGCGTGGTGACGTCCTGGCCGACGGCGCCGGGCGTGGCGGCGGCGGAGTTTGTCTCTTTGACGAACGCCGCGGCCGCTACCAGGGCGATCGCCGCGAAACCCATCACACTTCGAGTGAAATTGCGCATGTCGTGCGGCTCCTTTTCCTTGGAACGGAGCCGTACGGAATTCTTGCGGGAGCGGTCTCAGAGACCGGAGACGTTAGTCTTTGCGCTCGATCCAGGTCGTCCCGCCATCATTCGTCAGGAACGAGCGCTTATCGGCGGCGACGACCGTGGCGGTTTGCGCATCGGCCGCGCTGACGGAAATCAGATCGACCGAATGAGGAAAGGGAACGCGTCGCCACGTTCGCCCGTCGGTTGTTTGGAATACGGCGCCCGATCTGCCAACGAGCCAGGCGACAGTGGGTGATGGCGCCGCGCCGGCGACGAGCATGCCGTTCTCGGGTGCGGTGTATTGAGTCGCCCAGGTCGCGCCGCCATCGATCGAGTTCTCGATGACACGGCCCGATGTCACCCGCCAGTGCACTCTGCCTCCAGGCGCCACGATGGGGAACATGGCGATGCCGGCCCTGAACTGCTGCGCGCTGCCGCCCCCTCTTCCAAACGACTCCTGACGCGCGCCGGCGGCGTCCCTCAAGCGATCCATCTGTTGTGTCGCTTGTTGATCGGGCGACTGCGCTGTGCGATTGGCAGCCGACTGCCTCGTAGGCGGCGGCGATGCGGGCGGCGTTGAGACGGGCTCCGCCACTGGTTGGGCCTTGGCCAGTGCCGATGCATCTGCTGGCGGACTTTGCACCGGCTTCGCTGGTGATGCCGGCGCGGCATTCGGCGGAGCAACCTGGACGGCTTCGGCTACGCCGCCCGCGGCAGCCTGATCGCGCCGGTCAGCGAAGCCTACCGCGCCAGCGTCTTTCGCGCGACCGCGTTCCTGCTTTCGTTCCTCTGGCTTGACCTCGTCCCGCGCTGGATGCTGCTTCTCTGCCTCGTTGGCGCTCGCCGGCGGAGTCGTCGGTGACGGCACAACCGCAACAGCCGTCGGGCTTGGTGGAGGCGATTGCAGGGAGGGCTCGAGCGACGAGCGTGGCTCGACGAGGAACCACAACGCGAGCGCGACGGCGCCCGCCGCGACAGGTGTCAGGAACGACATCCACTTGCGAATCGACCATGCAGGCGTCGCCACTGGCGCGGGCACCGTTCGCGCCATTGCCGCGAGCATGGCCTGGCAGCGTGCGCACCGCGCTGCATGCGCCTCGGCGAACGACCGCTCGGAACCGCTCAGCGCGCCGTCAGCCCAGGCGGCCAGCACGTCCGCGTCGAGACACTCCGACTGCGGCGTCCGGTCTCGGGCGGCCAGCGCTTCCCGGAGCAGTTGCTCCATCGACGTGTCCTGCTCGCGCTTACCCATGATTAACAGGCGGTGAGGTCAGCCTCGCCCCTCTCATAAAGAACGCTCCGGCTCGGAATCCTTGCGCGGAGGGCCCGACCCCAGCATTTCCTCGAGGTCGAGCGGCCCCGGATCATCGATCGTACATTCGAAACAGCGGGCGATCTGTTCGTCTCCGAATCCTTGTTCTTTGCGCAGATAACGCTCGACCTCGGCGCGAATCGCCTTCCGTGTGCGCGCGAGCTGCCGTGACACCGTCGCCTCGTGTTCGTTGAGGAGGCGTCCCGTCTCGGCGAGCGTCAGCGATTGCCGGTAATAACATCCGAGGCGGAGGCGATCGCGATCCGCGAGTCCGGCGATGGCCCGCAAGAGCGCGAGCCGAACCAGCGCAAGAAAGCGTGGGCGGTCGGGATCGTCTTCCGGGTTCGTCGCTGCGGCGGGAAGGCTCGCCTCCTCTTCAATCGGGTCGAGGCGCCGTTCGGCGCGGATGCGATCGACGTGTCGCTGCGCGAGCACGGCGCGAAGCCATGTCGCAAGGCTGCTGCGACCGTGATAGTAGCGAAACAGCGAACGGCGTTCGCCGTCGCGCTTTTCGAGGCCGTAGAGCTCGGCATAGACCGAGTCCGCCAGCTCGCGCGCGGCGCCGCCCGGCGCGAGGGCATCCGCCGAGCGATACAACACGGGCCGGTACTCGCGGATGAAGTGATCCCAGGCGAGCTCGGTCCCTTCCCCGCACGCGCACGCCAACGCGAGATCCTTCAGGTGCAGCGCAGACAGAAACCGTTCGAGGCGGCGCGGGTCTTTCGCGCCCTCAGCCAGCGTTTTGAGCGCGCTGCGCTCGAGCGCGGCCGCGAACGCGGCCTCGGACACACCCCACGCCGCGGCCTCTGATTGGCCATACAGGCGCGCGAGGACCTCGCTGCTGATCCGAACCACTGTGGCTGTGGGCACGGGTGCTGGTTCGCTTCATTGTACCTGCTCGAGCGCGGCCCGATCCCACTTGGCCAAGTTGGCCGCTGCCTCGTAGGTGGACTGCAAGAAGTCCAGCAGGCGCGCGTCCGGATCGGCGGCTGTCCGCACCGCGTCGTACGGGAGGACGAACTCGCGCAGCTCGGGGCTATAGAACGCTTCGTCAGGGCGGGCCTTCACTTTGCCGTAGCCGTCCGGTTCCGGATAGGCGTAGGCGTAGTAGGCCGGAAACGCCACAGGTCCACCGACCGTGCCGGCCCAAAAGCCAGAGCTGCTGACTTCGTGCGAGTACGCTTCCCGCGTCACTCTGTCGGGCAGGTTCGGAACGCCTCCCGGATGCTCCGGCGCTCTCCGTCCTGAGAATCTCGTGACGGCGAGATCCAGCGCGCCCCAGAACAAGTGGACCGGGCTGCACTTGCCGATGAAGCGCGAGCGGAACTGCTTGAACACACGATCGCTTTGCACGAGCGCACGCCAGAACTTCGTCGCGGCGGAGGCATCATAAGCGCGGTGAACTTCATCGCGGGCGAACGGAATCGGATCCAACACCTCATTCGGCGATCCGTGAATGGTGACCGAGATGCCGACCGTCTTCAGCATGTCGAGCAGTTTGGCGTAGAAGGCGGCGACCGTCTGGGGTCCCAATCGAAGCCGTCCACTTTTTCCGTCGCTCACCGATACAACGAGCGCGTGATCGATGAAGTCGAAGTCGAGCTGAAACGTGCGCGAACCAAGCGGGATCGGCGACGTCGTCACGCCACGCGCAGTCAAGTAGAACGTGCTGTGCCAGCCGTGATTGATCGGCGCGCTGTAGCGCAGCCGGATCTTG
>Ga0209382_10010144_pt1 | contig 11768 bp, 7 predicted proteins | sample SoiMetdeltSBSDD5_FD_187599 | JGI IMG/M metagenome (GOLD analysis project Ga0209382, IMG submission 187599) | Bulk soil microbial communities from a Populus tree surrounding site in Tennessee, USA - Soil MetaG P. deltoides SBSDD5 (SPAdes) (version 2) | ecosystem: Environmental > Terrestrial >...
CTCCTGAAGCGCAAAATCCATCGCCGCGAGAAAAGCCGTCGAGCAAGGCGCCGGCATCCGGGTCGGATGCGCAGCCTACTCCGGCTCCGCCAGACCCTCCCGCGACCTCCAACACCCCAGTCATCCCCAAGATCATCAACCGGCCTGATCCGACGCCCGTCGAAGCGGCGCCACCGGCGCCACCAGTAACAATGCTTCCCAAGACGTCACCGACAGACGTCGACACACCTGCTGCACCGCCCGCGTACTTCAAGCCGGACACGTCAACCACGCCGGTTAGCAACGCCGAGAATTCCGTTCCGGTCACTCTCGTGACTGTGGTGTCAAGCCCCCTCGCGGCCTTTGCCGCCGTGGCGTCCACCATCATCCTGGCAGTTATGGCCTTTGCCTTGATGCGGAGCCGCGAGCAGGCCTACCCTGGCGGCACGCCACGCGATTTCGCCTCGATCTCACTCGACGGCACACGGCAAAGTCGGCAGCTCGTTCCGGAGCGGCGAGGTCTTGGCGGGAGCATCCCTCAGCCTGCGGCAAGCGTCTCGCAGACAGGAATCCCACCCTCAGTCGGCCCCACTTGGAGTGACACGGTCCCGTCCAGCCGCGCCGATGCCCTGCAGGTGCTGGGTATGGGTGTCACCCCAGACGCCAGCCTCGCAGCTATAAAGAAGATCGTCGATGGCTTGCGTCAGACGTGGCATCCGGATCTCGCACGCGACCCATCCGAACGGGGAATTCGCGAGCAACGCTTGAAGCAGATCAACGCCGCCTGGGAAATTCTGGCAAATAGGCGCCCGCAGGCCCTAGTCTCGCAATATAGAACGGAGGGCAGATAAGCTCCCACGGTTCGCTGTAGAACCCGGCGGTGCAGCGGCCGATGCCGCTGCCGCCACCGGTGACAATAATCGCCTGACCGGTGAAGCGACTCTCTCGAAAAATCCTCTCACCGCCGTAACTTCTTGGCAAGCTCGTGCAGGGTGGTAAGGAAAGCGGCGGACGTCATCGGATGGTAGGGAACCAGCGCTGGGTTCGAGGAGGGAATTGTCAGAATGATGTCGGACTCGCCGTTGCGGTCCTGCAACCAGAGCGCCGCTACGTAGACCGCCGGCACCATGAGCAGCAGTGCCTCAAAACTTCCCTGGCGAACCTCCTCAAGCATTTCGGCGCGGCGGATTGCTTCCTCGGTTCCCTTCACCAATGGCCCCTCGTTGATCTCGCCGAGTTGATACGTAGCCGCTTGTGTCATGCCTGCTGTGGCAGCGGCAATCGGTACGTACTCGTCCTTTTTGCTAGTGACGCCGTTCTCTGTGATTGCGCGCCGCTGCTTCTCATGAACAAGAAATCGCCAACTCCCTAATCGGGCTGCCTTCCTCAGGTTCGCTGTGCGATGGATGCCTTCCAGCGGCAAGTAAGCGACGCGGTGCGGCATAGAAAGGGAAAGAGCACGGGGCCTTGCCACAGAAAGTCTGGACTGCGAGAACGTCGATGTCGCAGCTCGGCTGCCGAGGACTCTTTGCACCGCTTCGAGGGCGCCCGCTGGGGCGTCGCTGCGATCAATTGCCATCTCTTTGCCCCCTCAAGTTGTGCCGAGGTCCCCCTTAACGAGTGTAATATGTGTCATTCCACATGCCGTTCAGACCCTCTTCTGGCGAGAACTGTGAGCAGAATCGGTCGAACGGAACCTCGAATATTTTACCCCGCCAGGGGTCTGCGATAACTAGACTATCATCGTCCGGCGAATATCCCACTATCACCACGAAGTGGGCGCCCCCTCCAGACCAGATCGTGCGCACACACAGCGGCCGCCGCGCCCGTATTTCTTGCTGCACCTCGGCGCGCGTCGCTCGCTGGAAGCGGACCAGCCGTTTGAGACGACCGGCCCGGTTGAGCGCAGACCCAAGCGTGTGCATTATATTGAATTCCACGCCGTTGGCGCCGCAGTCGAATGTGCAGCAATCTTGCCGATGCAGCTCGAGGTTGGCGATGCGGCATTGCGAGAAGGTACTGGTCTCGTCGTAAAATGCGGAAACGCTAGCGGCGACGGCTGCCCAGCACCAGTAGCTATGACACTGCGGCTCTATTTCGAAATCAGCAATCTTCCGCCGCCACCACATCACCATCGCCCGACCTAAAGACCACTCGGCCTTTAGCTGCGCGGAGAGGCGACGCCACGCCGCCATCACACGCTGGCGCGCCCGCATCGCACCAACGTAGATGTCCACGTCCAATGGAATGCGCGTTTGGTCAATTAGCGATACTTGTGTGGGCTGGTTCATGGCAATGCCTTAGGGCCAATATCAGTAATGCCGCATGCAGCCATCCGCTTTCGGCAGGCGACATCCGATGCGCCTAGATTTGTTGGTCTGATTGCTGGGCCCGGTATCACTGTGAATGCTCGCCTCTTGCAGCCTCGAGCACCTCGGCAAAGATCGCGCACTGCATCAGACGAGGGAACACAGCCTCGGCAATATTCCTCCCTGCGACCGTGTCACTTTGAAAGTGGACGCCGGCAACCTCGCGGTTCTCTCCAATGCGCCTCGCGAGCGCGACTAGCGCGTTCTTGGCGCCAGGCATGACCTCTCCCAGACCCAACGCGGTCAGGTGGCTTTGCAGCGAGTGTCCGCTCGGATAGGAGGCGTGCCAAGGCGAAGGTACTAGTGGAACAAGACCCGGGAAGACTTGCTGCGGTCGCCCTCGTTTGAATATGAACTTGAAATGCATGGCAACCATCAAGCCGACATTTACAGCCATCTCAAGGATTTTAATCGTATTAGGGTGTGCTGAAGGTGACAACATCAAGACCTGCGCGAAATAGGCGGCAAGCCTGACGTCCTGGTCGAGAATCTCTTCCGCCAATTTGGCACGCATGTCCAAAGCAGGACCGATTAAATATTCGATCTCCTTGAAAATGTCTTTTGGATCGACCGGGGGGGGATCAACGGCGATACTTTGCCAATTCGTTTTAGCAAATTCGGCTACTGCGATTTGGGCAAAAAAATCTGCGCGCCAAGCGGACACGGGGAACCTTGCCTCGTAGTTCAATTTGCCGGGTTGCATATCTGTTAGGGGTGCGGAGATTGGGAACGGAGTTGGCGGAATTCCACCACCTACGTAACCACCCCCTGACCCTCCGCCTGACCCTCCGCCAGATCCTCCGCCAGATCCTCCTACAGACATCGCTTGCTCCTTGTGCGCATCAAAACCGCTAGTTCATTAAAACGGAATTCCAGCTTCCTGCAAGAGGCTCACGTATCGCGATGCCTGAGGTTCCTTGAAGGGACAACGGCGCGCATAGTCGGAGACCCTGAACGTCGGCAGAATCTCCCTATGGTGATTTGCAACCTGCCGTGCCTCATTGGGTCTGCCCACCGCGATCAGGCTTGCCGCCAGCACTCGCGCGGCGTTTCCAAACCGTGAATTAAGGTTCAAGGACTTTCGCGACCAACGAATGGCGTCCTCGAAAGTGCCGTTCAAATAATGGTTTTGGCCGAGCAGGCATAGATTAAAAAACGCTTGTTGACCAATTGGCGAAAGTCGGATGGCTCGTTCCGCACGACTAATCGCGGATTCCGTATCCCCGATGAACCCGTATGGGCCGCTGCTGAATACCCAAGCCCACGAGTGGCTTGGTGAGATCGCGACTGCTTGATCGACGAGATCTATCGCGGCATCGTATTCCCGAAAGAACATTGCCTTTCCATGTCCTTGAATCGCCAGGGCTAGAGCATTGGATGGATCTCTCTCAATTGCGCAATTCGAAAGTCGGATCACCTCGGCCGCGTCCGCATCGGTGTCAGATGACCTGCCCTCAGCAATGTTGAACATATGCCAATGAGCGGAAAATGCGTATGGCGCCGCATAGGTATCGTCTTCCTCACGCGACTTTTCAAGCAGCGTCCGGGCTTCTACGAAGCTGGCGAAATCCAATCTGTAGAGCAATTCGAGCGCGCGGAGTAAGTAGTCGTATGCGTTGAGGCTTTGAGGCGTCTTGCGCAACGCGGCTTTGATTTCCGTACGGCGGACTTGGGTGGCGATCTTCGCCACAATCTTGGCGGCGATTTCGTCCTGAACACTGAAGACCTCGTTGACCCCCAAGTCGTATTTCTCCGCCCAGAGAACGGAGCTCGTCGTGACATCGGTGAGTTCGACCGAAAGCCGGATGCGCCTGTCAGCGCGGCGAATGCGACCGCTCACGAAATACCGCACACCAAGCTTTTCGCTGACTTTTAGTGGATCAATTGGCCGTCGACGAATGGCTAACGTCGACCCACGCGATACGACCAAGAGCTCTGGGATATTGCTCAGCGAAACTATGATATCCTCGACGAAGCCTTCAGCAAAATACCTGTCTCTGCGTTCAGGCGACATACTGGTGAACGGGAGCACGGCTACCGAAGGTATGTTAGCCGAGCTCGAGGCCCTTGGCCTACCGAGTGCAGCCCTGCGATCGAGCCCCGGAAGTTGGAGGGAAAAGGCGCGAATCGGTCGCGACAGATTCTTCAGCCGCAGCTCGCCCAGATCATCGAGGTTGAGATTGCGCGCGTGCTCCCCAACCACGTCGAGAAGCGATGATGAAATCACGATGCCACCAGCCGGAGCCACAGCCTGAAGGCGCACTGCCGTGTTGACCCCGTGCCCATACACATCGTTTAGATCAAAGATGACCGGATCCCAATGAACGCCGATCCGGAATGCGATGCGGTTCTCGGGAGCTTGGTCAATCTCTTGGTTTGTTACCTCGCGCTGGAGATCCAACGCACAATGCACGGCATCCGACGGTGTCTCGAACACGGCGACGAAACCGTCCCCTGTATTCTTCACCATCTCACCCCGACGAGTAATGATGGTGGGGTCAATCACACCTACTCGTAGAGCGCGAAACCGACTATGCGTCTCAAGCTCGGCCGATTCCATAAGCCGAGTGTAGCCAACCACGTCAGCCACAAGAACAGCGCGGGAGCGCCTCTCAAATTCGTGTTTCGTGTTGGTCAAAGAGTTCACGACGCAAGTCACGGAAACTGCCCGTCCCAGACTATCGTTCGACAACACTTGATCAATGATGTCAGCTCAAAAGAGTCAAGCACTTTGAGCCAACTGCTTCTCACTCCCTCCCCAGCGCGACCCCTGTAGCGCTTCGTTTAGAACGTGACGCCTAACTGTCGCCCGCCGGCCGCACATCTACTTGTCACTTCGAAGATTCGGAGACTACGAGGCTGGAATTCTTATGTAAGTCATTGAATTTATTGGCAACGGAGCCGTCACAAATTGGCGATCTCTCCTTGGGTAGCGTCGGATGCCTGGCGCGATGTTAGGCAACAGGTCGAACGGGCTCTCAGGCAGAATCAGTGGGCAACACGCGTGTAGCGCTCCGTCGCACCACCAAGCCCATCGACGTCGAACCCGCTCGCTCGTGGGCATCGATTACGCTGTCATGGTGATCGAGCCGCTCGCAGTATCGGTTGAACGTTCCCCAGCGCCGCCACTTTGGCTTGTAGAGCATGCCATCGTCGTCCTTACCGCCGAGAGCGCCAGCCACGGCGTCGAGATCGGGGGCGAGGTTTCAACAGCTAATTGTGGGACGCTGGTCAGAGCTTCTTCGCAGCGACATCAGCCCTGACGCAGCGCAGGCTGAGTCTGCGTGCTTGATGACGGGAAAGTAGCAGGGCCACACGGGACGAGGCTCGTGACGCTGGGACTGGCGAGGAAGAGCCGGTCGCAGCAAGCCGCCGTCATCTGTTGAGACGGGGGAGTTCAACAGCGGGGAAGTGTGTGTGGCCCTGCACGCGCAAAGTGCGTCAGAGCCATTGCTCAAACAATAGGGGTAGTTGCTGATTTCGGTATGGTTAACTACCCACTAGACTTGGAATTCCGTTGTCGCACAAAGTCTCCCCTGAACCGGGGAGTGCGCAAGGGCAGCCCAACTACTATCTTGTGCCGGTGGCGCAGAGCGCTCAAACCGCCACGCCACACTTTGTTGGGCTGCCCGGCCAGGGGGAACGGTCGAACGGTCAGGACTCGATCCTCAAAGTGGAATGGGCCGCGTTGAACGCTCAGGCGCGGCCCTTGAACCGTTCACTGCCCGACTATCGCCGAGTGCTATAGATGCAATGCCCAGGGTGCCATCACGTCAATCGCACGGGCGCGAAGTTCTGCACCGCGTGCCGAACGCCGTTGTCCATGCCCTGCCCGGCATGCGGGACGGCCAATCTGGCATCCGCGCGATTTTGTGGCGAGTGCGGAAGCAGGCTCGTAGGGCCGGTCACCTCGGTCAAGCAGTCTCCTTCACGGTGGGCGTCGGCATCGAATTCCGCCAGGGGTGCCGAGCGTCGTCTGCTGACGGTGATGTTCTGCGATCTCGTCGACTCCACGGGCCTCTCGGTTCGCCTCGACCCCGAGGATATGCGCGACCTACTCGAAGCGTACCGTACGTGCGTCACCGATGCAGTGGCGCGCTTCGATGGGTTCATCGCCCGCTTCCTAGGCGATGGCATACTCGTTTATTTTGGCTTTCCGCTGGCGCACGAGGACGATGCGGAACGTGCAGTAAGCGCGGGATTGGCAGCCGTTGCTGCAGTCGATGGCCTCAAGGCTCGCGCTGGTGTCCAGCTAAGAGCCCATGTCGGTATCGCCACGGGGCTCGTTGTCGTCGGGGAGCAGCTTGATGCCAGCGGAATACATGAGCGTGATGCAGTCGGCGAGACGCCAAACCTAGCGTCGCGGCTGCAAGCGGTAGCAGCGCCCGGTGAGGTGGTAATCGCGGGCAGCACGCGGCGGCTGGTGGGACGGATGTTCGACTGCCGCGCGCTCGGTGCCAACGAGGTGAAGGGGCTGCCGCAACCTGTGGAGGCGTGGCAGGTGCGCGGCGAAGCGGTCGACGTCAGCCGGTTCGAGGCGCGGCGCGCGGGCGCGCTGTCGCCGCTCGTTGGTAGGCACGAGGAGATCGAGTTGCTGCTGCGCCGTTGGGATCAGGCCAAGGTCGGCGAGGGTCGGGTCGTGATGCTCTCGGGCGAGCCCGGCATCGGCAAATCGCGCATCGCTGAAAGTCTGCTGGTCAGGCTCGAGGGCGAGCCGCATGTGCGCCTTCGCTATTTCTGCTCTCCCCACCATACGCACAGCCCCCTCTACCCATTCATTACGCACCTCAAGCGGGCTGCAAGCTTTGAGCCAGGCAGCAGCGCGAAAGCAAATCTCGACAGGCTGGAGGCCTTGCTCAAGCCGACGGCGACAAATGTGCCTAGCGATGTGGCGCTCATCGCCGAACTGTTGGCGGTGCCGGGGGACGAGCGCTACCCGGCGTTGGCGGTCAGCCCGCAGCAGAAGCGAGAGATGACTCTCACCGCGCTTCTCGACCAGCTTGCCGGCGTTGCGGCGCAGAGCCCCGTCCTGATCGTGTTCGAGGATGCCCACTGGATCGATCCGACATCGCTTGAACTGCTCGATCGCACCATTGCTCGCGTCGCCAATCTGCCGGTGCTGCTGGTCATCACGTTCCGACCGGAGCACCAGCCCACCTGGGTCGGCCAACCGCATGTGACGATGCTGCCCTTGAGTCGCCTTGGCCGCCGCGACAGCGCCAGCATCATTGGAAGCATCACCAAGGGCAAGGCGCTGCCCGATGCAGTCGTCGAGCAGGTCCTTGCCCACACAGATGGCGTGCCGCTGTTCATTGAGGAGCTGACGAGCACCCTGCTCGAGAGCGGGCTGTTGCGTGAGACAACGGACAGCTACATGCTCCACGGACCGCTGCCGCAGCTCGCCATACCGACGACGCTGCAGGCCTCGCTGGTGGCGCGTCTCGATGGCCTTGCCTCGGTCAAGGACGTGGCCCAGATCGGTGCCGCGATCGGAAGGGAGTTCTCCCACCAGCTGATTGCCGCGGTGTCGGCCTTGGCCCCGATGGACCTCGATGCGGCGCTCGAGCGGCTGACGGCTTCCGGCCTCATCTCGCGGTGCGGAACGCCGCCGGACGCGACCTACTCATTCAAGCACGCGCTGGTACAGGACGCCGCCTACGTCACGATGCTCAAGAGCCGGCGGCGGCAGTTGCATTCGATCATCGCCAACGTGCTGGTCGAGCGGTTCCCAGCGACGGCCGAAAGGCTGCCCGAGGTCGTCGCCCAGCATTTCACGGAGGCCGGGCTTGCGAGCGAGGCGATCGGCTACTGGCTCAAGGCGGGTCGGCTTGCGAGCGCGCGATCAGCCAACCTCGAGGCTGCCAAATCCATCGAGCAGGCGTTGCATGTCCTCGCGGCGCTGCCGGAGACCCAGTCCACGCTGGAGCAGGGCTTCGAGCTCCGTCTCGAGTTGCGTGTGGTGCTGAGTCAGCTCGGCAGAGGCCAGCGGATGTTGGAGTGCCTGTGCGAGGCCGAGGCCCTCGCGGAGCGGCTGAACGACGACCCTCGGCGTTGTCGGGTCTATGCGTTCATGACGGTCACCAACTCGTTACTCGGAGAGCTCGACGAGGCGCTCATGACCGGCTCCCGCGCGCTGGAGATCGCTGGGCGCCTCGGGGACTTGAGCCTTTGTATCCTCGCCACAAGCTATCTCGTGCAGGCGAATTACCTCCGGGGTGAGTATGATCGGGCGATTGAACTGGCCACCGGCAACCTCGCCGCGTTGCCTTCCGACAAGGTCTACGAGAATTTCGGACTTGTTGTACCCCCATCGGTCTGGGATCGGACCTGGTTGGTCATGAGCCTCACCGAGCTCGGCCGCTTCGGCGAAGCGGCGAAGTACGAAGCCGAGGCGACCCGCCTCGCCGAACCGACCCAGCATGCGTTCACCATCGGCTTTGCCCACTTCGCCGCCGGCATGCTCCATCTCCTCAAGGGCGACTGGACACAGGCGCGCTCACGGATTGAGGGCTTGGTCGCGGTGGCCCGGACAGGCAACCTCATCCTCCACCTTCCCCGGGCGGTCGCCTCCTCCGCCTGGGCACTGGCGCAGCTCGGCGAGGCGAGCGAGGCGCTGAACCGGCTCAGGGAAGGCGAGCAGCTCCTCGAGCGTCAGGCGGAGAGGGGAATCGCCTTCCATCGCGCCTGGGGCTACCACGCGCTGGGTCGCGCTGGTTTGGGGCTCCAGGGGCTCGACGAGGCGCAACGCCTGGGCTATCGCGCGGTCGAAATTTCTCAGGGTTACCCCGGGTTCGCCGCCCATGCGCTGCACCTGCTCGGCGACATCGCAACCCATCCCGACCGGTTCGATGCCGAGAGCGGCAAGGCCCACTACCGGCAGGCGCTGGCGCTCGCCGAGCCGCGCGGCATGCGCCCCCTCGTCGCCCGCTGCCACCTCGGCCTCGGCAAGCTCTCCCGACACACAGGCAAACAGGAGGAGGCGCAGGAGCACCTCACTACCGCGGCGACGATGTGCCGTGAGATGGGCATGCGGTTCTGGCTGGAGCAGGCGGAGACGGAGATACGTCAACTGGGATAGCGCCCGCCATCACATCCACTTTCGGGCTTTGAAATATGTGCCGGGGACGTCCCCTCCTGCACGAGCCTGAAAACCCGCCACGTCAGTGTTCACGGTTGGGGGTCGAGCGGACCAAGAGTGAACTTTGTCAACGGAACTCTCCTGAGCAGTTCCTACATCGCAGCAGACGCGAACGACGCCGTCCCCGTTTCCGGCAAGGCCTCCTCGTGTGTCGGTTATCTAACTGTCCGTACGGCTTGCCCCGTCGCACCAACTCCTGGCAGTAGCTATAAAGTGCATCTTAGACGCGTCGGTGTCAGGACCAACCAACTCGGCAATGCCGATGGCGCGGGATCTGGTGTTACAACGGACGTGTGCGCACGTCGTCGCGAACGCGTGCTCGTTTGCCCCAGAAGCGTTTACCACCTCATACAGATTGGGAACACCCATTGACTGTGGTATCATGCCCGATTTACGGCTGTGGGGGCAACTTCCTCCATCGGGTGGAGGACGACATAGGTAGATGGCACACGTTGCATTAGTTATCGCACTGCTCGGGCGCACGGATTTGTTTCGCTCGCTCAGTGAGGCGGATCGCGCTGCTGTAGCTTCGCAGATGCGCGAAACCACCTATGACTCGGGTCAACTTATCTTCGGCCGAGGAGATGCGGGAGAGGCTTTGTACCTTGTCGTGGAAGGCCGCGTCCGGCTCTCCGTGCTGTCGGCCGAGGGTAGAGTGCTTTCCTTTGGCCACGCGGGTCGTGGCGACATTTTTGGTGAGATTGCCGCGCTTGATGGCCAAGCGCGAACCGCGGACGCCACGGCACTCACACGAGCTACCATAATGGTGTTGGCGCGCTCCTCGCTGAAGCGGCTCATGGAGACTAGCCCCCAGCTAGCACAGGCAGCCGTTGACCTCCTCTGTCGCAAGCTGCGGAGGACCAGCGAGCAGATCGAAGCCATCGCGCTGCACTCCACGCAGGTGCGGCTCGCGCGTTTCCTATTGGCAGCCATCGCCATGAAAGGCCAAGGCGAAGCAAATTCGCGGCCTGTCGTGCTCGATCTCGGCATGTCGCAGACGGAACTGGGATTGCTGCTGGGTGCCAGTCGAACGAAGGTCAACGAGGCGTTGGCTACCCTCGAAAAGCTGGGCGCGGTCCGCCACACCGGACGGCATATTGAATGCAACGCGGGCGTGCTGCAGGACATTGCGCAGGGTGACTAATCCACGACTTGGGGCGACCGCTACACTCGAGAACCTGCCCCACCACGCACGACCGAGACCGGTTGGTTGGTTATGAGTTCCCTTCATTAGGCGCTGAGCCGGTGCGTTCAGACACGAGCCAATACGTCCAGATGCCTCTTGCCCATGCGTATGTGTAGAGCGTGGAGATAGCGAGGATGCCCCACTGCTCAGCCTTCCACGCCGCATAGAACCAGAACGGCTGCCCGAGCAGACCAAAGATGCACGCCCACCGCCGCCAGCTTTCCCGCTTGTGCTGCGTGAGCCAGACGGCGATGACGCCGGTTACGAGAATGCCGAGTTGATCTAGGACCATTTAACTCCGTCGGTGGGTCCATTCCCCGGGTGGTGTCTGTTTGCGCGGCATTGTGTGCTTCGCGCGAGAGAACGAGACGCGAAAGCCCGCGGCTCAGGCGGTAGGCGGTGCATGCGCGCACTGGGTAGCAGCAAGGTGGAAACGGGCACCGTCCGAGAGTGTTCCCGGGCCAGCCAATACCGACTGTCTTGTACGGGACAGTTTTCGAAATTTCCTGCAGAGTTGCGCACTTGCTGCAGATGCTCACGGAAGAAATTGGCAGATTTTGTTGCAAAAGTCGCCGGCGCGAGCGGTACGGGCTGGCGGGAAGCTTGGTTGCGAGCCCCGTCTTGCCGCTCGCTCCAGCCGGAGCGGCGGCTGCGACGCTCTGGTACCAACGCCCGCCACGCGACTTGGCGCGGCGTCGTGCCAACAATTTTGGGTCATGGATGTTTGGCATATTTGGTTGGTGAGGAATGAGAGAGCACGGCGTGGCTGCCTTGCTGCCCGTAGCGCTCGCGGTTGATTGGTGTTCGGACAGACGGCAGCCATGTGTCAGCCCCAGCTCGGAAGGTTGCATATCGCGTTCACGTGGTGATGTGACAAAGTCGCCGCATCTGGAATGTCACGAGGGCAAGTCCACCTTAACGCTGGTGCCGACCGAATCTTGAGCGCCGGCTCCGATTTACCTATGGTTCGCTTTGCGACGAGTCACCTCAATCACGTTCGGCGTAAGGCATGAACTGGCCGTTAGCAATCCTCGCCCTCCTTCTCGGCGTCCTATCGCTCGCCATCCTCAAGCTCGCTAACGTTTCACATCTAGAT
>Ga0209382_10010146_pt1 | contig 11767 bp, 4 predicted proteins | sample SoiMetdeltSBSDD5_FD_187599 | JGI IMG/M metagenome (GOLD analysis project Ga0209382, IMG submission 187599) | Bulk soil microbial communities from a Populus tree surrounding site in Tennessee, USA - Soil MetaG P. deltoides SBSDD5 (SPAdes) (version 2) | ecosystem: Environmental > Terrestrial >...
CTCGAGCCCGGCCGCGTGACCTCGACCCGTACTAGGTATACCCCGCTCACGAGCCCATTCACCGGAATTCTCGCCACTTGCGCCGCCGGTGCCACCGGTCCGTTCTTCCGGAGCACCTCGTTTCCGAGCGGATCGAGCACGCGGATCTCCACGGAAGAGACCCCCGCCCCCAGCGTATAGGCAATCCCGATGTCATTGCCGCGCGTCGGATTGGGGAAGCAGTAGAACGATCCGGCGGCCAGCGCCTTCGCGACGGGGGACGCTCCGCGCTGGTTCGAGTCCTCGAGGACCGAGGTGCGGCGCCGGTTGCCGCCGTAGCCGATCCAGGGCGTTCGGGCCGAGACGCCGTCGGTCGTGAAGAGCGCGCTGTCGGCGCGGGCCCCGACTTGGAACGCATTCCAGAGCCCGTCGCCGCCCACGACCACGACGTGAAGCCAGGCCGGCCCGGGCGGATCCGCGGGCGAGACGGGATCGTTGAGCGAGAGGAGCGCCGGCGAGAGACCGCTCCCGGGCTGGGCCGCGATCGGCCAGCCGGGAAGCACCTTGCCGTCGTTCCCGAGCGCGACGAGCACGCCGTTCGCGAGGGCGACGAGCAGGTCAGAGTCGCCGTCTCCGTCGACGTCCCCGACGACCGGCGATCCGGTGGTCCCGACGCCACCGACGAGGTTCGTCGTGCTCGCGATCGCCGGCCACCCCAGCGGCTCGATCCCGTTTCGATTCCATCGATGCACGTAGCCTTGGTCGTCCACCACGAAGATCTCGGGGTACCCGTCGCCGTCCAAGTCGCCGGCGGCGGCCGCGCCGGGAAGCCCCGTCGCGACGGAGACCGGCCACCCGGTCAGCTCGTTCCCCGACAGGTCGAACGCGTGGACCTGACCCTGTGCTCGGTCCAAGACCACCAATTCCAGATCTCGGTTCGCCGCGCGATCCACGTCCACGCCGAGCAGGTAGGGATCGAAGTTCGGTCCGCCCGCCGTCCAGGCGACGTCGATGCGACCGGGGTCCTTGTTGTTCTGGCTCACGATCCGGACAGTGCCGTTTTGAAGCGCGTGCGCCACGAGATAGCCGCCCGCGCCGGTGAATCGCCCCACCGCCAGGTTCCCGACGACGGGCGAGACGACCGGGATGCCGCCGACCCGAAGCGTGTCGCAGACCTCCGACGTCAGGGGCGGCGCGAAGGCGTCGTCCGAGGGGGCGATCGCGAAGACGCGGCCGTCGGAAACGCCGACCAGGACCTCGCCGACTCCGCCGATCGTGGGCCCGAGCACCGGTGCCGTGGTCGCGCCCACGGGCGCAAGCGGATCGCCGAGGAGCGGCGGCCACCCGAAGAGCGCAATTGACTCGGACGCGGTCGTCGTGTCGGGACGGAACGCGTGCACGGCGCCGTCGACGTCCGTGGCCAGGACGGCGGCCCCGTGTCGCGCGGCCGCGTTCGGACGATAGAGGCTGTCCGCGAACAGCACCGCGCCCAAGACCGGCGCCGGAAGCTCGGCGAAGCGTCCGTCGGTATTCCCCGCGTAGTACGGGAGGCCGTCCGACGTCCACGCGTAGAGCAGGCTGTCGGAGGAGGACACGACGTGGTGTCGCCCGTTGTGGAGGAGATTCCCGTAGGTCGGCGGCGTGCCCGCCCGGCCGAAGTCCGTGAAGATGGGCCATCCCTCGGCACGCCACTCCGAGAAGATCGTCAGGTCCATGTCCACCGCGGGAGCCGACAGCACGTCGATTGTGAGGTGGCTCTGTCCGCCGTCGTTGGTGGCGGTGGAGGGGCTCGTGTTCGGCCCCAGCCGCGTTCGATTGCCGACGAACCAGGGATCGAACGGACTCCCGAAGAAATACCTCGAGAAAGGATCGCCGATGTCCTGAATGCCGTCCGCCTCCATGACCGCGACGCCGCGGCGCGCCGGATTCGAGTTGATGCCGTGGTCGGGCGGAATGTTCGCGCCGAAGATCACGGTGTCGTCGATGTGCCAGATGAGGATCCCCTGGCCGGGGTTCAGGAAGTCCCACTCCTTGTCCCCGGTCGTGTCCAAGGGATCCACGCTGGAGAGACCCGGCCCTTGGATCACGTGCGTCGTGGAGTCGCGGTCCAGAAAGATCGTGTTGTCGCCGTTCAGGTCGTACTGCCGATTCTCGATCAGGTAGTACTCGTCGCCCCCGAGGGGAACGTAGAGGATCCGGTCGTCGAGCTGCGTGGCGCGAAGCGTCGTCGTGACCGAGCGGCCGGGATCGAGAAGGTCGAGCCGTTCGGGCCAGAGGACCGTCTTGCACCAGGGATCGAGGCTGTTCGGGAGGACTCCGGTCACGTCGACGATGTTCCCAGTGTTCTCGTCCTGGAGCTGCGTGCCGAGAAGGTATCCGGAGTCCATGTTGCTCCAGATGCCGACCGCCGGAAAGAACGTGTTGATGTCGTAGAGGTCGGGAAGCCCCTGCGTGTGCCCGAACTCGTGGGCCAACGTTCCGTTCAGGGCCCCATAGTAACCGTCCTGGTTCTCCGTCTCGGGCATGACCATGCCGCCGTAGATCGCCACAGCCCCGTCGTTCACCAGCACCGAATCCTCGAGGCCGATCTGAAACGTCGGGATGTCGCGCTGGGTATCTCCGGCCAGGTCGGTCTGGAAGTCCGAGCCGGAGTGGAAGAGGCAGACGACGTCGAACTCGCCGAACGGGATCGAATCGGTCTGATCCGCCGCGGTCATCGCGTCCTTGAAGAGGCGCTGCGCCTCCTCGAACGACGCCTGCCCCAGCGTCCAAGGGCCGTAGTCGCCGGTGTCGCCGAGCCGGTAGGCGGTGTTCTCCGCTTGCGGGTAGACGTCGTACGTGACGACGAGATTCCCGTACGACATGTCCGCCCAGTACCGAGACATCGCCTTCAGGTGCGAGAGGAAGAAGGAGCGGTTGTGTGGCGGCGGGTCGATGACGATGCCGAGCGCTTCACCATCCCGCAAGTCGAACCGGCCGTCGGTCGTGGTCGTCTGGGAGCCGAGGTTGTCGGTGTCGAACTCCACGCGGATCCCGAGAACGCGAACCGTGTCGGGCGTGCCCACGAGGAACGGCGTGGTCCGCTCGAAGCGGCCGGACCCGATCGACGGGGCGAGGAGCGGCGCCCTCCCGCGCGAGACGGCCGGACCTCTCCGAAGCGGCCCGACCCGGTGCGGAAAGGAGTGGCTCTTCTCGATCCGACGCGCGGCAAGCGCGCGGGATGCGGGGGTCGCGGCTTTGGCGGCGTCGGGACGCGCGCCTCGAAGCGCGCCGCGCCCAACGAGGGGCGCCGCGGATGCACAAGGAGCCAGGTCCGTTTCGAGGACCTGGCTCCCGAAGATGAGGAGGGCGGCCGCTGTCGCCCACCGAGCATGCCGCATGGGGTCTTATGGTTTTCTAGAAGTGATAGGAAGCCGAGAACCGATTCACGCGCTCCAAGAACTCCGATTGCGGCACCGAGGCGTAGTCGAAACGGAAGCCGTGGTAGCCGAGACCAAGACCGAACGTCATATCCTCGATCGTTCCGCGCGGATCGCTGATGTACCCGACGCGGAGCGCCAGGAGCCGGTTGAATTCGTATTCAGCGCCCACGCTCCACACGTCGACGGCAAGCGTGCGGCCCGGGAGGAGGAAGCGATTCGCGTCGGCGGCCACGAGAACGCGGTGCACCTCGTTCTCGAACGGCGAGTAGCCCACGCCGACCTTGAGGTTCCGTCCCAGCGGATCGGACTGGTCCTCGTCGATGTAGGCGATGTTCGGGCCCAGATTCTGAATCACGGCGCCAAAGGAAGATTTGAGCCCCGGCGCCTTGACGAGACCGCCGATGTCCGCGGCGAACGTGGTGCCGCGTCCCGCGCGACCGTCGAGCGAGACGAACGCCGGTGCCAGGTCGACGCGAACCAGCTTGAGCGCGACGCCAACGCCGAAATTGCTCACGATCTCCGTGCCGTAGGCGATCGTCGGCGCGATTTCATACGAGGTGAACTCACCGATATCGTTGCCGAACTCGTCGGTCGCGAGGCTCTTTCCATACGAGAGATAGCCGACCGAGCCGCCGATCCCGCCCCAACCTTCGACGTGCTGCACGTAGGCCAGGTAGGAGTAGTTCACGTCATCGGCGAGATCGGGGACCAGCTGGGTGTACATGAAGGAAGCGTCGTGGCCGCGGGCGAATGCCATGCCGCCCGGATTCCACCAGACCGCGTTGGCGTCGTTGGCGATTGCGGCGAAGGCTCGCCCCATGCCGTCGGCACGCGCTCCTGGTGCGATGAGGAGGGACTGGGCGCCGGCTTCGGACTGCGCCCGTGCGGATCCCGCCAGCCCGGCGATTAGAAGGAGACCGAGGATGGCGGACAGGATGCGACTCATTTCGAAGACCTCCTTGGCGATACAAAACAGGGACGCCGAAGGGCGCCCCACGAGAGACCATTATAGTATCGAAGAATCCGGTCTCCTTCAAGCGCTTACCGCCGATCGAACTACTTGGTTCGAAGGGCTCTGCCCACCTCCGTAACCCGGGTCGTTCCGGGAGCTTCGGCGGTCAGTTTGAACAGGTACACCCCAATGGCCACATTTTCTCCCTGAGAATCGGTTCCGTCCCAGGGGATGTAGTTCTCCCCCGCCTTCCCGTCCAGCTGGATTTCGCGGACGCGCCGGCCGGCGACGGTCAGGATCTGCACGCGGATGCGGGCCGGGCGGTTCAGCCTCGCGTGGATGAAGGTCTCCTTCGGGAACGGGTTCGGATAGTTGAAGACCTGATCCATCGTGAGGGCATTCCCGGACGTCGACGGCACCGTCACGTCGATCAGGAATCTGCGAACGCCGATGTTTCGATAGGTGTCCGACGCGTGGATTTCCAGCTGGTGCGCCCCCGGCGGGAGCGAGGGGATCGTGAAATCGACGCGGCCGCGCGTGTAGGAGCCGGGATCGTATCGAAATCCCGCCGTCAGCTCGTACGGGGTCCCGCGGTCGTCCACGATCACGAAGATCGAGTGAGGGTCATCGAGGCGCGTCAGGTCGATGCCGCTCGAGTCCTCGAGCACGATCGTCAGCACGTCCCCCGGTTTCATAAGTGAGTCGATGCCGCTCGGGTAGAGAAGCGAGATGTCCGGCGGCGTCTGATCGACGCGCGGGGAGAGCGCCGCCCCGACCCGGAGGGAGTCGCCCGCGAGCCCGACCCCGCGGCCGCCCGCCGTAGAGAGCAATGCGCGGAGCTCCCCGCCCCGTCCGATCACGCGGCCGTCGGTCGGCACGACGAACTTCACCTCGAAGGATCCTTGATCGAGGGGGACCGAGCCTCGGAAGAGCGTCACCCCCGGCAGAAAGTAGGTCGTGCTCCGCGCCTCTCCGAACGGGAATGCGATCTGAACGCGAGGCGAGCGGGGCCCGAGCACTTCGACCTCCACGGTTCCGACGGAGAGCGTGTCGGCCGAGCCGTCGAAATGGAGCGCGTGGCCCTGGATCGTGGCGATCTCCCCCCGGAGGACCGAGTCGTTGGGCGCTTTTTCCCAAACGCCGCGTCCCCGCGGAACCGGGGGCCGCGCGGCCGGATCCCCTAGGAACGCGTACTTCCGAACGATCTGGTTGACGTTGAGCGGGGCGTTCTTGGCGAGCGCCCAGGCTAGACCCGCGACGCGGACGGAATCCGTCCTCGGCGCTGCCGGAAAGAGGGTATCCATGAACGTATCGTTGAGACGGGTGCTCTCGACCCCGAACGCCTCCTGGCTCGAGGCAACCGTGATCGCCGCTCCGCCCGTCGGGAGGCGTAGGAGCGCCTCCGCCAGGCCGTCTCCCTGGATCGCGTCGAAGCGCCCGAGGGCGCAGGACATGAAGGCGATGAGCGAGGGGCGGGACGCGTTCTGGAGACGGCCCAGGTCGAGGCTCCGGAATAGCTGTTCGTCCGCCAGCACGCTCTCGTTTCCGTGTCCGATGTAGTCGACCAGCCAGTTGCCGCGGTTCATCGCCGCGATGAAGGCGTCGCGCGCCTTCGGCTTCGACGTCTTGAACGAATCGGCGAAGGCGTAGTCGTTCAGGTACACCTTCTCGCGCCGGATCGGGGCCGGTAGGTGCAGCCGATCCTTTCGCTCCATCTGGTCGACGTGGTCGTTGCCCAGCGGGTCCCGGTCGTCCTCCTCGAACCATTTCCACGAATCGTCGGCGCTCAGGAGCGAGCGCGCTCTCCAGAAGTCGAACTCGGTCGCCTCCTCGAACGTGCGAATCTTCCCGCCCACCATCGCGACGGCGTCGAGCGGATCGCGCGCGGGAAGGCGCCCGATGACGAGATCGAAGAGCTGGTCTCCCGGACCGCCGAGGAACGCGAACCAGTCGTCGGAGATGAACTGAAGGCGAAGCGACGGGTCGAAGTAGTTTGAGTACGTCGGAACCAGGTCCGGCACGTTGAACCCGGAGTAGTTCTTCGGATCCTCCGATGCGTCGCCGAGAAAGCAGACGTAGGCGGGGGCCGTCGCCCAGTATCGCGTGGCGTAGGCCAGCAGGTTTCGAATCGCGACCGGATCCGGGAGCCCGGCGCCCAACTGCGCGAAGACGCGCTCCGTCGTGGCGATTGAAACGATCGGAGCGGCGATTCCCTGGATGCCCTGGGAACGGCGAACCGCCAGGGACTCGGCGGCCGCCAGAAAGGTCGCCGGCGCCACGATGAGGTAGTCCGTGGCATTCGCAGGATCCAGGAGGTCGCTTAGAGCGTGCGGACTCGAGAGCGGATTGTATCGCGCGATCGAGCGCGGCGTCGCGGCGCGAACCGGCGACACGAGGCTGTATCTCCGCCGCACGGAGAGTCCCACGCTGTCCTCCACGGTGAGCGTGAAGGGCGCGGCGAGTCCGGCGAAGGAGCCGCCGATGAGCCGGATGGGAGATTCCGGGTCCGTCCGGTCGAGCAGCCACGCGTTCGTGGTGTCGGTGATCGCGGTGATCTCGAATTGCGCCACGCCGGGAGGCGTCGAATCGGGCGAGGCGAAGTGGAGCGTGTCGTTCGCGGCGGCGAGGAGGCGGCGGTACGAGCACTCGAACCACGCCAGATACGAGCGATCGGACCGGTTGGGGTCGGTCGGATCGTTGAGCCGCGGCACCTCGACCTCGAGCGTGTCGCGAGGGCCGGCGGCGAGCCCGCTCACCGCGATGTCGCGCGGCGTCGTGAAATTCCAACCTGCCGTGTCGGCCAGGACGCGGTTCCAGGTGATCCGCACGACGTGATCCGGAAGCACCGCTCCTTCCGAGGTGCCCGCGCCCCACATCCGGACGAGGATGTCCGCCGCGCTTCCGGGTGCGGCCCCGGGCAGATCGAGGATGAACGCGAGTCGGTTCCCTTCTCCCAAGAGGCGCATGAACCAGCGTTCCCAGCGAAGCGAGGCTTGGAAGAGGTCCGGCGCGCGATTCCGGTTCTCCTCGAAATGGACGCGGTGGGTGACCCCGGTGATGATCGGGACGGCCGGGGTCGCAGGGGACGCAACGCGCGTCGGGATGCGCCGCGGCGGACCGGGGAAGGGGAACCCGGGCGGCCCGCTCCCCCACGTGAGCCACAGCGATTGCTCGTCGCTTCGGAGCGCCTCGCCGTAGTTTCGGTTTCCGCCCCGCACCAGGTCGTACCGAAATCCAGTGTTCCCGGTCGCGTAGAAGTAGATCCGATCGGCCGGATCGAACGCCAAGTCCCCTTCCCCGGTAACCGCGATCGCGCATTCCCGAAGCGAGTCGGGGCCCAGGTCGACGTCGACGCTCTCGGGCAGGTCGCCCGGCGTCGCCCGGAAGAGCCGGAACGTCGTGGGGTCGATGCCCGCCGTCGAGAATCCGGCCGCGCTGAGCTCGGCCGGCGTGACGCGATAGAGCCCGCCTCGCACGACGCCGATTCGAAGCCAGGGCCGGGACGGATCGACCCGAAGAAGGCCGCCCGCCGCCGGAGCGGCGGACAATCTCGGCGCGGCGCGGGCGCCGGCGCGAGCGGCGGGCGTCGCCGCGCCGCGATCGCGCGGCGCATACCTCGGCCCGACGGCGCCGTCCGGCGCGAGACCGGCCCGGGTCGGCGCGCCCTCCGGTCGCGATTCCGCAGCGCGATCCCACGACACGTCGAGCACGATCTCTTCCGCGACCGACGCGACGCGCGTCGCCGGGTCCCAGGTCACGGGGCGCACGCGCACGACGAGCAATCGTTCGCTACCGGCCGCCATCGGGATCGCGTCCACGAGGACGCCCTCGTCGGTCGGTCGCCCGGCCGAGAGGGTGCGATACGAAGGGCCGGCGAGGGCATCCGCCACGAGGGTCGGGTCGAGCGAGCGCGTCATGGCGCCCTCGGTGAGCATTCGCGGAAAGGGCACCGGTTCGAGCGCGCCGATCGGTCGGGCGCCGCGCGCGATGGCGCGAACGGAGGCCGTGGCGTCCCAGGGTATGCGTAAGAGTATGGTTCGAACCGGGAGCTGGGGCGCGCCCGGCGTGCCGGCATCGCTGCCGCCGGGGACCTCGATCTGGGCCAGATCGAACCCGAACGCGCGCGCGCGGGTAACGGTCGGCTCACCGATCGGCACCGTGACCCGGTAGCCGAGCGGGCCCGCCGCTTCCACGCGAGGCGCCGGCATCTCCTCCGCCGCCAACGGGGCCGCGGCCAGAACAGCGAGGAGCCAGAGCGGGACGGTTTTCCGAATCAAGCGTCCGCGATCCGCTCGGCTTCCTCGATCAGCATCACGGGAATGTCGTCTACGATCGGGTAGCGGAGCCGGCACGCGGAGCATTGGAGCTTCTCCGCCGCGCGGTCGTACGTCAGGTCGCCGTGGCATCGGGGGCAGACCAGAATCTCCAGTAGCTCGTCGCTGATCGCCATGCGGCTCTACTCCTTTTGTGCGCCCGGTGGGGCGGCGCTCTCATCGAGATACACACCCATCCGCATATACTTCTCCAGCCTTCTGTCCAAGAGCTCCTGGGCGGGCAGCCCGATCAACCCTCGAATGTGCCGCATCACGGCATCCTTCACCCGGCGCGCCGCCTCCTCCGGGTCTCGATGGGCGCCGCCCACCGGCTCCGGAATCACCTCGTCGATCACGTTCAATTCCAGGAGATCGGGAGCGGTGAGCCGAAGCGCCTCGGCCGCCTGCTCGGCCTTCGAAGAATCCTTCCAGAGAATCGCGGCGCACCCCTCCGGCGTGATCACCGAGTAGATCGAGTTCTCGAGCATCATCACGACGTCGCCCACGGCGATCGCCAACGCACCGCCCGACCCGCCCTCCCCGATGACCACGGTCACGATCGGCACGGGGAGGTGCGCCATCTCCAAGATGTTCCGCGCGAGGGCTTCGGACTGCCCGCGCTCCTCGGCGCCGAGCCCCGGATAGGCCCCCGGCGTGTCGACCAGCGTGATGATCGGAATGCCGAAATTGGCGCCGAGCCGCATGAGGCGAAGCGCCTTCCGGTAGCCCTCCGGATGCGCCATGCCGAAATTTCGGTGGATGTTCTCCTTGGTGTCGCGGCCCTTCTGGTGGCCGATGATGACGACCGGCAGGTCGTCCACGACCGCGAGCCCGCCCACAATCGCGGGATCGTCGCCGAAGCGCCGGTCTCCGTGCAATTCCATGAAGCCGGGCGCCATGACCTTGAGGTAGTCGAGCGTGTACGGCCGCCGCGGGTGCCGCGCCAGCTTGACCCGCTGCCACCGCGTCAGCTTCGAATAGATCTCGCGCTTGAGCCGCTCCGCCTTCCGCTCGAGACGCTTGAGCTCTTCCTCGGCTCCGGCGTCCCCGTCCTTGACCAGGCCCCGCGCGTCCTCGATCTTCCGCTCCAGATCGAGGATCGGCTTCTCGAAGTCGAGCCAGGTTCCGTTCATGAGATCTGCACGGCTTCGACCCCGAGCCGCTCGCGCAGCTCACGCAGCATCTCGTCGCTCGGGCGGACGAGGAGGCGGCGCGCGCGGATTCGCGTGGGGTCGCTCACGCCCTCGCCGGGAACGGAGAAGAAGACGGGCGTCTCGCCGGGGTGACGCACCAGGAGACTCCGGATCTCCTCGAGCGAGAAGGACCCTCGTGCGAGGCCCAGGTCGATCAAGACGGCCGAGCCCGCGGAGTGGTCCGGCGCGGCGAGCGGCCGGACGGCGGTAAGGACCATTTTCGGATCGGCCTCGTCTCGAAGATTGACGCGCCCGCGAACCTCCACGACCGTGCCCGGCAAGAAGTCGCCCCGGCTCCGTTCCCAGAGGTCCGTGAACACGGTCGTCTCCACGGTGCCGCGCATGTCTTCGACCGAGACGAACGCCATGGGACGCTTGTTCCGGTCGGTGTGCGTCTTCACCGAGGCGATGAGCCCGATCAGGGTCACCTCCTGTCCCTCGCGACACTCGCGGAGCCGCGGGATCGAGTGGGTCGCCCGCGCTTCGATCACGTGTCGGTAGACGGCGAGCGGATGATCGGAGAAGTAGAATCCGAGCACCTCCTTCTCGCGCCGAAGCCGCTCGTCCGCCGGCCAAGAGGGCACGAGCGGGAGCGGCGGATCCGCGGCCGCGAACGTCTGGTCCGCGCCGAATAGGGATTCTTGATGCCGCGCCACGGCGCGCGCGCGATCCTGGGCCTGCGTGAGAAGGAGGCCCACCGCCTCGAAGAGCTGCGCCCGCTCTCCCCCGAGACCGTCGCAGGCTCCGGCCAGGACGAGCGACTCGAGCACGCGCCGATTGATCTGCGCCACCTCGACCCGGCGGACCAGGTCGGCGAGGGAGAGGAACGGCCCGCCCGACCGACGCGCGGCGACGATCGCCTCTACCGAGCCCTGCCCAACGTTCTTGATGGCCGAAAGCCCGAAGCGGATCGCCGGGCCCTCGATCGAGAACGACGCGATGCTCTGGTTCACGTCGGGCGGCAGGACCGCGATCCCCATGCGCTTCGACTCCTCGACCAAGGTCACGATCCGGTCGGTGTCCCCCACCTCGCTCGTCAAGGACGCGGCGAGGTAGGCCGCCGGCGTGTGCGCTTTCAGATAAGCGCACTGATAGGAGAGGAGGGCGTAGGCCGCGCTGTGCGAGCGGACGAAACCGTAGCCGGCGAATTTTTCCATCAGGTCGAACAGCTCCTCGGCCTTCTTCTTCGGGACCTGATGGGTCTTCGCGCAGCCCTCGAGGAACGTCGCCTTCATCCGCGACATCTCCTCGGGCATCTTCTTCCCCATGGCGCGCCGGAGGAGATCCGCCTGGGCGAGCGAAAACCCGGCCAGACGGTTCGCGATCTGCATCACCTGATCCTGATAAACGATGACCCCGTATGTGTTACGCAGGATCGGCTCGAGCTCCGGATGCATGTAGCTGACCTTCTGCTTCCGATGCTTCCGCTTCACGAAGTCGTCGATCATCCCGCTCTGGATGGGGCCGGGGCGGAAGAGCGCGTTGATGGCGATGATGTCCTCGAAGGTGTCCGGGAGCACCTTCCTCAAGAGGTCCCGCATCCCCGACGACTCGAGCTGGAAGACCCCGATCGACTGCGCTTTCTGGAGCAGCTCGTAGGTCGCCTTGTCGTCGAGCGGAATCGACTTGAGGTCGAGGGCGGGCGCTCCGTCGGCGGCGGATGCAGCGATGTGCCGGAGCGCGTCCTCGAGAACCGTCAGGGTCCGAAGCCCCAGGAAGTCCATCTTGAGGAGCCCGACTTTCTCGAGCGACTTCATGTCGTACTGGGTCGTGAAGTCGCCCTTCGGCGATTTGTAGACCGGGACGTAGTCGGTGAGCTGGCCCGGCGCGATCAGGACCCCCGCCGCATGCGTCGCCGCGTGGCGTGCGAGGCCCTCCAGCGCGAGCGAGCACCGAATGAGCCGCGCG
>Ga0209382_10010148_pt1 | contig 11766 bp, 9 predicted proteins | sample SoiMetdeltSBSDD5_FD_187599 | JGI IMG/M metagenome (GOLD analysis project Ga0209382, IMG submission 187599) | Bulk soil microbial communities from a Populus tree surrounding site in Tennessee, USA - Soil MetaG P. deltoides SBSDD5 (SPAdes) (version 2) | ecosystem: Environmental > Terrestrial >...
CCCCCGGCTCGGCTACACGGTGAACGCACCGGACGCCTGTCAGAGCCCGGGGGGATCCACTTTTCTACCGGCGTGGGTGGTCCACTTCGACCGGCCTCGACACCCGCATTCCCGGCGCACCGAGCGCGAATGCTGCGCCGCCGCCCACGCTCGCCGGGACAAGAGGCAGGAGCCGAGGTCGAGAGTGCTCCACCTCGACGAACTGAGGAGCGTCGGCGTCGCTGCTCCACGGAGGCAGGAGCGACAAGCGAGCCGATCCAGCGCCGGCAGACAGCTCCGTTCGCCGGACGAAGCGATAGCGTCGGCACACAGCCCCTCGCTCCCGGTTCGGACGATCCTCAGCGCTCTCGATGGCGCGTTTCCAGGCTTGTCTGACTCTCGGTTTACAGGTCGATGCAGGAGCGAGATCCGAGCGCATCTCGCGCCAGCCCTCGCTTGTTGCTCGTCCTTTCCAGCAGCGAGCCGCGGCCGCGGTGCGCTGCTCCAAGTCGCGCAAAACAGCGCTCAGGTAGCGACAGCTCCGTTCATCGCATGGAATGCGGAGCACTGTTCCCGTGCGGTTCGGGCGGTAGGTTGGCACGGGTGCCGCACCGCATTGAGAGGCCAAGTGGCCATGAGCTGAAGCGAAGGCTCGCCAGTGGGACAGCAAAGTACGCGGTCAATCCCATCGTCCGCGGCCTCTTTCGCCTCGGGCTTCCGGCCCCGGGGATCGCGATCCTGGAAACCATCGGGCGCAAGTCCGGCGAGCCGAGGCGCAACCCGGTCACGAACGGCCTCGACGACGAGGTCTTCTGGGTCGTCGCCGAGCACGGGCGCTCGGCGAGTTACGTCAGGAACATCGAGGCGAACCCCCGCGTTCGCGTTCGCGTCGGATCCCGATGGCACCGGGGCGTAGCCCGGGCTGTCCCCGACGACGATCCAAGAGAGCGACTGCGGTACATCAACTCCAGGCACCCAATCACGAGACTGAGCACGGCGACCGTCCGACTGCTGCAGACGGATCTCCTGACGCTCCGGATCGACCTCAAAGGCGACGACGTGTGACACGTGCGAGTTACACGGGCTGTGAGCGGATGAGCCGAGAGCGCCAGAGGTGTCGCTGCTCGAAGGCAAGGTGTAGATCGTGGGGGATCGACCAGCTGAACCCGGCCAGCTCGCGGCCGACCGCGACGTCGATCAGCGTAGTGCGCTTGCCGCGGCGCTGCAGGCGCGACCTGATCCGGCGCAGGCGCTGCCGCGCCGACCAGGCGATCGCCACCGCTTGCGTGGGCTGGCCCTGGTGGCGGCCTCGAGTTCGACGCCGACGCGGGGCTGGTTGCGGTAGTGCCAGGCTGCCTCAACTAGCAGCCGCCGGGCGTGGCGCGAGCCCGAGCGGTAGGAAGCCCTCGATGGCACGTCGCACGATCTCCACCTTCCCTCGGCAACACCGCCTACCCCGGCAGCCCGGCGGCCTCGAGCGCCTCCGCCCGGTCGGCGTAGTGATCGACGCCGGCCACTTTTCGACCACGCACGAGGTAGACCGAGGCGCCGATCATCTCCACCTCGTTCTCGGTGCCGACCATCCGGCCGTGCATCCTCGACAAGACGACCACCTTGTCGCCGGTGGGAATGATCCGCTCGATCTGGACGTGATAGGTCTCCCAAGGTTCGAGCCAATCGAGCCAGCCCCGGCGCGACTCGAGCAGACCAGTTGCCTCGATCGCGCGCTGTCCGTTGGCGATCCATGCGACCGCGTAGTCGGGCTCGATGAGCGCGTCAACCTCGGCGCGCATTCGCGTCCAAGTTGAGTCGTCTCGGACGAGGGCAGCAACGTCGGCGCCATCCACGAGCAGATTCCTGACGATCGCCACGTTCGTCTGTGACATCGACTATCGCCGCAGCCCAACGGCTTCGAGGGCTGCGACCTTGCTGTGGTAGATGCGGAGTCTTGTCAGCTTGCCGTCCTTGACGGTCCAAACGTGGGTTTGGCGAAAGTCGGGCGGGACCTCGCTTTGCCCGCCGCGTGCTTGGAAGTGGAGCACCGCCACGATCTCATCGCCCGCGTCGATCCACTCCTCGACCTGGACATCGTCGAGAGAGAATGCGGCCAGCCGATCCCGACAGAAGTCGCGCACCCCGTCCTGGTGGCGGTACCGCTTCGGCCAGGGCACCGACGGGTCGTCTGCGATCTCGATCCCTGGGTCGTACAGATCAACGATCGTCTCGTTGTCGCGCTGCCGTTGCGCCTCGGAAGCACGGCGCACGACCTCGACGTTCTCTTGCGACATCGCCCGCCCACTATCCCCGCTCGATTCACGCACTGCCAGATCGCGCGCCCCGCGCGACGCCGCCGCGTCGTTCAGCGGCTGTCAACAAACGGTAGCCAGACGACGGCCTTCCTGCGTCAACGAAGCGCCACCACAGTCCGGAGCCAACTGCGCTGGTGTCGACCCCGACCCTGCGAGACCACGGTGCTGCGGCGCTCGCCGCTGGGATGGACGGGTCATCAGCGCTCCGATGTCGCGTTTCCGGGCTCGCCTGACTCTCGGTTTGCACAACGCTGCAGTAGCGTGACGGAGCCCAACTCGCGCCAGCCGACGTCCGCAGCTCGTCCGGAGCAGTGGTGGCCACGGCGGCTTGGAGGCTGCTCCAATCACGCGAACGCGACAGTCCACCGGTCGGTGGCTAGGGCGAGCAGCCTGCGGGAGCCTGCGCCGGGATGAGCAGCGGCCCCTCAGCGGGCACCTCGTAGAACGTGGCGACGAAGACGGTGGGCTGGCCTGTGCGGTTGAAGGCGCTGTGGACGTGGCCCTGACCGGGGTCGACGAACGCGGTCCCAGCGGGGTATGCGCGTTGCGAGCAGTCGTCGGCGGGGACATAGATCAGCTCGCCCTGGGTGACGTTGACGATCACGGGGCCGGGGTGGGTGTGCCAGGGAAACCGCGCTCCTGGCTGTACGGTGAACCTCGCCACGAGGGTGCGCGACGCATCGTCGGTCCTCACGACCGTGGTTTCCTCTCCATCGCGCTTGATCTTGAACTTGGCGCCGACGCCGTCGGTGAACGCAGCGCGGCCGGTCAGGAACTCGGTCGCGATGGGCGGCGGGGTTGGCTGCTGTGCCCCGGACGGCATCACGTTCGCGCCGATCAGAGAGACAGCGATGATCGCCGTCACCAGCGCAGCCATCCGGCTCCTGCTGAGGTTGCTCATGGTTTGACTCCTATCGCCGCGGTTGATCCGGATCGGCGCAAGGGTCACACTCGGGCGTGTGACGGCGCGTGTGATGACCGGAGGTCCGAGGTAGGGCTGAGCATCCATCTGCTGGGGCCGCCGAGGATGGAGCGCGGCGGCACCCAGGTCGACGCCCCGCGCGGCCACAAAGCGTGGGGATTGCTCGCCTACCTGCGGCGAACCCGGCTGCCCCCTCCGCGCGAGCGGCTGGCCGACTTCCTCTTCTCCGAAGCCGACGACCCCCTCGGTGCTCTGCGCTGGACCCTCTCCGCGCTGCGCCGCAGCCTGGGCGACGACGCTGAGCTCGAGGGCGATCCGCTGCGCTTGACATTACGGCCGGGGACGCTGGTCGACGTCGACGTCCTCAGCAAGGGCTCGTGGTTAGAGGCCACGGCACTGCCGGGGCTCGGCCACGCATTTCTGGAAGGGCTGGCGTTCCGCTCAAGCCCGGGCTTCGAGCTGTGGCTCGAGAGCGAGCGCCGCCATATCGCCGGGACGACCTGCGCCGTTCTCCACCAGGCCGCGCTCGCGCGACTCGGCCGGGGCGAGGTCGATGTCGCGACGCGTCACGCCGCTGAGCTCGTGCGGCTCAACCCCTTCGACGAGAACGCCCACGTCCTGCTCGTCCGCTGCCTGAATGCCGCGGGCGACCTGACGGGCGCCGCGCGCCGCGTGCAGACCTGTACGGAGCTCTTCCGCCGGGAGTTGGGCGTCGATCCGAGTTCCGCGCTGCGGGCCGCCGCGAAGGCTCCCGCGCCTCGGGACGATGCGCGCGTCTCAGGCGGAGCCTCGGTTCAAGCGCAGGTTGAGGCGGGGGAGGCCGCGCTCACCGCCGGCGCGGTCGAGGCCGGCGTTCAGCGCATGCGGAGCGCCGTTGCCGCAGCCCGCAGACTGGGCGCTCGCGAGCCGCTGTCCGCGGCGCTGGTGTCGCTCGGCGGCGCACTCGTCCACTCGGCACGAGGAACGGACGAGGAAGGAGCGGCGGCGCTGCACGAGGCGACCACGCTCGCCGAGGAGCTCGGCCGCGACGACATCGCTGCCACCGCGTGGCGGGAGATCGGCTGGGTGCAGTTTCTACGCGGCCAATACGAGCGGGCCGACGAGTCGCTCACGCGGACGGCGCAACTCGCGGGGGGTCGCGATGAGGAGCTCGCGTGGGTGGATGTCACTCGCGGTGCCTCTCGGCACGACACTGGCGACCACGCGGCGGCCGGTGAGCTGCTCCACGCGGGAGTCGAGCGCGCTAGGCAACTGTCCTCCGGCCAGCCCCTCGCTATGGCACTGACGATGCTCGGTCGCTACCACCTGCTCCGGGGCGAGGTCGAGGAAGCGCAGCAGCATCTTGATCAGGCGCTTTACGAGGTCAAGACCCGCGGAATGACCGCGTTCGTGTCCTGGCCGGAAGCCTTCCGCGGTGAGCTTGACCTCATCCTCGGCAACGTGGACGCCGCCGAAGCGCGCTTCGAGCATGCATTCGCCCTCGGCTGCGAGGTCGGAGACGCGTGCTGGGAGAGCATCGGCCTCCGAGGGCTCGGCCTGGTAGCGGCTGAGCGCGGCAACATCCCGCGTGCGCTCGAGCTGCTCGCCGACGCTCCTAGGCGATGCCGCCGGCTTCCGGACACGTACCTGTGGATCGAGGCCCACGGCCTCGACGCCCTCTGCGCCGTTGCGGTCGAGCATCGTGCGGAGGGCGCGCTGCGGTGGATCGACGAACTCGACGCTGTCACCGCACAGCGCGGCATCCGCGAGCTCCTCGTACACGCAACCCTCTACCGAGCCCGGATCGGAGAACCCGGCGCACTAGCCGCCGCGCGGGCGTTGGCCGCACAGATCGACAACCCGGTGCTGGAGGATCTATTTGGGGCAGAACAGCTCACCCCGGACGCGCGTCGATCGCCGCCTCTGTCGCTCTCCCACGGCGGTGCAGACTCTTAGCGACCAGCTCAGCCCACGGTCCGAAGGCCCGACACTGAGCGGCGCAGGCACCCTGTCCGCCAGTCCGCCGCTGCACGGTGGGTCACTCCCTCTCAGGCTTGCAGGAGCCGCCCGGATCCTCGCGCTGATGGGTTGGACGAGCAACAGCGCTGGCCGGTGCGAGATCCGCTCCAACCTCGCACCTGCATCGTCCTGCAAACCGAGAGTCAGACGAGCCCGGAAACGACATCGAGAGCGCTGAGGGTTGTCCGTTGCAGCGGTGATTCGGGACCGGGTGAGAATGTTCAGATCACGCGAAAGCACTAGCGGCGCCGCACCTCGAGTATTGGGCGCGCCAGCCGGATTTGGTCCGTCACCGGCGCTCGTGCCGGTGCTTGGGGTGTCAAGAACTTGAAGTAGAGGGTGCGCGGTTGGCTGCCGTCGTTGAGCCGAAGGGTGAGTTGGCGGCAGGTGCCGGCGAAGGACTTGTCGGTCTTCCACGGGTAGGTGTAGCGGCCGAGTATGGGGTCAAAGGTGAGCGTGCTCTTCGCCGAGGTCGTCAGGGCACCGATCGCCAGGTGGGTCGGGCTGGGTTAGCCTGACGCGGTGGACGCTGTTTGCGTGATCGGCGCCGGTGGGGCAGGGCTTGCCGCGGCCCAGGCGCTCAGGGCGCGTGACGTGCCGTTTGTCGTGTACGAGGCCGGCTCGGGGATCGGCGGCAACTGGCGCTACGAGAACGACAGCGGGCTCTGCTCGGCGTACGCCTCGTTGACCACGAACGTCTCCCGCCAGCGGACGAGCTACCGCTGTTTCCGGCTGCGGCGCGGCCCGCTCTACCTGCACCACACGCGGATGCTCGCCTATCTCGAGGCGTTTGCGGATCGCTTCGGGCTGAACGAGCACATCCGTCTGAGTTCCCCTGTCACCTCGTTGCGCCCCGCCGCCGACGGCGACTGGGAGGTGACGGTCGCGGACGGCGCCCCCGAGCGTTACAGCGCTGTCCTCGTCGCGACGGGCTACAACAGCGTGCCGCGCTATCCCGACCTGCCGGGCCGCTTCGACGGCCTTCAGATCCACTCGCACGACTACCGCACCCCCGAGCCGTTCGCCGGCAGGGATACGGTCGTGATCGGGCTGGGTTGTTCCGCCGCCGAGCTCGCGTGCGAGGTTCGGCACACGGCCAAGAACACTACGATCGCCGCCCGCTCAGGGAACTGGGTGATGCCCAGGCGGCTGGGACGGATGCCTGTCGATTGGCTCGACACTCGGGCGGGGAGTCGGGTTCCGTTCTCGCTGAGGCGGCGGATGCTCGAGCCCCTGGCTCGGCTGGCGGGAGCCGACCTCGGACAGGCCGGGCTGCCGCAACCCTCGGGGCGCCTGCTCGACAAGCCGTGGGCGGTCAGCGACGAACTGGTAAGCGCGTGGCGCGCCGGCGAGATCAGCGTGACCGGGCCGGTCATCGGGCTGGCCGGCAATCGCGTCCGCCTCGCCGACGGAGGGGAGCTTCCGGCGGACGCCATCCTGTACGGGACGGGCTACCGAGCCGAGTTCCCCTTCCTGGCCCCTGAGGTCCAGCCGCCCACCCTCGAACACTCGCGGCTCTACCGCGGCATTGTCCATCCAGCCGCGCCCGGGCTGTTCTTCATCGGGCTGGTAATGGCCCACGGGGCGCTCATCCCGATCTTCGAAGCGCAAGCGAACTGGGTCGCCGAGATCCTCGCCGAGCGACTCGTCCTCCCCTCGGCGGAGATGATGCGCGTCTCGATCGCACGCGACGACGAGGTCCGCCAGCGCGACTTCGATCCACGCTGGGGCATCCTCTGGGACCGGCTCCCATACATCCGCTCACTCGAGGCGGAGGCCCGACGGGCCGGCCGGGCACCGGGCACCTCCCGACGGGCAGAGGCGCCGACCGTGCGCTGACTCTGACCGCACGCAAGGCCTGATAGTCAGGGCGGAGTTCTTCCAGGACCACGTGATGCCCTTGAAGCCGCCGGATTGCAGCCAAGCGCGAGCACTGCTCTTGCCCGATAGGAGGCGCCTCAGCACCGAGACTCTCGCTGTTGAGATGGACGAGATCCAGGCGTCTGCTCGCGCGCCATCGGGCCATGCGCCGCTCCCGCTTCCGTCGATGAGCAGCACGTCGCGCGAGTCGCTTGGACGGCTGCCGTAGAGCATCAGGCGCCGTTGACTTTCCGGAGCTTCGGCCGGTTGTGCTCGGCCTTGGCAATCGCCGCCTGCCACCTGCCCGGCAGATCTTCGAAGCTGTCGGCCTCGAGCAGCCCTCCTGGAGCTCACGCCGCTGCCCGGCGCTCATCTCCGAGAGCAGTGGGTACGCGAGGACCTTCTCGACGCGAAGGCTTAGCTCGGGGCTCGCCATCGGCGGAAGGGAGATGGCATCGAAGCCCGGCGGCAACCCACGTGCGGCACACGTCTGCCTCCGCGACGAGGTGGCAGCTGTCCGGCCCCGCCTGCGGAGAGGAGCCAGTATTAGGCGCGGTCTCCTCCGCGACGCGGCGAATATGCCATCTGGCGGGTTGTGTGCGACCCCCTCGCGACTGCACTAGTCCGTCAGTTCGGTCCAGCGTTCAGCTGGCCGCCTGCCGCAGCACGGGACAGTCGCTGGGACGACGTTGCGGGACAAACCCCAAGCTCGAGGTCACCAGGCGCCAGAAAACCCCGCATTAGCGGGGCTCTCTGGAAGCGGCTGAAGGGATTCGAACCCTCGACCTTCTGCATGCCAAGCAGAGCGTGGGATCCCGTGCGTCACAAGAAAGTCCTGCATAACAGCGGTTTCTGGGCTGGAGCCCATCGACGATGCCTTCCAGGATTCACCGCGAAATCACGGGAGTTTCCGGACTGAAACCGGACTGAGGGGCGTCGTGTCGATGCGGCCGGCGACCCGACGAGGCCTGTTTGGGCAATTGCTGCCCGACGGAGACGGGTTCGATTCCTGCCGCCCGCTTGAAGGAGCAGAGCGGAATACGCGCTCTTTGACCTTGCATCGTGAGCACCGAAGGTAACGGTGGCGTTAACGAGACGCGGGCGCGACGGACTCGGTTCAGACGATCGCGGCCGTCCAACTACGCGTCTGGCGCACCGACCGCGTACGCCTCCTTGCCGCGCGAGAGCGACGCTCTCGCCGCCAATCGCCGATCGCGCGCAGCTCGGGGCGTCGGCTGCGCGCGGGCGCTCGAGCGGCGCAGTGTTGGCGTCGTCACATTCGTACGGACGTCACGTTCGTACGGACGTGCGAATGGCGCTATGGTGATCCGCGTGAGCGTGGATCGGGATACCTGCGAGCTCCTCTGTCTCGACCTCCCCAACGCCGAGCGCGTACGACACGCGCTGCCAGCGGTCGAGCGGCTGGAGACCTGGGCGGCTGGCGCCAAGGCGCTTGGCGATCCGACGCGGCTGGCGATCGCGCTGGCGCTGCGCGACAGCGAGCGCGCGTGCGTGTGCGACCTCGCCTGGATCGTTGGGCGCGACGAAAAGCTCGTCTCCCATCACCTGCGCCAGCTCAAGGGCGCCGCGCTCGCGCGCTCTGAGCGCGACGGCAAGATGGTTATGTACGAGCTGACCGCCCGCGGTCAGGCGCTCCTAACGACGATCGCCCCCTTTGCCGCGGGCGGATGACCTCGCCGGTCGAGCTGCCAACCGTTCAGGTGAGCGTCGACTCCGTGCCGGCCGGCACGGCCAACGGCGGCCGGCCGGCCGCCACGATCACCCGCGGCCGGTACGAGCAGCTCGCCGGCCGGGTGAAGCTGCTTTCGTGGCTCTCGCTGGCCTGGATGACCGTCGAGGGCGCCCTCGCCATCGCAGCGGGCATCGTCGCCGGCTCGGTCGCGCTGATTGCTTCGGCCTGGACTCGGCGATCGAGGGGTTCGCCAGCGCCATCATCATCTGGCGCTTCACCGGCCACCGCGTCTTCTCCCATACCGTCGAGCAGCGCGCGCAGAAGCTCGTCGCCATCCAGTTCTTCCTGCTGGCGCCGTATGTGGGGTTCGAGTCCGTCAAGGCGCTCATCGGCAGCGACCACCCGGACGTCAGCTGGGTCGGCATCGGCCTATCGATCGGCTCGGTGATCTTCATGCCGATGCTCGGCGTCGCCAAGCAGCGCCTCGCCGACCAGCTCGGCTCGGCGGCGACCGCCGGCGAGGGCCGCCAGAACATCCTCTGCGCCTACCTGGCCGGCGCGCTGCTCATAGGTTTGCTCGGCAACGCCCTCGCCGGCGCCTGGTGGCTCGACCCCGCGGTCGGCCTGCTGATCGCGGCCGTCGCCGTTAAGGAAGGCGTGGAGGCATGGCGGGGTGAGGGATGCTGCGTCTCATCCCCGCTGGACGGCGTCGGCTTCGCCGACGACGCCTGCGACGACGACTGCTGCGCGCACGCTCCAGCAGGCGCGACGCCCGGCGCGCACGACAACCGCTACTAGCTCACCGGTCAGTGAGCGAGCGGCGTACCGCCAACGCGCGTTGCACGCATGCTCGGACAAGCCACGGCCGCTCCTGGGCCCAGCGTCGTGACGGACAAAGACCGGATGCGGCGCGGCATCGCGGCCATCGGTTCGCCTATGAGAGATCGATCCTAGGAGGCCGCCGGGGCGATGTGGCCGACCCGCGAGCGGGCGTGCGCAGCGGACCAGCCGACGTAGAAGTGCAGCGGGGGCGGCCAATCGGGCCGCCCCCGCTGATTCACGCTGAGCGCCCTCAGTCGACGAAGGTGCCTTCCGAGCCGGCCGGGGCCGGGATCCGGAAGTTGCCGGGGACCCTCTTGCCGCGCACGCCGTTGACCGACTCGGTCGAGTAGGCGTACGTCAGGATCGCGAACGCGATCGCGTCGGAGTTGACGCTGAGCGCGTGGTTGTTGTTGTTCGCGAACGTGTCGCAGGCCTGGTGGTAGCACGGGTCGAACTGCGCACCGACGGTCCCGCCCCAGATCGCCTGCTGCTCGGCGGTCTTCGGGACCTCCGCGCCGGTGAAGAGGCCACCGGCCGGGATGTCGTTCACGATGAACGCCTGGTAGTCGCTGCGTCCGTCGAACGCGGCGTCGTCATACGGCTCGCCCCGGAGGGTGTAGAAGGACTCGAAGAGATCCTCGATCTCGATCGAGCCGTCCGGAACGGGGACCGGCGCCGTGAAGCTCGACTGGTCGGCGTCCTGCGTCATGAAGATGTAGTTCGGGGACCCGATCATGTCGAAGTTGAGGTAGAGCGCGATCCGATCCTTCTCCGCCTGGCTCAGACCGTTGACGTAGTTCGTCGAGCCCACGAGCCCGCTCTCCTCGGCGCCCCACCACGCGAAGCGAATCGTGTTCCTCGTGTTCGTGTTGGCGAGCTGCTCGGCGATCTCGAGGAGCGCGGCGCTGCCCGAGCCATTGTCGTTGATGCCCGGTCCCGCGAGCACCGAGTCGAGGTGCGCGCCGGCCATGACGACGTTGTCGTCGTTGGCGCCGGTCTTCTCGGCGAGCACGTTGAAGGTGGGCAAGACCTGGCGCAGCGTGTTGGCGAAGACCCGCATCCGCAGTCCAGGCGTGTTCGCCAACGTCACGCCCAGCGCGTAGGTCGTGCCGATCACCGGGATGCCGCTGGTGTTGTTCGCCGTCAGCGTGACCGCCGGGATGTTGTTGCGGTCGGGAGCGGCGGTGTTGCCCTGGTTGAAGATCACGATCCCGACGGCGCCGGCCGCCGCTGCATTCTCGGCCTTGATCTCGAACGTGCAGGTGCCGCGCTGCAGCAGCGCGATGTTCCCGGCGGGGAAGCCCGCGAAGTCGGAAGCCTCGCATCCGCTGGTCGAGGTGTTGCCCAGGCCGAGCTGCAGGTCGACGGGCGTGACCGCGGCGGTCACGTCGCCGGGGTCGCTCTGGGTGATCGCTCCGAAGTCGACGCCCTCTTGATAGGTGATCGAGTTGGGCGCTACCTGCTGGAGGACCGAGGGGCCGACGACCTCGAACGCGAGGTAATCGAACTCCTGGACCTCGGGGTCGTAGCCGGCCGCCTCGAGCGTCTCGACCACGTAGTCGACGGACTCGTCGTAGCCCGGGAGGCCCGAGAAGCGGTTTCCGTCGTTCGCGTCGGCGATCTCCTGGAACGCAGCCTGATGCTCACGCACCTGGCCGACCCGGACGCACTCGAGGAGCTTCTTATAAGTGTTGTTCGCCCGGTCGTCGCAGCCCGTCTGCGACGGGGCTGCCAGCGCCTCACCCGCGGGGAGCATTGCCGCTACAGCAACGCCAACAACCGCCAAGGCTCGGGCGCGTCTAAGCGCTCGTGAAAATCCCGACATCCCGCATTCCTCCCTCTCCCCCCCGACTCCGGCGGGGCTTTGCTCGGTCAACCGATGACGGGACGCTATCCCTGACGCGTACGCCGGTCAAACCCGTGCCAGTGGACAGTGCGGGCCACGCAAACCGCGGACTCGCGCTTCCGCTTCCTCCGGACGCGACCGTCTCCGCCACGACGCCGCGGACGCCCGCACGGGACGACGAGCGGCAGCCCACCCTCGGAGTGCTGCTCCGCAACGGATCCGAGAGCCGCGCCTCGCCGATCGCCTGTCGGCGGAGACCTCCCTCTCGTCCGGAGCAGGAGCGAGCAGGCCTGCGAGCACACGCCCGCCTTTGGTGGTGAGGCAGCAGTCCGGACTT
>Ga0209382_10010149_pt1 | contig 11765 bp, 9 predicted proteins | sample SoiMetdeltSBSDD5_FD_187599 | JGI IMG/M metagenome (GOLD analysis project Ga0209382, IMG submission 187599) | Bulk soil microbial communities from a Populus tree surrounding site in Tennessee, USA - Soil MetaG P. deltoides SBSDD5 (SPAdes) (version 2) | ecosystem: Environmental > Terrestrial >...
TACGACCCGAATCGACCCCGGATCCGCCGAGCTCCGTCTCCCGCGCGAGCGGTTTGACGTGTGACCTGACGGTGAAACACGCTGAACACGGTTCCCGAGGCCGGCTTGCCGGACCGAGACGAACAGCGCGGAGGGGCCGAAAACCGCCGCCGCCTACGGCCGCACGGGCGCCACCACGAGGTGGCGGTCGGGCTCGTCGCCTTCGGAGTACGTCTCGACGTCGCCCCGGTCGCGCAGGTACTCGTGGACGACCTTGCGGTCCGACGCGGTCATCGCGTCGAGCGCCACCGGGCGGCTGAAGCGCAGGGCATCCGCCGCGGCCTGGTCGGCCTGCGCCTGCAGGGCCGCGGCGCGCCGGTCGCGGTACCCGGCCGCATCGATGACCACGCGCCGGCGCTCGTCGCTCTCGCGCACCGCGATCCGCCACGCGAGATGCTGGAGCGCGTCGATCGTCTGCCCGTGGCGGCCGATGACGAGGCCCAGGTCCTCGCCCACGAGCTTCCCGGTGACTACCTCACCGTCGTCGGAGACGTCGATCTCCGCGTCGAGGTCAAGGGCGTCGACGACCTCCTCGAGCAGCCTTCGGACGCGCGCCTCCGGGGTGTCTGAAGCCTCCGCCATAAGCCCCGCCGGATCATGTCACGCACGGACGAATGGGGGCAGCTAGAGCTCAGCGAGGGGCCGAGCAAACGCCCCGACGGAGTGGCAACGCGGCGCCGGGAGGCATAGCTCGGCGTGGCTCGCAAGGACGCAGGGGGTGGGACAGTGCTCCGCACGGCCCACCCCCGAGGACGCCGCGAGGCGCGTCGAGAATGCCTCCCGGCTCAGCGGCGCCGGCCGGAGCGCTTTTTCTTCTTGCGCGGCGACGCCGGGGGCGGCCCGCTACGCTTGGGCTTCGGCTTCGCACCGGCCGACGAACCGCCGCCCCCGCCGCTGCTCTTGGCCTTCGCGCCCGAGGCCACCTTCTCGCGCCGCCCGGCGCCGTTGCCCTTCGAGTTCCCGCCACCCGAGCCGGAGCCGCCACCACCGCCCGAGCCGGAGCCGCCCGTGGCGCCGCTCAACGCCTCCTTCAGCTGCGCGAAGGGTGAGGGCGCAGGACTCCCGTCGGCTTGCACGGGTGGTCGTATCGGCCCGACTGTTCGCCTGACGATGTACTGCTGGACGATCGTCCAAGTGTTCGTCGTGATCCAGTAGACGAGCAGGCCGGCCGGGAAGTTGATGATGAAGATGACGAAGAAGAACGGCAGCGCCATGAAGATCAGGCGCTGCGTCCGGTCGGTGGTCACCGACATCAGCAGCGTCGAGGCCAGCTGCGTGCTGACGTAGAGGATGATCAGCGTAATCAGGACCGCGCCGGTCGCCTTGGCCGTCAGGTCGGGGATGAAGAGGAAGCCGGTGTCGAAGTGGACCTGGGCGTGCGGATGGGCGGCGTTGAAGCCGTTCTGGAAGCTCGAGCACGTCACGCTCCCGAGGTCCTTGTCGATCGACCTCGCGTACGCCCCGATCCCCGGGCAGATGTCGTGCTTGAGGTCCGTCCGCAGCATGTAGAACAACGCGATGAAGACCGGCAGCTGCAGGAGGAGCGGGAGACAGGAGCCCAGGGGATTGACCTGGTTCTCCCGGTAGAACTTCATCATCTCCTCGTTCTGGCGCTGCTTGTCGCCCTTGTACTTCGCCTGCAGCTCCTTGATCTTCGGAGAGAGCTCCTGCAGGCGGCGCATGGACTTCATCTGCCGCAGCGTCAGCGGGAGGATCGCCGCGCGGACCACGACCGTCAGAGCGATGATCGACCAGCCCCACGACCCGCCCCACAGGCCGTGGAAGAAGACCAGGATCGACTCGAAGACGTCGATCAGGGGCTGGAAGATGTTGGCGAAGACGGTCACGGTGCGCGGTCGGTGACGGCGCGCGCGCCGAACAGGCGCTGCGCCTCGACGGGATCAAACCCGCCGTGGCTCCACGGGTTGCAGCGCAGAATGCGCCACCCGGCCAGGACGACCCCTCGGAGTATGCCGTACCGCTCGATCGCCTGAATCGCATATGTCGAGCAGCTGGGCTCGTACTTGCAGCGCGCTCCGAACAGCGGCGAGATGAACGCGTGCCACGCCGCGATCGGGAAGATGACGATCCGGCGCGGCAGGCTCACGCAGCGATCAGCTCCGCCAAGGCGCGCCGGAAGCCCGCGAGACCGTCGCGCTCGCCGAGTGCGCGGGCCTCGGGCCGCGCGACGACCACGTAGTCGTGGCCGGCGGGCAGCTCGTCCGCCAGCGACCAGAACGCCTCGCGCAGCAGGCGCTTGACCCGGTTGCGATCGACGGCGCCGCCCACCTTGCGCGAGACCGAGACGCCGAGCCGAGGCGCCTCCTCGCCCCCGCGCGGGAACGAGTACAGAACGAGATAGCGATTGCCTTGCGAGCGGCCCTGTCGGTAGACGCGTTCGAACTCCGCCGCGCGCGACAGCCGCCCGCGGCGTGTCCGCCGGGCCGACTCGGCCATGCCCCTAGACCGTCAGCCGCTTGCGCCCCTTGGCACGCCGGCGCTTGACGACGAGCCGGCCGCCACGCGTTCGCATGCGGGCGCGGAAGCCGTGGGTGCGGGCGCGCTTGCGCTTCTTCGGCTGGTAGGTCCGCTTCACGAGAACGACCGAGTATAGGCGCCGCCCCGGCCCGCTCGGCCCCCTCCGCAAAATGCGGCGAGGCCGCATCCGTGGCCCCCACGGCGGAGGTATAAGCGAGCCGTGCCCGAGGAGCTCACCCAGGCGTGGTCGCGCGTCGTCGTCCACTTGCGGCGCGAGGTCCCGGCGGGGCGACCGCAGCGGCTCCTCGACACGCTCGAGCCGCGCGAGCTCGACGGGGCGACGCTGGTCGTCTCCGCGCCGGACCCCCATCGCTCCTACATCGCCGACCGCTTCGGCCGCGTGCTGCAGGCGTCCGTCGCCGCCGTGCTCGGACCCGAGGTCACGGTCGAGGTCGTCGCCAGGTCGCACGTCGCGCCACAGCGAGCCCGCAAGCCGCTCAGCCTCGGCCCGGCCATCGACTTCAACCCCAAGTACACCTTCGAGCAATTCGTGATCGGCGACGGCAACCGGCTCGCGCACGGCGCCGCACTGGCCGTGGCCGAGCAGCCCGCCCAGGCCTACAACCCGCTCTTCGTCTACGGGCCGCCCGGCGTCGGCAAGACGCATCTCCTGCACTCCATCGGCAACTACCTGCACGACTACGGCGCCGGCGTGGAGGTCCGCTATACGACCGTCGAGGCGTTCACGAATGCGTTCGTCAACGCACTGCAATCTGGAGGGATTGAGCGGTTCAAGGATGCGTATCGCTCAACCGACGTCCTCCTGATCGACGACGTCCAGTTCCTCCAGAGCAAGGCGCGCACCGAGGAGGAGTTCTTCCACACGTTCAACGCGCTCTACGAGGGCGGCAGCCAACTCGTCCTGACCTCCGACCGGCTGCCCCGAGACATGGGCGCGCTCGAGGCGCGCCTACGGGAACGCTTCGAGTGCGGCCTCGTCACCGACATCCGGCCGCCCGACCGCAGCACGCGGATCACCATCCTGCGCAAGCGGGTCGCGCACGACGGAATCGACCTCGCCGACGACCAGGCGATCCCGGTCATCGCCGACTGCATCGTCGACAACGTGCGCGCCCTCGAGGGCGCGCTCATCCGCGTCGTCGCCTACAGCTCGCTGACCGGCCGGCCCATCACCGGCGAACTGGCCGCCGAGGTCCTCGCCGGCCTCTACCCCGACCTCGTCCCCGCCCGGCGCACCATCCGCGAGATCCAGCTCGCAACCTGCGACGCCTTCGGCGTCGCCCTCGACGAGCTCCTCTCGCCCAGCCGAGCCGCTCGCGTCGTCTGGCCGCGCCAGGTGGCGATGTACCTCGCGCGCGAGCTCACCGACCGCACCCTTCCCGCCATCGGCGACGCGTTCGGCGGCCGCGACCACAGCACAGTCCTTCACGCGGTCAAGCGCACGAGCAAGCGCATCGCGACCGACGCCGACGCCTACGAGACCGTCCGACAGCTAACAGAGCGCTTACGGACATCCACCCGCGCCGCGCAGTGACCGCCTCCGTTGGCAGACTGGGGCGGTTGTCCACCGCCGGCTTGTGGAGCAGTTCCCCCGCATCCTCCGACCATCCGCACGGCTTTCCCACATCTTCACACCCCCTATGACGACTCTCTTCTTTCTCTCTTTCCTTTCCGATTCAGGTGATTGCCGATGAAGCTCGAGACCCCGCGCGAACCGCTCCTCACCCAGCTCGCCACCGTCAGCCGCGTAGCCTCGACACGCTCGGCCGTCCAGGCGCTGTCCGGCGTTCAGCTGCAGGCCTCGCAGAGCGGCGCCGAGTTGCGCGCCACCGACATGGAGGTCGGCCTGCGCGTCCCGGTCCCAACCGCGCAGGTCAGCCGCGACGGCACCGTCGTCCTGCCCGCCCGGCTACTCCTCGACGTCATCCGTGCCCTTCCGGGCGAGCGCGTCTCGCTCGAGCATCGCCCGAGCGAGCAAGACGTCGAGATCGTCTCGGGCTCGGCCACTTTTCACATCCGCACCCTGCGCGCCGACGACTTCCCGCCGTTCCCCGAGGCCAGCGCCGACGCCGTCGTGTCGGTTCCCGCCGGCGCCTTCGTCGACACCGTCACGCGCGTCCAGCGCAGCGCGTCGCGGGACGAGACGCGCCCGATCCTCACCGGGATCCTGGTCACCGCGTCGGACCAGGACCTGCGCATGGTCGCCACCGACTCCTACCGCCTCTCGGTGAAGGAGACCCGGCTCGAATCGGCTCTGGACGGCTCGTTCGAGGCCAACGTGCCGGCGCGGGCGCTCTCGGAACTGGCGCGGATCGTCGCCCAGCACGAGGGCGCGGGCGAACTGCGCGTGAGCGTGGGCGCCAACCAGGTCGTATTCGAGGTCGCCGGGGCGACGCTGTCGTCGCGCCTCATCGACGGCCAGTTCCCCAACTACAACCAGCTGTTGCCCGACAGCTACGAGCACGAGCTGCGCGTCGACGTCTCGGAGCTCAGCGGCGTCGTTCGGCGCGTGTCGCTCCTGGCACAGAAGAACGCACCGCTGCGGCTGAGCTTCAAGGAGGGCGAGGTGACCGTCTCGGCCCAGACGCCCGACATCGGCGAGGCGCGGGAGTCGCTACCCGTGGCGTTCGGGGGCGAGCCGCTCGAGATCGGCTTCAACCCGCAGTTCCTCGGCGACGGCCTGGAGAGCGTGGAGGGCGGCGAGGTGATGCTCAAGCTCATCTCGCCGCTGCGCCCCGGCCTCATCGAATCCGCCGACGGCAGCGGCTTCCTCTACCTGATCATGCCGATCAGGCTGAACGTCTGACCGGGGCTGGACGTCTAGCGTGGCCGAACGCCGGAGCGGTTTCTGGAATCGATGAGCGACGGTGTGAGGCCTGGAACCGCGCGGAGCGCGGTGGTTTCCCTGACCCTGCGCGACTTCCGCACCTACGAGCGCGCGGAGGTGACGCTTGGGCCCGGCCTCACCGTGGTGTCGGGACGCAACGGGGCCGGCAAGACCAACCTGCTGGAGGGGCTGTACTTCGGCTGCGTCGGGCGCTCGTGCCGGACCTCGAACGAGCGCGAGGTGGTCCGCTTCGGCGCCCCGCTGACGCGGGTCGAGGTCCACACGCGCGACGCCCACGGCGATCCGCACGTGCTCGCCGTGGGCTTCGAGCCCGGGGCGGGGAAGAAGATGCGCGTCGATGGCGTCGCCGTGCCCCGGCTCGTCGACGCGCCCGCGCGTCCCCTGGTGGGCGTGTTCCTCCCTGACCGGCTCGAGCTGGTCAAGGGCGCGCCGGCTCTGCGCCGCGCGCACCTCGACCAGGTGGTCGCCGCGCTCTGGCCCTCTCGGGCCGGGACCCGGGGCGAGTACGCGCGCGCGCTCGCGCAGCGCAACGCGCTCCTTGGCCGAATCCGGGCGCGTTCGGCCACGCGCGGATCGCTGCCCGCCTGGGACGCCGAGCTCGCGCGCCACGGCGTTTCACTGATGGCGGATCGTGGACGGGCTGTGGACAACCTCGCCGGGCGCTTCGTGGACCGCGCGGCCGACCTCGGCCTCGACGGCGCGGTCGCGCTGCGCTACCGGCCCCGGTCGCATGCCACCGATGCCGAGGCGCTGGCAGCGGAGCTGGCCGAGCGCGTCGACTCCGATCTCGAGCGCGGCTTCACCGGCCACGGGCCCCACCGCGACGAGCTCGTGCTCGAGCGCGACGGCCGTGAGCTGCGCGCCTACGGCTCGCAGGGACAGCAGCGGCTGGCGCTGCTCGCGCTCCTGCTGGCCGAGCGCGAGGCCGTCGGCGAAGCGCGCGGGGTGCTCCCGCTGATGCTGCTCGACGACGTGATGAGCGAGCTCGATGCCGGTCGTCGCCGCCGCCTCGTGGAGCTGCTGCGCGCCGGCGGGCAGAGCGTCATCACCACCACCGACTTGACCCACGTGCCCACCGCCGAAGACGCCGACGTAGTCCGCGTGGCGGTCGCCAACGGCTCCGTCCTGCAGGGCGCGCTCGGGACGGTGCCCGCGCCGCCCGCATCGGCGAGCCAGCCGGACGACGGGGCGGCCGCCGATTCGAACGAGCCCGGACGGCGAGCCGGCGGCCACGCCCCGGGCGAGCGGGCGGGAAGCGGGCGGGCGTGAGGCGCCCCGCCCCCCGCCCCCTGTCGTACGCGATCGAGGCCGCCGTCGGCGAGCTCGCGCCGCGGACCCCGCTGGCGCGCGTGCAGGCCGTCTGGAGCGAGGCTGTCGGCGCCACCAACGCGGCCCAAGGGACCCCCATCCGACTCGCCGCCGGCCGCCTGACCGTGTACTGCGAGCACGCGGGCTGGGCCGAGAATCTGCAGCTCCTGGGGCTCGAGATCACCCGGCGCCTGAACGACAGGATCGGCGAGGACATCGTGCGCGAAATCCGCTGCACCGCGCGGCGTCCACGCGGCATGTAAGCACCGCCTCGCAGCACCGTCGAATTTACGCGATTTGCAGGGAAATTAGACACGGTTTACCGGCGTTTCCGGGGGGTCTCCCTGCTATCCTTATGGCAACGAGCAGCGCTGGCCCCGACGCGTCGCTTCGACAGGAAGGGTGGTCGGACGTAAGCCCGACCCTGACTGGGAGCGCGTCGGGGTTTCGCACGTAGACGGAGGCGTATTGGCCGACAACCAGGCAAAGAGCGAAAAGACCACTTACGACGCCGCGGACATCACCGTCCTCGAGGGTCTCGAGGCGGTCCGCAAGCGCCCCGGCATGTACATCGGCTCGACCGGCGTCCGGGGCCTCCACCACCTCGTCTACGAGGTCGTCGACAACTCCGTCGACGAGGCGCTGGCCGGCGAGGCCGACCACGTTCTGATCACCATCCATCCCGACAGCTCGGTCACCGTGACCGACAACGGCCGCGGGATCCCCGTCGCGGTGATGGCGAAGGAGAAGCGCCCGGCCGCCGAGGTGGTCCTGACCATGCTGCACGCCGGCGGCAAGTTCGGCGACGGCGGCGGCTACAAGGTCTCGGGCGGGCTGCACGGCGTGGGCGTGTCGGTCGTCAACGCGCTCTCGGAGTGGCTCGAGCTCACCGTGTGGCGCGACGGACACGAGTGGACGCAGCGCTACGAGCGCGGCATCCCGAAGACCGAGCTCCGCAAGGGCGGCAAGACCGACCGTTGCGGCACCTCCATCACCTTCATGGCCGACCTCGACATCTTCGAGTCGCTCGACTTCGACGGCGCGGTGCTCGAGCAGCGCTTCCGCGAGATGGCCTTCCTCACCAGGGGGCTCGAGATCGAGTTCGTCGACGAGCGCGGCGAGGGCTTCCGGGCCACGTTCAAGTACGACGGTGGCATCCGCGACTTCGTCGCCTACCTGCACTCGACGGGTACCCGTGACCCGCTGCACCGCAAGATCGTCTACCTCGAGGACGAGACCGACGTCGGCCAGGTCGAGGTCGCGCTGCAGTGGAACTCCTCTTACCAGGAGTCGCTGCTCTCGTTCGCGAACAACATCAACACCCACGAGGGCGGCTCGCACCTCTCCGGCTTCCGCAGCGCGCTGACGCGCACCATCAACGCCTACGCGCGCGAGAAGGGACTGCTCAAGGAGAAGGAGGACAACCTCCAGGGCGAGGACGTCCGCGAGGGCCTGACCGCGATCATCTCGGTCAAGCTCTCCGACCCGCAGTTCGAGGGCCAGACCAAGACCAAGCTGGGCAACCCGCCGGTCGAGGGCTTCGTCCAGGCCGCGGTCAACCGCGGCCTCGGCGAGTTCCTGGAGGAGAACCCCGGCGAGGCGCGCCAGATCCTCAACAAGGCGGTCCAGGCCGCCCGCGCCCGCGAGGCCGCGCGCCAGGCCCGCGACCTCACGCGGCGCAAGTCCGCGCTCGAGAACACCAACCTGCCCGGCAAGCTCGCCGACTGCTCGGTGCGCGATCCCGCGCTGACCGAGCTCTTCGTGGTCGAGGGCGACTCTGCCGGCGGCTCGGCCAAGCAGGGCCGCGACCGCAACACCCAGGCGATCCTGCCCCTGCGCGGCAAGATCATCAACGCCGAGAAGAACCGCATCGACAAGGTCCTCTCCAACCAGGAGATCCAGGCGCTGATCACCGCCATCGGCACCGGGATCCGCGAGGAGTACGACCTCGAGCGGCTGCGGTACCACAAGATCATCGTCATGTGCGACGCCGACGTCGACGGCGCGCACATCCGGACGCTCGTTCTCACCTTCCTGTTCCGCGAGATGCCGGAGCTGGTCGATCAGGGCTACGTCTATCTGGCCAAGGCGCCGCTGTACCGGGCCAAGCAGGGCTCGACCGAGCTGTTCATCGAGACCGACTCCGAGCTCGAGGACTTCCTCCTGCGCGACAAGCTCGAGAAGATCGAGGTCCGCGACCGCGGCGGCACCCAGTTCAAGCTCACCGACGCGCGCTGGCAGCGCTTCGTGCGCCAGCTCAAGCCCTACCAGGGCTGGGCGTCGGCGCTGCGGGCGAAGTTCGGCCACGACGCGGTCCGTCTCGTGATGGAGTCCGAGCTGCTCGACGCCGGCGTGACCGACGACCAGGACGCGCTCGCGCTGCTGAAGGCCGAGACCACCGAGGGCGAGGCGTTCGAGACTTCGGTGCTCGCCGAGGACCCCGCCGAGATCGTCGTCCGCCAGGTCGAGCGCAAGACCGGCGCGGCCGTCACGGTGCGGTTGCGGCGCGAGATGTTCTCCAACCCGGAGTACAGGTCGCTCGTCGGCGTCCATCGCGAGCTGAGCAAGCTCGCCGGGACGGCGCCGTTCAGCGTGGTCTTCCGCAAGCGCGACGAGGAGGCGCTGAGCTTCGAGGAGCTGCGCGCCGCCGTGCTCGACGTGGCCAAGGAGGGCGTCGACGTCCAGCGCTTCAAGGGCCTCGGCGAGATGAATCCCGACCAGCTCTTCGACACGACGATGGACCCGGGCAAGCGGACGCTGCGCCAGGTCACCATCGAGGACGCGGCCGTCGCCGACGAGGTCTTCTCGATGCTGATGGGCGACAAGGTCGAGCCGCGTAGGGAGTTCATCGAGAAGTACGCAAGAGACGTCGAGAACCTGGATGTCTGAGACGGCTCACGTTCGCCTGGCGTCGTCCTCGGAAGTCCGTGGGCTTAGCCCTGCGGACTTACTGCGTCCTAGCCAGCCTCGGTTCCCGATGCAGACATCGCGGGGCGACGTTTGATGGCCTCCATCGACCAGCTCTCCGGCGGCAACATCGAGCCGCGCCTCCTCGAGGAGGAGATGCGCTCGTCGTACCTCGACTACGCGATGAGCGTGATCGTCGGGCGTGCGCTGCCCGACGTCCGCGACGGGCTCAAGCCGGTCCACCGCCGGATCCTGCACGCGATGAACGAGAGCGGGCTGCAGCCCACGCGGCCCTACCGCAAGTCCGCCACCGTCGTCGGCGCCGTGATGGGCGCCTACCACCCGCACGGCGACGATCCGATCTACGACACGCTCGTGCGCCTGGCGCAGCCGTTCGCACAGCGCTACCCGCTCGTCGACGGTCAGGGCAACTTCGGCTCGATCGACAACGACCCGGCCGCGGCCATGCGCTACACCGAGGCGCGGCTCGCGCGGCTCGCGACCGAGCTCCTGCGCGACATCGACGCCGACACCGTCGACTTCGGGCCGAACTTCGACGGCTCGCGGCTGGAGCCGCTCGTGCTTCCCTCGCGGTTCCCGAACCTGCTCGTCAACGGCTCGTCGGGCATCGCGGTGGGGATGGCGACGAACATCCCGCCGCACAACCTGCGCGAGACCATCGACGCCGTCGTCGCCTACATCGACGACCCGGCGATCGACAACGCCGCGCTCATGCGCCACATGAAGGGCCCCGACTTCCCGACCGGCGGCATCATCGTCGGGCGGCAGGGTATCCGCGACGCCTACGAGACCGGCCGCGGCCGCGTGCTCGTGCGCGGGCGCGCCCACATCGAGCCGCTGCGGCAGGGCAAGGAGGCGATCATCGTCACCGAGATGCCCTACCAGGTGGCCAAGGGCGACGGCCGCAACGACGGGTCGGGGCTGATCAAGAAGATCGCCGAGGTCGTCAACGACAAGAAGATCCCCGAGATCTCCGACCTGCGCGACGAGTCCGACAAGTCGGGCGTGCGCCTGGTGATCGAGCTCAAGCGCGACGCGATCCCCAAGGTCGTCCTCAACAAGCTCTACAAGCACACGCCGCTGCAGACGACCTTCGGCGTGAACATGGTCGCGCTGGTCGACGGCGTGCCGCGCACCCTCGCGCTGCGCGACGTGATCCTCCACTACGTCGACCACCAGCGCGACGTCGTCGTGCGCCGCACGAAGGACGAGCTGCGCAAGCGCGAGGCGCGCGCCCACATCCTCGAGGGCCTGCTGGTCGCGCTCGACAACCTCGACGAGGTCATCGAGCTCATCCGCTCCTCGGCCGACCCCGAGACCGCCCGCACGAGCTTGATGGGGCGGTTCTCACTCTCCCTCGAGCAGGCCGAGGCCATCCTGGCCATGACCCTGCGCCGGCTGACCGCGCTCGAGGCGGGCCGGATCAAGGAGGAGCACAAGGAGGTCATCGAGCGGATCGCGGAGCTGCGCCGGCTGCTCGGCGACGAGAGCCTGATCATGGGCCTCATCCGCGACGAGCTCGTCGAGGTGCGGGATGCCTACGGAGACGACCGCCGCACCGAGATCACCCATTCCGAGGACGAGCTCGACATCGAGGACCTGATCGCCGACCAGCAGATGGTCATCACGATCACGAAGTCGGGCTATATCAAGTCGCTCCCCCTGGCCACCTACCGGATGCAGCGCCGCGGCGGCAAGGGCGTCACGGGGATGGAGATGAAGGAGGACGACTACATCGAGCACCTGTTCATCTGCTCGACGCACGACTACCTCCTGTTCTTCACCAACCGCGGCAAGGTCTACCGGTCCAAGGTCTACGAGCTGCCCGAGGCCTCGCGGACGGCCAAGGGGCGCGCGCTGGTCAACGTGCTCCCGCTCCGCGACGGCGAGCGCGTCCAGTCGGTCCAGCGCACCCGCGACTTCTCCGAGCACCGCTACCTGGTCTTCGCCACCCGCAAGGGCCAGATCAAGAAGACCGAGCTTCGGGCCTACAACACGCCGATCAAGGCCGACGGGATCATCGCGATCAACATCCGCGACGACGACGAGCTCGTCGCCGTGCGCGGAACCTCGGGCGAGGACGACATCATCATGGTCTCGCGCTCGGGCCAGGCCGCGAAGTTCTCGGAGGACCAGGTCCGCG
>Ga0209382_10010150_pt1 | contig 11765 bp, 9 predicted proteins | sample SoiMetdeltSBSDD5_FD_187599 | JGI IMG/M metagenome (GOLD analysis project Ga0209382, IMG submission 187599) | Bulk soil microbial communities from a Populus tree surrounding site in Tennessee, USA - Soil MetaG P. deltoides SBSDD5 (SPAdes) (version 2) | ecosystem: Environmental > Terrestrial >...
CGCTGCTGGTCGGCGGCGTTGGCGGGGCGCGCGCGTGGCTCGCGTCGCAGATCGAGGCGCCGCCGGCGCTGAACCAGCCCCTGCCGGACCGTCCTGCCCACGACCCGTCGAAGCAGACGGCCGTGGTCGTAGCGGGCAACGCTGGCACTGAGAGCTCCGACCTGATGGGGCCGTACGAGGCGCTGGCAACCTCCGGTCGGTTCAACGTCTACGTTGTGGCGCCCGAGCGCACCCTGTCACCGCTGTTCCCCGGCGATCTCGCCCTCGTGCCGGACTACGCGTTCGCCGAGTACGACGCCGCGTTCGGCGGCGCGGTTGACCTGCTGGTCGTGCCATACATCCCGAACGCCGCGCCCAATGGCGCCGACGCTGCCGTGCTGGCCTGGATTTCCGACAAGGCGAACAGCGGCGCCACCATCCTCTCAATCTGCGCTGGCGCCCACGTGGTCGCAGACGCCGGCGTTCTCGGTGGCCAGACAGCGACGACGCACCACCTCAGGCTGTCGGCCGTCGAGCGACTGCATCCCGAGGTTCAGTGGGTGCGCGGCGTCCGGTACGTCGATTCCGGCCAGTTCATCTCCTCAGCGGGCGTGACCTCGGGTGTGGACGCCACGCTGTACACGCTCGGGCGGATGTTCGGCCGCGAGGTCGCCGAGCAGACCGCGCAGGCGATGGGGTACCCGCACCTGCGCTTCCTGGACGGACCGGCCTGGACGCAGCGGGGTCTCAGCCCGGTGCCGCTCATCCCGAACTTCTACCGCCTGGATCGGACCGACATCGGCCTGGTGCTCTACGACGGCGTGCGTGAGCTCGAGGTCAGCTCGGCGATCGACACCTATCCGCGCTCGTTCGCGGCGTCAGTTCGGACGCTGGCGCCGGAGCGGACCGTCATCCGTTCGCGGCACGGCCTCAATCTGGTCCCGCGCAACGACTTCTCGACGGCACCGGCGCTCGACCGGCTGCTGGTGCCCGGTCACGGGCTCGCTCCCCAGGCGATGGCCTCGCTCCAGAGCTGGGCCGCGCAACACGGTGATCTGACGGTGGAGTCGATCCACGCGACCGACGGCTACCTGTACGATGCGACATTCCGCGACATGGCCCGCACCGAGGGGAACGGCGTCACGACCGAGGTGGCGAACGTCCTGGAGTACCCGACGCGAGATCTCCAGCTCGACGGATCGGCCGTGCGGGTGGACCTGCTGCTGCGGCCGCTGGCGCTCGGTCTGCTCGGCCTGGGGACCGTCGTCTGGCTGCGACGGCGTCCCCGGCCGGGGCTTCGGAGCTTCGGGCGGTTCGCGCTCCACTTCGCCGAGATGACGCTTGCGATGGGCGTCGGAATGGCCGTCTTCCACATGGTCATGGGCGGCCACGGCGACACAGCAGCGCAGGGGACGGCGTCGCTGGCGCACCAGCTCGGGATGGTGGTGTTCATGACCGTGCCGATGGTGGGGTGGATGCGCGTCCGGGGCCACGGCTGGCAGCACGGCGTCGAGATGACGGTGGGCATGGTGGCGCCGATGGTGGTGATCTGGGGTCTCCTGGGCCTGGGCGCCGCCTCGACGTTTCCCTGGCTCCAGGGGGCAGATCACCCGGCGATGATGGTGGGCATGCTGGCAGCGATGCTGCTCCGCCGCCAGCACTACACGGGTGGCCACGCCCCGGCCGTCTCGTCGGCCCGCCGGATGGTGCCGTCCGCGACGTAGCCGGGCCTGAGCGCACCGCCCGACCCCGCACAGCGAGCGTCAGCGTGACGCTCGCTGTGCGGATGCGCCTCGGCTGACACGTTCAGGATTCGGCGAGTCCTTCGCCGATCTTCTCCCCGATCGCGTAGACAGTGAGGTTGATCTGCGTGTGTGGAACGGTCGGCATGATCGACGCGTCCGCCACGTAGAGGTTGTCAAACCCGTGCACCAGACCACGGCCATCGACGACGGCGAGTGGATCAGCTGAAGGACCGAACCTGCACGTCCCGACCGGGTGGTGGTAGCTCGCCAGGCTGGCTCGGACCCAATCGCGGAGGGCGGCCCCCTGCGCCTCGGCCCCGGGTGCGACCTCGCCGTCGAGCCACGACGCGACCCGGTCGTCATGCATGCGGTCTCGGACCCATTCCAGACCGCGGGCGATGGCCTCGACGTCCTGACTGCCACCGAAGCCGGTTTCGATCACCGGAGGCGCCGCGGGATCGGCCGAGCGGATCGCTACCGAGCCACGAGCCTCGGGTTGGATGTGGTTAACGATGCAGGTGACGCGCGCGAGGTCCGCGACCGTCGGGCGAACCGTCATGTGACCCGTCAGCACATCGAGATCGAACGTCGGCAGATCGGCGCTGCTCTTGAGACGCGCGTGCACCAGGATGTTCGTCGCCGGACCGGCCTGGCCGAGACGGTCGTAGAAATCCGTGGCGACCCGAAAGAATGTACGCGCACCGTAGTGATCCTGGAGATTGCTGCCAACCCCCGGCAGTGGGTGCAGGTCGACCTGATTCCCCAGGACACCACGCAGCAGGTCGGGCGGGCCGATACCAGATCGCTGAAGGATCAGCGGGCTCCCGATGGCCCCCGCCGACAACACGATTCTCTCCGCCTCGACGAACCACCGGTCGGCGCCAGAGACCAGGTGCAAGCCAAGCGCTCGGCCGCGCTCCCAGCGCACGCTGTCGACGAGCGTGCGGTCCAGGATCGTGAGATTCGGTCGGTCGCGGACCGGGTCGAGGTAGGCGGCGGCGGCATGGAACCGCTTGCCAGCACGTGCGTTGCGAGTCGGCGCCCCGAACCCCTCGAACGTATCCGGCCCGCTCACGTCGCGGACGGCCTCTAACCCTGCTGCCGCGAAGGAACGGCCCAGATCCGCCAGAAAGGGGGAATCGGATCGCATGCGTTGAACGACGAGCATTCCCGCCCGGCCTCTGAGCGGCGGGTCGTCGTCTTCGAGCCGCTCGACGCGCTGAAAGCACGGAAGGAGCGCATCGAAGCCCCAGCCGGTATTCCCCTCTGCTTCCCAGCGATCGTAATCTTGCCGCAATCCCCACTTAATGCCGGCGGCGTTGATGGCGGAGGAGCCGCCGATCACTTTGCCGCGTGCATACGGGATCGAATAGCCGGCAGCGTCGGCCAGATCGCCCCACTCATACGAGGTCGGGACGAACGCCGCACTCGCAAGCTCGGGAGGCCAGTCAGCGCCGTCAGCCGGCCCGAAATCTGGCCCCGCCTCGATCAAGGCGACCGATCGATCGCGGCGCGCGCTCAGGCGGTTGGCCAGGACGCAGCCGGCGGTCCCGCCGCCGACAATCACGGTGTGAAACCCGCGGCCATCCGGCATCAGCATTGACTCCCCGACCGGCGGGCCGGCCTTCTGCGTATTCTGTTCAGCACACTACGCGCTTACATGCCACGGAAGCGCTGGACGAAGCCGGCTGGCCGGCCGGGCTCCGGTCGCATCGAGAGGCCGGTCCGCTCGTCTAGCCAGCGACGGGCGATCTCACCCTGGGCCGCCTGGAACTGCCTGACGGTGGCGATGCCGGGCGGTGGCGGCAACAGCGACTGGAACGTGAAGTACCCGGCGAGCGCCGCCACGAACGCCGTAATGTGGTCCGGATTGGCGGCGCGGGCGGAGGCGCTGCGCATCAGCAGCTCCTCGGGCTGGGGGCCGCCCTGCATCGCGACGCTCGGCGCCATGCTGACGATGTCCAGCCAGGGCTGCCCGAGGACGGCGTGCGGCCAGTCCACCACGTAGACCTTGTCGTCGGTCAGGAGCAGGTTGTCGGCGCGGGTGTCGAAGTGGACGAGGGTGTCGCCGCGTGCCCCGAGCGGCGCCGCGCCTTCGAGCTGGGCGAGCTGAACGGCGAACTTCGTGGACCACTCGTCGCGGCCGGGCAGCGGGTCTTCGAGCATTCGGTTCCAGCCCTGCCCGTTTCGCATCAGCCAGACCTCGACCGTCCGGACGACGTCCCGGCCGATCGGCGAGGGCGTCAGGCTCTCGGAGAGCGCCTCCAACGTCTCCACCACACGGTCGAGCTCGTCCGGCTTCCAGGGGATCTCAGGGTGCCGGCCCTCGACGTCCTCGAAGACCAGCACGACCCAGCCGTCGCCGCCCTGGTCGAAGGTCCAGAGGAGGCGGGGGACCGGCGCCGACTCCGGCAGCGCCGCCGCGATGGTCGCCTCGCGCCGGTGGAAGCGGGGCGCGTCGCGGTTCGGGGTGGAGCTGACGGCCTTGACGAAGACCCGCCGGCCGTCGGCCGCCACCAGGCGCGCGGCGAGGCCCGGCGAGAAGCCGCCCGGTTGGGTCGTCGCCGAGACGACGGGGCTGCCGAGCCAGCCCTGAATGGCAGCCCGAACCTGCTCGGGCAGCTCCTCCCACGCGATGCGCTGGCCTGACGCCGCCGGGCCTGTCATTGCAGCTTGCCGCGCCCGACGACCGGCCACTCGACTTCGACGATGCCGCCTCTGACGCCGTACATCGTCTCATGCAGGACGACGGTCGCATCGGTGTAGCCGACGTGCCACTCAACCTTGTCGCCGACCTTGACGTCGGCGTTTGGCGCCTCCAGGTCCATGGTGCCGTGCTCGGCGGACATCCGCACGCCGGCCACGTCCTTGATCCCCTTCGGGCGGGGCATCGCGTTCTGGGTGCTGAGCGACTTGAAGCCGGAGTCGGTCACGATCCGCTTCGGGTCTGGGCGGCTGATGACGGTGGCGAGCACGGACATCGCCATCGGATGGTCGATCCCGAACGACTCGCGGTAGACGAGGTCGCCGTAGATGCCGCCGCCGGCCTCGATCTCGGTGATCCCGTGGACGGCCGCCGAGAGCGGGTAAGTGCCGGTCCCGCCGCAGGAGATGATGGTGACCGGCAGGTCGGCGTCGCGGCACTGGCGGGCGGTGTCGAGGAGGGTCGTCACGGCCTGCTCGACCGTCGAGCGCTTCTCGTCGCCCTTCAGGCGCAACGCGTGACCCTCCCAGGCCATCAGCCCCTCGAACTTCAGGCTCTTGCGGCTGTTGATCTCCTTCGCCAGGGAGACGGTCGGCTCGCCGGGCTGGGTGCCGCAGCGGTGCATGCCGAGATCGACTTCGACGACGGTCCTGATCTGGACGCCGTACTCCTGGCCGGCCGCATCGAGCATGTCGACGTGCTCGACGCAGTCCACGACGCCGATCGGCCGGGCCTGCTTGGAGAGGTTGGCGAGGCGGGCGGCCTTGCGGGCCCCGACGACCGGGCCGGTGATCAGGATGTCGGTGATGCCGGCGGCGGCCATGATCTCGGCCTCGCTGAGCTTGGCGACGGTGACGCCGTGGGCGCCGGCCGCGAGCAGCTTGTAGGCGATGGCGGGGATCTTGATCGCCTTGGTGTGGGGCCGCCAGCCGACGCCGTGCTCCTTGAAGAGGCCGGCCATGCGGGCGATGTTCGATTCGAGGATGTCCAGGTCGACGAGCAGGGCGGGGGTGTCCAGGTCGATCGCGCGACCGCCGACGGTCATGGTCGCCTCCAACGCTTCGTGCGGAGTGCCTGGCAAGAGGGTACCCCGGGAGCGGTGTGCCTCGCAGCAGATGGAGCCCCTACCCCCGACCCCTCCCCGGTGCGCGGGGGAGGGGAACATCGCCGATCCGAAGGCGAGCTGCAAACGTCTACCCAGCGGGGCGGATCGGCTTGCATCGTCGGCAGAGCCGGGTCTAGCCTGCCACGCTGCATCTGCAACGGAGGAGGGAGGCAGGCAAGGGTGAGGCCGCGCGGCGTATCGGCACGCACCTCCGGCCGTGGTGGTGGATCCTTCCCGTGGCTACGGTGATCGTGGCACTCGTCACGCTCGGCATGGTGCTCTCCTCGAACGTGTCGGGCATCACGGACGAGATGGTCACACGGTCCAACGCGATTCCGGACCCGGAGCGACAGGTGGCGTCCCTGCGCGAGCTGCGCCAGTACCAGGCCGATACGACGAGCAAGCTCTGGACGACGATCGTCCAGGCGGTTGGCGCAGTCGTCGCCTCGATCGTCGGATTATTCGCGTTCAAGAACTGGCAGGTGGCGCAGGGGAACCTGGCGGCGACACAGAAGAAGCTGGACAACGATTGGGAGATCTCGCAGCGGACGGCGCGCGCAGCCCAGGAGAAGCTGGATATCGACCGCGAGGCGCAGATCACCAATCGGATCACCCAGGCCGTCGCCCAGCTCGGCTCCGAGCTCAAGGACGGCCAGCCGAACCTGGAAGTGCGTCTGGGCGGCATCTACGCGCTGGAGCGCATTAGCCGCGACTCCCCGCGCGACTACTGGACGATCATGGAGGTGCTCACGGCGTACGTACGCCAGAACGCCCGCTGGTCCCCGCCGGCCATCGGTTCGCAACCCGAGCCGCCGCCGGACGATGGGCTCCCCCCGTGGGCGATCCGTAGCGGGCCGCCCCTGCCGGGTGCCCGCACGGACATTCGTGCGATCCTCTCCGTGCTCGGCCGGCGCCGCGCTCCCGAGGGCCTGGGGGAGCCGCACGGGCTCGACCTCAGCGAGACGGACCTTCGAGGCGCCAACCTCAGTGCCCTCCCATTTGAAAGGGTCAACCTCACGCGCGCCAACCTGGAAGGTGTAGACCTGCGCCGGGCAAAGCTCCAGCGCGCGGACTTGACGCGGGCCAGGCTGATTCGCGCGCAACTCGACGGCGCTGACTTGCGGGAAGCGCGGCTCGCGCTGGCCTACCTGTCAGAGGCTCACCTGACGGAGGCGGACCTCACCGGGGCGAATCTCGTGAGGGCGGACTTCGGTCAGGCGTACGTGAACGACGCGGTCTTCAGGGGAGCCTACCTGGCCGAGTCCGACCTGCGTAAGGTCGTGGGGCTGACACAGGAGCAAGTCGACGCCTGGTCCGCCGGCGGGATCAGCCTGCCGGACTACCTGATGGGCGACCGGGGCTAGCGCCGGAGCAGGTCAGACGCGTCCTTCCTGGCGTGTCACCTGACGGCCGGTGGGCGCCAGCCTTGCGCCCCTACCGGCGGCGCTTGATCTCGACGGAGTCGGCGTGGAAGAGGCCCTCGTGCTGCTTCTCGCCGTCGGCCTCCAGGTAGTCGCCGACCCGGATCGAGGAGCAGGCTCTCTGGGCTTCCTTCAGCAGTTTGACCTCGACGGCACCGTCGCGGTTGGCGATCACGATTGAAGGCCAGGGCTGATCGCAGCGGGTCTCGACGACGTCGCCTTCTGTGGAGTCGTCGTCCTTGTTGCCCTGGTTGGTGCGGGCGCGCTGCCTTCGCTCCTCCTGGGTCTCGCGCTCCCGCTCCACCCGCTCGTCATCGGCACTGTCGTCGCCAGGGCTGTTGAAGACGGCCGCCGGCGGGCCAGCCGTCACCCGGACGACGACCGCCCCGGCGGCGTGGGCCTGGGTGGTCGGCTGCTGGATGACGATCGAGCCGAAGCCGATGATCAGCCCCCGCTCCTCGTTCGTCTGGCCCGGGTCGATCGCGACGGTGTCGCCGACGCTGCACCCGGCCTGGCTCTAGACCGGCAGGACGTTCGAGCCGGCTGGCACCGCCGCCGAGAGCGTCGTCTGGCAGGGCGTCGTGTCGGCGTCCGTGATCGTGACCGTCGCCGTGCTGGTCGGTCCGAGGGTGGCACCACCGGTCGGGCTGGAGAGGGTCACGGTGAACGTCTCGGCCGGCTCGTCAATGCTGTCCGACAGGATCGGGACGGCGATCGTCTTCGTCGTCTCGCCGACCCCGAAGCTGAGGGTGCCTGACGTGGTCGTGTAGTCCTGGCCGGCCGTCGCGGTACCGTTGCCGGTGGCGTAGGTGACCGTGACGTCGCTGACGGCGGCCGGGCCGACCGGCGCAGAGGCGGCCTCGTTTGCCGCGCCGGGGCAGCCGGGCGCGTCGGTCGTGTCGCGAACATTGCCGCCACCGTCGGTCAATGTGCCGCTGGATGAGGTTCCACAGGCCGACTCGAAGAGGGTGTCGCGGGCTGTGACGGTCGCCGTGGGACCGGACACCCTGACCCCGCAGTACTCGGGTCGCCGGTCGCCGTATTCGGGCCGACCGTCACGTTCGTCAGCATCACCGTCGCCGACTGAGAGCCCCCAGGGCATGACGACGCACGCCGTCGTCTACGGGCTCGATCGGGAGACGCACGAGCGGGCGCTGCTCGACGGGCTGGTGCGCCTGCTGGGGCGCGCGGACGCCGCCACGGCGACCAGTGTATTCCACGGCGATGGGGACGGAGCCTGCTAGCGGATGGTCAGCCTCAGGAGCTGGTCGTCGCCGGCGTTCGGGCGGCCCCGGCCGTCTTTGTTGCTGGTGGTCAGATAGAGGGCGCCGTCCGGCCCCTCGACCACGTCGCGCAGCCGGCCGTACTGCCCCTTGAAATGCTCCTCCAGCCCGACGACGGAGCGACCCCCGGCCGGATCGAGGGTCACGCGGTAGAGGGACTCGCCGCGCAATCCGACGAACAGCAGCGAGCTCGCCCAGGGGCCGCTACTCACGAACGTGGCGCCGCCAGGCGCCCAGGTCGTCTCACGGCTGGTGCCGCTGTGCAGGAGTGGCGGGATCGTCCCTTCGAGGAGCTGGTCGCCAGTGGCGCGCGGCCAGCCGTAGTTCTGGCCGGGCACGATCAGGTTGACCTCGTCGCAGCACGATTGCTGCCCGCTCGGGCCATGCTCCAGCGCGAAGAGGAGGCCGGTACCGGGCTGCCAGGCGAGTCCCTGCGGGTTGCGGTGGCCGTAGGAGTAGATCGGCGAGCCGGGGAACGGGTTGTCGGCGGGAATCGAGCCGTCCAGGTTGAGGCGCAGGATCTTGCCGTTCAGGGTGTCCAGGCTCTGGGCCAGGTCCTGGCTGCCGCTGTCGCCCATCGTCCAGTACAGCTTGTTGTCCGGGCCGATGCTGACCCGGCCACCGTCGTGGACCCGGCCGCCACGAACGTCGTCCAGCAATACGGTGTCCATCGCGCCGCGACCGGTCGCGCGGTCCTCCTTGAGGCGGACCAGCCGGTTCTGGAGGCCGCCCCCCGCGGCAGCGTACGTGTAGGTGGTGTAGACGTAGCCATTGGTGGAGAAGTCGGGGTCGAGGGCGAGGCCCATCAGCCCGGACTCGCCGGTCTCGACGACGCCGTCGACGGTCAGCCAGGGCTCGGGATCGAGGGCGCCGTCACGGACGGTCCGGATCCGGCCGCTGCGCTCGGTCAGGAAGATCCGGCCGTCCGGCGCGAAGTCGACGGCCCAGATCGTGGCGAGGTCACGCACGACGCTTTCGACGTTCAGGTCGGGAGCGGCCTGGTTTGGAGCGGTCTGGTCAGGAGCAGGCCAGCTCCAGGCCGGCGTGAGTGTCAGGAGCATGACGAGTGGGAGCCAGAGCAGTCGACGGGCGCGCATCGTTCTCACCTCTCCAAAGAGGCGCGCATGCAGGAATCAGGCCGGGCAGACGCGGAGGCGGTAGGCGGTGCTCGGGGTCAGCGCGAGGGGCAGCCCGGCCGCGAGACTCGCCCCGTCGATCTCGAGCTGAGAGCCGTCCGGCATGGTCACGGCGTAGCGCTGTGCCGGATCGACGATCCACCACTCCGGCCACTGGTTCAGGCGGGGGTAGTCCAGCCTGAGGCCGACGTGCTGCTTGTGGCGGGGGGTGTCGAAGAGGAGCGTCCCGCGCCAGACGTCCTGGGAGTGGAGATGGACGCGCAGGCAGGAGCCGTCGAACGCGGCGCCGAGGGCGACACGCGGCGTCCACGGCTCGACTCTGGTGCCGCGCGTCAGCGAGAGCCCGTACAGCAGGACGGTCCGCACGAAGTTGCCGTCGATGTTCTCGTCCGTGACGGAGCCGTCGGCGTGCTGGTAGCCGTAGAGGACGGCGACCTGCTCGTCCACCCAGTCGGCGGCCTGCGAATCGTCGATGTAGCGGAGCAGGTAAAGGGCGCTCTCCAGGGTGTCGGCGTAGCCGTCCATGTCGCCGCTCTCCCACTCGTAGAAGTCGACGGCGGTGACGGCGCGGAGCATGGTAGCGGAGGCCTGCTCGAAACGCGAGGCGGTAATGACGTTGCCATCCGGCTGGGCGCGCTCGGAGGCGGCCTGGTCCAGGTACGCCTGGCCGAGGTAGCCCCAGTTGTCGGTCAGGTCTTTGTCACGGACCTTGCCGCTCGGGACGTCGATGATCCCGTACCAGAGCCCTTCCGGCGTGCGTCCCTTCTCGAGCAGCCGATCGAGCATCCGGTTGATCGCCTCGCGGTGGGCGGGGGCCTCTGGCAGGGCGAGGCGGGTCTCGACGCGGTGCCACTCGACGAGGCCGGCGACGATCTCGTTGCCGTGGTCGCCGAGGTAGAACCGGCGTGGTCCGATCGGCTCGTTCTCGATGAAGTCCCAGCGGTGCGGCGGGAGGTACTCGGTGGTGGGGAGGGCGTGGTCCAGGTAGGCGCTGGCGATCTGGCGGCCCATCTGGAGGTAGGCAGGGTCGTCCGTGGCCCAGGTGAGCCTGGCGAGCGCCTGGAGGGCGCTGCCGTTGACCTCGGCGGCGGGCGAGGGGATCTTGCCGGCCGGCGTCGGGATGTCCGAGTGGGCCAGGACGGCATCCATCACCTCGCGCAACCGCCGTAGCCACGGGTCCGGGCCGAGCGCTTCGACCAGCGGCAGGAGGCCGTCTTTGGCGTACTCGACGACGTTGAGCATCGCCTTTTCGGGCTCCCGCGCGACGGGCCGGAGGTTGTCCAGGAAGACGTCGTGGGGAAATCCTCGGGAGAGCGCCCGCTCGGCGGCGAGGGTCGCCAGGATCTCGTTGTACCGTTCCGGGATCAGGTAGCGGGTGGCGATCCCGAGGAACGGGAAGAGGTCTGAGCCGGCGTCACCGTAGCTCCAGTACCGGTCGTCTGACTTAAGGGTGTGGGGGAAGAGGCCGGTTACGGGGTCGCGGCGGTCGAGCCAGCGCGTGGTGACGCTGGCGACGCGCTCGAACGCTTCGGAGGCGAGCACGGAGTTGAGGCTGGCGACGCCATCGGCATCGGCGGCGGCGCGGTACTGGGCGCGCGCGGCGAGCAGGGCGTGCCGGGTGTGCAGGCGGAACGGGATGACGGTGGCCCCTGGCGCGTCGTTGACGAACTCGCTCAGATTGGATTCTCGGGCGGCCTGCTCCACGAGGATCGGGCTCAGGGTGAATGGGTCGTCATCGCCCTGGTCCTCTACCACCTGCGCGCGGGCTGGTGGGATTGGTATCGCCGGGACCAGGACGATCAGTGCGACCAGGAGGGCGCTGATGAGGGCGATCGGCGCGATCGGCGCTACCCGATGCGATGGTGAGCGACGTTGCACGCGAACACGCTTCATCTCTGCTTCATATGGGCGTCACCCCAGCTTCATCATCTCTGTCCCGTGGATGATTGGCGAAAACACCGTCTCGAATCCAGGGTTACGAGCGTATCACAGGCGCTGACCAGATATACTCGGCCTCATGCCGGTTGCGCGCGCGCTGGTCCACCATGCCGATCGCGGCTTCCAGGACGTGGAGACGCTGGAGTCGATCAGCGACCTGATCCAGGACCACCAGCAGATCCTCTGGCTCGACATCCAGGACCCGACCGACGAGGATGTGGAGCTGCTACGGTGCGAGCTCGGGTTCCACGAGCTCGCACTCGAAGACGCGGTCCGCCGGGGCCAGCGCCCGAAGATCGACGTCTATACCGGCTACTGCTTCATCGTCTTCTACGCCGTTCGGCGGCGGCAGGAGGACGAGATCGGCCTGTTTGTCGGCAAGAACTACCTGGTGACGATCCATACGGGCCCGGTGCCGGAGATCGACCTGACAGTCGCACGGTGGCGGTTGAAC
>Ga0209382_10010154_pt1 | contig 11760 bp, 9 predicted proteins | sample SoiMetdeltSBSDD5_FD_187599 | JGI IMG/M metagenome (GOLD analysis project Ga0209382, IMG submission 187599) | Bulk soil microbial communities from a Populus tree surrounding site in Tennessee, USA - Soil MetaG P. deltoides SBSDD5 (SPAdes) (version 2) | ecosystem: Environmental > Terrestrial >...
TGGACCAGGATGCCGAACAGGCTGAGGTCGATCTGGCGGTCCCACCACCCGGCGGTGGCGACGCCGTGGCCCTCCAAAGCGGCCCGGAAGCGGTCGATGGCGGCTTCCTTGGTCTCGGGCAGCCGGGAGCGGTTGATGGCCAGGTACCAGCCCAGCTCGTTGCAGGCCGGTCCCTCGCCCGGGTAGGCGCAGTCCAGCAGGATGGTGCGCCCGTCCGGGTGGCTGCCCAGGTTGCCCATCTTCCAGTCGCCGTGCAGGAACGTGGACGGCGTCGTGGCCAGGGCGTCGGCCAGCAGCCAGGGTGCCCGCCGCACCTCCCGGACCGCGTCGCGCACGTCGTTCGGGGCCCGCTGGGCGAAGGCCCGCCAGCCCCGGGCGGCGATGGGCGGCACCGCGTCGGGCCAGCCGCGGTCGCGCTCGCAGGCCAGCATGTCGTCGCCGAACAGGCACCACCGGATGGACGGTGGCGTGAGGCCCACCGTGTCGGTCCAGCCCCACAGGCGGGCCGACAGCTCGGCCATGTGGTCGAGGAACGCCGCGTGCTGTTCCAGGGGGACGGGCTCGTCGCCTTCGGGGACCAGGCGATCGCCCACGTCGCGCATCAGCAGCGCCGCGCCCCAGCCGCCGGGACCGAAGCCCCGGGCCGCGCCCACCACGGCGTGGTCGAGCGAGGGCGGGTAGAGGTCGAGCATCCCCGACGCCCACACCGCGACCTGGCGGCAGCCCAGGTCGCCCAAGCCGCGGGCCAGCCAGTCGTCCTGCACGTGCATGGTCTTGAGGACGTAGCGCTCGCCGCCGATGTCCAGCCGCTCGAAGGACGAGCCCGACTTGCCGTCGTCGTTGCGGAACGCGCGGCGCCCGGTGGCTCCCTCGATGAGCTCGTCGATCGAGGTCGCCACCGGGCGAGGCGTGGGGGAGAGGGTCCCGGGCGTGGTCATGGCCCGGTCAGCTTGTCAAGGAATGGGTCAGGCCGCTCGCCGGTAGCGCCGCACCGCCAGCGGGGCGAACACCGCCACGAGCCCCACGGACCAGGCGATCGAGGCGAGCACGTCCCCGCCGGCGGGCAGGCCCAGCACGAGGTCACGCGCGGCATCCACGGTGTATGTGACCGGCTGGTGGTTGGCGAAGGCCTGGAGCCAGCCCGGCATGAACGAGGTGTCCACGAAGGCCGACGAGGCGAAGATCAGCGGGAACAGCAGCGGGAACATGGCCGCTTGGGCCGCCTCGGCGTTGGGGGCGCCCAGGCCGACGGTCGCCGTGATCCACGACACCGCGAAGGCGAACAGCACCACGAGCGCCACCGCGAACAGGTAGCGGAACAGGCCGTCGTGGATGCGGAAGCCGACCAGCATGCCCACCACGGTGACCAACGCCATCACGAACACGTTGCGAACCGAGTCGGCCATCGTGCGCCCGGCCAGCACCGCCGAGCGGGCCATGGGCAGCGAGCGGAACCGCTCGATCAGGCCTTTGTGCAGGTCCTCGGCCAAGCCGATGCCGGTGGCCATGGCGCCGAACACCGCGGTCTGCACCATGATCCCGGGCATCAGGTAGTCGACGTAGGCGATCGACGGGTCGGCGAGGGTGATGGAGTTGCCGAACACGTAGCGGAACAGCAGCACGAACATGATCGGCTGGATGGACGAGAACACTGCCATCTCCGGCAGGCGCACGTACGCCAGCAGGTTGCGCCACATCACCGCAGTGGCGTCGCTGACGGCGTAGCTCCAGCGGCCCCGGGTGAGGGACGGGGTCAGCGCGGGGGAGGGGGTGGGCGTGGGGAATGTCGTGGCGGTCATGCGGCACCTCGCGCGGCGGGGACGGGGTCGGCCTCCACGGGCTCGGCCCGGTGACCGGTGAGGGACAGGAAGACGTCGTCGAGGCTGGGCTCGCGCACGGCGAGGGCCGAGACCGGTAGGCCGGCGTTGTCGAGGATCCGGACGACCTCGACCACGGTGGCCGAGTCGTCGACCACCAGCTCGACCGTGCTGCCGGTGATGGTGGGCCGGATGGCGAACCAGGTGGTGAGGATGCCCGCGGCCCGGGCGGCCACGGCGGGGTCGGCCATGGTGACGGCGACCACGGTGCCGCCCAGGTCCGACTTGAGCGTGGCCGGGGTGCCCTCGGCGATGACCCGACCCTGGTCGATGACCGCGATGCGGTCGGCGAGCCGGTCGGCCTCCTCCAGGTACTGGGTGGTGAGCAGCACGGTCGAGCCGTCGGCCACCAGCTCCTCGATGACCTGCCACAGGTCGCTGCGGCTGGCGGGGTCGAGCCCGGTGGTGGGCTCGTCGAGGAACAGCACGGTGGGGCGGTGCACCAGGGCGGCGGCCAGGTCGAGCCGCCGGCGCATGCCGCCGGAGTAGGTCTTGGCCGGGCGGTTGGCCGCGTCGCCGAGCCCGAAGCGATCGAGCAGCTCGTCGGCCCGGTCGCCGGTGGACCGCTTGGGGAGGTGGGTGAGCCGCCCCATGAGCCGAAGGTTCTCGCGGCCGGTCAGGTTCTCGTCGACGGCCGCGTACTGGCCGGCCAGGCCGATGCGCTCGCGGACCGCCTGGGGGTGGGCGGTGACGTCGATGCCGAGCACCTCGGCCCGGCCGGCGTCCGGGTGGAGGATGGTGGTGAGGATGCGGACGGCCGTGGTCTTGCCGGCGCCGTTCGGCCCGAGCAAGCCCAGGACCGTGCCCGCCGGGACGTCGAGGTCGATGCCGGCGAGCGCCTGCACGTCGCCGAAGCTCTTGGTGAGGCCCTCGACGCTTATCGCCGTGACGCCCTGGGGGGCGTGATGCAGGGTGGGGGATGCCATGGCGGCCATGCTGGACCCAATACTTGATCTGAGTCAACCTTCTTTTCCGATAAAAGGTTGAATCCGTGCAAGAAAGTGCTTGCGCGAGTAACATCTGAGGCGTGACCGAAGAGGAGGCAGCCCGGCTGGTCTCGCAGGCCGTGACCGAACTGTTCTTCTCCGCGGAGAACCAGGCGGTGTTCCACGACACGGCGGCCGAGCTGGGCCTCACGCCGCCCATGCTAAAGGGGCTGCTGGAGCTGGACGCCGGCGACGCCCTCCCCATGCGGGAGCTGGCCGACCGATGGGGCTGTGACGCCTCGTTCGTGACCGTCGTGGTCGACGGGCTCGAGGGCCGGGGCTTCGCCGAGCGGCGGGTGGCCCCGCACGACCGGCGCATCAAGGCGGTCCAGCTCACCGACGAGGGCATCGCTGCCCGCGAGCACGCCTCGTCGATCGTCTACGGCCCCCGGGCCGGCTTCAAGGCGCTGACCGCCGAGGAGCAGACCACGCTGGCCACGCTGCTCACCACCATGGCCGCGGCCCAGGCCACCTACGACGAGGAGCTGCTGTCCCGGCCGGGCATGCGCGGTCACGTGCGCCGGGCCACCGCGCAGCGCACCCGCGAGTTCCGGTCCCGGTTCGGCGAGGACCGTGCGGCCCGCGAGGCCCGCGACATCACCGGCGGCAACTGGCGAGAGCACCTCGACGCCCACCGCGAGGAGCTGCGCTACCTCCGCGAGGAGCTGGTCCGCATGCGGGACGACATCAAGGCCCAGGCCCGCCGGGGGAGCGCCGAGGCCAAGGCGACCAAGAACGAGGCCAAAGAGGACTGGAAGGCGATGCGCGACGAGGTGCTGCAGCAGCTCAAGGGGAAGCGCCCCCGCCGGTAACCTCGCCTCGATGGGCATCCACGACGACGACGTTGCCGCAGTGCGGGCAGCGTCCGACATCGTGCAGATCATCACCGAGTACACCGCGCTGCGGAAGGAGGGCATGCGCTGGAAGGGGCTGTGCCCGTTCCACTCCGAACGCACGGCCTCGTTCTCCGTCAACGCCGACCTGAACGTCTACTACTGCTACGGCTGCCACGCGAAGGGTGACGTGATCACCTTCGTGCGGGAGAAGGAGCAGCTCGACTTCGTGGGCGCGGTCGAGCGGCTGGCGGCCAAGGCCAACATCACGCTGCACTACACCGACGCCGACGCGGGTGAGGGCCGCAAGCGCCGGGCCCGGCTGGTCGACACCATGGCGCGGGCCGTCGCCTGGTACCACGAGCGGCTGCTGTCGGGACCCGACGCGGGCGCCGCCCGCTCGTACCTGCGAGCTCGCGGGCTCGACGGCGACGTGGTACGGGAGTTCGCGGTGGGTTGGGCCCCCGATGCGTGGGACGAGCTGTCACGGGCGCTACGCCTGGACGACGACCTGGCGGCCGGCACCGGGCTGGCCCGGCGCAACAGCCGCCACCGGCTGCAGGACCACTTCCGGGCCCGGATCCTCTTCCCCATCTACGACGACCGCGGCGACCCGGTCAGCTTCGGCGGGCGCATCCTGCCCGGGGGCGAGGGACCGGGCAACCAGGGCAAGTACAAGAACACGACCGAGACCCCGCTCTACAACAAGTCCAAGGTGCTGTACGGCCTCGACCGGGCCAAGGCGGCCATCGTCACCGCCGGCACCGCGGTGATCTGCGAGGGCTACACCGACGTCATCGGCTTCCACCGGGCGGGCGTGCCCCTGGCCGTGGCCACCTGCGGCACCGCGCTCACCGACGACCACGTGCGGCTGCTCAGCCGGTTTGCGGCCCGCCGGCTGGTCCTGGCCTTCGACGCCGACAGCGCCGGGCAGGCCGCGGCCGAGCGCTTCTACCGGTGGGAGCGCGAGCACGACGTCGAGGTGGCGGTGGCCGACCTGCCCCCGGGCCAGGACCCGGCGGACGTGGCGATGACCGATCCGTCCCGGCTGGCCGCGGCGATCGAGGGCGCCTCGCCGTTCCTGCGCTTCCGGCTCGACCGGGCCTTCGCCGCCGCCGACCTGTCGTCCCACGAGGGGCGCGCCCGCGCCGCCGAGCAGGCGCTGGAGATCGTGGCCGAGCACCCCGCCGACCTGGTGCGAGACCAGTACGTGATGGACGTCGCCTCCCGCTGCCGCATCGAGCCGGCCCGGCTGCGCGAGCAGCTGGCGCGCACCCTGGCCCGGCCCGCTCGGCGGCGGTCCCCGTCCTCGTCCTCGCCCGAGCGCGACGAGCCACCGTGGCCGTCCGAGGGCGGGAGCCGCGTGGTGGCGAACCAGCCCGACGGCGAGAGTCCGGCTACCGCGGGCGCGGCGACGGTCAACCGCCGGCACGCCCCGCCGCGTGAGGGCCCGGCGCTGGAAGTGCTGCGCCACGCGGTGCACGACCCCGCAGCGGTGGGCCCGTGGCTCGACGCGATCCTGTTCGACGACCCGGTCCTCCTGGGGGCGTACGAGGCGCTCCTGGCGTCGGACACCCGCGCGGCGGCGATGGCGTCGGCTCCGCCCGCCGTGGCCGACCTGCTGGCCCGGTTGCTGGTCGACGAGCCATCGTCCGAGCCGTTCGACGCGGTGCGACTGCTGTGCATGGAAGTGGCCCGGCGGGAGATCGCCGCGGTCCGCCTGGCGGCGGCCACGGCCACCGACGGCACGCAGGCGCTCACCGACCTCGCCACGCTCGGACGGGTCCTCGACGGCCTGCGCAGCAGCCAAACCGCGTCCGAGTCGGCCGACAGATTGCTAGCCTGGCTGGAGCATCGGGACGGTTAGGGGGCTTGAACACGTGCCATCGGCGCTCGAGGCTTGGAACGGCTCGGCGGAAGACGAGCTCACGCGCCTGGTCGAGCGGGCCCGTGAGTCCGGGCGCCTGACCCAGCACGACCTCGTCCGCGCGCTCGCGCACGTGGAGATCACGCCCGAGGTCCTGGCCGAGATCTACCGGCGGTGCGCCGCGGAGGGGATCGTGGTGGAGGAGACCGAAGACCTGGACCTCACCCATCCCCAGGAGGCCTCGGCGCCCGGCGCCGACGACGCCTCGCGGCTGCCGGGCGCCGACCTCGTGGTCGAAGACGGCACGCCCACCGTCGTGATCTTCGCCCCCGAGGCTCTGGCCCGCGGGCCGGAGCGGGCCCACCTCCGGCGCCTGTCGGCCACCATGCGCCGCCGCACCCGGCTCAATGCCGACCGCGCCGCCGAGCGCGGCGGCGGCACGTCCGACCCCGTGCGCATGTACCTGCGGGAGATCGGCCGGGTGCCGCTGCTGGTGGCGGCCGAGGAGGTCGAGCTGGCCAAGCGCATCGAGTCCGGCGCCGAGGCGTCCGAGCGCCTGGCCGACCTCGACGCCGCCGGCTCGCTGGGCGAGCTGCCCGCCGACGAGTCCCGCAACCTCCAGGCGCAGGCCGACGACGGCGACGACGCCAAGAGCTCGCTGATCCAGGCCAACCTGCGGCTGGTGGTGTCCATCGCCAAGCGCTACGTCGGGCGCGGCATGCAGTTCCTCGACCTGATCCAGGAGGGGAACATGGGGCTCATGCGGGCGGTCGAGAAGTTCGACTACACCAAGGGCTTCAAGTTCTCGACCTACGCGACCTGGTGGATCCGCCAGGCCATCACCCGCTCGATCGCGGACCAGGCCCGCACCATCCGCATCCCGGTGCACATGGTCGAGTCGATCAACCGGGTGCACCGGGTCCAGCGCCAGATGGTGCAGCAGCTGGAGCGCGAGCCCACGGTCGACGAGCTGGCCGAAGAGGTGGGGATGACGCCGGAGCGGGTGCGGGAGATCCAGCGCATCTCGCTCGACCCCCTGTCGCTCGACTCGCCGGTGGGCGAGGAGGACGACTCCTACCTCGCCGACTTCATCAAGGACGACGGGGCCGAGGAGCCCGATGACGCGGCGACGCGGCAGATGCTCCAGAACGAGGTGCGCAAGGTCCTCGACGAGCTGAACGACCGCGAGAAGGAAGTCGTGATCATGCGGTTCGGCCTCGACGACGAGCAGCCCCGCACGCTGGAGGAAGTCGGCAAGCAGTTCGGCGTCACCCGCGAGCGCATCCGCCAGATCGAGTCCAAGACCCTGGCCAAGCTGCGCCATCCGCACCGCTCGCAGAAGCTGCGGGAATACCTCGAGGGCGCCTGAGCGCACTATCCTCAACTGGTTCCTTCCGGGGTAGCTCAGCTGGCAGAGCAGCGGATTGTTAATCCGCGGGTCGTGGGTTCGAGCCCCACCCCCGGAGCTTCATCATCGACCGTAGGCTCCTCGCCGTGAGGTCCCGCGCCGGCGTGCCCCCTGCCCTCGACGCCCCGCACTTCGTGTGCCCGCACTGCGGCGTCGACGCCCAGCAGGTCTGGCAGGACGCCGACTTCCCGGCCCGGGGGACGGGCGAGGTCGACGAGGCGCTCATGCGCGCCCACTGCGTGCTGTGCGGCGGCCGGTCGTACTGGATCTCGGGCGAGATGGTCTGGCCCCGCCCGACGGTCGGCCTGCCACCCCCCGCCGACCTCCCCGAGAACCTGCGTGCCCTGCACAACGAGGCCCGGGCCGTCGCCCCCATCTCGCCCGGTTCCGCGGCGGCCCTGTTGCGCCTGCTGGTGGACCGCCTCGTCGCCTCGCTCGGCACCCCGGACGGCACCCTGTCCGAGCGCATCGCCGCGCTGGCCGCCGACGGCCAGCTCCCGTCCCCGGTCGTCGAGGGCCTGACCGCCTGTCGCGTCGTCGGGCCGGTTGCGCTGCGCCCCGGCGAGATCGATCCCGGGGCCGAGGACGACGCGGGCGTCGTCGCCTTCCTGTGCCGCCTGGTCGACACCATCGTGGACACCACCATCACCCTCCGCCGCCATCGCGCCCAGCTGGTGGGCGACACGCGCCGGCCTCCGCCCCCGGCCCCGCCGCCGGTGCCGTGACCACCCGCCCGGAGTGGGCCGGCGTGGCGTGCCATGGTCTCGGGGTGGATTCCAGGGTGCGGGTCATCGGGCGACGGGTCGCGGTGGTGCTGGTGGTCGTGGCCCAGCTGGCCCTGGTGGCGCGGAGCTACCGGTCGGACCACAAGGAGTTCGGCTTCCAGATGTTCCCCGAGTCGAGCACCTGGTCGGCCGAGGTGGTCCGGGTGACCGCGGACGGGGCGCGGGTGCCGGTGAGCGAGCCGTGGTTCGGCTACCGGTGGGACGAGCTGGTGACGAGCCGGGGACTGGCTCACCCTTCCGCCCGGCACCACGCCGACGCCGGCCTCGACAACCAGGTGGCGTTCCTGGCCGCCGCGCTCGACTACGTTGCCGGCCACACGCCCCGCGACCGCGAGACCCGCTACCTCGAGGCCACCGTGACGACCTGGCACAACACCGACGGCCCCGAGGTGACGGTGCTGCGCAGCCGCGAGCGGCGCGCCGCGGCGGACGGCGGACCGGCATGACCGCGACCTCGCTCGCCGTGCCCTCGGCGACCGCGCTCGGCCGCCTCGACGAGCTGCTCGGCCGCCGGGTCAGCATGCGCGCCCTCGCCCTGCTCCGGATCATGGCCGGGCCGATCGCGCTCGCGCACCTGTGGCCCTTCGTAGCTGACGCGAGGGCGGGGGTGATCTACCGGGATGCCTTCTACGAGCCGTACGCGGCCTGGTACCCGGAGCTTCCCCGCCCGCTCTACATGGGCCTCCTGGCCCTCGGCGTGGTCGCCGCCGTGGCCATGTCGCTCGGACTGCTGACCCGGGTGGCGACCGCCACCACGTTCGGGGTCGTCACCTACAACCTGTTCCTGTCGACGACGCACTTCCACTCGAACCGGGCGTACCTGGTGATCGTGCTGGCCACGCTGGCGGTGGCGCCGTGCGGGCGCGAGCTGTCGGTCGACGCCTGGCTGCGGGCGCGGCGCGGCTGGCCCGCGCTGGACCCTCGCTCTCCGGCCTGGCCCCTGTGGCTGCTGCGGTTCGAGGCGGCCGCGGTCTACGGCGCCTCCGGGCTGAGCAAGCTGGTCGACGGCGACTGGTTCGGCGGCACCGTCACGTGGCACCGGATGGTCCAGGTGCGTGACCAGCTCGAGGCGTCACCCCTGCCGGGCTGGGCGGTGTCGCTGCTGGCAGAACGGTCCTTCCACACATACGCGGCCAAGGTGATCGTGCTCACCGAGCTGTTCATCGCGGTCGGGCTGTGGTGGCAGGGCACCCGCTACGCGGCCGTGTGGGTGGCGATCGCCTTCCACCTGGCGATCCAGCTCACGGCCTCGGTGCAGATCTTCTCGTTCCTGGGCATCGCCGCCCTGGTCATATGGGCGGTGCCGTCGACCCGTGACCGGGTGGTCGGGTTCGACCCTGCCGATACGGGGCAGCGCCGCCTGGCCGAGGCGGTGGCCGCTCTCGACTGGCTGGCCCGGTTCCGATTGGTGGAGGGCGGCCGCGGCTCGCCGCTCACGCTCACCGACCGCGACGGAACCGTGTCGACCGGCCGGGCCGCCCGCGTGCGGGTGCTGAGCCGGCTGCCGCTGACTGCGTGGTTCGCGCTCCCCGTCCTGCTCCTGCCCGTCATGCGTCCCGTTCCCGCGAGGACCGGCTGAGGTGGCCCGCTGGGACCGGCCCTGGGCGCGCGCGGGCCTGGGGCTCCTGTCGGTGGTGGTGACCGGAGTCCTGGTCTTCACCGTGCTTTCCCCTCCCGAGCGCTGCCCGGCCGTGAGCACCGCGGATCTGCGGGCTTCGGCCGGTGAGGTCGTTCGGTGGTTCAGCCACAACCAGCATCCGGACGGCACCTGGCTCTACCTCTACGAGCCCGGCCCCGACCGGGTGGTCCCGGACTACAACATCGTGCGGCACGCCGGGGTGACGATGGGCCTCTACCAGGCCGCCGCCGCCGGGATCCCAGGGGCGAGGGAATCCGCCGATCGTGGTGTCGAGTGGGCGCTGGACAAGTTGGTGGTGCGCGACGGCTGGGCCGCCCTGCCGTCCCAGGGATCGCTCCCATCCGGGTCGACCGCGCTCCTGCTGGCCGGGCTCGTCGAGCGGCGCCTCGACACCGGCGACGAGCGCTACGACGAGCGGATGGAGCAGCTGGGCCGCTTCCTGCTGGCCCAGACCGAGCCGTCGGGCGCGGTGCTCGCCCGCTACGACCTCCGCGCCGGGCGCCCGGTGGCGGGCGAGTACTCGAAGTACTACACGGGTGAGGCCTACTGGGCCCTGGCGCGCATGCACCGCCTGTTCCCCGACGGGCCGTGGGGCGAGGCGGCCGACCGGATCGGCGCCTACCTCGCCACCCGGCGCGATTCTGCCGAGGACCACTGGCCGCCGGTGCCGGACCACTGGGCCGCCTACGGACTGGCCGAGACGGTCGCCTTCGAGGACCGGGACGGTGACCGCCCCCTGACCGAGGACGAGGTGGCCTACGCCCGTAGCCAGGCGGGCCTGTTCGGCGCCCAGGTGCGGTGGGTGAGCCAGCGCTTCGGCCCGTGGGGCCTGCTGGTCCGGGGGCCGCAGACGCCCCGGGGCGGCGGCTACGGCGTGATGGGGGAGGCGCTCACCGGCCTGTGGCGCGCGGCCCGGGTCGACCCGCGCCTGGCCGACATCCGAGAACCGCTGGCCGAACGCGCGAGGTGCACGGCCGGGCTCGCCATCCGCCAGCAGTCCGACGAGGCCGACGCGGCCACGGCTCGGGCCCCCGACCGGGTGCGGGGCGCGTGGTTCCACCGGGGCGAGACCCGCATGGACGACCAGCAGCACGCGCTGGCCGCCCTGCTGCGCACGGTCGCCATCGTCGAGGCGGGGGAGGGCGCGGCCGGCCCGAGAGAGCCTGCCCCTTCGGCCTGGCTGTGGCTGGCGGCGCTGGTCGCCGCCTTCAACCCGTGCTGGGTCGCCCTCGGCGTACCCCGGGAAGGCCGGTCCCGGCGGGATGTGGTCTCCATCGCCGCGCTCGGCGGGCTGGCTGGGGCGGTGGTCGTGCTGGGGATCTCGTTGCTGAGCGGTCCGCTGCTCGATGCGCTGGACGTCAGCCAGCCCGCGTTCCGCATCGCGGTCGGCATCGTGGCGGCGGTGGCAGGTGCGGTCACTCTCGTGCGTCCGGCCCCGACGCCCGGCCCCGCGCTGGAGGGCCGCCGCGCCGCGCTGGTGCCGGTGGCGGTCCCGCTCGTGTTCCGCCCGGCCCTGGTGTTCCTGGCGCTGAGCGCCCATGCCGACCGGGGCGTCCCGGTGGTCGCGGGCGCGCTGGCGCTGGCGGTCGCCATCCTGGCCGCCGTGGCGGCTCAGGGCCCGGGCGGCCGGGCGGTCACCTGGGCGGCCCGCGGCACCGCCGCGGTGCTGCTCGCGACGAGCGTGCTCCTCGTCATCGACGGGGTCTTCGCCGTATGACCCCGGAGCCGGCCGCCCGGCGTGGTAGGTGTAGACCCCGACCGGGCCTGTAGCTCAGTGGTCAGAGCAGGCGACTCATAATCGCTTGGTCGTGGGTTCGATCCCCACCGGGCCCACGTCGAAGTAGCGGTCAGTGCGGCTACTTGTCCAAGGCCGGCCGAGAGACGCACCAGATCCGGCGCCTGAAAGCATCCACTCTGGGGGATGCTTCAGGGTCGGGTTCGGGTGGACAGTTGGCGTGTGTGGGGCTGCGCGAGCCCCCTGGAGGAGATCAGATCATGAGCATCGGACCCGTGGAGTACGTGATCCTCGGCTTTCCCGACAACAACTTCACCGGTCAGATCGCTCCGGAGCTCGTCAAGCTCGTCGATGACGGCCTGGTCAACATCATCGATCTCACATTCATCAGCAAGGACGTCGACGGCAACGTGACCGTCGTCGAATTCGACGCCGTCGAGGAGCTGGCTGCGTTCGCCGGCCTCGACGCCGAGATCGGCGGGATCCTCACCGACGAGGACATTGAGCACGCCGCGCTGAGCCTCGAGCCGAACACCTCGGCGGCGTTGCTCATCTGGGAGGACGTGTGGGCCGCGCCCTTCGCGGAGGCGGTACGCGGTGCGAACGGCGTCATCCTCGAGGGGGCCCGCA
>Ga0209382_10010156_pt1 | contig 11758 bp, 11 predicted proteins | sample SoiMetdeltSBSDD5_FD_187599 | JGI IMG/M metagenome (GOLD analysis project Ga0209382, IMG submission 187599) | Bulk soil microbial communities from a Populus tree surrounding site in Tennessee, USA - Soil MetaG P. deltoides SBSDD5 (SPAdes) (version 2) | ecosystem: Environmental > Terrestrial >...
GGGGGGGGGGGGGAGCCGCGAAGGTAGCTGTCGAGGCTCGCGCTGAAGGAGCTGCTCGACTATGCCGACGTCCGCAACGACGACCGCTCCTGGACGGAGTACGGCAGCGTCATCGGCGCCCCGATCGAGAACCTGTCGATCAGGAGGCTCGGTCCTGACGGCGAGCGAGAACGGCGGAGTCGCCGACCGATCGCTGTTCCATGTGAGAGGAAAATCTCGAATGCTTCGTATAGTGTACTCGATGGTCATCGCGGCGAGTGTGGCACTCGTGCTGGCTACGGCGGTGCCGCCGAGCCAGGTCGAGGCGGCCGCGTTCACCGTAAACAGCGCCAACGACGAGACGGACGCCGCGCCGGGCGACGGGCAGTGTCGGAGCGCCTCGAACGCCTGCACGCTTCGCGCGGCGATCATGGAGGCGAACGCTCGGCCTGGATTCGACACGATCACCCTGCCGAACGGGACGTTCAAACTCCTGCTCCCCGGCAATGACGACGCCTCGGCCGTGGGAGATCTCGACATCGCCGATAGTCTGACGATCACCGGGACCGGGCCTGACCGGGTCATCATCGATGCCAGCGCGCTCGCCCCGCGCGACCGCGTCTTTGACGTACGGCCGAACGTCGAGGTGGACCTCACGGGTCTGCGCATCACCGGCGGCCTTGCTCAGAGCGCTACGACGATCGGCGGTCAGGATGGCGGCGGGATTCGCGTGATGGATCGGGGGGTACTAGAGCTCCGCAATGTTGTCGTGAACAACAATCAGGCGCTGAGCGTGGGCGGTGGAATGACCGTTCGGACCGACGCCTCGGCGTTTCTGTATGGCTCGACCATCGACAACAACTCGGCATCCCTGGATGGCGGGGGTATCTCGACCCACCGCGTTAGCTATCTCCAACTGTACTCCAGCACCATCAGCCGAAACCGGGCCGACCGGGACGGCGGCGGGATCCGGTTCCTCGGTCAAAACTTTCTCGCCGACAACAGCACCATCAGTACGAACAGCGCGGCCGGCCGTGGGGGCGGCATGTTCTTCGACCCGCCCACAGGCGGCAGTGGATACGGCTATTGGGTGACGGTGGCGAACAACCGCGCCATCGCCGCCGGGGGAGGCGCGAACATCTTCTCGGGCTCTGGTGGGCGTGGATTGACGTTACGGATGTCGATCGTCGCGGGCGGCTTGCGAGGCGGCAACTGTGGCGGCAAGCCAGTCGCCTCCAGTGACTACAATCTCGAAGACCAGAACACCTGTGGCTTCAATGCCGCGCACGACATCGTCAACACGAACCCGTCACTTGGCGCGCTGCGCTTCGACAACAGCAGGACGGAGGTCCACCCGCTGCCACCCACCAGCCCGGCCGTCGACGTCTTCGACGGATGCGTCGACTATAGGGATCAACGGGGCGTCACCCGGCCACAGGACGGCAACCAGAACGGCACCCCGCGGTGCGACATCGGAGCCTACGAGCTAAAACCGTAGACACCGGCCGCTAGAGCAGCGAGTGGACGGCGGAGTCCGTCGTCCACCCGAGCGCTTCGCGCGGCGACCGCGACGGAGACTGGTCGACCGAAAGAGACATCCCCTGCCGGCCGGCCGCACGGGTGCGGCCGGCCGGCACCCGGGTTGCCCCGGGGCGTCAGCCCGCCGTGTGCTTCCGGATGAAGGCGACGATGCCGTCGAGATCGGGGACGTAGCCGTCGGTGGTGTCCACGCGCAGGACCGGCGCGCCGATCTCGACCGGCTCGGCGCGCTCCCAGGCGTCCTGGGGGATGCCGCGCTCCAGCCCGGCGATCCGCTCGCCGTCGAACGCGTAGCGCCGCTCTGGGAGCTGCCGCTTGTGGCGCGCGATGAAGCGCTGGACGCTCAACGCCCGGTCCGTCTGACAGTGGACGATCACCGGCGTGCCGAGCGCCGCGACCGGCCGCAGCTCCGGCTCCGAGATGCCGCGATGGAAGTTGCACTCGGCCACGACGCCCACCCCTGAACGGAGCAGCTCCGAGATCAGGTCGTAGTAGACCAAGAACGCCGGGCCGAGCAGCCGCGCGCTCTCCTCGCGTGTCCTGGCGTTGAAGGCCGCGTAGAAGATCTGCCGAAGGCGGTCCTTTGACAGGAGCGGGAGCGACAGCCGTTCCGCCAGCAGCGGTGCGAGGGTCGTCTTTCCCGTTCCTGGCGCCCCAGATACAATCACCAGCGGCGGCTTCTGAGCCTGGCGCCATCCGTGTGCGTCCATCCCGTGTCCTGGCCTCCAGCGGCCCGGACGATACCGGGCAAGCTCCAGACCTCGCCACGATTTTCAGAGCTCCAGGACACGCCGAGGACGGCAGCCAGTAACTGGTCGAGGGAGGCCATCAGGGATGCAGGACGTGATCGCGAAGCTGAACGCGCTGTGCGAGGACGAGCCGTACGTCACCGGCTGGTACCTCCAAGACCTCGAGTCCGGCGCCATGGCCGATCGCAACGGCGAAATGGTCTTCCCCTCGGCGAGCACCCGCAAGATCTCGATCATGATGGCCGCATTGGCCGCCGTCCACGCCGGCACCCTCAGCCTGGACGACCCGTTCGAGATCGAGAAGCAGTACCAGGACAACAACTCCGGGGTGTTCCAGTTCCTCTCGACCGGCATCACGATCTCCTTCCGCGATGCCCTCACCATGATGATCATCGTCTCGGACAACGCCTGCACCGGCAAGATCGTCGACATCCTCGGCCTGGACGCGATCAACGCCTACACCCGCCGGGTCGGCATGGTCGGCTCGACCCACCGCTTCAACATCCCCCCGAAGACCGGGCGCGAACATTCGCTGGAAGAGGCGAACACGACCACCCCGGCCGACGTCGGCCGGCTACTGGAGCTGATCCTCCAGGGGACCACCGACGAGGCCGTCGCCGCCCGGCTCGGCGTCACCACCGACCTCTGCAAGCTGGCGATCGACATCCTCCTCAGGCAGCGGCTGACCAGCCGCCTGCCGAACCAGCTCCCGACCGAGGCCAGAGTCGCTCACAAGACCGGGACCGGCGTGCTGGGCCGCAACAACAATGACGCCGGCATCGTCTTCCAGGGCGATTCTCCCCTGTTCATCCTGACCGTCTACACGGAGCACCTGCCGGTCAACATGCCAGGCGGCACGTCCGGCTACCTCCACGCCGGGCTGATGATCGCGAAGATGGCGAAGGCCGCCTACGACGCGTTCTCCGATCCGGCGAAGACGGAGGGGTTGAAGCAGGCCGCGGTCGTCTGATGGTCGAAGCCTACGACCTGCTGATCGTCAATGCGACTCTGGTGGACGGGACAGGCGCGCCCGGCCGCCCGGCCGCCGTCGCCGTGCGAGACGACACGATCGTCGCGGTCGCCGACGCTGTCGAGGCCCTGACTCCTGGCGATACTGGCCGCGTGATCGACGGCTCGGGGCTGGTGCTTGCGCCCGGCTTCGTGGACATGCACTCCCACTCCGACCGGACCCTGCTGGCGGACCCGAGCGCCCAGAGCAAAATCCGTCAGGGCGTCACTACCGAAGTGATCGGCAACTGCGGCATGTCGCCGACGCCCTGCGTCGGGCCGGTCGCCGAGGAGGAGCGCGCTCGCTTCGGCCGCTGGGGCGTGGACGTCACCTGGCGCACGATGGGTGAGTACCTGGACGTGCTCTCGGATCGCGGCGTCGGGATCAACGTCGCGGCACTGGTCGGGCACGGCTCGGTACGCAAGGCCGCCGTGGGATACGACATGCGGGCGCCGGACGCCGGCGAGATCACCTCGATCCGCCGCTACGTCGCCGAGTCGATGGCCGGCGGGGCGTTCGGGATCTCGTTCGGCGGGATCTACCCGCCGTCGAGCTACGCCACGACCGAGGAGCTGATCGAAGCCTCGAAGGCGGTCGGCGAGGCCGGTGGCATTTACGCCTGCCACATGCGCAACGAGCGCGAACGGCTGCTGGAGGCCGTCGAGGAGTCGATCCGGATCGGGCGCGAGAGCGGGGCGTCGGTCCAGATCTCGCATCACAAAGCGTCCAGCCCGAAAGTCTGGGGGCTGGTCACGGAGAGCCTGAAGCTGATCGAGGCGGCCAACGCCGAGGGCGTCCCGGTCGCCGTGGACCAGTACCCGTACCGGGCGTCGAGCACCAACCTGAACGCGATGATCCCGCCCTGGGCGCACGAGGGCGGCTTGAAGCAACTGGCCTTGCGGCTGGACCACCCGGAGCAGCGCGCCCGGATCCTGGCCGATCTCCGCTCCGAGAACCCGAGCGGTACTGGTGCGAGCCTGACCCCGAACGACATCCTGGTCGCCTCCTGCCGCACCGACCGCTCGCTGGACGGCAAGACGATCGCCCAGGTCGCCGAGGAGCGCCGGGCCGACCCGTACGAGACGGTTCTCGACATCCTGCTGGCGAACGAGTGCGACATCGGCGCGATCTACTTCTCGATGAGCGAGGACGACGTGCGATACGTGATGCGCCACCCGCTGATGACGGTCGGCTCGGACTCGTCCAGCACGGTGATCGGCGGCAAGACGGCCGAGGGGAAGCCGCACCCACGAACCTACGGCACGTTCGCCAGGATCCTCGGACAGTACGTCCGTGACGAAGGCGTGCTGACGCTGGAGGAGGCCGTCGCCAAGATGACCGGGCGGTCCGCCACGAAGCTCAGGCTCGCCGATCGCGGGACGGTCGAGGTCGGGAAGAAGGCGGATCTCGTCTTGTTCTCGGCCGAACGGGTCCGCGAGACTGCCACCTACGAGGACCCGCACCAGTACGCCGAGGGGATCGAGACGGTGATCCTCAACGGCCGCGTCGTGATCGACGGCGGCGAGCACACCGGTACGCTGGCCGGCCGCGTCCTCCGTCACGCATGATGCCCTTCCTGGAGATGGTCGGGGGAGAGTGGCGATGACGATCCTCGTGACGGGGTTCGAGCCGTTCGACGGACTGGCGGTCAACCCATCTGGCGAGATCGTCGCGGCGCTGGCGCGGCGCCCGGCGGCGGATCGTCGCACCAAGTTGGTGACCGAGATCCTGCCGTGCGAGTTCCGCGCTGCCGGCTCGCGGGTCGTGACGCTGATCCGCGAGCTGCGGCCCGATGCCGTCGTCAGCGTCGGCCTGGCCGCCAGCGCCTCGGCGATCAGGCTGGAGCGGCACGCGCTCAACCTGAACGACTCGCTCAGGCCAGACAACGGCAGCGACCTGGCGACCGGGCACCTGATCGACCCGGACGGGCCGATCGGCTACTGGTCGACGCTGCCGCTGGACGCGATGCTACTCGCGCTGAAGGCGCGCGACATCCCGGCCATCATCTCCAATCACGCCGGCGCATACGTCTGTAACCACGTCTTCTACACGGCCCGACGCGAGATCGAGAGGCTGGGCTGGGAGACGCCGTGCGGCTTCATCCACGTGCCGCTGACGACCGAGCAGGGCGTCACGCCGCCGGCGCCGGGGGCCCGCCTGCCGCTCGCCACGATGGTGGACGCCGTCGAGTGCTGCCTGTCCATCCTCGACGACACACATTGAGAAACCTACCAGTTGCCCTGCCCGATGTCGAACGGCTCGGGCTGCACCATGATCGCCTCGAACAACTGCTGGGAGAGGACGGGCGCGATCATCCCGTCCTGGTCGACATAGCGTCGGCCTGACCTGCCGAGGTAGGTGTGCCCGTATTGGAGCCGCCGGAATCCGGCGCGACCGTACAGCTCGGTCAACCCGGGCTTGTCGAGCCGCGCGCAGAGGTACGCCACGTCGCAACCGGCCCACTTGAGCTCATCGATGGCGGACAGCGTCAGGCGCGTTGCGACGCCCTGCCGCCGAAGGTCTGGGCTGACGCAGACGTCGCCGATCCCACCGAGGACAATCGGCCAGCCAGCGAACCTGATCTGACGCCGGTACGCCACGGCGAATCCGACAACCTCACCCGCGCGCACCGCCACGATGAGCTTGAACGCATCACCCTGGGCCGAGAAGCGGTCCCGATTCTCGGCGCGCTCCTCGTCGGTGGCGTCAGGATCGCGGAAGCTGGCCCTGGCCAGCGCTCGCGCCGCCTCCCGAAGATCGTCGGGGAGGCGGTCGTACGCCTTGATCTCGATGGAAGACACGGCCACTGGAACGCCTCCAGGCGCGCACGGCATGAGAATTCCTGACCGGGGTATCGTATCGCGCCGTCGACGCGGCGCGTGAGACCGCGGTGCGGCTCGCGGTGTGCGAGAGGGGCGATCCGATGTCTCTGGAAGCCAACAAGGCGCTGGTGCGCCGCTACTTCGACGAGGTGCTGGACGGCAAGCGCACGGAGGTGGTGTACGAGCTGTTTGCGCCGGACTGCCGCGTTCACTTCCCGCACGAGACCGAGCCGAGGATAGGCAGCGACGTGGTGTTCAGGTCGCTCGCCGCGTCCCGTGACCGGCAGACCGGCATGGTCTCCCACCTGGAGCACATCATCGCCGAGGGCGACCTGGTGGCCGTTCACCTCCGCCACGACGTCGTGTTCAATGCAGACTTTCCGAGCCGGGTCGGGACGCTGCCGGCGGCCGGTAAGTCGGTAACCTGGGTCGCGCAAGCCTTCTTCCGGATCCAGGACGGCAAGATCGTGGAGGAGTGGGTCCAGCGCGACGAGGCGGGTATCCTGGAGCAGCTTGGCGGCCTACGCAGGGCCGATGCGTAGCGTCACGCCGATCGCACACGCCTGAGCATCCATCTCGTTCGGACGGAGGGACACCATGGCCGTTGGCACCGCTCGCAGGGTCATCCGCGCCGCCCGCCTGATCGACGGCACGGGAGCCCCGCCCCAGACCGACGTCGCGATCGTCGTCGCCGGCGCGAAGATCGCCAGCATCGAGCCGTGGCGCGAGGACCTGCGCGCGGGCGCCACCGTCTACGAGTACCCCGTCGAGACGGTCCTGCCGGGCCTGGTAGACGCCCACTGCCACCTGAGCCTGCTCGGTGCGGGCCTCCGCTACGAGGAGGAGATCCCGCACTCCAACGAGTTCATGGCGGTGACGGCCGTCTACAACGCTCAGGTGATGCTCAAGTCCGGCGTGACCACCCTGCGCGACAACGGCTGCCGCGACAGCATCATGTTTGGGGTGCGCGACGCGATGGACCGTGGCCTGCTGGTCGGCCCGAGGATGCTGATCTCCGGGCGCCCGGTCACCATGACCGGCGGCCACTTCTCCTGGTGCAACGGCACGGCCGACGGCGACGACGAGATCTGGCGCGAGATCCGCAGGCTGGTCCAGGAGGGCGCCGACCACATCAAGATCATGGCGAGCGGCGGCGGCACCGAAGGCACCAACCCCGGCCTGCCCTCGTACACGGCAGCCGAGCTGCGCACGGCGGTCACGGCAGCCCACCACTACGGCCGGCTGACCACGGCCCACTGCCGCGCCACTCAGGCCGTCGCGAACGCCGTCGAGGCCGGGTTGGACTGCATCGAGCACGCCGAGTTCAACGGCCCCGGCGACCTGATCGAGCACCTGGCCGAAGGACCGAATCACAAGCCGGCCTGGGACGAAGAGGTCGCGAAGCGCCTTGCCGACTCCGGCACCTACGCCAGCCTGACCTTGCCCGGCAGCGGCTACGCGGCGTTCAGCCAGCTTCGAGACAAGCTGGAGCGCGAAGGAACGGCCGCGCTGACCTCCGCCGAACGCATGGTGCTGGAGCGCAGCGAGGCGGTAAACGAGGGCCGTGCCGAGAACGTCCGGCGCCTGCTCGGGCTGGGGATGCTGCCGCGGATCGTCGTCTCGTCGGACGCCGGGCCGTTCGACATCGAGTTCGGCAAGCTCTGGCAGGGGCTGGAGGTCGCCGTTGCCGGCGGCATGTCGACGATGCAGGCGCTCCAGGCGAGCACCCGCACGGCCGCCGAGGCGTGCGGGGTCCTGGACAAGGTCGGCACGCTGGAGGCGGGCAAGGAGGCGGACGTGCTAGTGGTGGAGGCGAACCCGCTGGACAACGTCCGCAACCTCCGGGACGTGGTGGCGGTGTTCAAGGCCGGCGAGCGCGTCGTCGGCGCCTGACTCTGCCCTCCCGTCTGCCCGGCTCTACAGTTTGAACAGGAGCCGCAGCCGCTCGTCCACATCAGCGAGGTGGCGTGCCGATAGATCTCCAAGATCGCGCCGAACCATCGCCGCGGTTAGCGTGGCAAGCCTGTGCAGACGCACGACCGAACGAACGCGCAATCCCGTTAATCCGAAGTCCGGATCAACGGGATCGAGTAGCAGATCGGTCGCCAGAAGGGGTGTAGGGATGGCGCTCGAGACAAAAGCCGCGACGATATGACCATACGTCGTGATAGGGTCAGTCAGGCAAATTGCTGGCCGGACCTTTGCCCCCGTGAGATCGTCGAAAGGGAATAGGATGAGGACGACTCTACCGCGCATCTATGACGAAAGGCTTGCCGTCTTCGAGCGTGTAAATATCTTCAGCGGGATCCTTGAGATCGTCGTAGGCAGGGCTGGACGCGAGGAACTTGAGCCACTCTTCCTCGGTCGGCTCATCGGATTCCGGGAACAGGATGATGACACGAACCGGACCCTGGCTCTCACCAGGAAGATCTTCGTCCAGGCACAGATTCCCGTGCTCGTCTATACGTCCAGTGGTCTCGATCGCGTGCATGGCACCGTAACGATACCATAATTCTGATGCAGCAACCTGCACCGTACTTGTTTGAGACGCTGCCGGACTATCTGGCGCCGGGCATGCGGTTGCTGCTCGCCGGGATCAATCCAAGCGTCTACTCGGTGCGGCAGGGCCGCTACTTCGCCCGGAAGACGAGTCGGTTCTGGCCGGCCTTCTCGCGGTCGCGGCTGAGCGCCGAGGTCCGGGCCGGACTGGGGCGGGACGAACTCGGGCCAGCGGATGACGCGCGACTCCTCGGCTTCGGGATCGGCTTCACCGACGTCGTCAAGGTGCCGAGCGCGAACGCTTCTCAGATCCCGCCGGCCCTGTTCGCCGAATGGGCGCCGGTCCTTCGGCGGCGCATCGACCAGCTCCAGCCAGTCGTCGCAGCATTCCAGGGCGTGACGGCGTACCGGGCGTTCGAGCGGTACGCCCTCGGCGTGCCGAAGTCGATGGCCGGCCTGGGAGCCCAGGCGACGACGATCGGCCGGACACGCCTGTTCGTCGTCCCGAACCCGAGCCCGGCGAATGCCCACGTCCGCCCGTCCGACCAGGTCGCGTGGTACGACCAGCTCGCCGACTTCGTCGAGCAAGCGGCGGGAAGCCGCTCGCAAGGGTGAGCGTCATCTGGCGGCGGCCCGCGGAAGCAGCTGTTGGCACGCGGAGCCCACGTTTGGTGCCTCCTGGGCCGGCCGGCTATCGTATCCCAACCAGATAGCGCAATCAGCACGACGCAGCAGGGGAGCCCACAACGATGAGCGGTACGACTCCGAACACCACTGAGTCGAAAATCATCTACACCTACACGGATGAAGCGCCCCTCCTGGCAACCTACTCGTTTCTGCCCATCATCTCGGCATATGCGGCGAAGGCCGAGGTGTCCATCGAGACGCGGGACATCTCCCTGGCGGGGCGGATCATCGCCCAGGTCCCCGATCGGCTCACGCCCGAGCAGCGAATCGGCGATCACCTCTCCGAACTGGGGGCCTGGACCCTTCAGCCAGACGCGAACATCATCAAGCTGCCGAACATCAGCGCCTCGATCCCCCAGGTGAAGGAGGCGATCGCCGAGCTCCAAGGGCAGGGGTACAACCTGCCGGACTTCCCAGATGCGCCCAAGACGGACGATGAGCGGGACATCCGGGCACGCTACAACCGCGTCATTGGGAGTGTGGTCAACCCGGTACTGCGCGAGGGCAACTCGGACCGGCGGGCGCCGGCCTCGGTCAAGCAGTACGCCAGGAACCACCCCCACTCGATGGGCCCGTGGACGGCGGACTCCCGCACCAACGTGGCGAACATGACAGACGGCGACTTCCGGGCGTCCGAGAAGTCGGCCGTGATGGATGCGGACGGCTCCCTCCGGATCGAGCTCGTGCGCGACGACGGCACAACCACAGTCCTGCGGGAGTCGGTGAAGGTCCTGGCTGGCGAGATCGTGGACACGAGCGCGATGAGCGCCGCTGCGCTTCGCGAGTTCCTGACTCAGCAGGTCTCCAGGGCGAAGGCCGACAACGTCCTCTTCTCACTGCAAGTCAAGGCCACGATGATGCGGGTCTCCGACCCGATCATCTTCGGCCACACCGTCCAGGCGTTCTTCCCGCGCCTCTTCTCGCAGTACGGCGAGGCGCTAGCCGCGGCCGGCGGCGATCCCGACGAGGGCCTGGGCACCGTGCTCCAGGCGATCGAGAAGCTCCCGGCCGACCAGCGCGCGGGGGCCGAGGCCGCCGTTCAGGAGGATCTCGTCAACGGCCCGGGCCTCGCGATGGTCGATTCCCGCAACGGGATCACCGGCCTGCACGTCCCCAGCGACGTCATCATTGACGCCTCGATGCCGGCGATGATCCGCAACTCAGGCCACATGTGGGACAAGGACGGCAAGGAGGCCGATACGCTGGCGGTCATACCGGACCACAGCTACGCCGGCATCTACCAGGCGGTCGTCGACGACTGCCGGGCGAACGGTCCGTACGACCCCAAGACGATGGGCGACGTCCCGAACGTCGGGTTGATGGCCCAGGCCGCCGAGGAGTACGGTAGCCACGACAAGACGTTCGAGATCCCGGCGTCGGGGACCGTCCGCGTCGTCGACCAGGACGGGAACACCGTCTCCGAGCACGAGGTCAGCCAGGGCGACATCTGGCGCATGTGCCAGACCAAGGACGTACCGGTGCGTGACTGGGTCAGGCTCGCGGTGAACCGGGCACGCCTGACCGGCACGCCGGCCGTCTTCTGGCTCGACCAGACGCGCCCGCACGACGCGAACCTGATCGCCAAGGTGCGGGAGTACCTCGAGGAGCACGACACCTCAGGCCTGCAGATCGAGATCATGGCGCCGGTAGACGCCATGAAGTTCACCCTGGAGCGGATCCGCAAGGGCCAGGACACGATCTCCGTGACCGGCAACGTCCTGCGCGACTACCTCACCGATCTGTTCCCGATCATGGAGCTGGGCACGAGCGCCAAGATGCTCTCGGTCGTCCCGCTGATCGCCGGCGGCGGCATGTTCGAGACGGGGGCTGGCGGCTCGGCGCCCAGGCACGTCGAGCAGCTCCTTGCCGAGAACCATCTCCGCTGGGACAGCCTTGGGGAGTTCCTGGCGCTCGCCGCGAGCTTCGAGCACCTCGCCCAGACCACCGGCAACGCCCACGCCCAGATCCTTGCCGACACGCTGGACCGGGCGAACGCGACGTTCCTCAACGAGAACAAGTCTCCAGGTCGCAGGGTTCACGAGCTGGACACCCGCGGCAGCCACTTCTACCTGGCGCTGTTCTGGGCCGAGGAGCTCGCGAAGCAGACGGAGGACCGCGACCTGGCGGCCGCGTTCGCGCCGATCGCCAGCGCGCTGCGGGAGAACGAGGCCGTCATCACGGGCGAGCTGCTGGCGGTCCAGGGCAAGCCGACGGAGCTGGGCGGGTACTACCGGCCGGATCCTGCCAAAACTGAGGCGGTGATGCGCCCATCGAAAACCTTCAACTCGATCCTGGCAAGCCTGAACGGCAAGTGATCCGCGCTTGCGCACGTTGTAGACACAATGGAATGACCGACTCACAGCTCGCGAACCGTAGGTTACGCTCCGTGTGACCAGGGCGCGCAGAGCTACACACGAGAGGAGCCGGTCATGAAGCAGGATAGCAGGCAGGGCGAGCGAGCGGCGTGGGACGCG
>Ga0209382_10010157_pt1 | contig 11757 bp, 8 predicted proteins | sample SoiMetdeltSBSDD5_FD_187599 | JGI IMG/M metagenome (GOLD analysis project Ga0209382, IMG submission 187599) | Bulk soil microbial communities from a Populus tree surrounding site in Tennessee, USA - Soil MetaG P. deltoides SBSDD5 (SPAdes) (version 2) | ecosystem: Environmental > Terrestrial >...
CCGGCTGACGACCGTCGTCCGCACCGTCATGGCGCAATCGTCCCATGTCGCGGCGCCCGCGGTCACCTGCATCACGTCATTGTAAATGTAGGTCCCGGCGCGATATTCGGTGAGCATCGGGAAATCGCCCACGTCCTTGAGCGACGGCGATCCGCCGCCGGAGACCACCGGGACCTGGATGCCCGCCCCTTGCAGGAGCTGCAGGGCGCGCTCCAGCCACTGCCGTTGCTCCGGCTTCGCGGTCGGGAACGTCATCAGCCCCTCGAACTGCAGGTGCGGCATCCTGGTCGCCGCCCGCGCCAGGTCCAGGGCGTCCTGCGGGCTCTGCACGCCGTTGCGGCCAAAGCCGGTGTCGCACTCGATGAGGAAGCGGACATCCACGCCATGCCGCCGGCCCGCTTCGGACAGACCCTTCGCGACCGTCTCGTTGTCGAGCACGACCGCCATGCGTTGCAGCCGTTTGATGAGGGCCGCCAACCGCTCGGTCTTGGCGTCGCCAAGAACATTGTAGGTCAGCAGGATATCGTCGGCGACACCCGCATCTGCCATCACCTCGGCCTCGCCGAGCTTTTGACACGTGATGCCGACGGCGCCAGCCGCCATCTGCATCCTCGCCAGCGCCGGGATCTTGTGCGTCTTGATGTGCGGGCGGTTGGCCACGCCGTGCCGGGCAAGAAGCTCCTGGGCGCGCCGGATATTCCTCTCGACCTTGTCGAGATCGATGATCACGGCCGGCGTATCCAGTTCGGCAACGGTCGTCATGACAAGGCCTCCCTACAGCCAGTGGGGTACGAGCAGCCGCGGCACAACAAGCACGGTCCACGGCCGAAACGAGCACAAAGATCACGACGAGAAGGATCGCCGGCAACGCGCCCAGGAAGGTGCCGAGGAAGAGATTGACCAGGACGATCGACGCCATGACCACGAGCCGATGTCGGTATAGCGTGGAATGAACCTCGTGACCATGTCGGGGGACCTGTAGAAGGCCATCAGCCAACCAAGGGAGGATGCCCTGGGCTTTCCTGACATCGGCGCCCGATAGGTAAGGCCTATCTTGTTTTTACGGGTACGAGTCTTGATGACTAGGGAGCACAACGACTTCTTGAAGGGCGTGCCCCTACCTCGCGAGCCAGTGCCTCAAATCGCCTTTGTTCTTTGGCGCTGAGGGGTGGGTCATTCTTCTTGGGGCATGGCTGCGCATTCTAGATTGGCTTGAACATGCTTTCGCCGCCGTCAGAATGCAGGCGGTTGTAAAACTCCATGGCGTAACGGTCGGTCATGCCAGCCACAAAGTCACAAATCACTCTTGGCTTTTCGCCATCAGGAGCCGAAACAAAAAATTCTCGGACGTCTTCTGGCATAAGAAGTTCGCCCTTCTCACCAGAAAGAGCAGCAAATATGCCAGACACTATATCTGACCCCCTGTACTCCGCGAGCTTAACTTTTGACGAATATATTGTAGCTTCATAGGTAAATGTTTTTAGCACCTCAACCTTTGTCCGAGCCGGTTCGACGAGCGCGACTTTGCTAAGCATTGGAAACTCTGTATTATATTCCAGATCGACGCTCATGACAAACTCATTCACCAATTGGGACGTTAGCTGTGTTCGGAAAAAAGAGGACTCCGCAATATTCTTGGACATCCTGTACGCATGTATGAAATCCACTAGCGGCTTTTCTCTTGGGCGATCCAGGGTTAAATCAAAGATCTCTGTGAATGTCCTCACGACGTCAACAGGCGTAAATTTACGATTCAGCCTGCCACCAACCTCGGAGGCCACCTTCGTTAATAGCGGCTCGTCTGCAGAAAGCATGCCGGCAGGCGTTAAAAACCCAACCTTAAGACTATCTTCAAGGTCGTAGGTCGAATAAGCGATGTCATCGGCGACATCCATGATCCAGCATTCGATGGTCTTAAAGTCGTTGGTCCGGCCCTCAGTGCCCAGCACCGCTGCTTTTATCTTCCGGACGACCTCTTTTTCTTCTTCGTAATAGCCTTTGGTGACTTTCTTGTACGTCTTGAGCTTGCGGACTTTCGGGATCAGCCTGTCATACTTCAGCACGGATGCCAGTGTTCGCCATGTCAGGTTGAGGCCTGCTCTCCCATCTGCTCCATCGTTTGTTTCTCTCTGGCTTTTCTTTTCAAGGCGGGCTAGTATGCGCAAAGTTTGGGCATTGCCCTCAAATCCGCCATGAGCAATCATTTTTCGATCAAACGCCCGCTCTCCGTTGTGACCAAACGGTGGGTGACCAATGTCATGCACTAGTCCTGCGACCGCACAAAGGCGCGTCTCGATTGGATCCTTCTTGAAGTGTTTGTTTTCCGCGTTCAGTCGTTCAGCAATGCTTTGTGCTATCTGTGAGACTTCAAGAGAATGTGTAAGGCGATTTCTAAAAAAATCTGACTCATGTCCCGGGAATACTTGGGTCTTGCCTTGCAACCTGCGGAAGGAGGCCGAGTGGGTCACTCGACCATTATCGCGCATTACCGGAGTGCGCCACGACGGCGCAGCTGCCGCATCATCCAATTCGCGCTGCCAATCGGCGGCGTTGTAAAGCTTCCTACTTTCGGTCTTTTTCACCGCTGGACTTGCCCGCGGAGGAGTCGATCTTGCCTGATCTGTCATTGGGAGCAGCAGCGTTCGCGTTCGGCTCAAGAGCTTCTCGCAGTATGCTAACTTGCTTATCAGCCAATTTGGCAGCCGCTGCAACTGCTGAATATTTGGCCACTGTTGTTCTCCCCTTTTTCTCCAGGAGTGACGCTAACTGATCCGCGACCGATCAGTCGAGAGTCAATTATGCATCACCGGCATAACGGCCTGGAACTAAGCCAGTTCCAGGCAGCACGGACTTGTTGATGAACTCCGCGCGGCCATTATCTAAGCATAGAACAAAGAGGGAACCTCGTCAAGGGGCGACGCCGAGCCAACTTGGAGGCACGACGCCTCTGGCGTCTAGCTTCATTCGTGCGTCATGCCCCAGCTATCCATCTGTACGTGGGTCTCCTCGCTTTGGCGCCACGCCACAGACGCTCCGCGCGCGCCTTGTCGTTCACGCCAAGGGCGACGCGGCGTTGTAGCGGAAATCGAATTCCACAAGCTGCGGTGGAGGTGCTCTTCCCTGCAGTGCTGATCCACGTCGCGCATACCGCGCTTGAACGACGGAGAAGTAGCGAGTTCGTCAAGTTCAATATGCTCCGATGCAAGAGCCTCCGCCGACGCCCGCGCACGCACACTCCGCTATTCTCGAGTGAAAGGTCGGGCTAACATCTGGAACATCGGCGCTTGCCGACGATCCTCGCGGCAGAGGCGTGTCGCGGGTGCGCGGCTTGGAGGACGGAGGACTGGACGTGGGTAAATTTGCTCGGCTTACCGCATCCGCGGCGGCGCTCGTGCTCGCGGTGGGTGCATCGGTTCCGCTCGCACAGGAGATGAAATTCTTCCGCATCGGCACCGGCGGCGCCGGCGGCACCTACTTCCCGATCGGCGGCCTGATGGCGAACGCCATCTCGGCGCCACCGGGCTCGACGCCCTGCGACAAGGGCGGCGCCTGCGGCGTCCCGGGGCTGGTCGCCATTGCCCAGACCACCAACGCCTCGGTCGCCAACGCCACTGGTGTGCAGTCGGGGCAGATGGAGTCGGGCTTGGCCTCCGCCGACATCGTCTACCAGGCCGTCAACGGCATTGGCCGCTTCGACAAGAAGTATGACAAGCTCCAGGTCATCGCCAACCTGTTCCCCGAGCACATGCATCTCGTGCTGCCCAAGGCCGGCAAGCTCGGCGGCATCGCCGAGCTCAAGGGCAAGCGGGTCGGCATCTTCCAGGCCGGATCGGGCACGCAGGTCGTCGTGCTGGAGCTCCTGAAGCTCTATGGCATCGAGAAAAAGGACATCCAGGCGGCCGAGCTCAACGCGCAGCAGAGCGCCGATCGCATGGCCGACGGGCAGCTCGACGCCTTCTTCATCGTCGGCGGCACGCCGCTCTCCGCCCTCACCCAGCTCGCCGCTCTCAAGGGCATGGAGCTTTATTCGCTTTCCGATGACGAGCGCGCCAAATTTCTCGCCGCCGTTCCCTACTACTACGAGGACACCCTCAAGGCCGGCACCTACGAGGGCCAGAAGAGCGACATAAAGACCGTGGCCGTCGGCGCCCAGTGGATCGTCAGCGCGGACGTGCCGGAGAAGCTCGTCTACGACATCACGGCGGCGTTGTGGAACGACAACACCCGCAAGCTGTTCGACAACGGCCACGCCAAGGCCAAGGAGATCCGGCTCGAGGCGGCGCTGAAGGCGGTGAATACGCCGGTGCACCCGGGCGCGGAGAAATTCTACAAGGAGAAGGGCGTCACCAAGTGAGGCCCGGCGTTTCATTTTGGTTCGACGCGGCAACGGCCGGCATCTGTCCCCCCAGGTGTCGGCCGGTGGCTTTTGCGGGCTCCACAATCCCTGACGTCTCATGACCGCATCGCCCCCCAAATCCGAAACCGCCTCCGTCGTCGATCCCGAGCGTTTGCGGCTCCTCGAGCAGCAGTACGACGCGGAACGGCAGACCCGCGCGGTCACGACGGGGGCGCGCTGGTTCGCCTACGTCTTTCTCGTCGTGTTCGGCATCTACCACTACTGGACGGCCGGCTTCGGCATTCCGGTGGACTACTGGCACATGGGCATCCACCTCGGTGGCGTGCTGCTCATGACCTTTCTGCTCTACCCGTCGCGCAAGATCGCGATCGGCGCGCAGACCGGGGTCGAGCGCGGCAGATTTCGGCTCGGCGGCGTCAGCATTGCCGACTGGGCGTTCGGCATTCTGGGGGCGGCAACGGCCCTCTACATCGGCTTCACGTGGGAAGGGCTCAACCTCGACCTCCTGGGCTGGCGGCTGAAGCTTTCCGAGCAGGCCATGCGCCAAGGCAACCCGGCACCCCTCGATATCGTCATGGGCACGATCCTGATCGTCCTGGTGCTCGAAGCGACCCGGCGCACGATCGGCTGGACGATGCCGATCATCATTCTGATGTTCATCGCCTATGCGCTCTGGGGCCCGTGGATGCCCTTCGATGTGCTGAAGCACCCCGGCGTGACGTGGAACCAGTTCATCAACAACATCTATTTCCCCGCCGAGGGCATCTTCGGCGTGACCCTTTGGGTGGTGGCCACGGTGGTGTTCCATTTCGTGCTGTTCGGCACGGTGGCGCACCGCATGGGCCTGGGCCAGCTATTCGTCGATCTCTCGACCATCCTCGCAGGGCGCTTCACCGGCGGGCCTGCCAAAGTGTGCGTCGCCTCCTCGGCCATGTTCGGCATGATCTCCGGCTCCTCGGTCGCCAACGCCGTGTCGACCGGCACACTCACGATCCCCAATATGAAGCGGCTCGGCTATCCCGGCCATTTCGCCGGCGGCGTCGAGGCTGCGGCCAGCGCCGGCGGTCAGGTGACGCCGCCGATCATGGGGGCGGCAGCCTTCGTGATGGCCGAGTTCCTGGCCATGCCCTACTCGCAGATCGCGCTCGCCGCGACGGTCCCGGCGCTGATGCATTATCTCGGCGTTATGGCCATGGTCCACTTCGAGGCCAAGCGGCTGGGGCTGCGCACCTTCACCAGGGACGAGATCCCCAATATCTTTCTGGTGCTGAAACGTGGCTGGCTGCCTGTCGTGCCGCTCGTGGTGCTGCTCTATGTGCTGTTCTCCGGCTACACCCCCTACATGGCGGCCTTCTGGGGCATCACCGCCTGCATCGTCGTCGGGCTCGTCAATCCCTACCACCGGCTGACCCCGCGGGAGTTGGCGGACGCCTTCTACGAGGGTGGGCGCAACGCGCTCGCCGTCGGCGCCATCAGCGCGGCGGTCGGCATCGTCGTCGGCGTCATCACCCTCTCGGGGCTCCCCTTCACGCTCGGCTTCAAGGTGACGAGCGGCGCCATCGACGCGGCGAAAGCCGTGCACGGGCTGGTGGCGTGGCTGCCCTTCGAGCTGTTCAGCGTCAAGGATGCGGCGCTCTTCCTGTCGATGGTATTCGTCGCCATCGCCTGCATCTTGCTGGGCTCGGGCGTGCCGACGACGGCGCTGTACATCATGCTCGCGACCGTGGCGCAGCCGGCCCTTGCCCAGCTCGGCGTGCCGGCGCTCGCGTCCCACATGTTCGTCTTCTACTACGGCATCATCGCCGAAATAACGCCGCCGGTGTGCTCGACCGCTTTCGCGGCCGCGGCGATTGCCGGCGCCAACCCCTGGACCACCGGCAACACGGCATTCAAGCTGTCGAACGCCAAGATCATGGTGCCGTTCGTGTTCTGCTATTCGCCGGCCATGCTCATCGTGCTGCCGGAATATTTCACGTGGGGCACCTTCCTGCAGACGACGCTGACCTGCGCCGCCGGCACGATCATTCTCGGCGTCGCGCTGATCGGCTACGGCTGGGCGCCGATGCCGATGGCGTTGCGGATCATGCTCGGAATGGCCGGGATCCTGCTCGTTTCGCCGGGTAGCATCAGCGACCTGATCGCCGCCGCACTTGCAATTCCGCCGCTGGCTCAACAGGCCTTCGCGTGGCGGGGCAGCACCGGAAAGGCAGCGCCGCAGATCTAAGGCGAGGGGCGGGAAAACACATCCGTCCGTCAACGCGACTTTTGCGCAGCGCATTGCATGGCCGGAACGTCGCCCCTTGCTCGGCGTTGCCCCCACGAGCTTTTCTCGAGAGGAGTACGGTCATGAGACGAATTCTCATCCCGGTCGTCGCGGGTTGCGCGCTTGTGGCCTGCGCAGGTCACGTTTACGCGCAAGGCGGAGGCGGCCGAGAGGATCGAGGTGGCGGACCGCCGGGTGGCGGCCAGCCCGGTGGCATGCGTGGGTCCCCCGGCGGAGGCGGCGCTGCCCCGCAACGCGAGATGAATGCGCCACGCGCGACACAATCGGAGCAACCTCGTGTCGACCGTCCCGCACGTGGCCCTGACGGTCCCCCACGCGGAATTGAACGGAATCGCCAAGCCGAACCTCAGCAACCGCCCCGTGAACGTCAAAGGGCCGTCGAGCGCGAACGGGAGCGCGCTGTTGGCCAGGAGCGGTCGGAACAGCGACGCAACGTAGAGCGTGACCGTAACGCCGAGCGGGAGCGGAGCCGTGCCGCCGAGCGCGAGCGCACCGAGCAGCGGCGCAATGCCGAGCGTGAACGCAATGCCGAGCAAGCTCGCTCCAAGGAGCGCGAACGCGCCAACCCTGAGCGGAAGCAGGCTGAGGATCGTCAGCGGCGCGAAACAGAGCAGTCAGGCGCGCGGCGCGAGCGCGAGCGGCAGGCCGGTGACCGGGTCAAGGGTGGAGAGCGCACCACGCAGCGGCGCGAGGAGCTGCGTCTGGCGCGCGAGCGGTTGGCCCCCAATGACCGTCAACGGCTGCGCGCGGGGTTCGATTTCCGGCAAGCCCGCGTCACCAATGCCAGATTCGAGCGGCGCATCGGGCATCGGGTGCCCCGGCACATCCGCCTCTTCCCGGTGTCTCGCGAGATCATCTCGTTCTTCCCCTACTACAGCGACTACCACTACGTCATCGTCGACGAGGTGATATGCATCGTCGATCCCCGGACCTACGAGATCGTCGATGTGATCGACCAAGACTACTATCGCGGTGGGCCGAGGCAGGAAGTTGCGGGTCTCTCCCTTGCGCCAGACGAGATCGCACTGGTGCGCGATAGCATCCCGAGGGATTTCCCCGACGCCGACGTGCGGCTGCGCTTGGCCCTTGGCGCCGAAATCCCAGGCGATGTGGAGATCTACGAGTTCCCGGCGATCGTTCTGGATCGCGTCTTCCAGTTGCGGAGCTACCGGTTTCTCGTAGCCGAGGGACAAATCGTAATCGTCGACCCGCGTGATCGCTCGATCGCAGTGGTCATCGACAGAGCCTAGCCGCAACTCGAGCCCGCGAGGACTGGCCCTCCCTCGCGGGCTTTTGCGCATCGCATTCGTGGGCCGGCCGTAATGATGCCTGCACTACCGCCTCGGTCGGCGGCTTGTGCAGCATGCAAGAGTGATGGTCGAGCCGGAATCCAAGGCTGGGTGGGATCCGACTGACGCACCATATAGCTTTGTGGCACCCATGACGTCACCGGGCTGCAGGTCGCGAAAGCGCTCTTCGTAGCGGTGGTCCATGATTTGCCCGGGCCTTTTGGGATGATCGAGGCCGATGGCGTGGCCAATCTCGTGCGCGAACGTATAGCGCAGATCGTAAACCCTGAGGTTCCCGTCGAAGCCGACTTTCCAGCGGCGTTTGGGGTTGAGGCAGATCAGGGCTTGCGAGATCGGCTTGATGTGCTGCGGAGACTCCGCGTTGTAGATCACGTCGGCGAAGGCCCAACCCATCGGATCGACCTGCGCGCCAATCACAATGCTCGCGGGCTCATCTGTTCCGGCTTGGCGGAACGTCAGCCTTGTCACGGCCCCCCACATGGCGAACGCTGCCGCCAATTCGCCGTCCAACGTGGAGGGCGCGATTCCGGAGGCAGCAAGCAGGCCGTCGAAAGCTGTCATGCCACGACAATTACCACCCTTGGCAAACGCTTGCGGCTCCGTCAGCACCCTGTACGTGATCTCGGCGCTCCCGCCTTCGGACGGCCTTTGCCAGCGAACGAGATTTCCCTGGTAGCGAAGCACCTTGAATGTTTCGCTGGCGGCCGATTTGAGTTGCTCGAGGTCCTCGGCGGCACCTGCCGCCCTGCCGCCGATCAGCAAGCAAAGCCCCATGAGGCCGAGCATCAATGCCCTCCCTCTTGCGGCGAGATTTTGCCGATTCCTTATTTCCCCCGGTCCCCCATAGACCCATCGTGGCATGGCACCCTCAGCATCTACTCGGTCTTCAGCCCACCCACTCGAGCAACCTCGTTGCTCCCTTGCGAAATCGGCGTCGATAGTCGCCGGCCATCGTCGAACGTCAAATCGGGCGAAACCCGCAATGTCCGCTCCGTGCAATCCTGATCACCTGCTCTAGTGAATGGGATGCCGGCGAGGCGCCGAAGACCGCAGCGGGTGGCAAATGCACACGCAGCCATACCCCCAAGTCTTCAACCCCGTGCCTGCTCGCCCACCTCGCCTGCGCGGGGTCGACACCCCAGCCGCGGGAGAAGCTCGCAACCCTGCTGTGGGGCTCGCATCTCGAGGGCCAGGCACGGCAGAACCTGCGCCAGGCCCTGTTCGCTACTGTTCGGCGGGTCCGCCCGCGAGGCGATCTTCAAGTTCGAAACGACAGCCCGATTGAGCCCGCGCGATCCGGCCATGTGGGCCATTCTCGGCCATCAGGCGTTGGCCCAGTACACAGCCGGACACTATGAAGATGCGCTTCGCACTGCCGACCGGGCCGTCGCCGAGCGGCCGGATTTCGGCGCTCGCGCCATCAGGATTGCGGCGCTGGCCCGGCTGGACCGCAAAGCCGAGGCGGCGACGGCCCTGACCGCGCTTCCCAAGGGAGCGTTGCTGCAGATGCCGTATCTATGTCCGTTCCGCGACCCAGCGGACTGGGAGCATTGGTGCGCCGCGCTGCAAGAGGCCGGCTGGAAACGCAACGACGGGAGTACGGCCGTGGTGTAGCGGCGTCAGTGGGGGGGGCATGCAAGAGGACTGTTGAGGATTTCGCTCTGGTCTAGTTTTGCTTCCTCAAGATCCAGAGCACGCTGTAGCTCAGAAGAGGAGACCAGCGTCGCTTCGGCCGGATGAAGTAGCCTCCGAGATAGCAATAGCCACCGTGCTTGGCGACAACCTCTAGACCAGCGCGCGCCGCCAAGGCGTGCATAACGTTGTGCGGCAACATCGAGATGTGGCCGCGCTCCGCAGGAGTTGAGAACTTGTAGCGTGTGCTGTTGCCGGTCAAGGCGATCGCAGCCCGCTCGAAGATGTTGAACGCGTTGGGTAGCGTAATGAAAGCTAGGCCGTTTTGGTGGAGGACGCGGCCGATTTCGCGCAGCGCCTTGGCAGGGTTCTCGAGATGCTCGATGACATCGGAGCAGACCACGGCGTCGAAAGGTGGGGAGGTCGCGTAGTGGGGGCTTAGCCCCTCGTTGTCCAGGTCCACCTGAGAGTAAACGAACCCGGCCGGTGCGACATTGACGCCGTCCGGGGGCAGACAGTCGCAACCCTGCATCGCATAACCCAATTCTGCGAGTCGCGACGACAGTGCGCCCGTGCCGCAGCCGACGTCGAGCACAGTAGCGGGCGGCGGCCGAAAGCGCCGCAACTGTTCTACGGTATCGATGTGCCGCCGCCACTGCCTCGTCAAGAATGCGTCAGCATCCTGCGGCTGAGCATACGTCTCTCGCACAGTGAGGGAAAAAGGGGCGCCAGCGGCCAACACAGCATTATTGACAGCCTTCAACATCCGCCAGCCCAAAGAGGGTGCCCGTATTGAGCTCGAGATGCGCTTGTCCACGCTCACACCTCATTCCCCATCAAGCATGGTGGGGCCTCCAAACAGCCATAAAGGCCGAATGCTGGAGGGTCGGCGAGAACGCAACACTATCGGTCCGGATCAGTTCGATCTTCCCCTCATCGCGCATGTGCCGCAAGTTGGCGAGGAGGCTGGTCTGGTAGTGCTGCGACCTGACGTAGAGGAGATTTGCCCAATCGGCTGGGCGCCGAATGGACAGCACCTCGGCGCACGGCTCGATATGCATGACGCGGTGGGGCCGGGTGCGGGACACGCAGCGAAGGACGTTGCCGATCTCTATCGGCAGCTGCTCCAGACAGAAATGGGTGAGCACGACCCGCCCGTTCAATATCGCGAAGTTCGGATGATGGGGATCGACAAGGTCGATTACATCGAACTCGATGCGATCCTCAAGCCCGAAATGCGCCGCTATCTCGCGTGCCGCCGCCACACCGGTCGGGGAAATGTCCAAGCCGACAAAGCGGCGCTCCGGAAACGCAAGGCTGAGCAAGAAGAGGTTGTAACCGTAGCCGGCTCCGAGCTCGACCAGGTCATGCGCATCGCCGAGATTGCGTTCCACGAGACTGGCCATTGCCTTTAGGCGGTGCCGATTGTAATCGGCGCGCGATATCCGACAAGTGCGGCCGTCGACCTTCGCATTGAGCAGCTGTTGACTGCTGCCCACGAGAAACGCCTCCAAGCTCGAAGCGCGCTCCCAGGCGCGCTCGCGATGGATTCGGACCCAATGCCCCCCATCGTATTCCGCCGCAACTTGGCTTGGGGTTCGGCGTATGCGGCGCACAGCGAGACGGGCGCAACTGCGAGCAATGCTGGCTGCATGCACGCCGATTATTTCGCGGGTAGTAAGGGAACGAATGGTCTGAACCTTCTACGGTTGGCAATCCGAAGTGTCAGGGCGTTTCCACGGAAGACCACGTCGGACTGAAGTCACGCCCTCTCGCGCCCCGAGCACGTAGTAAACAACAGCCGCGGCGTGCCCGATAGCCAAAATTGCCGCAGGCGCTCTATAGTCATCGAGCTGAAATCCATAACTCCAACGCTCGGTTCCGGATTTCAATTCTGCAGCTTGGTGGCGCGCTGCGCCCTGGTGCCAGGGTAATGGCCTGGCGATGCGCTTGCCGGCTACATGATAGGCGATGCGGGCGCGGCCTCTATTGAGCTTGCACGCCTCGATCGGCGTGTAGATGGCTGCGGCCCGCACCCCGCCGGCATCGTTCCCTGGATGCCCGTACATAGCTTGTTCTTTCTTGCCAAAAACGGCCAAAGCCCCTAGACAGCACGGCGATTGGGCGCGTAGCTCAGCGGTAGAGCACTACCTTGACATGGTAGGGGTCACAGG
>Ga0209382_10010159_pt1 | contig 11757 bp, 9 predicted proteins | sample SoiMetdeltSBSDD5_FD_187599 | JGI IMG/M metagenome (GOLD analysis project Ga0209382, IMG submission 187599) | Bulk soil microbial communities from a Populus tree surrounding site in Tennessee, USA - Soil MetaG P. deltoides SBSDD5 (SPAdes) (version 2) | ecosystem: Environmental > Terrestrial >...
AGTGTACTGCCCGAAGCGGCCAGCGCCGGGTAGATCGTCTGCACGCCCATCGGGTAGCTGCCGTGGACGAGCGCGGCGATCTCCCAGATCAACGTCGTCGCCATGCCCACAGCAATCGATGCGATGCCCGCCCGCCGGCCGACGCGCGGCCAGATGAGCGCGGCCAGCAGCGCCGGCGTCACCCCTGCTCCGTACATCGTGTACGCCCACAGCGCCATCGCCAGAATCGTCGGGAAGAAGCTGCCGGCGAGAAGTGCCAGGAGACCGAGCACGACGACCAGCGATCGCGTGAGCACGAGCAGCTCGCGGTCCCCCACGGTCGGGTTGATGAACCGCTGGTAGACGTCGCGGGTCAGGCTCGTCGCCGGCGTCAGCAGGAAGCTCGTGGCGGTCGAGACGATGATCGCGGCCGCCCCTGCGAGGAGCAGCACACCGAAGAACGTGGGAAGGACGTCGACGGCCACTCGCACGGCGATCGCTTCCGAATCCTGCGCGCTGAGCCCCGGCACAGCCGGGCCGCCAAACACGCCGATCGACACGATCAGCGTCTCGACGACGACGGTGCCGGCGATCCAGCCGATGACGGCGTTGCGCGCCGCGCGTTCGTCGCGCGCGGAGAAGAACTTCTGGTACATGTTGGCCTCGCCGAGCAGGAGGAACAGCGTCGGGAGGAACAGCGCCACGGCGTCGATCGGCGAGAGCGATCCAAACAGCGTCAGCTGGTCCGGGCGGAGCGCGCTGAGCGCCGCCTCGGGACCGCCCGCGCGCGACACGAGGTACACGACGGCGACGACCGTGCCAACGATCATCATCACCCCGTTGGCGACGTCGAGGTAGGCGATCGACAGCATGCCGGCGAGCGCCGCGTAGGCGATGCAGAACGCGGCGGTGATGAGCGCGCCGGCGCGCGGGCTGACGCCGGCGGCGAGGTTCAGGAGCCGTCCACCGCCGCGGAACTGATACGCCACGATCGCCGTGTACGCCAGCACCGTCGTCGCCGTCCCGAGGATCCGCCCCCATGGTCCGTAGCGCAGCTCGAGGATGTCCGGGACGGTGTACTGCGCCAGGCGGCGGACGCGCGGCGCGAGGAAGTAGATGAGCGCGATACCGGCCCACGCGCCGGCCGACTGCCACAGCGCCGGGAACCCGGCCCGGTAGCCGAGGCCGGCGCCCGCGAAGAGACTGCCGGAGCCGATCCACGTCGCCAGCAGCGTAAACACCAGCACGCGCGCCGGGAGCGATCGCCCCGCGACGAGGAAGTCGTCTCCCGTCCGAACGGTCCGCGCGCGCCATACACCGGCACCCGCGAGCGCGACCAGATACGCCACGACGGCGGCGAGGTAGATCGACATCGAGCGTTAACGTACCACGGCGCGATGGACCACCCCGGGCGTGCGTTATGCTCTACGGTCATGGCAGAAGCGACCTCGCCCGGCATGGAGGGTCAGGACCGTTCCTTCTGGGGCCACCCGCGCGGACTGTCCACGCTCTTCTTCACCGAGATGTGGGAGCGTTTCAGCTACTACGGGATGAGGGCGTTTCTCATCCTGTATATGGTGGCGCCGGTATCGGCGGGCGGACTCGGGTTCGCGGACGCCGATGCGGCATCGATCTACGGCACCTACACCGGCAGCGCGTGGGCCGCGTCGATCCTGGGCGGCCTGGCGGCGGATCGGTTCCTCGGCCAGTACCGCAGCGTGCTCATCGGCGGGATCATCATTGCCGCCGGCCACTTCACGCTGGCGTTCAAGGCGCTGCCGTTCTTTTATACCGGCCTCAGCTTGATCGTAATCGGCACCGGTCTGCTCAAGCCGAACGTGAGCACGCTGGTCGGGTCGCTGTATGCGCCAGGCGATCCGCGCCGGGACTCAGGCTTCTCCTTTTTCTACATGGGCATCAACCTCGGCGCGCTGCTCGGACCGCTGGTGGCCGGCTACCTCGCGCAACGCGTGAACTGGCACATCGGTTTCGCAGCGGCGGGTGTCGGCATGGTGTTCGGCCTGGTGCAGTACACGCTGGGGCGCAACCGCCTGCGGCCGGCGCTGGATCGCCTGTCGGTGAAGCCGGCCGCCACCGTGCCTGGGACGACGGCCCGCACCGCTCCGGCGGACGGACCGGGGTTCATGGGATTCACGCCGCTCGAGTGGCGGCGCATGGGCGCGATCGTGATCTTCTTCATCGTCGCGGGGCTCTTCTGGGGCGCGTACGAGCAGGCCGGCTCAACGCTGAACCTGTTCGCGGATCGCTACACACGCCTGGAGATGTTCGGCTTCTCGTTCCCGTCTTCGTGGTTTCAGTCGGTGCAGCCGGTCTTCGTGATCATCCTCGCGCCGGTGTTCGCGTGGCTGTGGCTGCGGCTCGGCGATCGGCAGCCGTCGGTTCCGGCCAAGTTCGCGCTCGCGGTGCTCTTCATGGGTCTCGCGTTCCTCGTACTGGTGCCGGCGGGCCAGATGGCCCAGAGCGGCGCCGGCGTGCGGGTCAGCCCGTGGTGGCTGATCACCGCCTACGCGATCTCCGAGCTCGGCGAGCTGTGCCTCAGCCCGGTCGGCCTGAGCGCGGTGACGAAGCTTTCCCCGGCGCGGATTCTCGGCCTGATGATGGGCGTCTGGTTCCTCTCGAACGCCTTTGGAAACAAGCTTGCAGGGTGGGCCGCGGGCTTCTTCAGCACCATGCCGCTCGAAACGCTGTTCAGCGTCGTCGCCGGGGTGCTGTTCGCCACCGCCGTCATCATGTTCTTCCTCATCAAGCCCATCCGCCGGCTGATGGGTGCGGTCACTTAAATGGTTCTCGAAAAATACAAGCAGAAGCGCAACTTCGCCAGGACGCCCGAACCGTCCGGTGACGTCAAGCTTGCCGCCGACCGTGCGAAGGGGGCGAAGGACGATCAGGAGCGCTTCTTCTGCGTGCAGAAGCACCTCGCCAGCCACCTGCACTACGACTTCCGCCTCGAGCACAACGGCGTCCTGCTGTCGTGGGCGGTGCCGAAAGGTCCGTCGCTCGATCCGAAGGTCAAGCGGCTCGCCATGCACGTTGAGGATCACCCGATCGAGTACGGCAGCTTCGAGGGGGTGATCCCCGAAGGCTACGGCGCCGGCATCGTCATGCTCTGGGACGTCGGCACGTGGAAGCCGGAAAGCGAGAACGTCGACGCGGGGTTGAAGAAGGGAGACCTGAAGTTCACGCTCAACGGCTACAAGCTGAAGGGGTCGTGGGTCCTGGTGCGCACCGGTGGACGCTGGGGATCCGGCGACGGCCGCAGCTGGCTGCTGATCAAACATCGCGACGACTGGGCCGGCGAGCTGGACATCACCGAGTTCGCGCCGCTCAGCGTCAAGGGGACCGGCGACTTCGAGAACATCCTCGCGGCGGACAAGCCGGACGTCTGGCAGTCGCACCGCCCGGCCAAAGGCGGCGAAGCCGGGGAGATGCTGGCGAAGATCATCGAGCGCGCGGCGGCCTTGAAGAGTGGCCGCCCCGCGGCCGTACGTCCGGCGGCGGTCCCGAAGCGCGCCACCACGGCGAAGAAGGCCAAAGCCACTAAGGCCACAAACACTGCAAAGAGCGCAAAACCCGCGAGCAGGGGTGCGCGAAAGGCCAAATGAATCGCGAAGACTTCATCCTGTTCAGCGGCGGCGCCCCGGGCGCGGAAGCCGAGTTCGGCTCCTGCGCCGAGCGGCATCGTATCGAGGAGGTGAACTTCACCTTCGACGGCCACACGATCGCCAGGACCCGCGGCGTCCGCGTGTTGAACCACGAAGAGTTGCAGGCGGGCGACGTCAGCCTCGAGTACGTGTCGCGGCTGATGCACCGGCGCTACACCGACAGCCCGACGCTGAGAAGAGTCCTGCAGACGCTCTGGTATCAGGTCAACCACGGCCAGGAAATCTACGTCGTCGGCGTCATCCTCGATGACGGCACGGTACGCGGCGGGACGGGATGGGGAGCGGAGTTCGCCAAGCTGTGCAACAAACCGCTATTCGTGTTCGACCAGGAGAAGGATGCGTGGTTCGAGTGGGGCGGCAGCGACTGGAACGTGCGGGGAGACGATACGCCGACCATCACGCACCCGCACTTCACCGGCACCGGCACGCGGTCGATTCAGGACAACGGCAAGCGCGCGATCGAGGATCTCTTCACCAAGTCGTTCGAAAAGTAGCTACGCGCGATCTTCGAGCTCCATCCAGCGCGCCAGCAGCTGCTCGTGCTCGCGGCGCGCCTCCTCGAGGCGCGCCATCACGGTGCGGATCCGCTCCGCCCCCGCCTTGTAGAAGTCGGCAGACTCCATTTCCGTCCTGAGGCCCTGTTCTTCCGTTTCGAGCGCCTCGATGCGCTCCGGCAAAGCTGCAAGCTCGCGCTGTTCGTTGTAGGAGAGTTTTCTGTTTGCAGCGCTCGGTCCGCTTTTATCAGTGCTCGCGGGGCCCCACCCCCGCTCGCTCTCGCTCGGCGGCGGCGCTGCGCGCCGCTTCACTCCGTCGCCTCGCTCGGGCCGCAGGCGCTCCGCCGAGCCCTCGAGCCCCCGAGCTCCCGAACCCGAGGTTTGCCGCAGATAGTCCTCCCACCCACCGACGTACTCCACCGGCCGCTGCCCCGCCTCGACGGCGAGCGTGCTGGTGACGACGTTATCGAGGAACACACGGTCGTGCGTGACCAGGAGAACGGTGCCGTCGAAACCGGCGATCGCGTCCTCCAGCAGATCGAGCGTTTCGAGGTCGAGATCGTTGGTCGGCTCGTCGAGGACGAGCACGTTGGCGGGGCGCGCAAACAGGCGCGCGAGGAGCAGCCGGTTGCGTTCGCCGCCCGACAGCGTCCGCACGGGTGACTGCGCGCGCTCGCGCGGAAAAAGAAAATCCGCGAGATACCCCATCACGTGCTTCGGCTGCCCGTTGACGAGGACGGTCGCGTTGCCGTCGGCGACGCTGTCCGCAACGGTGGCGTCGGGATCGAGCTGCTCGCGCTGTTGATCGAAGTACGCCACCTGGATCCGGGCCCCCCGCGTGATTTGCCCCTCATCGGGCTCCAGCTCCCCGACCAGCAGGCGCAGCAGCGTGGTCTTGCCGGATCCATTCGGTCCGATCAGCCCGACGCGATCGCCGCGAAAGATCCGCTGCGAGTAGTCGCGGACGACGGGGATGCCGCCGAGGGTTTTCGACACGTGCTCGGCGTGGAAGACGAGCCGGCCCGACGCGTCGCTGTCGTCGATGGCGAGACGGACCGACCCGGCGTGCTCGCGATGTGCCGCCCGCTCGGCGCGGAGCGCGATGAGATCGCGCACCCGCCCTTCATCGCGGGTCCGCCTGGCCTTGACGCCGCGGCGCAGCCACGCTTCCTCCTTCTGCAGGCGCTTGTCGACCCGCTCGAGGTCGCGGGCCTCCTGCTCGATCGCCGCCGCCTTCTTCTCGAGATACTCCGCGTAGCGTCCCGGCCAGGAGAGCACACGGCCGCGGTCGATCTCGACGATGCGCGTCGCCAGCGTCGAGAGAAAGGCGCGATCGTGGGTGACGAACACGAGCGCCGACGGCGAGGTACGGAGGTACTCCTCGAGCCAGCGGATTGCGGCGATGTCGAGGTGATTCGTCGGTTCGTCGAGCAGGAGCAGGTGCGGCTCCGACACGAGTGCCTTGCCAAGGAGGACGCGCCGCCGCCAGCCCCCGGACAGATCGCTCAGCCGACGATCCGCCGGTAGCGACAATCGCGAGATGACCGTCTCGACCTTCTGCTCGAGGCGCCAGCCGTCGCGCTCCTCGAGCTCGTGCTGGAGCGCGCCGAGCCGATCCATGTCGGCAGCGCTTCCCGACGCCGCCAGCTTGACGGCCGCGTCGTGATACCGCGAGACCACCGCGCCGAGCGCGCCGAGCCCGGCGGCGATCTCGTCGAAGACCGTTCGATCTCCTTCGGCGGGAACGTCCTGCGCCAGGCGCGCCACGCGCAGGCCCGGTTCGCGCCAGATTGTCCCGGCATCGGGCGGGACCTCGCCGGCGATCACCCGCAGCAGACTCGACTTGCCCGACCCGTTGCGGCCGATGACGGCGATGCGTTCGTCCGGCTCGATGCGCAGGCTGGCGTCCGAGACGAGCGGAAGGTGGCCGAACGCGAGCGAGACGCCGCTGAGGGTGAGCAGTGGCAGAGAAGGGACGTCCTGTCGCTAGCGGATCACCGCGCCCGTGGCTTTGATCTGGTAGGCCGCTGACGCCTTCGCGTCTTGCCTGGCGTGTTCGCCGGCGGCTTCTTGACTATGTCCATCGCCAACCGCCTCGAACACGCCTTCGGCCGAGACGTTCTTTCCTTTGGCGGACATCGGAAAGACGATCACGCCGTCTTCGACCTTGAGCCTCACGGTCTGGCCTTTGGGATTGGATTCCGGCGCGACCGCCATCCAGCAGCCCATGGACGAACAGACGGCCGTGGCGACGCCGTCGATCCGCACCGTCTTGCCGACGTAGTCCGCCGGCTTCTCGATCAGCGACGCGATCGGCGTCGCATCTTTCAGCGTGACGCCGGCGCCGAGCTTGGTGTCTGCGGTTGCGGCCGCGGCTGACACGGCGACGGCGAACAGCGCCGCGGCGAGTATGGCTTGCATCGCTCCCCCTCGTTGGTTGCCGCGCGGCAGGAGCCGCGCGCTACGTGCGTCCGAGCTTCCATTCTAGCTGCGGGACGGCTCGATCGCCCACACGGCTCGACGCGTTCACAACATCCTCCTCGCCAGCACCGCCCACACCGCCTGCGCGAGCCTCCGGCGGTCGTGCCGCGCGATGTCGCCGCACCAGAACTCCCCCGTCACCAGCTCGCAGGTGGGCGGCAGCTCGCCGATCTCCAGCGGCTGCTTGTGCTCGTCGAAATAGCGCGCCAGCGTCCGCTCGCTGGGGCGCGCGGTGTTGACGATGACGACGTCGATCGGCCGGCCGATTGCCGCGCTCATCTGCCACACCGATTCCGCGGCGGTGAAGTGCCACATCCCGCGTCCTTCAGTCAGCAGGTTGGTGACGAGCACGATCGGCCCAGGCATCTGCTGGATCGCTTCGGGCGCGCCGCGGACGAGAAAGATCGGCATCAGGCTCGTATAGAAGCTGCCTGGCCCGATCACCGCCGCGTCGAACCCCGGGATGGCATCCGCGGCGGCGGGATGGAGCTGGACGGCTGGCTCCAGCCACAGACGTTTGATCGCGCTGCCGGCCGTCTGGCCCGCGTCGACTTCGACCTCGCCGCGCGTCAGCGTGCCGTCGCCGTACTCCGCGCAGATGCTCGCCGACTCCACGCTGACCGGCCAGACGCGTCCGGCGCACCCGAGCAGCGACCGCAACCCTTCGACCGCCGCGAGAAAGTCGCCGCTGTACTGTTCCATCATCGACAGCAGCAGGTTGCCGCCGGTGTGGCCGCCGAGCCGCCCGTTGTCGAGCATCGGCAGGCGGGACAGCAGCACGCGGCGCGCCTCGCGCTCGTTGCGGGCCAGCGCCAGCGCGCACTTCAGCACGTCCCCCGGCGGCAGCACGCCGAGCTCGTCGCGCAGCTGGCCCGAGCTCCCGCCGCTGTCGAACATCGTCACAACGGCGTTCACGGTGAGCCAGGGGTTGGCTTTGAGCCCGCCGAGCAGACTCGGCAGACCGGTTCCACCGCCGAAACAGCCGACGTTGATCGTGCGCAGGCGCATGCTCGTCCATTGCACCGGGCCGACGCCCGGCTTGTCAATCAGGGATAATGGCCGGATGGCGCACGCCGCACCACCGGCCACGTCCGCGGCGGACAAAGTGGTCTTCGACGAGATCACGCGCGATCTCGTCCGCATCTTCGACGATCGCCTGATGTCGCTGCTGGCGTATGGTGAGCGCGACGACCAGGGGCTGCACACGCTCGCGCTCGTCGAGCGGCTGTCGTTTCGCGACCTGGCGCAGTGCGCGCCGCGGATGGCAGCCTGGCGGCGGCTCGGTCTCGCCACGCCGCTGATGCTGACGCCGGACGAGTTCCGGCGCACGCTCGACGTCTTCCCGCTGGAATACGGCGAGATCATCGAGCGCCACACGATCCTCGCCGGGTCCAATCCCTTTCCCGCGCTGTCGGTTCCGCACGCCGACCTGCGCCGCGGGGTCGAACAGGCGGCCAAGAGCCATCTGATTCACCTGCGTGAAGGGTTTCTGGAGACGAGCGGAGAAGCGCGGGCGATCGCGCACCTCGTCGCCGCATCGGCGAATGCGTTCAGAGCGCTGCTGGTCAACCTCGAACGCCTGGACCCGGGATCGGCCGCACGAGCTGGAGCCACAGACGAGCTGCTGAGGGAAGTCGCCGCGGCGGCGGACGCAGCCATCGCCGACCCGTCCGCGCTGTTCGCCCGCTACATCGCCGTGGTGGAACGGCTCTGGCAATACGTCGACGCGTGGCGGTGATCCCGAAGGGAAGAAGGACGAAGGAAGAAGGAGGAAGGGCGGCATTCGCCTTCGTCTTCTGCTTTCTGTTCTTCTTCCTTCTTCCTTCTTCCTTCTTCCTTGTCCACCTTGTCCACGCCCAGCCCGCCCCCCCGCTGCTCACCCGGCCGGTCAACGATTTCGCCAACGTCATCGACGACGCGAGCGAGCGCGAGATCGAACGGCAGGCCCGCGCGCTGGAGGAGGCCACCGGCGACGCCGTCGCGGTCGTCACCGTGCCGACGTTCAAACCGTATGCAACCATCGAAGAATACGCGGAGCGTCTGTTTTCGAACGGCGGCCGAGGGATCGGCAAGAAAGGCAAGGACAACGGCGCGCTGATTGTCGTGGCGGTCAACGATCGGCGGGTGCGCATCGAGTCGGGGTACGACCTCGAGGAGTTCATCACCGACAGCTTTGCCGGCGACGTGATCCGGCAGGCGATCGCCCCTGAGTTCCGCAACGGCAGCTACGGCCGCGGGCTCCTGGCCGGCACGACACGGATCGTCAACCGCATCGCCGAGCGGCGCGGCGTGACGCTGGAGGGGGCTCCGCGCCCGGCGCAGCCGCGAGCCCGGCCGTCGCAGCTGCCGTGGGGGCTGCTCGTGCCGCTGCTGTGGCTCTTCATCTTCATGGCGATGGCCGGACGCCGGCGGCGCCGGCGGCGGAGCCGCTGGGGCGGACCGTGGAGCGGCTGGAGCAGCGGCGTCGGACCATTCGGCGGCGGCAGCTTTGGCGGCGGGTTCGGTGGCTTCGGCGGCGGCGGATTCGGCGGCGGCGGCGGCGGTGGCAGTTGGGGCGGGTTCGGCGGCGGCCGCAGCGGCGGCGGCGGTGCGTCAGGTGGCTGGTAACCACCGCGCAACTCAGACGTACGGAGCGCCGAGCTTCAGCTCCGCGTCAGAATAGGGATATCGCGGGCGGCTGACGCCATTCGACAAGCAGGTTGTCGCCGGTAACCACCGGCCCGAGCGCAGCGAAGGGCTGGCAGGCGCCGGGGGTGGGGCCCCGGCGCAAATTGATCGACGAGCAGGCTGTCGCCGGTAACCACCGGCCCGAGCGCAGCGAAGGGCTGGCAGGCGCCGGGGGTGGGGCCCCGGCGCAAACTGATTAACGAGGACACTGATGAATCGAAAACGTACTTTGATCGCCCTGCTGACGGTCGTAGTCGCGATGACGCTGTCCGGGTGCTCGTACAACAAATTCACCGGCACCGAAGAGGCGATCAAGGCGCAGTGGGGGCAGGTGCAGAACCAGCTCCAGCGCCGCAACGACCTCATCCCGAACCTGGTCGAAACGACGAAGGGGTTCGCGCAGCAGGAGAAGGACGTCTTCACCGCGGTGGCGGCGTCGCGCGAAAAGCTGGCCGGCGCGCGTACGCCCGAAGAAACGATCAAGGCGGCGAACGAACAGTCGGCCGCGCTGGCGCGCCTGCTCGTCATCGTCGAGAACTACCCGCAGCTCAAGTCCGACGCGACGTTCATGCGGCTGATGGACGAGCTCGCGGGCACCGAGAACCGGATCGCGACCGAGCGGATGCGCTACAACGAGCGCATTCAGGAGTACAACACGCTGAGGCGCCGGTTCCCCTCGAACGTGACCGCGAAGATGTTCGGCTTCAAGGAGTACCCGTACTTCGAAGCGCCCCCCGCGACGCAGCAGGCGCCCAAGGTGAACTTCGGCCGGTAGCGTCCGTGGTGTTATAAACTCGCGCAGTTCCGCCGGGGTCAGATCTTGTTTCTTGCAAAAATGGGTGACACTGTCCTCCATTTTTGCAAGAAACAAGATCTGACCCCGAGAAAAAGGAGAACGGCGTGAGAGGATTACTGCCCGTCCGGCTGCTGGCCTGGCTGGGGCTTGCACTCTGTGCCTTCGGCGGCGGCGTCATCATCGCGCAGGCACCCCAGGCAGGAACGCCGGCCGCCCCCTCGATCAACCGATCCGAAGACCCGCTGCTGAAGCGCTTCGTGTGGCGCTCGATCGGCCCGGTCGCCATGGGCGGCCGCATCGACGACGTCGCGGTGGTCGAGAGCGATCCGTCGACCTTCTACATCGGCTACGCGACCGGCGGCATCTGGAAGACCGAGAACAACGGGACGACGTTCACCCCTGTCTTCGACGAATATCCGGTCGCGTCCATCGGCGACATCGCCATCGCGCCGTCGGACAAGAACATCCTCTACGTCGGCACCGGCGAACCCAACAACCGCCAGAGCTCGTCGTTCGGCGGCGGCGTCTACAAGTCGCTCGACGCCGGCAAGAGCTTCACGTTCGTCGGCCTGAGAGAAACGCAGACGATCGCCAAGATCGCGATCCACCCCAAGGATCCCAACACGGTCTACGTTGCCGCGGTCGGGCACCTCTTCGGCCCGAACGCGGAGCGCGGAATCTTCAAGACCACCGACGGCGGCAAGACCTGGTCGCACGTCAAGATCATCGACAACGACACCGGGTTCATCGACATGGTGATGCACCCGACGGATCCCAACGTCATCTGGGCGTCCTCGTATCAAAGGCGGCGTCAGCCCTGGGGCTTCAACGGCGGCGGCCCGGGCAGCGGCATCTGGCGGACCGGCGACGGTGGGCGTACCTGGGCGAAGGTCACCGGCAACGGGCTTCCCGACAACGCGATCATCGGGCGGATTGGCCTGGACATCTCGCGCAGCAAGCCGAACGTCATCCTCGCGCAGATCGAGGTTGGCGCGAGCGGCGGCACCGGGGCGGGCGTCAACGAGGACGGGACGCTCGCGGCGCCGGGCCAGGGATTCGGCGGCGGCGGCGGTGGCCGCGGCGGTCAGGAACCGGCCCCCGATCCGAAGCGCAGCGGCGTGTGGCGGTCGGAGGATGGCGGCAAGACGTGGCGGTTCATGAGCAACAACAACAACCGCCCGATGTACTACAGCAAGATCCGCGTCGACCCGAGCAACGACCAGATCGTCTACACGCTCGGCGCCGGCGCCTCCAAGAGCACCGACGGCGGCAAGACGTTCGGGCCGATGGGCGGCCAGAGCCATGGCGACCACCACACGCTCTGGATCAACCCGCGCAACGGCAACCATTTGATCATCGGCAACGACGGCGGGCTCGACGTCAGCTACGACCAGGGAGAAAGCTGGGAAGAGACGTCGACGATGCCGACCGGGCAGTTCTACGCGATCAGCGCCGACATGCGGAAGCCGTATTACGTCTGCGGCGGGCTGCAGGACAACGGCAGCTGGTGCGGACCGAGCGCGGTGCGCAGCAACAGCGGCTCGCTCGTGACCGATTGGTACCGGATTGGCGGCGGCGACGGTTTCTACACCGCCAACGACCCCTCGGACTGGACGATCGGGTACTCCGAGTCGCAAGACGGCAACACCAACCGTTA
>Ga0209382_10010161_pt1 | contig 11756 bp, 26 predicted proteins | sample SoiMetdeltSBSDD5_FD_187599 | JGI IMG/M metagenome (GOLD analysis project Ga0209382, IMG submission 187599) | Bulk soil microbial communities from a Populus tree surrounding site in Tennessee, USA - Soil MetaG P. deltoides SBSDD5 (SPAdes) (version 2) | ecosystem: Environmental > Terrestrial >...
AAGCTACGATTTCGTCCGCAACGTCCGGTCCCGAAGCATCATCTCGACGAGCCACCAATACTCGCCCTCCGTCAGCGGCGTCCAGCGACGCTCCATACGCTGTAAGGCCTGAAGCATAGTGATAGTCTTCATCGAGCCACCCAGCGACGGACGCGCTCCGACAACAGCGCGGGCAGCCATAAGAACACGAAGCGCGGCAACGCCCGCCCGGCGTGATCGTGTAGATCTAGACAACATACCCAGATCGATAGGCCGGCGGCGATGTACGACCAGCCGGCGAGGAACGCTATAACCTCGATTGGCATCAGGCCTCCACCTTCTGCAGCCGCTCGCGCCGGCGCTCGCGTACCGTCGTCAGCGCTGCGTCCTCACGGACGCCATGGATGTAGCGGTGCGCGGTCTGCAGGTTGCCGTGGTTCAGCATCTCGGCGATCTCGTACACACTGGCGCCGTTCGCGGCCGCTTCGCTCGCGACCGAGTGGCGGATGACGTGCGCGCTAACCCGCTCCGGCAGCCCGGCCCGGCGAGATAGACGCGCCACCATCTCTGACAGGGTCTGCCGCGTATACGGCTTCCCCTCACAGTTCAGCAGCAGCGTCTCCTCGGGGCCAGCTTCGCGCTGCTTCAGCGAGGCCAGCAGCGCGCGGCCAGCATCCTCGCCCAGGCGCTTCGTCTTCAGGCGGCCGCCCTTGACCTTGACGCCGATCGACACGCCGCCGTCCTCGCGCAGGATCAGATCCTTGACCTTGCGTGTGGCCCATTCGGTGGCGCGCAGCGGCTGGTCCGCGAGCATTGTCAACGCCAGCCGCTCGTTCGGTTGACAATCGACGGCGAGCAGCATGTCCAGCTGACCCGGCGACAGGAAGCGGATCGGTACGTCCTTCTTCTTCGGGCGCGGCACACGGTCGAGGGGATTCTGGTCGAGCAGGTACTTGCCCTTCTCGCCCTTCGTCTGCATGCCGTACTTCGCCATGGAGCCGAGCGCCGCCAGCTTGCCGGCGATGCTGCTGTTGCCGACACCGCGGCCCTTCACGTGCTGAACGAACTCGAGCACGCGGTCCGCGGTGAAGTCGCGGACGCTGTCCTGGCCGTGCATGCGAACGTAGGCGACAAACTCCCCGAGCTCGTCCTCGTACTTGTCAGCCGTCTGCGACGAGTAGTCGGGGTTCTTGCGGAGCGTGCGGATGTACTCTGAAGCCAGTCGCGATAGCTGCATGGTCTCGCCCTCCCACCTCGGGATTACCGGCTTCGGCATCCTACTCTGGCCTCCTCGTGTTCGCAACTATCCCCGATGTGGGGTGAGATTGGTCGCGGGTGCAGTTCGGTAGCGGGGATTTCAGTGCCCCGAGGCAGGCCATGATCCCGATCGCGGTCGTCAGGTCGTGGCGTGGCTCGTGAGTGCAGTTCATCGCCTCCTCGGCGTCCGCGACCGACGCGCCAGACCAGTTAATCGCGTCGTAGCCCTCGCGAAACTTCGCGTTCGTCGTGTGACAGGTCGCGTCGCCTTTCATCGTTGTTCCGGGTGAAGATTCGGCATCGCAGCCTGTACCGCGTCCACGCGCGCCAACATCAGGAGCTCGAGATCGCGACGCTGCACCGTGACCTCAACTTCCGGCCGCGCGAGCGCGATCAAGAGACGCTTGACCGCGGCGCGCATCTGCTCCGCGCCGACCTTCATTTCCCCTCCTCCGGCGTCCAGTTCTCGTATCGTTCTTCGCCCTCCGCTGGGGGCGGCGCTGCCAGGATCGCGGCGTATTTCTTGCGCCATTCGCGAGCCTCGGGCGATTCGCAAGTCATGTCAGGCGCGTCTTGCAGCGCCTCCCGCAGGGCGTCCGCCTCGCGACGGGCGGCGTCAAGTTTCTGCGCTAAGCCTGCGTTGGCGGCGGCAAGATCGGTAGCGTCTTTTAGGTGGTCGGCCCCCTCGCGCCGGGCGGCGTCGAGCTTGACAATTAGCCGCGCCGCTGCGCGACCCCAGAATCCTTCCTCGCTGGCCTCGCGGCGCTCCCCCGTGACGCCACGATTCGGGTCGCCCGTCTCGATCCAATTTATGAGACGGCGTTGGTACGGGGCCTCGCGGCGCTCCCGGGGGCGCTCATGACACCAGCAAGTACAAGTCTCGCTGGTATCAGGGCACGCAGGGCACGCCGCCCCCTGGCCCGCGCGCGAAAGGGCGGCGGCGATGGCGTCAATCAGTTCCTTTTTGTGTGCTCGCGCGTCGGCGTACCACACCTCGACGATCTCCCGCGCCTGCGCCTCCGGCCTTGGCGCCGCCATTACTGCAGCCACGGCTGGCCGCCCAACGCGAGGCGCGCGTACAGCCCTTCCTTGCGGATCTGCTTCACCAGCAGCTTATGCTTGGTGTCGCACGTCTCGCGCTCGAACTCTGCGGACCACGCCTGACGCTGCCAGTACGCAGCCGACTGCAGATCGAAGACTTCGCGGCACGAGATGACGAGCCCCATGACGGCGAGCTCTAACAGCACGAGGCCGATCAAGAATCGAACAATCACGACGGCACCTCGTCTTCCACGATTTCGATCTCCATGGGTCCACCATGGTGTTCGCCCTTGACGAGCTCACACGCGATCGTGCTCAACACGTCCGCGACGCGCAGCCGCTCCGACTTCGACAGCGATTTCGAGATCCACAACAGGCCGGCGTAGATCACAACGCTTCCACGAAGCCGGCTGCCGCGGCGTGCCCGCCGCCGCCGTACAACTTCGCCACCGCGCTGACGTCGAAGCCGTTGCGCGAGCGGAGGCCCCACTGCCGTCGGCCGTCCTTGCGGTCGAGGTAGTACGCGGCGAACGGCGCGTCGGGGTATAGCTTGCATAGCTCCTCGCCCACCTCGGAGAAGAAGACCGTCGTGTTGGTGTAGGGCACCTCGTAGCCGCCGATGTCCTTGACGCGCACGTTGTCGGCCATCTCGCGGACCTTCTGGCCCTGGAAGCGCAGGATCGCGTTGCCCTGCGCCGCGACACCGACGAACCGGGTCCGCAACTCGTGGTCGATCTGATGCCACGTGACGAACTGTTTCGGGTACGACGCAATGTACGCGGAAATCTCCTTGCTGTGTGGCAGCCGGAAGCGCCACAGGTCGCGGTCCTCGACATAGTCGATCAGCGCCGGGCGTGGCGACGCGTGGAAGTAGTCCCACGTGATGCCGGCACCGGAGCGCTCCATGTCGAAGGTGCAGAAGTCGAGCCCCTCGAGGTCGGCCTGCGCCGTCTTGTGGTGGTCCAACACGATCAGGTTCCGGCTGCGCGCCTTGAGCTCGAGCAGCACGTCGCGTGGGTACGAGAAGTCGACGATGTAGACGACCGACTCGTTCTCGATCTCCGGCAACGGCTGGCCGTACGAGACCGGGACGTAGATCGCACCGTCACCGAGCGCGAGGCGCGCGGCGTACGCGGCGCCGAAGCCGTCGGGGCAATTGTCGTGGTACAGGACGTACGTCTTCACGATGTCTCCTTCAAGACAAGGACAAGCGGCCAGTACCGCTCGATAAGCCACAGCACCGCGAGCAGCGTGCCGGCCGCCGCTGTGAGAAGCACACGCCGGCGGTGCTCGTGGGGGCCGTCTTCCACCTCATGTACGCAGTCGTCCGACGCGTCGCTCGGATCGTTGCTGATGATCGTGTAGTCGATGCCCTCCGGCAGCTTGCTGCTCACTGCTCCCTCCACACCCGGACCTGCCCCATCGGGTCATACGCAACGACGGCGCCCGGCTTCGGCTGCTTCTCGGCTGCTTCGAGCTCGATCTGCAGGTTCGCGAGAGCGCGCCACGCCAGCTTCGCGCTGTGGCGTGCGCCGTCGTTGTCGATCTTGCCGCGCTCGATCAGATGCCGAGCGATGCAGTCCGCGTGATCCGTCGACTTCTCGCGCGCCCAATGCATCGGCTGGCCGGGGTTGTGCTGCTCGTTGCCGAGCCGCGAGATCTCGGCCACCGCGGCGATGGCGTCGGGGAAGTAGTCGAGCACGCCGCGCGCGATTGGAATGTTCTTCCGCGCCTTCGCGTCTGTCGGCAGGCTCATTAGATCGACGCCTCCTCAAGCGCCTGGGCGCGGTCCAGCGCATGCAACGCTTCGCCCCACGACGGGAATACGCTGGCGAGCTCGTGGAACACGTTCCGCTTCGGGCCGACGACCCACACGGCGGCGCCCGACGCGATTGCGTAGCCGTACTCCACCTCACGGCCGCCGCGCAGGTTATCGTCGTACGTGTCGAGGATCAGCAGATCGGCTTGTCGGATCTCGGACAGATCGCGCACTGCATATTCGAACTTCTGCGCCTCAGTGACCTTGCCCGGCGCCTCTTCTTCGTCCAGCCACGTGCCGACCACCTCACCGAGTCCGCGCGACTCGATCTCTGCGCGGACACTACGCAGCCGGCGCTGCGCCTCGAACTTCCCTGCGATGTAGATCTTGGTCACGCTGCTCCTCATGTGTAGGACGTCATGTAGTCGACTTCTTCCGGCTCCACCAGCCGGGGGATCGGAATGCCTCTATGGAAAAAATTGCACCAGATACGATTCGCAGCCGACCATGTGTCGCCGGAGACGTTGTGGTGCCACAAGCACAGCGACTCGTCGCCCGGCACCGACAGCCCACACTGCGCGCAGAGGCTCACCAGCCGTCACCGCAGCCACGGCTGGTCGCTCTGGCTCCCAACCATCGCGGCGCGGTTCTTCGCTAGCACCTGCTCGACGATGTCCGTCGGCACCGCGTGCACCTGACGCGCGGCTGCCTCGGCTTGGGCGCGCATGGCGCGCCGGTACTCGATCGCAATCACGGCGAGGCCGTTCAGGAACGCATCGAATCCCTGCCGCTGTTCCTTCTCGACGGACGCGTTGTACGCCTCGAGCTCCTTGACGACCTCGCCGTAGATCTCTGGCACGAAGTCGACCAGCTTCTGGCGGTAGCGCCGCGTCGGCAACGGCGGGTCCGACGGGTCGACGATCGTGACTGTCGCCGCCTCGCGCTCCGCACGCCGGCGTTCGGCTCGAGTCTTCGCCTCGCCCATTAAGGTGTCTCCTCGTACACGCCGTAGACCTTCAGGCTGCTGTCGTTGTGCTCGCCGAGAATCTCGACAAAGTCGTGCACGTCGAGAGCCTTCGCTTGCTCGACTGCATCGGCGAGCGATGCCGCCGCGAGGCTGACCGTGGTGTCGACCATGAGCTTCCCGTAGATGATGTAGGTCTTCCGCTTCGGCGCCATTAGGGCCTCCACACTTTCGGTGCGCCGAGCAGGTTGCGCTCGATCAGAACCTTTCGCAGCGCCATGTGCTGGATCACGTCGCCCACGACGCGCTTGTAAGTCTTCTGAATCCCCTTCGTCGTCAGGCGATTCGCCTCGCGCCAGTCGGCGTTGCTCATGTGCACCTTCGCCTTGGCGATCTTGAACGTCGCGGCAAGGTTCTCCTGCGACGCGGACAGGTGCTTGTGCGCGACGAGGTCGATCTTCGTGTCGCTCGTCATCTTCGGCTCCAGGGCCGGCAGGCCGACCTCGAGGAGCGCGCCATTGATGATCGGCAGATCGTGCTCGCGGATGTAGTGGCCGGTGACCATGTCCGCCGCGTTGTAGCGCTTGACGAACGCGCGAAGGATGTCACGCAGGTAGTCGCGGCCCAACAGCCCGACCATCATCGAGTCCGGCTCGCCGATCCAACACGACGCGATCGCCGTGACCTCGGCCGTCGTGTACTCCGGGCCGAGATAGGCGAGAGGCCGGTTCTCTATGTCGAAGTCGAGGATACGGAGCCTACTCGACATCGATCAGCTTCTCGGGATCCGGCAGCGCGAGCATGATGCCCCGCTGGATCGCCTTCTCTACCTTCGTGATCTCGTCGTCCAGCCGGTCGTTGATCTCGTTGTCGGCTGCAATGGAATGCTTCAGCCGTACGACCGTCCGCAGAATCTTCTTGCGGTTGGCGATGGCCTGCTCGATGGGGGTCCGTTTCACGCGATAGTCTCCCGGGTAAGTTGCTGCTCGAGGCGTGCTAGCCTCTCGGTCTTGGCCTTCAGCCGTTGACGAAGTTCATACTGCATTTGCTTCAACTGTCGGAGAGGACGGGTCCTAAACCGCGCGTCTGCGGCGCGTTGTACGGCGCGCCCCTTCTCGGTGAGTTGGTAGCGCGCCTTGTGGGCGCGCTGACAAATCCGGCACGCGCCGCCCGGCTTCGCCGCCCGCACATTGCAGGTGTTCTCCGGCGTTCGCGGATGTCCGCACTTCTTCCACGTCATGCAGCGCTCGACCGTTTGCCGGTCTTCTTCATCGCGCGTGCGGCGGTAAACGCCGTGTCAAGGTACGGGCGGTATTTCGTCCCGTCCTTCTTCTCTTCCTCGAGGAACATCTCTTCGGTCCAGTTCTGTGCGGCCGGATGGATGATCAGGTCCGGCGCGGCGGCGTTATATACATCGCCGCGCGTGACATCCGACATGCGGTACACGTTGTGCCCTTGAGCCGCCCGTTCCCTCATCGCCGGGTTCTCGTACCAGTCGTCGAAGACCCAAATTGTGAGCGGCGAATTCGTGCGTCCCTTCGGCATCAGCAGAGCACCACACCGGCGGTCGCGATCTCGTCGATCAGCTTGTCGCGGAGCCGGTTCTCGATCGTGACGCCGTACTGCTGTCGCGCGCGGTGGATCAGATCCACGACCAACGTGACCGCCATGTCAGTGATCGCGTCGTCGAGCTTCGCGCGTGGGGTGCTCATGACAGCCCACACTCGCAGCGCCAGAACATCCGCGTGCGGCCGAACACCGGCACCACCTTGACGCGCTCCTGCTCGTGTCCCTTCTCGCAGTAGTGCTTGCGCTGCACGGAGCGGCGACTCTTGCCCTCGCGCGCGTTCTTCGACACCTTCGCCGGCGCTGCCATCAGGACACCACCAAAACGGGGTACTCGAGCTCACGGGCCTCGAGGATCCTGTACGTGGCTGGGAACGCGTTCGCCATCGCGGCCTCGATGGTTTGAGCGACGACGTGGCGAATGTTGTAGCCATCAGTCGCCCGGTACGCTTTGATGTAGAACAACCTCGCCGTGGTCGCCGCCATCACGCGGCCTCCTTGACCTTGAACGACGCCGGGAAATTCATTTCCCGTCCTGCTACGTTGAAGACGCGCTCGACGATCGGCGCGTAGATCATCGTGAATTCCAGCTGCCGCTCGATCGGCACCTGCCACCACATCGAGTCGTAGGCGCCGTACACGAGGCGCGCCCACGGCGCGGCCTTCCTCACGAGCAGCACCGTCGTGATCCAGATGTCGGCGACGCCGCCCTGCATCGGGTGGTTCGACGCCTCGCGGTTACGCGCGTTGCGCCACTCCGACGTCAGCCGCCGCGGACGGCCCATGAACGTATAGACGACGCGGTACCGATCGGCCTGCGCCTCGATCTGGTTCCAGAACTCGACGATCGCGGGGTGCTTCTTCAGGTACAGTTCGCTCGCCGAGATCAGCCGATCGGTGTCGAACTTCAGCGCCTTGGCGCCAGGGATGTCACCCGCGTTCTCGGCCTTGCCGCGGTAGTGAAGTCGGTACACGAACCGCTTGGCGAACGTACGCCGCAGATCTTCGTCACCCTGCCAGTCCAACAGCGCGCGCCAGTCCGCACACATCGGTGAGGTGTGCAGCGCCTTCGTCAGCAACGGCGGGTAGGGCGTGCCCGTCATGTCGCAGAAGTTCACGACGTGCGTGTCCCAGTTCGCGATCTTCGCCCTGAGTAGCGGCTCGTCGCCGGCGAGGCCTGCGAGCAACCACGTCTCGATGTTCGACCAGTCATGGCCGACCCATACGAAGCCGGTCGGCGGCGTGATCAGCTTCGCCGTCTCGCCGCGCATCTGCGGCAGCGCGGGCTTTACCCAGCCCACACGGCCGGCGGCCTGACCGTGGATCTTGCAGCGCGGGTGGATCAGCGCCTTCGGCGCCAGCGGCTGGCCGAGCTCGTCGAGCTCGAAACAGTGCTTGACGTAATGCGTAAGCCGCTGCTGCGCGCCCCCGAAGAGAAACTTCGCCTCGAGGATCCCGTTGCCGCCGTCTTCGATGTTCTCGACCGCCTGCTCGAGCGACGGCTCGTCGTCCTCGTCCCACTCGGTGCCGAGCATGCGGCGCAGCGCGCTGAGCGCATCCTTGTCCGACTTCCACTTCCCAGGCTCGTCGTTGAAGCTGCGCTCGCGCTGCACCGGGAAGCGGTACACGTTATAGAGCCAGTGCTTCATGTCGTCCGGCGAACCAAGGTTGAACTTCGCGTTGCCCGTCCACGCCCGCGCGAGCATGCGGCCCTGCGCGACGCGCATGCTGTACTTCTCGTGGAGCTCCCATGCCACTTTCGGATTGACGTGGATGCCGGCCTCTTCGCCCTCGATCGCGATGTCGATGAACGGGATCGACATGTGGCGGTACACAAACGCCGCCCGCGGATCCTTCTGCAGCTGCGGCTCGAGGCCGTACTTCCAGATCAGGTACGTGCCGACGAGGTCGCCCGCGTTGTACTCGCTGGGCGCCACCCGTTTTAGGTGCTTGTAGTCCGGCAGCCTCCCAAGGCGGCGATTGAGCTCGCCGAGTCCGTGGAACTCCTCGGAGTGCAGCACGGAGTCGGCCAGCATCGTGTCTTCGAGCCGGGCGTGTGCCTCGCCGCTCACCTCGAAGCCGTACTCGCGCATCTTCTTGATGTCGGCCGGCGCGTTGTGGTAGATCGTCACGCCGGTCGCGATTAGTGCGGCCATGTTTTGCCGCATCTCGATGCACTGTGACGGTGTCAGCGCCAGCCAGTCGACTTGCAGCACGGCCTTGTCGTTGCCGATGCCGATCGTCTCGAGCGTCCCCTCCGGCAAATCACGGCCGCAGGAGCACTTGTCTTCCTCGTCGTCATCGTCCTTGGCGACGGTGTGCCACTCGAGGTCGATTACGCGCTCGGCGGCAAAGAGCTCGGACGACAGCGCCTTGTAGTCTGTGTGAATCGGCGGCAGCGCGGCGCGCAGCTTGTCGAGCGACTCCTGCTGCTCCGGCGTCAGATCTTTGAGCGCTTGCACTGGAAGACCACCATGTAGACGGTGTCGACGTTCTTCGTGCCGCGCTTCGAGGCGACGAGGTCAGCCTTCATGCCGTCGACTTCGCCCTTCGAGCCGGCGCCGCGGATGACGGACCATCCAGCGCGCTCGAACATCGCGCGCACGTCGTACTCCAGCGCGCGGCCGCGGTTGTATTGACTCATGCGCCGAAGTCTCGACGCATCCGCGCGACCACTTCTTGCTTCGTGGCGATGTCGCGCTCGATGACGGACAGGTAGTCGTTAAGTTCTTCCTGCGTCGTAATCCAGTAATAGCCGCCGTCTTCGCCACGGCGATCTGCGCCGATCGGGTTGCCGCGCGCTCGAAGTTCACGCACATAGACCGAGAGCCGGCCGTTCGCGCCTACGGTGTAGGACTCGCCCAGAACCGACTCGATCAGCGTGCGTCCGTTAATGCGGTGTGCGTGCCCCCGCGCGCCGCGAATGGCGCCAAGGACTGCCACTTCCTTATCGGACAGGGGTCGCTTCACTTCGTCTCCTCGAACGTCAGCACCTCGCTGCGGAACTTCAGGAGGAGGTCCGACGTGGAAACTTCGCCGTCGCGGTTCTTCGCGACCTTGAACTTCGTGTCGTCTTCGCCCAACAGCCGGTGCATCAGCCATACGATGTCCGCGTCGTGCTCGAGCTCACCGCTCTCACGCAGATCCGCAAGACTCGGCTCCCACTCCTTCACGTTCTTGGGCGGCCGCGAGAGAGACGACAGCGCGATCAGCGGGATCTCGTGCTGCACCGTGAGGCGCCGTAGCGCCTTGGAGACTGCCTCGACACGCTGGCGTTGGTCGCGTAGGTGCTCAGCTGTCGTCATCAATTGCAGGTAGTCGACGACCACGAGGCCAAGCGTGCCGGGCGTGTAAGCTGACACGGTGTCAGCCAGCTGCTCGGTGGTGTGCACGTCGTGCGTGATCCACATCGGCCGCTCGCTGAACGACTCGGCGGCGGCCGCCAGCATTCGCTTCTCGAGCTCGATCAGGTTGCCCGTCTTCAGGCTCTGAGCTCGCACGCCTGACTCCTGCGACAGCAGTCGGCGCACGACGGCGGTCTGCGTCGACTCGAGCGACACGAAGAGCACGCCCGTGCCACGCTTCGAGAGCAGGCGAGCCATCTGCAGCACGAACGCCGTCTTACCGACGCTCGGTCGGGCTCCCAGGATCACGTACTCGCCGGGGTACAGGCCGCCGGCTGAGAGCTCATCCAGCGAGCCGATCGACGTCGAGGCCGGTTTCTTGCGCGCCTGTGGCGGCGCCAGGATCTCGGCCATGGCGATCTTGACGGCCTCGGCGAGGCTGTTGGGCGGCCCTTGTGGGGCGCCCTCGCGCTTCGCGATCGAGGTGACGACCGCCGAGAGCTCGGTCGGCGACATCGGCGGATCGCAGAACGGCGCGAACGTGCGCTGCAGGATCAGATCGACAGCGTCAGCCGGCAGCCCGGCGCCCAGGAGGCGCCCCGCCAGCTTCGTCGCCGTGTCGTTGCGGCCGCCCTCGACGGAGCCTAGAAGCGCCTGAGAAAACCAGTCGACCGCGTTCGAGACGCGCGTCTGTGGCTTGCCAATCAGGTTCAGCAGCGGTTGCGGTGCTGCCGGCAGCGCGTGGCCCATCGGCTGGACCCACGTGTATGTCGCACCGCTCGGGTGAATCGACGGCGGCGCGACGACGATGCCGACGCCGCGGATGTCGACGCCCGGCACGAGGCCGACGCGGTCAGGAGCGGCGCCCGCGAGATAGACGTGCGCGCCCTTGCCCGTCGTGACGCTCGGCGCGTCAGCCGGGAGCTCGACGCCGGCGGCCAGCAGCCGCTCGCGGCCCTCAGCGCTGTCGATGTCGACAGCGAACATTCCACGGCCGAGTACCAGCGCGACGTTCGCGTCCGGCCACTGCTGCCACCACTGCTCGAGCTCGGCAGCGGTCGGCGCCGTGTCCTGATACGGCTTCCAGTGCACGAGCGGCCGCTTGTCGCGTGGCATGCACGGAATCGGGTGCAGGCCGGCGGCGAGGTACATCTTCGCGGCTTCGTAGAAGACGCTCATGACCACACCAACCGCGCCATCAGTTGTTGGGCACGCTTCGACGGCCGGCGTGTCAAGAATCCACGGCCGCGCGCTTTGCTGTAGTCAGGCGGCGTTGCGAACTGCGGACTCGTAGGGTCAAGCATTAACCCGCTCGAGTGCCGCAGAAACCAATGGGAGTCGCCCTCGTGGCGAAGGTTCATTGGCGTCCAGCCGGCCTCTTTTCCGCCAAGCAGGTGATACAACGCTTCGCTGGTGACGTAACAGTTGCCGCGCGTCACAGCTGGATCCTCGAGATCTTCTCGGCCTGAATCGTCGCCTCGCGCTCGACATCAGCCACGTGACAAGCGCACGCGCACCACGGGTCAGGTACGCCGGGACACAGCGTCGTGCAGTAGGCACACGCGCGGCCGAGCCGCTCACAGGTCGGACAAGTCACCGGATCACCGCCTCGCGCCGCTCGTCCTTGTAGTCTTCCGCGCGCACGAGCAGCTGCACGTGGACCGGATCTACGTCTGGCACCAAGCCGTGGTGCGAGCGCCACGCCTGAACGGCGAGCTCGACGTTGTCCGCTTCGACAAAGTCCGCGACCTCCGCGTCTTCGTCGTGGATGTGGTACAGGTTGCTCATCGCTCTCCCCTTGTTGGGTCGATGTCCTGTGGTCGGCACAGGGAGTAATGCGCGCAGC
>Ga0209382_10010162_pt1 | contig 11755 bp, 10 predicted proteins | sample SoiMetdeltSBSDD5_FD_187599 | JGI IMG/M metagenome (GOLD analysis project Ga0209382, IMG submission 187599) | Bulk soil microbial communities from a Populus tree surrounding site in Tennessee, USA - Soil MetaG P. deltoides SBSDD5 (SPAdes) (version 2) | ecosystem: Environmental > Terrestrial >...
CGCGCTCCTCGACTGGTGCGGCTCGGAGCGGCTGTCGTGCGTCCCCTACGGCGGCGGCACCAGCGTCGTCGGCGGCGTCGAGCACGCGACCGCGGGCGACTTCGCCGGCGCGGTCACCCTCGATCTGGGGGCGCTCGATCGCGTGCTCGAGGTCGATCCGCTGTCGCGGGCGGCGCGGGTCCAGGCCGGCGCCCGCGGCCCGGTCCTCGACGACCAGCTCGCCGGCCATGGCCTGACCGCGCGCTTCTACCCGCAGTCGTTCGAGCTGTCGACGGTGGGCGGCTGGATCGCGACCCGCGCCGGCGGCCACTTCGCCACCCACTGCACCCACATCGACGACCTCGTCGAGGCGGTCCACATGATCACGCCGCGCGGCGTGCTGGCGACCCGCCGGTTGCCGGCGTCGGGCGCCGGGCCGCAGCCGGAGCGGCTCGTCCTCGGCTCCGAGGGCATCCTCGGCGTCATCACCGAGGCCTGGCTGCGCGTGCAGCCGCGGCCGCGCTGGCGGGCGTCGGCCAGCGTCAAGTTCGCGGCCTGGGACGCCGCGGTGGCGGCGGCGCGCGCGCTTGCGCAGTCGGGCCTTTATCCGTCGAACTGCCGGCTCCTCGACGCCCGCGAGGCGATGCTGCACCGGGTGTCGAACGACGGCACCGCCGTCCTCCTGCTCGGCTTCGAGTCCGCCGACCACCCGCTCGGGCCGTGGATCGCGCGCGCCGTCGAGCTGGCGCGCGATCACGGCGGCGCCGTCGCCGCCGGCCCCGACGAGTCGGAGGAGACCGAGGCCGCCGGCGACGGTGACCCGGCGGCGCGCCGCGCCGAGACCGGCGCCTGGCGCCGCGCCTTCCTCGAGGCGCCGTATCTGCAGTCGGCCCTGGTCTCGGTCGGCGTCCTGGTCGACACCTTCGAGACCGCCTGCACCTGGGACGCCTTTCCGCGCCTGCACGCCGAGGTCACCGCCGCGGTCGAGGACGCGCTGCGCCGCGAGTGCGGCGCCGGCGTCGTCGCCTGCCGCTTCACCCACGTCTATCCCGACGGGCCGGCGCCGTACTACACCTTCCTCGGCCCCGCCCGCGCCGGCGCCGAGCTGTCGCAGTGGACCGCGATCAAGGCGGCGGCCTCGGACGCGCTGCACGCCGCCGGCGGCACGATCACCCACCACCATGCGGTCGGGCGGCTGCATCGCCCCTGGTACGATCGCGAGCGGCCGTCGCTGTTCGCCGAGGCGCTGGCGGCGGTGAAGCGGACGGTCGATCCCGCCGGCGTGCTCAACCCCGGCGTGCTGATCGACCCGGTCGCCTGATCACGGGTAGTAGGTCCAGTCCTGGGTCGCGTCGCCCGAGCACCGCGCCAGGTGCGGGCGCGCCCCCTCGGCGAGCTCGGAGCGGCCGTCGTTGGCGTCGAGGCAGCGGCCGCCGGCGCCGACGAGCGCGCCGCTGAACGCCCACTTCTGGTTCGGCGACGCCGGGCCGTCGGTGCAGTGGGCGAGGGCGAGGGCGGCGCCCGGGCGGCTCGACTGCGCGCGCAGGCAGCGGCCGGACGCGGTCTCGAGCTGGCCGCCCGGGCGGACCCGCCAGCGCTGGCGCGGCCGGCCCGGATCGCAGGCGCGCAGCTCGACGCCGGCGCCGACGCCGTCGCCGCGCGCCTCGAGGCACTGATCGAGGCCGGAGCGGACCTCGCCGCCGTCGAAGGCGACCGTCCACTGCTGGGTGGCGCTGGCGTCGCAGCTCGCGAGCACCGCCGAGGTGCCAGCGGGAGCTCCGTCGCGCGCGGCGTCGAGGCACAGGCCGCCCCAGCCGAGGATCGCGGCGTCGGGCATCTCCCAGCGCCGCCCGCTGCCGCCGCCCTTCGCCGGCGCGCCGGCCTCGGCGGCGACGTCGAGCGCCTCGCCGGTGAACGAGGTCAGCTCGGAGCCGGCGCGGTAGGTCCAGCGCTGGTTCAGGCTGTCGCTGCAGCGGCGCAGGCGGACCGGATCGGCCTCGGCGCCCTCGGGCACCGTCATCAGGTCGAGGCAGCGGGCACCGTGGCCGACGATGGCGCCCGACGGCGCGCCGTAGAGGCGCTGCACCGCGATCTTGTCGCGGATGCTGAGCGGGCTGCCGTTCGAGAACGTCGCCGTGTTGCAGTAGTTCATCACCGACGACGCGTCGAAGTCGCCGATGGTGCGATCGCCGTCGTCGCCGATCGGCGGCTGGTCGCACTCGTTGTCGGGGCGGTTCTGCTCGTGGGCGAAGCCGATGGCGTGGCCGAACTCGTGGATGGCGATGGCGCGGACGCAGCGGCCGTGCGCCGGCTGGTCGCGACAGGTCTCGCCCCAGCGCGCGAAGGTGAAGTTGAGGACCATGCCGCCGCGGCGGCCGTCGAGGTCGGTGCCGAGCCCCCAGGTCAGCGGCCGGGTGTCGCTGATCTCGATCCGGATGCCGCGCGAGCTCGCGGAGCAGGGGCCCCACCCGACGAAGTGCAGCGCCGACGCCGCATCCCAGGTCTGGAGAACCGCGTTCTTGACCGCCTCGCGATCAATCGCGTCGGCGGGGGTGGGATTTTCCCAGCAGACGGGGATCGAGGGCGCGCGCCAGAGCTTCGCGCCGTGCACGTACGCCGCCTGCTCGACCTCGCCGAGCGCCCCGTCGCCGTCGACGGAGCAGCCTCCGGCGATCGCGACCGCGGCGCCGAGGAGGGTGGGGGCGATCCACCCGCGACCGGCATCGCGCGGCGGTACGTGTTGGTCTGTCCGGTTCATTTACGAGCCGGACCCTGTCATGCGCCATACGGCTCCCCCAACGTGGGAAGTCGGCAACAGGCGGCATCCGGACGCGAACTGAGTCGTCGTCGGAAACGCGCTTCAGCGCGCGCGCACGAAGCCGCCACGCCTTGCCGGGAACTGCGCGGAGCTTGCCGCGCAACCGCCATCGCCCCTCGGCAGCCGCCCATGGCCGCCGGCGATTTCCCCGCCTCCCTATTAGCTCCCACAGGATAGCGATCCGGCGGCAGCTAGTAAAGAGCCTCGCGATCCGCACCATGGGCTGTCTGGAGGCGACCCCATGAATCCGTACGTAGGCATCGACTTCGGCACCACCAACACGGCGGTCGGGCTGGCGGCTCCCGACGGCGCGGTGCGGCTGGCCGAGCTCCCCGGCGCCGGCGGCGCGCCGGCGAGCATGTGGCGCACCGTCCTGTACTTCGAGCCCGGCGCCGCGCCGTGCGCCGGCGCGCCGGCCATCGAGCGCTACCTCGAGCACGAGTGCGAGGGCCGGCTCGTGCAGTCGATCAAGTCGCACCTGGCGAGCGCGTCGTTCACGCGGACGATCATCGTCGGCCGCACCTGGACCCTCGAGGACCTGATCGCCACGTACCTCGGCCAGGTGCGCCGCGCCACCGCCGCGACCGGCGTCGACCTCGGCCGCCGCGCCGTCGTCGGCCGCCCGGTCCGCTACTGGGGCGCCGACGACGCCGACGACGACGCCCGCGCCGTCGCCCGCATGAAGCGCGCCCTCGCCCACGCCGGCTTCGACGAGGTCGTCCTCGAGTACGAGCCGATCGCGGCCGCCGTCCGCTACGCCGCCGGCCTCGATCACGACGAGCTGATCCTGGTCGCCGACTTCGGCGGCGGCACCAGCGACTTCTCGCTGGTCCGGGTCGGCCCCCGCATCACGCCCGGCGATCGCGGCGCCATCCTCGGCACCGGCGGCCTCGGCGTCGGCGGCGACAGCTTCGACGCCCGCATCATCGACGCCGTGATCGCGCCCGCCCTCGGCCAGGGCACCCTGTACCGCGACGAGCTCGGCGCGGTGACCCCGGTGCCCGGCTGGCTCTACTCGCGCCTCCGCCGCTGGCACCACCTGTCGTTCCTCAAGGACAACGACACCCTGCGCCTCCTCGATCGCGTCGAGCACGGCGCCCTCGCCCCCGACCGCATCGGCCGCCTCGGCCAGGTCGTCCGCGACGATCTCGGCCTGCCGCTCCACCGCGCCGTCGAGCACGCCAAGGTCGCCCTCTCCGCCTCCGCCGAGGGCGTCGTCGTCGTCGACGCCCTCGACCTCTCCGCCGCCGTCCGCCGCGCCCCGTTCGAGGACTGGATCCACCCCGAGCTCGACGCCATCGACGCCGTCCTCGATCGCGTCCTCGCCGACGCCAGCGTCGCCGCCACCGACGTCGACGCCGTCTTCGCCACCGGCGGCTCCTCCCTCGTCCCCGCCGTCCGCCAGCGCCTCGCCGCCCGCTTCGGCGCCTCCAAGCTCGCCGGCGGCGACGAGCTCACCTCGGTCGCCTGGGGCCTGGCCGCGCGCGCCCGCCAGCTGTTCGGCTGACGGGGCTATGAGCGATCGAGCGCCGCGAGCGCGGCGGCGATCGCGGCGCGCTCGTCGGGTCCGAGCGGCAGCGCGGCGATCTCCGCGCGCGCCGCCTGCGCGCGGGCGGCGTCGCCGGTGGCGATCGCGATCTCGGCGCGGGCCGCCAGGACGCGTGCGCGCTCGAACGGCGCCCCCTTCTCCTTGCGCAGCGCGGCGTCGAGGACGCGCGCCGCGGCCCGGTCGTCGTTCTTGAAGTCGCGCAGGCGCGCGGCCGCGCGCAGCGCCCTGCCGAGCCGCGTCTGCGACTGGTTGTCGGAGGCGCCCTCGTCGTAGTCGTCCGGGGCGTCCTCGCGGATGTAGATGATCGAGTTGCCGGCGACGTCGACGACGGTGAAGCGGCTCTGCCCCTGCTTCATCCGCGTGATGCGGGGGACGCCGGCGAGCGGGACCTTGCCGTACTTCGCCCGCAGCGCCGCGGCGAACGTCTCGTGCAAGCGCTCGACCTCGGGGACGATCACGAGGCAGGTGCCGTACGACTCGCTCGGCTTCAGCCTGGGTAGACCGAAGAAGTGCAGGTGGACGTCGCCGCGGTGGGTCGCCGCGTAGACGTTGGGATGGGTCTGCTCGTGGGTGACCTCGAAGCCGAGCGCGCGATAGAACTCCAGCGTCTCGGGCATCGACGCGCACGGCAGCACCGGGATCGTCATCGCCATGGTCACGCCTTTCGTTCGGGCATCGTCGCGAGGTCCTGCTCGAGGTGCTCCCGCACCTGCTGCAGCCCCTCGGCCGCTGCGCGCAGCGCGCCGGCATCGAGCTGCCGGCCGAGCCGGTTCGCCCAGGTCGCGTGGCGGGCCTCGACTTCGCGCAGGGCGCTGCGGCCGGCCTCGGTGATCGCGATCAGCTTGGCGCGGCGGTGGTGCGGGTTGTCGACGTACTCGATGAACCGGTCGCGCTCGAGTGCGTCGGCGGTGAGCTGGACGCTCTGCCGGGTCAGGCCCATCGTGCGCGCCACCGTGGCCACCGGCACCGGATCCTGGTCGACGACGCCCAGGACCTGCCAGCGCGCGCTGGTGAGCCCGAGCGGCGCGGTGATCACGTCGCCGGCTTCGAGCAGGAGGCCGTTGACGCGAAAGACCTCGACGAAGAGGCCGCTCAGCACCGCGGCCGCTGCGGTGAGCTTCAGCATGACAGGAGCTTGTCATAATGACAGGAGCCTGTCAAGTGGGTCGCCCGGGACGATCGAACGTTCGTCTGCGGGGTTCACACTACGGGTCGAACCTGTGCCGAACTGCGACCTTCATACCGACCGCCTGCTCCTGCGGCGCTTCCGCCCCGACGACGTCGACGACGCCCTCGCGTACCGCGACGACCCGGAGCTCGCCCGCTACCTGCCGCACATCCCGCAGCCGTTCACCCGCGCCGACGCCGAGGCCTTCGTCGCTCGCAACATCGACGAGCCGTGGGATCTCCTCCCGACCTTCGCCGTCGTCCTCGAGAACACCGTGATCGGCACCGTCAACCTCGACATCGATCCGACCCACCGCACCGCCAACCTCGGCTTCGCCCTCGCCCGCGCGCACTGGGGCAAGGGCCTCGCCACCGAGGCCGCCCGCGCCGTCGTCGCCTGGGCCTTCTCCTCCCTCGATCTCGCCCAGCTCACCGCCGCCGCCGACGCTCGCAACCTGCGCTCGCGCCGCGTCCTCACCAAGCTCGGCATGCAGCTCGAGACCATCCTCGTCAGCCACGAGCGCGCCCGCGACGGCGTCTTTGACACCGCCCGCTACCTCCTGCCCCGCGAAGCCTGGCAGCCTCGATAGCGCCGCGCCGCACGTGTCCGCGCTCTCCACCACCCCACGCCCGCTCAGTCAGACTCGACGACTCTCCGCGGCGGCGGCGGCCTCGTCTGCCCGAGCTCGACCTGGCCCCCCAGCACCGCCACCTCGATCGCCATCCGCACCAGCGACAGCCCCTGCCGGATGACGAGCAGCGCCACCGCCCCGCCCGGCCCGTACATCGGGTGGCCATGCGCTGCCCACCCGTACACGCCGGTCACCGCTGCCGCCGCCAGCCACCCGAGCAGCACGTGGCCGATCGCCACCGGCCGGCGCACGACGAAGACGAGCGCCCGCGAGATCGCGTGCGCGGCGCCCAGGTGGTCGTGGGTCGGCCGCCGCAGGGTCAGCTCGGCGCGGGCGTAGTCCATCACGGCGCCGATGATCGCGGCCAGCAGCGCCGCCGGCAGCAGCGCCAGCACCATCGAGCCGAGCAGGTCCATCAAGGTCAACGCCCGCTCGAGCCGGTCGGCCACCGCCGACACGCCGACGATCGCGGCCGGCAGCACCAGGGCGACATGCGCGATCCCCGACGCCAGGCCGATCCGCAAGAACGCGAAGTAGGTGCCGGCGCCGCCGGCGCCGAAGCAGCGCGCGGTCTCGCGCCGGCCGCGCGGCCGCTCGGTCAAGACCGCCAGCGCCCCGCCGCCGAGGAACCACGACAGCACCACCCAGGTCAGGACCGCGCCGACCGCGATCCACAGCGTCGCCGCGCCCAGGATGTCCGCGTTCCGGACGACCGCGAACAGCGCGACCAGGTCGCCGTCGACCGCGTCGTCGAAGACCGGCCGGGTCGCGAACACCGCGGCCAGCAGCCGCGCGATCACCAGCCCGGCGCCGAGCGCCATCACCGCCTGCACCGCGAACAGCCCGAGCACCATGCCGGTGTACTCGGAGACCGCGCGGAACCCGGCCGAGGCCATGGCGCCGAGGCCGATCAGGTCGCCCTTGCGCGCGGCGCTCACAGGCCGAACCCCTGCATGAGGGTCTGGGTCCAGAACGCGGCGCGCGCGCCGGCCCGGTACGAGGCGGCCGGATCGCCGTGCAGGCGGATCTGGTCGTCGAGGAAGTCGTCGGTCAAGAGCACCTTCCCGTCGGGGTCGAGCTCGACCTCGACCAGCGGCGACGATCGCTCGAACTCGAAGCGGTGCCAGTGGCCGGCGCCGCGGTCATCCCATGTCTCGCGCTGCCGGGTGCCGTCGGCGAAGTGCATCTCCACGTCCACCGGCACCGGCACCGTCCCGCTGTTCACCACCACGACCTCGCACACCCAGGCGCCGGTGTCGGGGGCGTCGCGCTCGGTGACCGTCTTGCGGGCGGTGCCGTCGCCGAACACCCCGCGCGCCTCGTGCTTGGGCCGGCACTCGGAGTCGCGCACCGACAGGTCGGCGACCCCGGTGCCGTAGAAGGCCGGCCCGATGAACCACGACAGGTCCTGCGCCAGCTCGCGCTCCAGCACCGCGAACAGGTCGCGCCCGGTCGGGTGCCGGAACGCCCACTCGCGCGCGTACGCCTTCATCGCGGCGTCGAAGGCGTCGCGGCCGACCACGTTCCCGAGCGTGCGCAGCGCCAGCGCCGTCTTCTCGTACGTCGCCTGCGAGTACGCCGCCGGGTCGACGAACTTCCACGGCACCGTCGCGATCGGCGACGGGTTCTTGCCGAGGTCCTTCATGGCGGCGCGGGCGACGTGGAAGTAGTCGGCGCTCCAGCCGTCCCAGTCGACCAGGCTGCCGCGCTCGCCGTAGATCATGCCCATCACGACGCCGTCGGCCCACTCGTTGACGCCCTCGTCGAGCCAGGCCTCCTCGACCTCGTTCGAGGCCAGGATGCCCTGGAACCAGTTGTGCCCGATCTCGTGGATGGTCACGAACTCGGGCAGCCGCACGCCGGGGCGGAAGCCGGCGTGGTCGGCGGCGGTGGTGACCAGGGTCGGGTACTCCATGCCGCCGGCGCTCCCCGACGCGTCGGGGGGCGGATCGATCACCGACATGATCGGCCACGGGTAGGGCACGAACAGCTTGCTGAAGCTCTCGATCGAGCCGATGCCGGCGACCAGGTGGCGGCGCGCGAACTCGCGCTGCGCCGGCCGGTGGTAGACCCGGACCTCGATCTGGCGGCCGTCGACCACGGCGGTGTCGCTGATGACCTCCATGTACGGGTCCGCCATCCAGGCGAAGTCGTGGACGTCCTCGGCGTGGTAGGTCAGCGTGCGGGTCGCGTCCGGGTTGTCGACCGCGGCGGTGAGCACGCCGGTGGCGGCGACCACGTGGGTGTCGGGGACGGTCAGGGTGACGTCGTAGACGCCGAAGTCGGCGAAGAACTCGGTCAGCACGTGGAACGGCTCGCAGCGCCAGGTCTCGGCGCCGGGTGGGCCGACCCGGACGCCGATCTTCGGGAACCACTGGCCGATCATGTGGAAGTCGCCCTTGAAGCCGGTGCGGGCGAACACCTCCGGCAGCTGGGCGACGAAGGCGAAGCGGACCTCGATCGTCTGGCCGGGGGCGACCGGCGCGTCGAGCGGCACCTCGAGCACCGTCTCGTCGGGGCCCGGGAACTTGCCGCGGGGGCGGACCTCGGCGCCGGCGATCTGGATCGAGCTGACGTCGATCCAGCCCCAGGCGTCGGGCGACGCCTTCTGGCCGCGGTGCTCGCCGCGCGACTCCTTCATGAAGACGGTGGCGTCGTTCTTGAAGGCGTTCAGGTAGAGGTGGAAGGGCAGGGTGTCGACCGGGCTCTGGCCGCTGTTGGTCCAGGTCAGGGTCTCGGTGGCGGTGACCTGGTGGCGGACGACGTCGAGCTTGGCGTCGATCTTGTAGTTGGCGATGCGCGGTGACCGCGGCGCGCCGACCACCGCCGGCTTGCCGTCGGCCACCGGCATCCGCTGCGGGCGCGGCGGCCCGAGATTGCCGGAGCAGGCGCTCACCGCGGTCAGGGCGAGCGTGCCGGCGAGAAATCGCGCGAGCGACATCGCCGCGTGCATACCGCGCGGCGCGCGGCCCATCAAGCTTGCGCGACGGCGGAACTCGGGCGACGTTGGGGGCGTATGGCCGCCGACCCCCTCGCGCGCATCGCCGATTTTCTGGACCGGTTCGGCCGCGAGCGGAACCTGGCCCTGCCGCCGCTGGGCCCCGATGGCGTCAGCCACGTCCAGCGCGGGTCGGCGGTGGTGTCGATCCACGTCATGGTCGACCGCGGCGTCCTCCTGCTGCTGTCCCGCGTCAAGGCGGCGCCGCCCCCCAGCGAGGCGCTGTGGCGGCGCCTGCTCGAGGCGTCGTTCGTGTCGACCGGCGACGCCGCCTTCGCCCTCCACCCCAAGACCGGCGACCTCTACCTGCGCATCCTGCGCAGCCTCGACAACCTCGACTACGACGAGTTCGAGGACCTGGTCCACACCATCGCGACGGTGGCCGACGAGTGGGATACCCGGCTGGCCGCCGAGCCGGCCGGGCCGTGACCGCCTGGGACCGCCACCTACCCGACGCCGCCGCCACCGCGCAGGCCGGCGCCGCCCTCGGCGAGGCGGTGGCCGCCGGCGACGTCGTCGGGCTCATCGGAGACCTCGGCGCCGGCAAGACGGCGCTGGTCCAGGCCGCGGTCGCCGCCGTCGGCGCGCCGGTGGCGGCGACCAGCCCGACCTTCACCCTCGTCAACGAGCACCGCGGCGGCCGGCTGCCGGTCTACCACGCCGACCTGTATCGGATCGAGAAGGCGCGCGAGCTCGACGAGATCGGCCTCGACGAGATCATGCGCCGCGGCGACGGCGTCGTCTTCGTCGAGTGGGCCGATCGCTTCGACGTCCTGCCCCGCGATCACCTCCGGGTCGAGCTGATGGTCGACGGCGACGGCCGGCGGCTGCGCGTCGACGGGACCGGCCCGCGCGGCCAGCGCGCCGCCGCCGCGTGGGCGGCCGCCCTCGGCGTGCTAGGTTGACGGCGATGTTGGCTCGCTGGTGGCCCGTCGCCACCGTCTTCCTCCTCGCCCTCGCCGCTCGCCCGGCCGCCGCCGATCCGCGCGGCTTCGATCCCGACGCCGTCTACCGGATCCCGGTCGGCGACGGCCCGCGCCGCGGCGCCGAGACCGCGCCGATCACGATCGTCGAGTGGAGCGACTTCGCCTGCAAGTTCTGCAACCGGATCCGGCCGACCCTCGAGCAGCTCGAGCGGCTCTACCCGGGCAAGCTGCGCTGGGCCTATCGCCACCTGCCGCTCGACGACGACGACACCCTGGCCGCCGAGGCCAGCCTCGCCGCCGCCGCCCAGGGCCGGTTCTGGCCGATGCACGATCGCCTGTTCGCGGTCCACGGCCAGGTCGACCGCGCCGCCGTCGAGCTGTACGCCGCCGAGCTCGGCCTCGACCTCGGCCGCTTCCGCGCCGACCTCGACAGCGGCGCCTTCCGCGCCCGGGTCGCCGCCGACGCCGACACCGCGCGCCTGCTCGGCATCGCCGGCACGCCCACCTTCTTCGTCAACGGCCGGGCGGTCCGCGGCGCCCAGCCGCTCCAGGTCTTCGTCCGCGTCGTCGAGGAGGAGCTGGCCCGGGTCGAGAGCGCCCGCAAGAGCGGCGGCGCCGCCGACTACGACGCCCTGGTCGCGGCCGGCCGCCCGACCGCCGACATGCCGGCCGACACCGCCCCCGCCGTCGACGATCTCGACAGCCAGAGCACGTACCGGGTCGGCCTCGGCCTGCCCGGCCACGCGATCGGCCCCGCCGACGCCCTGGTGACCGTCGTGGTGTGGAGCGACTTCGAGTGCCCGTACTGCGCGCAGCTGGCGCCGACGCTGGTCCGCCTGCGCAAGGAGTACGGCGACCGGGTCCGCCTGATCCACCGCCACCTGCCGCTGGTCGGCCACCCGCACGCCCAGCTCGCCGCCGAGGCCGCGGTCGCCGCCGCCGCCCAGGGCAAGTTCTGGCCGATGTGCGACGCCCTGTTCGCCCGCCGCGGCGCGCTGTCGCGCGCCGACCTCGAGGCCGACGCCCGCGCCGCCGGCCTCGACCTGGCGGCGTTCCGCGCCGCCCTCGACGACCGCCGCTACCACGACGCGGTCGCCGCCGACGCCGCCAGCGCCGGCACCCTCGGCATCACCGGCACGCCGACGATGTTCGTCAACGGCGCGCCGGTGTCGGGGGCGGTCCGCTGGGAGCGCCTGCAGCAGGTGGTCGACCTCCAGCTGGCCGCCGCCGAGCGCCTGGTCGCCGCCGGCGTCGAGCGCCGCGACGTCTACGGCCTGGTCATGGTCAGCGCGCGCACCGGCGAGCGCGGCGATCCGAGCCAGATGCCGATGCCGGCGTCGACCGGCGTCGTCGAGCTCGGCCAGGCCGATCGCGAGACCGCGGTGATCGCCGCCTGCCGCGATCGCGAGCCGACCCGCGCCGGCAGCCTGGCCGGCCGCCTGACCGGCGAGCATCGCGCGGCGGCGGCGCGGACCTGCTCCGCCTACGGGATCGATCTCCGCTGACGATGCGCTTCGACTGCGATCTCTTCGTCCTCGGCGGCGGCTCCGGCGGCGTCCGCGCCGCCCGGATCGCCGCCAGCCACGGCGCCCGCGTCGTCATCGCCGAGGATCGCCGCTGGGGCGGCACCTGCGTCGTCCGCGGCTGCGTGCCGAAGAAGCTCCTGGTCTACGCCAGCGAGGTGCG
>Ga0209382_10010163_pt1 | contig 11755 bp, 5 predicted proteins | sample SoiMetdeltSBSDD5_FD_187599 | JGI IMG/M metagenome (GOLD analysis project Ga0209382, IMG submission 187599) | Bulk soil microbial communities from a Populus tree surrounding site in Tennessee, USA - Soil MetaG P. deltoides SBSDD5 (SPAdes) (version 2) | ecosystem: Environmental > Terrestrial >...
GTGGCGCATCGTGGCCGTGCCGCACCTGGTGGCCGACGTGTTCCCGGCGCGCAAGCTGTCCTCGTCCTGGCTGAAGGCGGTCACCGAGCTGCCGGCCGAGCTGCGCGGCGACGCGCCCGACCTGCCCCGGCTGCGGCTGGGCGGCTGCGCGGACCGGCGGGCGGTGGCCGACGAGCTGGCCGCGCACGAGGCGGCGTTCGACGACCGGCGGCTGGTCGAGGAGCGGCGCCTGCTGTACGTCGCGCTGACCCGGGCCGAGCACACCCTGCTGGTCAGCGGCCACTGGTGGAGCGAGACCGGGGACGCGCCGCGCGGGCCGTCGCAGTTTCTGCTCGACGTGCACGCCGCGGTCGGGCCGGACGCTGTGCAGCACTGGGCGCCGCAGCCGGCCGGCGGCGAGCCGAACCCGGTGGCCGCGACCGTGCGCACCGCCGAGTGGCCGGCCGACCCGCTGGGCGCGCGCCGGGCGGCGGTCGAGGCCGGCGCCGCGCTCGTGCGCCGGGAGCTGGACGCCGGCGACCCGCCGCTGTTCGAGCCGGAGGACCCCGACGGCTGGGCCCGCGACGTGGACGTGCTGCTCGCCGAGCGGGCGGCCCGCCGCGGCGAGCAGCGGGTCGAGCTGCCCGCGCACCTGTCCGTCAGCCAGCTGGTGGAGCTGGCCGCCGACCCCGGTGCCCTGGCCAGCCGGCTGCGGCGGCCGGTGCCGCTGCGGCCGAACCCGACCGCGCGTCGCGGCACCGCGTTCCACGCCTGGCTGGAGCGCCGCTTCGGCGCCACCCGGCTGCTCGACCTGGACGAGCTGCCGGGCGCCGCGGACGCCGGCGCCGCCCCGGATGCCGAGCTCGCCGCCCTGCAGGAGGCCTTCCTCGCCGGCTCGTGGGGCCAGCGCTACCCGCACGACGTCGAGGTGCCCTTCGAGACCGAGATCGCCGGCGCGCTGGTCCGCGGCCGGATGGACGCGGTCTTCGCCGACCCCGACGGCGGCTGGACCGTCGTCGACTGGAAGACCGGCGCGGTGCCGGACGAGCAGCATCTGCCGGCGGTCGCCGTCCAGCTCGCCGCCTACCGGCTAGCGTGGGCCGCGCTGTCCAGCTCGCCGCTGACCTCCGTGCGCGCCGCCTTCCACTACGTCCGCCACGACGTCACCATCCGCCCGGCCGACCTGCTCGACGCCGCCGGCCTGCGCGACCTGCTGCTCTCGGTGCCCACCGCCTGAGGCCGGCGCGCGGCGGCTATCGTCAACCGAGCGACGGAGGTACGGCATGCAGCTGTGGCACAACCCGCGGTGCTCGAAATCGCGCGCCGCCAAACAACTCGTCGACGAGCGCGGCGTAACCTACATCGAACGCCGTTACCTGGACGACCCACCCACCGCCGCCGAACTGGACGCCGTCCTCACCGCGCTCGACCGCCAACCCTGGGAAATTGCGCGGCTCACCGAGCCGATCGCCCGCGAGCTCGGCCTGCGCGACTGGCCGCACGACCGCGCCCGCTGGATTGCCACCATGGTCGAGCACCCGATCCTCATCGAACGCCCGATTCTGATCGCCGACGACGGCAAGGCCATCCTCGGCCGCCCGCCAGAGGCCATCCTCGACCTGCTCTGATACCAGCAATACACCAGGACCCATACACCGCCGACGGTGACGTGCGACCGCCACTTCAGACGCGCGTTCAGCCACCGATCAGCTGGCTCGGTGGGTGCTGGGAGCGGATCGTCAAATTGCATCTGCACTTAGATGCAGTTAGCCTGATCCTCGTGAGATGGCCCTTCCGCATCACGAAACCACTCCTCGACGTGGTCCAGGCGCTCCTTGAGGCTGATGAACCCACTCACGGGTGGCGCGTGGCCGAGATAACCGGCCAGAGCGGACCCAATGTGTACCGTGCCCTCCGTCGCCTGCAAGACGCCGCCTGGGTCGACTGCCAGTGGGTCGACAGTCCTGAACCCGGTCCCCGCCGTCGGCTGTACTCACTCACCCCGGCTGGCCGGCGAGGCGGTGTAGCGCTGTTGGCCGAGCGACGTGACCCGACCCCGTCGTCTGGCTCCCGTGGAGGCCGGGGATGACCCTTGAACTCGCCCTCTATTCGATCATGCTTAGCGTGCTGGCTCACGAGATGGTCTCGTTGCAGCCATGGCTCGCCCGCAAGATCATGCGGATCGCGGCGTGGATTGACGCCGACCAGCCCGACGAGGTTGAGGACATCTACGCCGAGTACATAGCGGGGAGTCGTACGTTACCCGGCAGTTTTTCTGCGCTTGTCATGGCGTGCGGTTTGCTGTTCAAGGTGGCCATCGCTCGGCGCGGGCACAATGGCGCATTAGCCGTATGGTGCACACTACGGGTCCGCGCCGGCCTGGTACGCGCTGCGATCGCTCGTCGGCGGGCTGCAATTGCCGCTGCGCCTCGCGTGGCTGTGGAGGCACCGAGTAGCGCCACTGAGGTGAAACACGAGTACTACAATGTGCATAGTGCGCAGCTGCTGACGTCACTTTTCGTCCTGCTGGCAGTGTTGGGGTGCGGTACCGCCTTCCTTATACCGACTGAGAAGGTCACCGCTACGGAGTGCATCGGAGCGGTGTCCGGCCTACAAGTGCGGGTGGCCTACCCGTTGTTCATCTCCAGCGGCGACGAAGAGACCCTAAGGGTGACACTGACGAACCACGGCACCTTCGACGTCGAAGACGGTTTCGTGGTAGTCGACTTTCCGGTCGATGCCTTCGATGCGGCCGGGCGGAATGTGAGTATACCCAGCGATAACGCCATGGAATTCGACCAGCTGAAGCCTGGCGAGCAGCAATCCCTGGCCGTGGCGTTCACGTATACGCAAGGCGGGTTACTTCCGGGCTTCCATTCAAGCCTTCCGGCAGAGATCGTAGTCTCTGCGGCCAATTCTACCTGCCCGATCGAAAGTCAATCGTTGACTGTCGCTCCGATCCCGTACCTGAGGAACCTCCAAAAAGCCGCATTGGGTCTGGTGGCCGCGGTTCTCTTTCCACTGATGGTCGAATGGACGCTCAAGCACTGCGGCAGACGCCGAACGCCGTCAACCGGGGACCAGCGACCGGCCAAGCCGGACGCCACGTTGGCCGGAGGGTAAAACGGCACATGCACTGACGGTTGAGAACAGGTTTCCACGACGCGCCTGGCTCAATGCTTTCTTGAGTAGCCGCTGGGCTGCCTCAGGCATTGCCGTCCTCAGACCTGCGGATTTTTGCGGCCAGATCCGCCAAAGAACCTTCGTCGCCCAGGTGCCAGCACCGTGGGCCTTGGATGGAGACGGGGGAGCCGTCCCATCCCGCTAGCTGCCACATGTGCATTACAAGTCCTGACGGTGAGTAGCGGCGCCCATCTGCTGCCCACAGTAGGGGATTCTTCCGTTCTGGAACCCAGGTAGCCCGACGCCTGCGGTCATCGGCGGCCAGCCATTCACCCATAGCCTGCCGTTCCCGGTCGTTCGATGGAGCATATGTTAACGTCGCGCCCTCCGCTATTCGACCGGCGTCCACCAGGACATGGACGGCGGTCATCGAGCGTGATCGACGCCGAGGTGTTGGTTCGGGGTCCAGCGCCACGTTCGGGTCAGGAACGCCGGCTCGTACATTTCGCAGCACGTTTGCAACAAGCTCGCGGCAACGGTCTGGATTGGTCAACGTGCTGGAAATGAACGAACTCGACCCGAACTGGGTGTCCAGTTGGTGTACGAGCCAGCGGACCATTCGTTCGGTCACCGCGTCGGCGCGGCTCAGCGTGGCTTCCCAGTTGGTGTCCGGGTCATCTATATCAGTTGATCCGAGCACCTGGAAGACCAAGTGAGCGATGAGCAACTCGCCATGTTCGATGACGGCGGCAGGCCGACCGTCGACGCCGCGCGCGATACCGCGAAGTGCGCTGCCGGCCTTGCGGAACAGCTGCACCGACCGCCAGATCTGCAACGCAGATGGATCGTTGCCGAACAGTATTTTGTAGGCGCCATCGGCACCCGACTCGAAGAGGAGATTCGGGTCCCGCTTTGCTCGTGTCGCGAGATCGGAATTACGGTGTGCACACGCGAGGGCGAGCGCCGCGTGCACGACGGAGCAGCCATCCTCCGGGGCCGGGTCGAGCTCACCCCGCTTGAAAACGTAGCTCTTGCCCAAGCCGAGCACGAAGTCGTCTCGGATGGTTGCTTGGACCGGGTCGAGGGCAATGAAGTCCCGCCGCTCCATATGGTTCTGAGTGTTGGTACTCCGGGTGATCTCATGCCCAAGACCGTCGGCGCCGCCCGGGACGCAGATGACCCGCACGCTGACATTCGCTTGCTCAACGATCTCGGGGTCTTTTTCCCATGCGGTGTGGATGGCGCTGACCGTTTGGGCACCGTTCACGACACTCGCCCCGGTGAGTTTGAGCGTTACCGGATCCGTTGTCTTGCGACCTCCCCAGAACTCGGGTACCGCTGCCGTGCACAGCATCGTGATCCCGTTGTTCCGGGACCAGAAGGTGTCCGGACCGGAGATCAGCGTTTCCACCATCCCCTGGTTCACCACCGTGAGCCCGAGCGAGCGGCGGACATTGCGATCGAAAAGCCGGTCCCCGAACTCGGCATACCAAGCCGCGACTTCGCCGGCCGACACCGTGCCCTGGTACGCATCACTGAGCGGTTCAGGTTTCAACCATGGCTGCATCCGTACGGCAAGGTCGAGTGGGGGCTCCGCCATGCCGTCCCTGACAAAGCGCCAGAACTCCGTCCCATTGATCACTCGGTGGTCCAGGCGGCGACCGAACGCGTTGAACTCGTTGCCGGCATCGTCGAATACCGACATGACTTCCGCTGACACCTGGCCTTCGCCCATGACGGCCATCACGAGCGTGACCGACACCTGTGGCCGGCTCAGCAGGTGCTCCACCTTCTCGACCAGTGGCCGCATCCGGTCGTTGAATCTGTCGAACTGGCGGTTGTCGAGCTTGCGGAACCCGTCGACAAGTGCCCTAGCCGCGTTCATGCCGATTCCGGCCGTGCCTCGGGCACTCCACTTGGCCTGGACTAGGTAGATCTCGGAGTCGCTGTCCGCGAAGGCGATCGCGTCGATGCCCTGGTCGTTCCGCCCGTCAATGACGGAGCGGGCAGCCGTCCGGCTGTTGCAACCGGTCAGCCGCCGAACTGCCATCGCGGCCAAGGAGCGCGACAGGCGGGCCTGCTCGACTTGCTGCTCGTTCTTCGGCTCGAAGTCCGACATGTCGATCAGTTCGCTGAATTCTGTGACGAGTGCCCGGCGGACATGATCGACCTGGGTACCCGACCTGCCCGGCCGTGTTCTTGAGCTCACACCATCTCCCGATCCCCGTGGTGTAGCCGAGGTTATACCGGCCTACGCCTCCGTGGTGTCTCCCTCGCGCTCGGCCTTGGCCAGCTGGAGGGCCTCCGCCACGGCGGCGAACTCGGCAAGCGCGGCCTGCAGATCCTCCACGATTTCCTGCGCGATCACCTCGGGTGGCTGGAGGTTGTCGCCGTCGTCGAGGTCCGGATCGCGAAGCCAGGTGATGTCGAGGTTCGCCTTGTCGCGGGCGAGCAGCTCGTCGTAGGTGAAGCACTTGAACCGCTCGGACTCGGTCCGGTCGTGCCGATCCTGAGGGTTGTAGGCCGCGACGAAGTCGTCGAGGTGGCGGGACTGTAGTTTGTTCTGGCGCAGGGTGAAGTGCTGGCCGGTGCGGAAGTCGTATACCCATAGCCTCGAGGTCCAGGGCAGGTCGGGGCGGCCGCGCTTGCGGTCGAAGAACAGCACGTTCGCCTTGACCCCGCCGGCGTAGAAGATCCCCGTCGGCAGGCGCAGCAAGGTGTGCACGTCGCAGTCCTTGAGTAGCTGGCGGCGCAGCGTTTCGCCAGCACCGCCCTCGAACAGGACGTTGTCGGGGACCACGACCGCGGCTCTGCCATTGGTCCGAAGCAGGCTCGCGATGTGCTGGACGAAGTTGAGCTGCTTGTTGCTCGTCTTCACCCAGAAATCCGTGCGGTCGTAGCTGACATCCTCGCGGCTGACCCGGCCGAACTCGTCAACCGACGAGAACCCGGACTTGCGACCGAACGGCGGGTTGGCCAGCACCAGTGATGCTCGCTCGTCTTGCCTCGGCGGCCTGGCCAGCGCGTCTTGGACCGTGATAAGGGCATCGCCGCCCGGATCGCCGATGCCGTGCAGCAGCAGGTTCATCTGCGCCAGCCGCGCCGTGCCGTGCACCAGCTCGACTCCGGAGATCCCGCCGGTGCGCAGGTGCCGCGCATCGTCGGCGCTCAGCTCCTCGCCGTGGTGATCCTGGATGTAGTCGTGCGCAGCCAGCAGGAAGCCGCCGGTCCCGCAGGCCGGGTCAACGATCTTGTCGTCGAGATCTGGTCGCACGCAACGCACCATTGCGTCGATCAGCGCACGCGGCGTGAAGTACTGCCCGGCGCCGGACTTGATGTCCTCGGCGCCCTTCTCCAGCAGCGCCTCGTAGGCATCGCCCTTGATGTCCACGCCGGTGCCCGACCAGTTGACCTTGTCGATCAGGTCCACGATCAGACGCTTGAGCGTCGCCGCGTTGCGGATCTTATTCTCGGCGCCATGATAGATCAGCCCGAGCGCGGTATCGGGCTTGCGGCCGAGCTTGTCGAGGATGTTCTCGTACGTCACCTTGAGGTCCTCGGCGTCGGCGTCCACCAGGGTTTGCCAGCCGAGGCCGCTCGGCACGATCTCCTTTGTCCCGAATACATTCCGGCTCGCCCGCTCGTGCGCCATCTTCAGAAACAACAGCAACGTCAGCTGGTCGACATAGTCGATCGTCGACACCCCGTCGTGCCGCAGCACATGGCAGTAGCTCCACAGCTTGTTAACGAGTTGCTTCGCCTCAGCGGCCGTCTTCGGCACCGTCACGGCAGCGCCTCCTAGGTCGTGTGTTTTCTGCGCTGCCACTTGGGTTCCTGTAACGTCGCTCGCTCCGCTCGTATACCTTCCAGCAAGGCCGAAGCCGGCACGTCATTGGAAACCCGTTGCACCAAGCGACCGGCGAATGCCTCTGCAAGGAGCGACCGACGGAGCTGGCGCGTTCGTCCCTTTTCGCTGGAGACGGCGTGAAGTAGCCGCCCGACGCCGTCGACCTGCTCCTGGATTGTCCTCGCAACCAGCTCCTGCTCACCCTTTGGCGGGACAGGAACCGGCATTAGCCGAATCTTGGACAAGCTGATCGACGCCAGGTTAACGCTCTGCTTTCCATTCGCTTCTGCCCACGCCTTGCCAAAACTGTTGGCATGCCATGCAAGAATTCGGGGATCCAGTACGCCGTCGCGTATGCGTGCCCGAAATACGTGATTCTGATGAATGCAGAGTGGAAGTTGGCCCTCCCAAATCCAGCCTCGGGCCAACTTGTCTCGGTCTCCCCCCTCGTTCAGGAGTACATCGCCCGGTCGCAGAGCCAACTGTTCGATCTTGGTTTTAGGTGCACGTATAGTGGCGACTGTGGTCAGATCTATCCGGCCACGTTGAACGTTCGCTACCCGGAGGTAAGGAACCTCCATCAGTTCGACGTCCGCTTGCTTCTTGGCATCCTTCGTGATCCCACTAACAACTTCTGCGATGTCGTATAGTCTAGTCCAGTACCATGTGCGCGGTAGCGGTGGCAATGCCCCATCGTTCAGTCCCACGTCGGGCAATTGTGTGGTCGCGAGTTCGCCTACCCCGGTGAGTGCTCCACTGGATCCGGCCGCAATAATCGCCGCGGCAAGACGGTGTAGCCGTTGCACTGCCATGCTGAGAGTGGATGCTCCCGACTCGAGTCGGGACAGGTGGTCTTCAAGGGCTTCGACAATGCGCAGTTGTTCGTTTCGTGGGGGGATTGGGATCGGTATCGAGCGAATCTGGGACAATCCGAGTCGAGGTCGACCCACGCCCTTGATGAGGTTGGCGGCATAAGCCTTAATCGCAGGCGTGAGCAGTGCATACATTACCCACAGTGGCTCGATGCGTGGTGACAACCTTACCCGTATGCAGTCCGCCTTCACGATCGCTGGCTCGTGCAGCTTTGGAACTAGGCAAGCTCGTGGCGGATCGTCGCCGAGTGAAGCGATGAGCAGGTCTCCCTCCCTCGCTTCGTACGCCCGGAGCTTCTCGAAGTGCTCAAGCTCAATGTAAGCTTTTTCGTCGCGAAAATATCCGTCGCCGATGTTCTGTAGGCGAAGGACCCTCGCGCCCGACGGGCGGTAATGCTCAGATTTGAGGTTCGATCCAAACGGCCCGTCGGTAATGGCTCGTGGCTCGTTGGCCGCGAGGTCCTCAAGCCTGGCCCATTCCCAGCCCTGTGGCAGATCGCTCATGCGGGGAGGGTCCTGTTCAGCTCGTCGAGCAATGCCACGGCGTGGTCGTCGCCGAATTCACGGATGAAGCCGTCCACGCCGCCGTGTTCGGTGAAGGGTACGCCGTCGAGGTCGTCGGGCGTGACGTGCAGGCGGTTGGACAGGGTCACGGCGATCTTGTTGATCCACCAGCGCTGGTCGACGGTGAAGTGCACCCCGGCCTGGGCCTGGCGGGCGAGCCAGTTGTGGAGGTTGTCCTCGATCTTGCTGCGGTACGGGCGCAGTTCGGGGTCGAGGCCGAGCTCGTAACGCAGGATGGTCATTAGCTCGGGGACGCCCTTGCGGCCGCCGTTGCCCTTGGCGATGCCGAGGTTCTGGTAGGCGCGCCACAGCAGCTCCGGCGTCCACCGGTGCGGCGGCGACTCGATCTTGGCGGCGAGCCGCTTCAACGACTTGTGCACCTTGGCAGGATCACGTGACGGCTCGCTGAAGGCGATGCGCAACGCCGCGATCTCGTCGGCGTGGTCGCGCAGGTACTGGCGCCAGTCCTCGACGGTCTGCGCCGAGCGGTGCTCGCCGATCAGGCGTGCCTCGACGGAGATGACGCGGTCGAGGGTGTGCTCGTCGTAGGGCAGGTCGTACTTGCGGCGGATGCCGAGGATGCGGTCCCGCAGCCGCGGCCGCTCGGCGAGGGTGCGCACGGCGTCGAGCACGAGCTGGCGCTGCGCCTGCGGTCCGCCGGTCTGGAAGGCGGCGTCCTGGGCATCGTCGCCGGTGGCGCGCTCGATGCGCTGGGCGAGCTGCTTGATGGTCTCGCCGCCGGCCAGCTCGGCGAGCTCCTCCCGCTCGGCCGGGGTGATCTGGTGGTCGAGCTTGCCGAGCCGGGACGCGAGCGCGGCGGCCTCGTCGGGGGTGATGCCGAGGCTGGCGGCACGGTTGAGCAGCTTCTCGAGGCTGACCTGGCGCTGCGTCGCCGGTTGCAGCGGCTTGGCGTCGACCAGCGGCGAGTCGGTGACGCCGACGGGATCGACGATCAGGAACTTCTCCTTGGCGCGGGCGTCTGGGGTGACGCGCTGGAACTCGTCGGGGTCGACGGTGCGGGCGCCGCGGCCCTTCATCTGTTCGAAGTAGGTCGCGCTCGACACGCCGCGCAGGAAGACCACGCACTCCAGCGGTTTCACGTCGGTGCCGGTGGCGATCATGTCGACGGTGACCGCGATGCGGAAGGCGGCGTCGTTGCGGAAGTCGGAGATCAGCTGTTCCGGGTTCTCGGCCTTGTAGGTGATCTTGGCGCAGAACCGGGCAGCCCCGCCGAAGATCTCGCGGACGATCTGCACGATGTCGTCGGCGTGCTGGTCGGTCTTGGCGAAGATCAGCGTCTTGGGCACGTGTTGGCGGTGCGGGAAGAACTCCGGCCAGCGCTGGTGGAACTCGCGGATCACCGTGCGGATCTGGCTGGGGTTCATCACGCTGCGGCCGATCGCGTCCGCGCTGTAGTCGAGGCTGGTGTCCAGCTGCTCGTAGCGTTCGCGGCGGGTGTGCAGGTCGACGATGCGCACCGGGACATTGGCCGGGATGCTGCCGCCCTGCTCGCCGACCACGGTCGTGATCCGCATCAGGTCGAAATCGACGTTCACGCCGTCCGCGACCGCCTGCCGGTAGGTGTACTGGCTGACCAGGTTCTCGTGGAAGAAGCCGAAGGTTTGCGCGACCGGCGTCGCGGTGAGGCCGACCAGGTGCGCGTCGAAGTACTCCAGCACGGCGCGCCACTTGCCGTAGATGGACCGGTGGCACTCGTCCACGATCACCAGGTCGAACGTCTCGGGCGGCACCGCCGCGTTGTACTCCAGCTCGACGGCGGTCTCGACGTCGTAGTGGCCACGGTCGTCGTCGCGGTCGTCGTCGTAGTGGCCACGGTCGTCGTCGCGGTCGTCGTCGTCGTGGTTGTCGTCGCGGTCGTCGTCCGGCAGTTCGTCGCCGCGCAGCATCGAGTACAGCCGCTGCACCGTGCTGATGACGACGTGGGTGGAATCGAGCACGACGCCGCTGCGCAGCCGCTGCACGTTGTACAGCTCGCCGAACGGCGTGCCGTCCTCCGGCGTCCTGAAGTTCTCGAACTCGCTGTGTGCCTGGCGGCCGAGGTTGTTGCGGTCGACGAGGAAGAGCACGCGCTTGGCGCCGGCGTACCGCAGCAGTCGGTAGGCCTCGGTGACCATGGTGAACGTCTTGCCGGCGCCGGTGGCCATCTGGATCAGGGCGCGCGGCCGGTCCGCGGCCAGCGACTCATCAAGGCCGGTGATCGCCTCGACCTGTGCCGGCCGGAGCTCGCCGGTGATCAGCGCCGGCAGGTGGCGCAGCCGGTGCCGCAACGTCGGCGCGTCCGGCGCCGCCCCGGCGTCGCGCATCCACCGGGCGATCGTGGCCGGCTGGTGAAAGGAGAACACCCGCCGCGGCCGGATGATCGGGTCCAGGGCGTTGGTGAACCGGGTGTCCACCGCGTTCGACTCGTAACGGAACGGCAGCGGCGTCCGCCACGCGGCGAGGCGCTGGCTCGCGTCCAGACCGGAGGCGTAGCGGCCGGTCTGGCGGTCGACCGCGCCGAGGCTCACACCTTCGCGCTTGGCCTCGATGACGCCGACCAGGCTCCTGCCGACGTAGAGCAGGTAGTCCGCCCGGCCGGTCGCGGTGGGCACCTCGCGGACGGCGACGCCGTCGGCCGCGTACGGATTCGTCGCCGCCCGGTCCTGCACGACCCAGCCCGCGGCCGCGAGCATCCGGTCGATCGTGCGCCGGACCTGGGCCTCGGTGAGCAGCGGCCGGCTGGCGATGGCCGCGTTCTCGACGAGCTGTTCACGGCGACCGGCGTCGATCGGCGTGGCTGCGGCTGCCTTAGCGCTGAGCTGTCGCTGCAGCTCGTCCACCTGGCCGGACAGCTGCCGGACCAGGTCACGCGTCTCGGCCTGCGCCTGGACCGCCCGCAGGATCTCCCGATCGGCCTCCGCCCTGGCTTCGGCCTCGGCGGTGGCGCGGGCGGTCTGCACGTCGATCGTCGTCTTCATTTCGACGAGCTCGGCGTGATACTTGCCCAGCAGCCCATGCAGGTCGTCGAACGCCCGCGAGTCCGCCGTCCCAACCTGGTGAAGCGGCTGCGGTGGTTGTGGTGGCTCCGGCTGCTGTGGTGGTTGTGGTGGTTGTGGTGGCACGAACGGCGGGGCTATCTGGCGGTCCCCGCTGATCGTCCGGCTGAACCAGGCGCCGAGCTCGTAGCAGGCGCGCACCAGCAGCAGCGCCTCGCGTTGCGCCGCATACCCCTCGTGCACCGCGCGGTTGCCGATCCGGCGGACCGCATCGAACCAGGCGCGGACCCGTTCGCTGATAAAGCCCTGGTCGCCCAGCACCTTCAACCGCGAGAACTGCATCTGCGGCATGTCCGGTAGGCCGAATTCGATGA
>Ga0209382_10010166_pt1 | contig 11755 bp, 10 predicted proteins | sample SoiMetdeltSBSDD5_FD_187599 | JGI IMG/M metagenome (GOLD analysis project Ga0209382, IMG submission 187599) | Bulk soil microbial communities from a Populus tree surrounding site in Tennessee, USA - Soil MetaG P. deltoides SBSDD5 (SPAdes) (version 2) | ecosystem: Environmental > Terrestrial >...
CTGCGAACGCTGCATCTCGCCGACGACGTAGCCGACCACCTGGTGCCGCTTCGGTCGTTGGCCGGGTGCCACGATGCGCAGTACGTCGTCGAGCGGGGCGACCAGCCGCGTCAGTGCTGCGCGGACGCGTTTGGGCCAGGGACCCTTCCGGAGCGCGGGGCGTGCCGCCCGCCACGCCAGCACGGTGAGCGCCTCTCGCTCCTCGGACCCCAGGAGCGGCGCGCGGTCGTAGCGCGTCGGATCCAGCGGCGGACGCCACGGAGCGGTCGAGAGCGATTGGCGCGCTGTCGCGACCGTCATCCGAGCACCTCGGCCGCCAGATCCGCTCGCCAGGCATGGATCTGAGCCATGCCGCGCTCCAGCTTCGCCGCCAGCTCCCGTCCGCTCAGGTGGATGTACAGCAGCGTCGTCTGCGGGTTGCGATGGCCGGCGAACTGGGCGATCTCATGCACGCCCCAGCCGGCGCGAGCCAGGTCCGTCAAGCAGAGGTGGCGCGGGGTGTGGGTCGAGAACCGTCGCACGTCGGCGCGGGCGGCGAGCCGCTCGACGACCTTGGACCAGGTCCAGAGCGAGATCGGCTGGGCCCGATTGCGGCGCGACTCCGAGAGGAACAGCCGCCCACGGTCCCGGCTGAGCTCGCGCCGCTGCCGGAGGTAGGCGGCGTAGAGCAGACCGGTCGGTTCGGAGTAGGGGACCACTCGCTCCCGCCGCCCCTTGGTGGTCTCCGCCCGGATTCGGAGCAGGCGAGTCGCGGGATCGACGTCGCCGGTCTCCAGCGAGCACAGCTCCTCACGCCGCAGGCCGGCGTCGTACGCCAGCGCCAGCATCAGGCGGTTGCGAGGCGGCTCCGTCCGCGCCGCCTCGAGCACCGCCCGCCACTGCGGGTCGGTCGGGATCCACGGCAGCTTCCGGTAGCGTGGCACGAGCCCGCGCTCGCCGGCACCGCCCACGTCCCGACCCGGCGTGTAGCGGCCCCGGCCGGCCGGGTTGCTCGTCCGTACCCCTTCCTCGACGAGGTAGTCGTAGTACAGCCGCACGGCCGTCAGCCGCTGCTGCAGGGTGGCGTTCGCCAGGCCGACGCCCGAGTCGAGCACCCGCACGTTGGCGCCGCGCGGGTTCGGCCGGGTCAGCAGGTCGCGGACATACAGCGCCACGTGCTCCCGCCCGGCCACTGCCGGGTCGACGTCGCGACGCGCGCTGAACTCGAGGAAATCCTCGAGGGCGCGCCCGTACGCCTCGACCGTGTTCGCGGCGCGGCCGAGGTTGGCCTGGAGGGCCAGCCAGGCCCGCGCGTGGGTCGCCTGCGCTACTCGGGGGTAGCGCTCCCACCGCACCTCGCTCATGGACTCACCAGGGCAGGTGACACGTGTCCATCCTTTGGAGCAGAGAACGGATGAGGACATTCCAAGTAACGTATCTGATCCGCAACCTGGCCACGCTGACGCGGGTCGGGCTGCTGGCGCCGGGGAGCGATGCGACGCGCCGCGTCGTGGAGCACCTCGGGGACCGGGAGCGGCTGCGGGCCGCTCGGGTCCACCCGATCGCGGTGCTGGCCGCGCTCAAGACGTACGCGTCGGGGCGCGGTGCTCGCGGGCACGGCACCTGGGAGCCGCTCGTCGGGATCGTCGACGCGCTGGACGCGGCGTTCTACACCACGTTTCAGAACGTCGAGCCGACCGGCAAGCGCTGGCTGCTCGCCCTCGACGTCTCCGGCTCGATGAGCTGGGGGCAGATCGCGGGTGTGCCGGGGCTCACGCCGCGCGACGCCTCCGGTGCGATGGCGCTGGTGACGGCCGCGACGGAGCCGCACTACAGCATCAACGGGTTCTCCACCACGTTCATGCCGCTGCCGATCTCGCCGCGGCAGCGCCTGGACGACGTCGTCAAGGCGATCAGCGGGCTCCCGTTCGCGGGGACGGACTGCGCCCTGCCGATGGTCCACGCGACGGAGCGGAAGCTCCCGGTGGATGTGTTCGTGGTCTACACGGACAGCGAGACCTGGTACGGGAAGATCCACCCGGTCCAGGCACTCCAGCGGTACCGCGAGAAGATGGGCATCCCGGCCCGCCTGATCGTGGTGGCGATGGTGGCGAACCAGTTCAGCATCGCGGATCCGGAGGACGCCGGGATGCTGGACATCGTCGGGTTCGACACGGCGACGCCGGCCGTAATGGCCGACTTCGTCAGGGGGTGAGGGCTCCGGCCCTCGCCCCTGTGGTTCTCGGCGCGCGGCCGTCCGCTCAGCTCGGCGGTCGCGCGCTGTGGCCTGTTAGGACGCGGCGGCGACTGGCTCGGCGCTGGCGGTGGTGGAGCGGCGCTCCGGCATCACGACCAGGCTAATCATGAGCACGATGAACGAAACCAGCGCGACGTCGACAATCAGCAGGTCCACGGTACGGTTCCTCCCGGGCCGCGTGGGGGACAGGGGCTGCGACCGAGCGGCCCGGGTCACCACGGCGACCGTGATTCATCTCCCATAGAGATCGTAGGGCGTCGCCGGGCGCGGGCCAACGGTCGTCCTGTCAGAAAAGTCCGGGCCGGGATTGTGCGGAGTGCACAAGTCGCCCGTATCGGAGGCCCCAGGCGAGCAGCGGCAGGAGCAGCAGCCCGAACGCCATGATGCCCCAGCCGGCGGCCGAGTAGAGGAACGGCTCGTACCGCAGCTCGATCATGGTCGCGCCGGCCGGCACCAGGATGCCGCGCATCACGACGTTCGTCGGATAGACCGTAGCGGGGGCGCCGTCCACCCAGGCGTGCCAGGACGGGTGGTACGCCTCGTTCAGGACCAGGAAGCGGTCGTCGGGGGCCGGGTCGAGGCGCACCCGGACACGGTCGCCGTCGAAGGTGGCTTCCGGGGCGCCGGCGGTCGAGAAGGTGCGCTCCGAGCCGAGCCCCTCGACGACGCTGTGGCGGGCCGGGTCCTCGATCGGCGGGTCTTTGGGGGCCGGTCGCTTGCCGTCGTCGCCGGCCAGGAGGGGCGTCGGACCGTCCGGCGAGACGCGGGCCGAGAAGAACGCGCGCGGCGTCACCGAGTTCGGGTTGACGCGGACGTCCATCCGTGCCGGGTCGAGCGGCGGGATCGGGCCGCCAGGGGCCGGGTTGAACCAGAAGGAGTGATCGACGAGGACGACGTACTTGACGTTGAGGGCCGCGAGGAGGCGCCAGGGGAGCTGGTCCGGCCCGACGATGGCGTGGACGTCCATGTGGTGGACGTCGACCATGCTGTCGTCCCAGGGCAGGCCGCCGAGGCGGCGGGGCAGGCCGGTGCTGTACCCCTCGACGAGGCGCAGGTCCCAGAAGGCGGCCAGGTGCGGCTCGGTCATAGCCGTGAACTGCTTTCGATCCTGAAGAAGGAGGGTCCGGAACTGGTCGACCTCCAGGCGCTCGTGGACGGCGGCGCGCTGGGCCAGGGACGGGACGCGCATCTGCCCGGGGGCGACCTGCATGTAGTCCAGGTCGGAGAACGGCAGGGATTGTTGGGTCGTCTGGGGGCCGTTCAGGCGGTGGTCCGTCATCAGGACCGCTTCGAGCACCATCCAGGCGACCAGGACGCCGCCGGCGAGGGCGAGCCAGGAGGTACGGGCCCGGCGGACCAGGAGGGCCGAGGCGACCAGCAGGACGAGCAGGCTGGTGAGGACGCGCACCGCCTCCAGGGTCAGGAGGCGGCGGGGGCGGAACGCGTCGAGGGCCGGCCCGAGCTGCGCGACGACGGACATGGCCAGCGCCTCGCGGATGAGCCAGAGGAGCAGCCCGAGCCCGAGGCCGACCGCGAGCCAGCGACCGGGGCTCGTCAGTGCGCGGGCCGGCAGGAAGCGGTTCAGAAAGACGACGGCGATGATCGCGAGCGGCAGGGTCATGGCGACCGAGATCCGCGAGTGCTGGAAGTCGATCTTCATGAAGCCGTAGTAGAAGAGGAGGCGGGCCTCGGGGATCAGGATGACGGCCAGGGCCAGGACGACGAAGGCGAGGCAGAAGGGGAGGTCCGGGGAGGTATCCCCCTCCCCCAGCCCCTCCCCCGTGCGCGGGGGAGGGGAGGAGCGGCGGGAGAGGCGGCGGGTGGTCCACCGGCCGAGCAGCCAGAGCGGCAGGCCGAGCAGCAGGGCGTTGATCGCGACGGTGCGGAGCTCGCGGGAGGGGTAGGCGGCGTTGCGCAGGCCGAGGGCGTCCAGGTCGTAGAAGGGCCGGACGTAGGCGTTCAGGGCGACCGAGAGGACGACCACCAGGGCGACGCTCCAGAAGCGGAGCCAGCGCGACGGCGCCAGGACGCCGCAGGCGATCACGGCCCAGGCGGCCAGGCTGGAAGCAAGGAACTGGACCCCCTCGTGCAGGTTGATGGATGGGGCGCGCAGGAGGCCCTGCTCGCCCTGGGAGCGCCCGAGCAGGCCATCGCCGAAGTAGCGCAGCGCCTCGACGGCCGTCGTCTGGATGTTGGTCTCGGTGCGGTCCAGGACCGACAACTCGGCGGCGATGGTGACGATGCGTGGCGTGCCGATGAAGAGACCGGCCACGAAGGCGAGGCCGGCGACGAGCACCGGCCAGGGCGTGCGGAGCCGGAGCGAGCGGTAGAGGGCGTACAGTCCCCAGAAGAGGCCGATGTAGGCGGCCTCCTGGAGGACGGTGAAGACGACCAGGAAGGCCCAGCAGGCGGCCATCCCGAGGAAGGCCCACGGCGTGCGCTCGCGGGTGGACTGGTAGACGAGCCGGTGGAGGACCGGCGGGGCGACCAGCGCGGCGTACGAGAGGTCGAGCTGCATCAGCTTGTGGACGACGTAGGCGCCGGTCGCGTAGAGCAGCGCCCCGACGACCCGCTGGACCGGCCCTGCGCTGTACGGCCCGAGTGCCCAGTACGCGGCGAGCATCGTCAGGGCGAAGAGGGCGGCTGCCAGGATAGCGAGGGCGTCGTAGACGGCGGAGAGGGGAAGCAGCGCCAGGAGGTGCGGCAGGGGCGGGGAGCCGGGCAGCATCCAGTGGACGCCCGAGACGCCGTAGCCCATGAACTCGTGCTCGCTCCAGGCCGGGATGGCGCCGCGCTCCAGGAGCGAGACGACCTCGAACAGGCGCAGGTTCATGATGTTGTTCAGGCGGTCGGGGTCGCCGATGAACGTCCAGCCCTGGAACAGGCTCAGGCGAAAAAGGCCCAGAACGCAGCCGACGAGGATCAGGCCGGCGATGGCGTCGGCGAATCGGGGGCTGGGGAAGGGCGACGAGAGTGCCGAGGCGACCGGGTCAGCGCGCTGGGCTGGGGCCGGTGGCTGGCGCTCGACGGTCGCGCCTGACGCTCGCGGACCTGGAATGGGCGGCATCCCTCGACGATGAATCGCGACGGGGGTTCAGATGGCGGGGCCGGATTCTAGCATGCCCCTATCGCCTCGACCCCGAGCCGGGAGTGGGAGAAATCGCGCGGCCCCCCAGTGTCTTCCCGACCGCAGCGAGGAACGAGCGAAGCGGAGGGATCTCACGCTGACGTACACGGGAGGCCGAGATCCCTCGACTGCGCTCGCAAGCTCGCTTCGCTCGGGAAGACAGGGGGAGGCGGGTCAGGATTCGAGGAGGGCCTTGAGGGCGTCCAGCCGCTCGCCCCAGTACGCCTTCATGGCGGCGGCCTCGTCGGCGCTGGCGAGCTTCGAGTGCTGGAGCGCGACCTGGCTCCGCCCTTCGCCCTTCTCGTAGAAGAGGGCGTCGACGATCGTGCGGCCGTCCGTCCAGAGCAAGCGGGCCGACTTGTCGACGTGGCAGGTACGGGGCGTGATCGCCTCGGCGACGTCCTGGCCAAGCCAGACGACCTGTATTGACGGCTCGGCGAAGGCGGCGTAGAGCCGCGAGATCGGGACGGCCACGGTCTTGGACCGACTGATCTGGAACCCTTCGGGCTTCTGATGCTTCGCGCGGAGGCCGCGCGCCTGCTCGTAGCCGACGGTCACCATCTGCTGCCACCAGCCGTCCTCGGCCGGGAGGTGGCGTCCGACCAGCTCGACGATCTCCTTGTGGCCCAGGTTCCGGGCGCCGTCAGCGTCCAGGGCCGCCAGCCACTCGTCCCAGCCCTTGCCGGTCCGGGCGCGGACCGCCGCGTCGCTCACGCCGTTCTCGCGCCGCTCTGCCGCCTGCGTCTCTGCCACGTCGCTGCTCTCCCAGACGCTCGTTCTACGCGCTCGCTGAGTAGGACGGCCCTGGGGACGGCCGGTGTTGAAGCATTTTCGCACCGGCGCGTCAATGCTCGCCGTTCGTAGCGCCATCTTGATACCGTGCTCGGCGGAGCACCTGGAAAGCGACACACGTTCTCTCATGAGCCAGACGATCGCGCTCAGCCAGAAGCAGCTGCCGGAGTTCTTGCTCCAGGTGGCGACCGTGCGCCCGGTGATGATCCTGGGGGCGCCCGGCATCGGGAAGACGGCCCTGGTCAACCAGTTCGCGGAGCTGGTTGGCCTGCCGTGCGTTTCGCTGCTCGGGAGCCAGCTCGCGCCGGAGGACCTGATCGGCGTGCCGCAGCTCCTGCCGAACGGCCGGAGCCGGTTCTGCCCGCCCACCTTGATCGCTCGGGACGAGCCGTACGTGCTGTTCCTCGACGAGCTGAACGCGAGCACGCCGGAGGTGCAGAAGGCGTTCTACAGCCTGATCCACGAGCGACGGGTCGGCGAGTACACGCTGCCGGCCGGCTCGGTGATCGTGGCGGCGGGGAACCGCGCGGAGGACAACGCGCTGGTGCGGCCGATGTCGTCGGCGCTGGTGAACCGGCTGATCCACGTCCACCTGCGGGTCTCGGTGAGCGACTGGCTGGATTGGACGAGCGGGGCCGGTGTGCATCCGCTGGTGTTGGAGTACATCGGGAATCGCCCGGACCATCTCTGGAGCCAGCCGCCGAAGCACGAGGAGGCGTTCTCGACGCCGCGCTCGTGGCACATGCTGAGCGACGCGCTCCAGAGCTACGGCGACTCCCTGAACGATACGCTGCTGGAGGTGCTGGCGCACGGGACGCTCAGCCCGAGCCACGCGACGCAGTTCAAGGCGTTCGCGCGGCTGGTGCGGCACAAGTACGGGATCGAGCGGATCCTGAAGGGCGAGGCCGGCTGGCCGGCGGCGCCGGAGGAGCGCGACGTCCTCTACTTCCTGGCGCAGTCGTTCCGGGCGCGGCTGGTGAAGGAGCTGCCGGAGGAGCGGGCGCAGTTGAGCGCGGCCCAGCGCGAGCTGGTCCACGTCTCGATGGCGCGGATCAAGGAGCTGGCGCAGCTGAGCCTGGAGATCGCGCAGATGGTTGTGGGCGAGGCGGACGACGGGACGGCGCTGCCGCACTGGCTGCGGATCGACGTGGTGCGGGTGCTGCCACGGCTGGCGGCGAAGACGAGCGCGTGACCTCACCCCCCAACCCCCTCTCCGGCGCGGAGAGGGGGAGCAGGCTGGGGTGAGGGTCATCCTTTACGGGCTGTGTGGGAGAGGCGAGGGTAGGGCGGATGCCGGCCAGGAATCGGCGCAAGGGCGGACCTGAGCCCGATCGGGCGACCGTCAACTTCTGGAGCGGTCAGCGGATGGTGTCCGACCATCCGCTGTTCTCGCTGCTGATGGGCGAGCTGTACGTCTCGCGTCATCCTGACGATCCGTACGTCCGTGGCGGCTGGTTCACGATGACCGGGCACGGCAGCATCCACGCCCACCCGACGCGCCGCGCCGAGCCGGAGGCGTGGGCGTATGCCATCGCGCACGGGGCGCTGCACATGGCGTTCGGGCACCTGGCGGGCGGGATCGGGAAGCAGGCGCGCCCGTGGACGGCGGCCTGCTGCCTGGTCGTCTCGCGGTTCCTGGCCGGCTTGCAGCTCTGGCAGCCGGTGCCGGAGCTGGCGTTCGAGGTCGAGAACGCACCGCGCACGGAGGACGCGCTGTACGCGCAGTTCCTGGAGCACGGCGTGCCGGAGGAGGTGCGGGTGTGCGCGCCGGACGGCCTGCCGGCCGAGGCGCGGTCACGCTGGCAGCCGGACTACGAGCGGTTGTTCGTGGAGGGCCTGGCGGGAGCAGTGCGCGGCGCCGTCGAGCAGGCGAGCGGCCAGGACGTGTCGTCGTCTGGACGGGTGAACAGCCCGGCCCAGCGGGCTCGCGACTGGATCGTGTCGAGCTACCCGCTGCTGGCGGCGATGGCGGTGCGCTTCGAGCTCGTGGAGGACCCGGCCATCTGCCAGCGACTCCAGATCGGCGTGGCGGCGGTCAGCGAGGATGCCGAGGAGATCTACGTCAACCCGGCGGCCGGCCTCGTCGAGACGGAGGCTCGGTTCGTGATCGCACACGAGCTGTTGCACGTCGGGCTGCGCCACGGTGACCGCCGGCAGGGGCGCGATCCGCACCTCTGGAACGTCTCCTGCGACTTCGTGATCAACGGCTGGCTGGTGGAGATGGGCCTCGGGCACGTGCCGTCAGCGGGGTGCCTGTACGATCCGCTCCTGAAGGGCGAGTCGGCGGAGTCCGTGTACGACCGGCTGGTGACGGACCTGCGGCGCTGTCGGCGGCTCCAGACGCTGCGAGGTCGGGGGCTCGGGGACATCCTGGAGGGCGGCGGTCGGGCGCCCGGGCTTGAAGGCGCCGCGACGCTGGACGATTTTTGCCGTCGGGCGCTGGCGCAGGGGCTGGCGTACCACGAGGGGGAGGGGCGCGGGCTGCTGCCGGCCGGGCTGGTGGAGGAGATCAGGGCGCTGGCGCAGCCGCCGATCCCATGGGACGTGCAGCTTGCGCGCTGGTTCGCGGAGCGGTGCCCGCTGGTGGAGCGGGTACGCACGTACGCCCGGTTGAGTCGGCGGCAGAGTGCGACGCCGGACATCCCGCGCCCGAGCCTGGTTCCGCCGGTGGTGGAGGGGCCGGCGCGGACGTTCGGGGTGGTGTTGGACACGTCCGGCTCGATGGAGCGGAGCCTGCTGGCGAAGGCGCTCGGGGCGATTGCGAGCTACAGCCTGGCGCGCGAGGTGCCGGCGGCGCGGGTGGTGTTCTGTGACGCGGTGGCGTACGACGAGGGGTACCTGGCGCCGGACGCGATCGCCGGTCGAGTGCGGGTGCGCGGTCGGGGCGGCACGGTGCTCCAGCCGGGCGTCGACCTGCTGGAGCGCGCCGAGGACTTCCCGAAGGACGGGCCGATCCTGGTCATCACGGACGGCTACTGCGATGAGGTGCGGATCCGGCGGGACCACGCGTTCTTGATCCCGAAAGGGCGGTCACTACCGTTCTCGGCGCGCGGGCCGGTCTTCCGCATCGAGTAGCCCGCCGGCGTCTCCGGCGGGCTCATCTTGATACCACTCTGGCCAGCTCTCGCCGTCGACGATCTGCCAATCGCGATTGAGCGCCGCATGATCGTCTCGAGTGTTCACGTAGCCTTCGATCATGGCTTGCTTGAGACGCTGGTTCTCGATCGTGTCCATCTGGATCCTCTCACTCATCGAATTCTGTGCTACGCTGATGCCAGGGAGCGACCGTCGTGATCCAGCCGCCTGAGATTGCCACGCTGACCGACTTTACCTGCCACGCTACCGAGGCGATCGAGCGCTTGAAGGAGACTGGTCAGCCGCAAGTACTGACCATCGACGGGCGTGCCGAGGCGGTCGTCCTGGATGTCGAATCGTATCAGCGGCTCCTGGAGCTTGCCGATCGGGCTGACGCGATTGAGGGCATCCGCCGTGGGCTGGAATCCGCGGCGCGGGGTGAAGGAATCCCGGCGGCGGAGGTCTACTCACGGATTCGAGCAAAGCTCGGCTTTTCGTCCTCCACGTGAACTACCACATCGTCTATCACGATCATGTGGAAGACGAGCTGATTGCGATATGTCGGTGGATCGCGCGTCGAGCTCCGTCTCGTGCGGAGGCGTGGTTTGACGGTGCGATTGCAGCGATCGACACCTTACCTCTTTTCCCCGACGTTGCCCCCTGGCGCCGGAAAATGACGAGTTCGACGCCGAGATCCGCCAACTGCTCTACGGGGAGTTCAGGATTCTCTTCACGGTCGAAGATGATGTCGTGCGCATCCTCCACGTTCATCATGGCGCGCGGCGCTCAATAACTCCCGACGAGATGGAGTAGTGGCAGCGGGCTACACTCTGGGGATGCCTGCCTCTGAGCCTGCGCCCGCGCATTCGGCTGCCGCTGTGGCTGCTGCCGGGCGAGCGGGGAAGGCCGGCGGGGCCGGGTTCGGGACGCAGGTCCTGCTGATGCTGGCGATCTTCGGGTTCGCCACCTGCGTGACGATGCTCGGGCCGCTGCTGGTGGACCTGAGCCGCGACCTCGACGTCTCGCTGGGGCAGGCCGGGCTGCTCGCCGCCGCGATGGCGGTCACCTGGGCGCTGGCGGCCCCGTTCGCGGGGGTGCTCTCGGACCGATTCGGGCGCCGGCCGCTGATCGTGATGGCGCTGCTCGGGCTGGGTGCCGTGACGCTGGGCGCGGGGCTGGCGTCCAGCTTCGGGGTGCTGCTGGTCATGCGGACGCTGGCCGGCGTCTTCGGCGGGTTCGGGCCGGCCGTGGTGATCGCGGCGGCCGGCGACCTGTTCCCGCCCGCACGGCGCGGGATGGCGATGGGCTGGGCGAACCTCGGATTCAGCATGGCGGCGCTCGTCGGGGTGCCGAGCATCGGGGCGATCGGCGGGACGCTCGGGTGGCGGTGGGCGTTCGTGGCGACGGGCCTGATGGTGATCGCGGTCGGGGTGCTGATCCGCCTGACCTTCCCGTCGCCGCGCCTGAGGCACGATGGGCACGCCGCGACGGACGACGCGACGACGTACCGGGAGGCATTCCGGGTGCCCGGCCTCTGGAGCATCCTGCTCGCCAACGTCTTTGAGCGGGCGCTGTTCAACCTGGCCGTGCTCTACCTGCCGTCGTTCTTGATGCTCAGCTACGGCCTGGACGCCGTGGCGGTCGCGCCGATCCTGGTGCTGATGGCAATCGGGAGCATCGTCGGGACGCTCGGCGGCGGCTGGCTGGGCGACAGGCTGTCGAAGGCGACGATCTTCGTGGTGGCCCAGGCCGCGGCGGCGTCGATCGCGCTGGTGCTGTTCACCCAGGCACCGGGGCTGGCGATCTCGGCGGCGGGCGGCGCGCTGTTCACGCTGGTGAACGCCAGCAGTCGGCCGGCCCTGCTGGCGTTGAGCACGGAGCTGTCGACGCGCTACCGCGGGGCGATCCTGGGCGTGTTCTCGGTGACGAACCAGGCCGGGATCGTGCTCGGGTCGAGCGCCGGGGGGCTGGCGATCGGGCTGGGGGGCTACGGGGCACTGGCCGTCACGATGGCGGTGGACGGCATGCTGGCCTCGGGGCTGGCGCTGCCGCTGCTGCGGCGCCGTCCGGCCGCGCGCCCCGACGCGACGCTGGCAAGTTAGCAGCGCGGGCGCCCGCGGGAGCAGATCCCGGCCGTCGGGGGGCGTGCTGGACTGCGGCGCGCCGGTCGTCAGAACGCCGATGGACCATCTGTAACGCGGGTGACAGTCCGACCGGGTGTCGCGTGCGATGCTCATAACGAGAAGAGTGCGCGGGACAGCGCGGTACGGGACGATGGACGAGACAGACGGCGAGCAGGACAGGCGGGCGGCGCGTGGGCATCGCTGGCACTGGCAGACGATCCTGGCTGCCCTGGTGGCGCTGATCGCGGTGGAAGGGCAGCCGGTGGCCGCGTCGCAGGCGACGGCCGCGCGTGCCGCCCGAGCGGCGGACGTCGCGGTGCGGGACGTGGCACCGGAGGGGCGCCCGGACTTCCGCGTGGCGTTCACGACGCTCGATGAGGCGGAGGCCGGCCGGCCGTTCAG
>Ga0209382_10010168_pt1 | contig 11752 bp, 9 predicted proteins | sample SoiMetdeltSBSDD5_FD_187599 | JGI IMG/M metagenome (GOLD analysis project Ga0209382, IMG submission 187599) | Bulk soil microbial communities from a Populus tree surrounding site in Tennessee, USA - Soil MetaG P. deltoides SBSDD5 (SPAdes) (version 2) | ecosystem: Environmental > Terrestrial >...
GGCGAAGAACGGCGCATGGCCAAAGACGTGAAGGCAAAAGGCGGCCCTGAGCAGACTCTCGTGCGAGAGCTTGCGGCCTTGCTGGACGAGACCGGCCTCGGCGAGATCGAGATCGAACGTGAGGGCGTACGCGTCAGGGTGGCGCGGCGCATGGCCATCGAGGCCGCCAGCATCGCCATGCCGGCGCAGGCGGCCGTCCATCAGACGATGGCGCAGCCGGCTGAAGCCGCGCCCAAAAAGGCGGTTGACGACCCGGCCAAGCATCCAGGCGCCGTCAAGTCGCCGATGGTGGGAACGGCCTATCTGGCGCCGGAGCCGGGCGCGGCCGCGTTCATCGAGATTGGATCGCGGGTCGCCCAGGGCCAGACGATCATGATCATCGAGGCGATGAAGACGATGAACCACATACCCGCCAGCAAGGCCGGCACGGTCACCGCCATTCTCGTCAACAACGGCCAGCCCGTCGAATTCGGCGAGCCGCTGGCGATCATCGAGTAGCGGACCAGACACCCGCCCAACCGCCGGAGCCGGCTCGACCTGATGTTCGACAAGGTGTTGATCGCCAATCGCGGCGAGATCGCGCTCAGGGTGCAACGCGCCTGCCGGGAGATCGGCATCGCCACGGTGGCAGTGCATTCGACGGCGGACGCCGACGCCATGCATGTGCGGCTCGCCGATGAGAGCGTGTGCATCGGCCCGCCACCGGCCGCCGAAAGCTATCTCAATATTCCGCGCCTGCTGGCTGCCTGCGAGATCACCGGGGCGGATGCCATCCACCCGGGCTACGGTTTCCTGTCGGAGAACGCCCGCTTCGCGGAGATCCTGGAGGAGCACGGCATCACGTTCATCGGGCCGACCTCCGAGCACATCCGCATCATGGGGGACAAGATCGAGGCCAAGGAGACCGCCAAGCGCCTCGGCATCCCGGTGGTGCCGGGCTCGGACGGCGCGGTCACCAACGAACAGCAGGCGCTCAAAGTCGCCAAGCAGATGGGCTTTCCCGTGCTCATCAAGGCGGCGGCCGGCGGCGGCGGCCGCGGCATGAAGGTTGCTCGGTCCGCAGACGAGCTCGACCTCGCCATGAAGACAGCGCGCGCGGAGGCCAAGGCCGCCTTCGGCGACGACAGCGTATACATCGAGAAGTACCTATCCAAGCCGCGCCACATCGAGATCCAGGTGTTCGGCGACGGCAAAGGCAATGCCATCCATCTGGGCGAGCGCGACTGCTCGTTGCAGCGCCGACATCAGAAGGTTTGGGAGGAAGCGCCCTCGCCCGCGCTCAATGCCGAGCAGCGCAAGACGATCGGGGCCACCGTTGCCAGGGCGATGCAGAAGCTCAAGTACCGCGGCGCCGGCACGGTCGAGTTTCTGTACGAGGACGGCGAGTTCTTCTTCATCGAGATGAACACGCGCCTGCAGGTGGAGCATCCGGTCACCGAGGCGATCACCGGACTAGACCTCGTCATCGAGCAGATCCGCATCGCCTCAGGCGCCCCGCTGACGCTGACCCAGGAGGAGTTGACGTTCTCGGGCCATGCCATCGAATGCCGCATCAACGCGGAGAACCCACGCACCTTCATGCCGTCGCCAGGCACCATCACCTACTGGCATCCGCCGGGCGGGCTCGGGGTGCGCGTCGACAGCGGCGCCTACCAGGGCTACCGCATCCCGCCCAATTACGACAGCCTGATCGGCAAGTTGATTGTGCACGGCAAGAACCGTAACGAGTGCCTGATGCGGCTAAAGCGTTGCCTTTCGGAGTTTGTGATCGACGGCATTCAAACCACCATTCCCCTGTTTGCCGACCTGGTGCAGCAGCCCGATATCGCCAACGGCCTCTACGACATTCACTGGCTGGAAAAATTCCTCCAAAAACCATAATTGCTTGAAAGGTAATGCCGGCCATACTCGCCCGGCCCAGAGTGCCGTCATGACTTCGCGCGACGACATCGTCATCGAGATCACGCCGCAGGTTCTGCTGAAGGCCTACACGTGCGGCATCTTCCCCATGGCGGAAAGCGCCGACGACCCCGCCCTCTATTGGATCGAGCCGCAGCAGCGCGGCATCCTTATGCTCGATCAGGTGCACATACCACGCCGTCTGGCCAAGACCATCCGCCAGGGTCTATTCGAGGTGCGCATCGACAGCGATTTTGAGGCGGTGATCGACGGCTGCGCCGCCTCGCGGCCCGGCCGGCGCACGACCTGGATCAACCCGAAGATCCGCGCGCTCTACCGCGACCTGCATACCAGCGGCTATTGCCACACCATCGAGACCTGGCTCGATGGCAGGCTGGTTGGCGGCCTTTACGGCGTGGCCATGTCGGGCGCGTTCTTCGGCGAAAGCATGTTCTCGACCGAGCGCGACGCCAGCAAGGTCGCCCTGGTCTATCTGTGCGCGCGCCTCATCCACGGCGGCTTTTCGCTGCTCGACACGCAGTTTGTGACCGAGCACCTGCGTCAGTTCGGAACCATCGAGATCGATCGCGCCGAATTTCACACGCTGCTCGAGACGGCGCTGTCGCACGACGCCGACTTCCTGCGGCTACCGGTCAACGCGCACCCGGATCAGATTCTCGACATCACCCACGGCGTGCCGGTTCGCTTCAACCGTTGAAGATCAGCGCGGCGGACGGCGCCGACGCGGCTCGGCCTCGGTCGGCAACGATGGGTCGCCGGTGGCGCCCGGCTGGCCGCCGCCACTGGCTGAGGGAACGCCCGGGCCGGCCTTGGGCGCAGCGGTCCGCACCGGAGCCGTGCAGTCCGTTAGCCACACGTCAAACACCGGATGCTCGACCGCGTTGAGGCCGGGACTATCGGCGAACATCCAGCCCGCAAAAATGCGCTTTTCCTTGTCGTCGAGCATCACTTCGTCGACCTCCACGAAAGTGGTGGTCTTGGGCGGCTCGGTGGGCGCGCGCGTGTAGCAGGCGCGCGGCGTGATCTTGAGGGCGCCGAACTTGGCGGTCTGGTTGAGCGGCACTTCCAACTTGGAGATCTTGGCCGTCACCTTGTCGAGCGCGGCAAAGATGGCGACCGTGTTCTCGATGCGCTGCGCGGCCGCCGGCGCCGGGTCCAGACCCAGCACGGCGCAGCCCAGTGCGAGCATGACGAGCAAGCGCGGAACTGCGGGAGCGAGGCTTTGCCGGTCGGCTGAGCGCATTGCCAAAGTGCCGTTCGAATCGCCAATTGCCATAGCAGCCATAAACTTGCGACCTAGCAAGGCGCCACCGTGACGCCTATGCCCCCGCCGGTTGGTCAGCTCGGACGCCAGGGCTTGTAGTCGCCGGTGGCCTTGGGGCGTCGACCACTGGCCAGGATGCTGCCGCGTGGGCGGTAGGCCTGGGCGGTGCCCGTTTGATTCATCTGGTGCGGCTTCTGCCAGGGCCGCGGCTGGTAGTCCTGCTCGGTCGGCGGCGTGTCCACCGTATAGTGCAGCCAGCCATGCCAGTCAGGCGTCACCTGTGAAGCTTCCGCACCGTTGCTATAGATTACCCAGCGGCGCGGCACCCCAAGGGGGCCGATGCCCTTGCTCTGGATGTAGTAGCGGTTGCCGGCGGCGTCGCTGCCGACCAGCTTGCCCCGCAAGGCGGTGTAGATCCGGTTGGACCAGGTATTGCCGCCCCACCAGCTGAAAATCTCGCTGAAAACGCTCATGTTTGGGTCTCGTTTGCGAGGCGCCGCGCGCTCGCATGATACAGCGCTTATGGCACCCGCGAGCGCCCCTGTCCATGCCGCGGCAGAACTGCCACAGAGCGTGGCAAAGGAATCGGGATAGGCTTCCTCGGCGCACCGGCGAGATGATTTTTTCGCAGTTGCGGGGTCGACCAGGCAAGGTTCCAGGCGCCCAAACTCCAGCAGCCACACGGTTCTGCGTGCGATTCGCCCACAGGTTCCTCCCACTTTTGGTCGGACACTAGATGTAGTGGCTGGGTGCCATCTACACCCACAAGGCCTCGTGGACGACAGCCTCCGAATCGTCATAGTTTGCGTATCGCGGGCGCCAGTCGACCGGCTGGGTAGCCCTCATCAAACAAGACCTGCACGGGCCCTCAACGTGGTAGGGGGACGTGGCGGGCGCCACGGCGGGACGGGGATGAAGAGCTCCGTCGCGTGGGCTGAGTTTGTGTGTCCTTTGGTGTGGCTTTCCCAGTAGCTCCGACGCGTTCTCCCGCGCTCGTTCGCGCGGCCGGGCTGCTGTGTGCCGCGTGCCGTTGCGTTGCGTTGCGTAGATCAGGAGCAACATCCGCGCCGCTTTCGGCCGCTGGCGCGACGAACGTCCAAACGGGGGCAAGACATGCAAATCAAACGGCGGTTCACGACGGCGGGCAAGTCACCCTACGACAAGGTCCCGTTCCGCCGCGCCACGTCCGAGATCAAGAATCCGGATGGCTCGGTTGTGTTCCGCCTGGAGAACTTTTCGGTTCCCGAGCACTGGAGCCAGGTGGCGGCCGACATCCTGGCGCAGAAGTATTTCCGCAAAGCCGGCGTGCCCGCACGCCTGAAGCGCCTGGAGGAGACGCAGGTTCCGTCCTGGCTGTGGCGCTCGGCGGCCGATGAGCGGGCGCTGGGGGAACTGCCCGAGAAGGCCCGCTACACCGGCGAGACCGATGCGCGGCAGGTGTTTGACCGGCTGGCCGGCACGTGGACGTACTGGGGCTGGCAGGGCGGCTACTTCACCAGCGAGGACGATGCACGCGCCTTCTTCGACGAGCACCGCTACATGCTGGCCATGCAGTTCGGCGCACCCAACAGTCCGCAGTGGTTCAATACCGGCCTGCACTGGGCCTACGGCATCGACGGTCCCGGCCAGGGCCACTTCTACGTCGACCACGTTACCGGCGAGCTGACCTCGTCGACGTCGGCCTACGAGCATCCGCAGCCGCACGCCTGCTTCATCCAGTCGATCGAGGACGATCTCGTCAACGAGAACGGCATCATGGATCTGTGGGTGCGCGAGGCGCGCCTGTTCAAGTATGGCTCGGGCACCGGCTCCAACTTCTCCAAGCTGCGCTCGGAGAACGAGAAGCTGTCGGGCGGCGGCAAGTCGTCGGGCCTGATGAGCTTCCTGAAGATCGGCGACCGCGCGGCCGGCGCCATCAAGTCGGGCGGCACCACGCGTCGCGCCGCCAAGATGGTGGTGGTCGACATCGATCACCCCGACATCGAGGCCTACATCGACTGGAAGGTGAAGGAAGAGCAGAAGGTCGCGGCGCTCGTGACGGGCTCCAAGATCTGCCAGAAGCGCCTCAAGGCCATCATGAAGGCCTGCGTCAACTGCGAGGCCGACGGCGATGACTGCTATGACGCAGCGAAAAATCCGGCCCTCAAGCGCGCCATCAAGGACGCGCGCCGTGACCTGGTGCCGGACAATTACATCCGCCGCATCATCCAGTTCGCGCGCCAGGGCTACACCGACCTGGAATTCCCGACCTACGACACGGACTGGGACAGCGAGGCCTACCTCACGGTGGCCGGCCAGAACTCCAACAACTCCGTGCGCGTGACGGACGAGTTCCTGAACGCGGTGGTCGAGGACGGGGACTGGGCGCTGACCGCGCGGCTCGGCGGCAAGGCCGTCAAGACGCTGAAGGCGCGCGAGCTGTGGGATAGGGTCGGCTACGCGGCCTGGGCTTCGGCCGATCCCGGCATCCAGTTCCACACCACCATCAACGACTGGCACACCTGCCCGAAGTCGGGACCGATCCGCGCGTCCAACCCGTGCTCGGAGTACATGTTCCTCGACGACACGGCGTGCAACCTCGCCTCGCTGAACCTGATGATGTTCCGCGATGCCGACAAACGCTTCGACGTCGAGGCCTTCGAGCATGCCTGCCGGCTGTGGACCATCGCGCTCGAGGTGTCGGTGCTGATGGCCCAATTCCCTTCGAAGAAGATCGCCGAGCTCAGCTATCGCTATCGCACCCTGGGGCTGGGCTTTGCCAACATCGGCGGCTGCCTGATGGCCTCGGGCATCCCCTACGACAGCGCCGAGGGCCGCGCCATCTGCGGCGCCATCTCGGCCATCATGACGGGCGTCGCCTATGCCACCTCGGCGGAAATGGCCAAGGAGCTGGGGGCTTTCCCGGGATACGAGCCCAACGCGCAGGACATGCTACGCGTGATCCGCAACCATCGCCGCGCGGCCTACGGTCACAAGGAGGGCTACGAGAAGCTCGCCACGCTGCCCGTGCCGCTCGATGTGGCGCAGTGCCCGGACGACCGGCTGGTGGAAGCGGCCAAGCGCGCCTGGGACAGCGCCATCGCACTCGGCCAGGAGCATGGCTATCGCAACGCGCAGACCACGGTGATCGCGCCGACCGGTACCATCGGCCTGGTGATGGATTGCGACACCACCGGCATCGAGCCCGACTTTGCGCTGGTGAAGTTCAAGAAGCTGGCCGGCGGCGGCTACTTCAAGATCATCAATCAGGCGGTGCCGGAGGCGCTCAGGACGCTGGGCTACGGCGAGGCCGAGATCGCGGAGATGGAAGCCTACGCCGTGGGCCACGGCTCGCTCGCGCAGGCGCCCGCCATCAACCACACCACACTCAAGACGCGCGGCTTCACCGACCAGGCCCTGCAGAAGGTCGAAGCGTCGGTGAAGACGGCGTTCGACATCTCGTTCGTCTTTAATAAGTGGACGCTGGGCGAGGACTTCCTGACCGACACGCTGAAAATCCCGGCGGACGCGGTCAATGCGCCGGGCTTCGACCTGCTCGGCCACCTCGGCTTCTCCAAGAAGGACATCGAAGCCGCCAACGAGCATGTGTGCGGAGCGATGACGCTGGAAGGCGCGCCGCACATCGTCGCTGAGCACCTTGCCGTATTCGATTGCGCCAGCCCCTGCGGACGCAAGGGCAAGCGCTCCCTTTCGGCGGCGAGCCACATCCACATGATGGCGGCCAGCCAGCCGTTCATCTCGGGCGCCATCTCCAAGACCATCAATATGCCCAACGAGGCGACGGTGGAGGACTGCAAGGAGTCCTACATGTTGTCGTGGCGGCTGGCGCTGAAGGCCAACGCGCTCTACCGCGACGGCTCCAAGCTGTCGCAGCCCCTCAACGCCCAGCTGCTGGCCGATGACGAAGATGAAGCTGACGAAGTCGTCGAGCAGATGCTGGCCGACAAGCCGATGGCGGCGCGCGCAGCCGTGGCGGCGGAGCGGATCGTCGAGCGCATCGTGGAGCGGGTGCGTCAGCGCGAGAAGCTGCCCAACCGGCGCAAGAGCTACACGCAGAAGGCCACGGTCGGCGGCCACAAGGTGTATCTCCATACCGGTGAGTACGAGGACGGGCGGCTGGGCGAGATCTTCATCGACATGCACAAGGAAGGCGCCGCCTTCCGCAGCCTGATGAACAACTTCGCCATCGCCATCTCGCTCGGCCTGCAATACGGCGTGCCGCTCGATGAGTACGTGGATGCCTTCACGTTCACGCGCTTCGAACCGGCCGGCCTGGTGCAGGGCAACGACACCATCAAGAACGCCACGTCGATCCTCGACTACATCTTCCGTGAGCTTGCCGTGTCGTATCTCGGCCGACACGATCTGGCCCACGTCGACGTGAGCGAAGTCGCCAACACCGGGCTTGGCTCGTCCGACGAGGCGCTGGAGGAGAATCGCGAGCCGCCGCCGGCAGCCAAGTATCTGTCGCGCGGATTGCTGCGCGGACAGGAAAGCCGGGTGTTCGCGTTGCGCTCGTCCAGCAGTGCGGTGGCGGTGGCAACCGTGCAGGCGGACCCGGACAGCCCGGTCGCCTCGCTGCAGCACGAAGTGGCAACCGCGTTCCAGCCGGCCAAGGCGCGCATGGAAACGGCGGTCGGCGCGCTCACTGCCCTGCACGAAGAGCAGGCGGTGGCGCTCGGCCAGACGGAGGTGCGCGAGCTGGCGCGGCAGCTGCAGGACCAACTCGACGCCCGTGCCAAAGCGAAAATCGGCAAGGCCAACCTGGAGGCCGACCGTCGCGCCGAGGCAAAGGTCAAGGGCTACGAGGGCGAGAACTGCCGCGAGTGCGGCAACTTCACCCTGGTGCGCAACGGCACCTGCCTGAAGTGCGACACGTGCGGCGGCACGAGCGGTTGCAGCTGAGGGAGGGGGCCATGCAAGGTTCATCCAACATCTTCGTCTTTGCCCTCAGGGACACCCTGACCGCGCGCGACCTTGAAACGACCAGCATCCAAGGCCCGATCACCGTCGAGGCCTCGGATGAAGAAGCCGGACGATTGCTGCTCGCACTGAACTTCGGGCTGGCGGCATCAGGCTGGCGCACCGAGGTGGCTGCGACATGCGTGTGGAGCAATCGAGCGGCCAGTAGCTGCATCAGGGTTGGTGCCTCTGTGCAACCATACGGGGCGACTCGGGCTGGTCTGCTGACCAAGCAAGCCATCGATCTGGGGGATGGGCGGACGGCAAAAAATCCTGTCCGTGTGCCATTGAGGCATGAACGCCCGTTCAGATTACCGACATAAGTGGCCGGTTTTGCCGGGTTTGTAAGCAACCGATCCCGGGGCAGTGCCGGGATCGCGGCTAATACGAAATGTGATGCTCGCCGGGCATTGACTCGGGCGTACATGACAAATATGTGAAGCCGCCAAGTGGGACGCCTTGTCCCGCCGCGGCAGTCGAGTGACGCGTCTGGTGCGTCTCAATTCAGAGTGGTTCGGATCTCTTGCAGGGGGCGGTCATGGAACTCTCGAATTACGAGCTCGTACGGTATCCTTCGGGTCAGTTCGTTCTGCTGCGCGGCAGCGTGAACGCCCAGGGCAAGCCCATCTCCGGACCGCGCGATGTGGTCGCCGCCTTCACCAGCGAGACGGAAGCGCGCACCGCGCTGCTGCGCCTCGCCGGTCTCTCCGAAGCGGCAACGCCCACCAAACTCGCCGGCTGACGCCGGCCACTCCTTCACTGCTACGCGGTTGAAAAGTCTCGCCCCAACATAGGCGCGCCACACGAATCATCGTCTGGTCTGCCCTTGCATCCGGGGGAAGACCGACATGACCGACCGAGCACCGGCGCGCCATCCAACCATCTATCTCCTTAGCGATCACCTTGATGCTGCGCTGGCGATGGGTGAGGACCTGCTCACCGAACGCGTGGTGCTGGCGGAAGCCGAGCAGAAGCTCAACATGAGCCGCCTGCTGCGTCAGAGCGGCGAGGTGGCCGACTTCCTCAACAGCGTGCGCACGCTGGAGCTGAGCCTGATCGCGCGGCTGCTGCAGGCGCGTCGGCGGGCTGAGGAGATCAAGCGCAGCGAGACGCGGCTCAAACCGCTGATCTCGCTATTCGTGGGTGGCACGGCGGCGCTGGTCGATGCGGCCGAGGAACTGGGCGATACCACCAATCAGGCGTTCGCCACAGGCGACGCGGCGCAAGCCTTCCTGCGCAGCCGTGGCATCCTAGCGCGCGATGCAGCAGGGCTGGAGCAGATGGCGCAGCTGATGGTGACCGAGGAGTTGCTGGTGGCCGGCCGCATCCGGCTCGGCACGCTGCTCGACCTGATCGCCACCTTCCTCGACACGCTCGATGTGATGTTCGAGTTGTATCAGGACGAGCCGGCCGTCGCGACGGCGCCGGCGGCGGCCTCGACGGAAGCGCAAGACGAGGCGGCGGTTGTCGAGGCGGTGACCTAAGCCACACGTGTCATGGTCGGGCTTGTGCCGACCATCCATGCCTCAATTTGCTCCGCAGCCGGTCGATGGCTGCAACCTCGCGACAAGTCCGAGGATGACAAGCGTGCTCCGTTGCTGCCACTACTCGGCGGGTGCGACGATCGGGCGGCGAGCGCGGCGCGGGGCGCCAACGCGCAGGCGGCGGTCGCTGAGCGACAAAAGGCCGCCAAAGGCCATGACGAGGCAGCCGATCCAGATCAGCCGCACAAGCGGGTTGAAGTAGACGCGTACCACCCAGCCACTGCCGTCCTGCATCGCATCGCCCAGCACGACGTAGAGATCGCCGGCCCAGGAGGCATGGATGCCAGCCTCGGTGGTGGCCTGGCGAGGCTGGTCGTAGATGCGCTTGGATGGATCGAGATTGGTGACCGGCGAGCCGCCGCGCGTCACGGCGAACACACCGATCTGCTCCTGGTAGTTGGGGCCCTGGTTCGGCGCGACGCCGCGGAAAGCGAGTTCGTAGCCGGCGATCGCCATGCTGTCCCCGACCTTCAAGGTGACAACGCGTTCGCTCTGCCAAGCGGTGGTGGCAACGATGCCGAGCACCATCAGGCCGATGCCAGCGTGGGCCAGGGTGGTGCCGTAGGCCGAGCGCGGCAGGCCACGGGCGCGGCGCCAAACCTCATCACGGCCGGCGGCGAACAGCTTCACCCGCGCGCACCATTCCGCAAGCGCGCCGGCGACGATCCATACACCGAGCGCAATGCCGAACGGGGCCAGCCACGGGCCGCGCCAGAACAGCGCGAAGGCGCCCGTCAGGCCGACCAGCGCCAGGATGCCAGCAACGAACAGACGCTGCAGGGCGGCATTGAGGTCACCGCGCTTCCAGGTGAGGTAGGGGCCGACCGGCAGCGCCAGCAGCAGCGGGATCATCAGCGGCACGAATGTGAGATTGAAGTAGGGTGGGCCGACCGAGATCTTGGCGCCGGTAAGCGATTCCAGCGCCAGCGGGTAGAGCGTGCCCGTCAGCACGGTGGCGCAGGCGACGGTCAGCAGCACGTTGTTGAGGACCAGAGCGCCCTCGCGGCTGATGGGTGCAAATATGCCGCCCTGCTGCAGACGCGGCGCGCGCAGCGCATAGAGAGCGAGTGCGCCGCCGATCAGCACGACCAGGATAGCGAGGATGAACACGCCGCGGCGCGGGTCGACGGCAAACGCATGCACGGAGGTCAGCACGCCGGAGCGCACCAGGAAGGTGCCCATCAGCGACAGCGAGAAGGCGAGGATGGCAAGCAGGATGGTCCACACCTTCAGCGCCTCGCGCTTCTCCATGACGAGGGCCGAGTGCAACAGCGCGGTGGCGGCGAGCCACGGCATGAACGAGGCGTTCTCCACCGGATCCCAGAACCACCAGCCGCCCCAGCCGAGCTCGTAGTAGGCCCACCACGAGCCCATGGCGATGCCGAGCGTCAGGCAGATCCAGGCGGCCAGGGTCCAGGGGCGCACCCAACGCGCCCAGGCGGCGTCGGTGCGGCCTTCGATCAGGGCCGCGACGGCGAACGAGAAGGCCATCGAGAGGCCGACGTAGCCGGCGTACAGGAAGGGCGGGTGGAAGGAGAGGGCCGGGTCCTGCAGCATTGGGTTGAGGCCGCGGCCCTCGATCTGCGGCGGGATGCGCGTGAAGGGATTGGACGCGAACACGATGAACACCAGGAAGCAGACGGCAATGCCCGCCTGCACGGCCAGCACGTTGCAACGCAGCGTTGTCGGCAGGTTGCTGCCGAACAGCGCCACCGCGGCCCCGAACACCGCGAGGATCAGCACCCACAGCAGCATGGAGCCCTCGTGGTTGCCCCATACGCCCGACACCTTGTAAAGCATCGGCTTCAGCGAGTGCGAGTTGGACCACACGTTCTCGACGGAGAAGTCGGAGGTGACGTAGGCGTGGGTGAGCGCCAGGAAGGACAACGTGATCAGCGTGAGCTGGGCAAGCGCGGCCGGCTCGGCGGTTGCCATCAGGCGAATGTCACCGACGCGCGCGCCCCAGGCCGGCAGCGCCGTCTGCACGAGGGCGACGCCGAGCGCCAGGATGAGGGCGAAGTGGCCCAGTTCGATGATCATGGGCGGCTTACTCCTACCGCTG
>Ga0209382_10010169_pt1 | contig 11751 bp, 12 predicted proteins | sample SoiMetdeltSBSDD5_FD_187599 | JGI IMG/M metagenome (GOLD analysis project Ga0209382, IMG submission 187599) | Bulk soil microbial communities from a Populus tree surrounding site in Tennessee, USA - Soil MetaG P. deltoides SBSDD5 (SPAdes) (version 2) | ecosystem: Environmental > Terrestrial >...
AGGCGTGCCTTTCGTTGGCACGGACGACCGAGCGCGCGCCGATCGCCGACCACAGCATCCGCAGCTTCCTCTACGCCCGCCTGCTCGCCGAGCACGAAGACAGCGTTCACGATTCGGCGTACGACGAGGACCTGCTCTTCGCGGCCTGCGTGCTTCATGACCTCGGGTTGGGTAGCCGCGCTCGGGGCGAGACTCGATTCGAAGTCGAGGGGGCCGATCTCGCAGCTGCCTTGCTCAGCGACGACGGACTCGCTGCGCCGGATGTCGACCGCGTCTGGGAGGCCATCGCACTGCACTCCTGCCTGCGGATCGCTGACCGCCTCGGGCTACTCACCTACCTGACCCACCGAGGCGTGATGATCGATGTGGGCCGCGATGCGGTTGAGATGGACGGACTTGCGATTGTCCGCGACGTGTATCCCCGTCCCGCCAACGACAACTCGATCGCGGATGCGATCGTCGCGCATGCCTCCCGGTCAGAGGCGTGCGCGCCCCCGGGGTCGCTCGCGGCGGAACTCCTTCGCCAGAGGCGAGCCGGGGAGCGCATGTGACGTCGGTTCGGCGCTGGGACTAGGACTCCGCGTGGTTGCCTGCGCTGGACCGCGACGCAGGGGTGACCAGCCACCTGCACCAAGCCTCGCCTGAAACACCCTGACAAGATCACCGGCACAACGGCGGATCTGTACACGTCGGGCTGGTGCTGCAGCCCTTTACGTAGGTCCAACGGTCCGTGCGGGCGTTGAACCACCCAGGATGGGCGATGCAGGGCCGTCGCGGTTGTTGCAGCTTGGATGGAACGCGGCCGAGTGAAGGGGGCGCACGTGCCTGAGGACAGGCCTAACATCCTCGTGATCTGGGGGGATGACATCGGGATCACGAACCTGAGCTGCTACGGCGACGGCGTGATGGGCTACCGCACCCCGAACATCGACCGCATCGCCGAGGAAGGAATGCGCTTCACGGACTGGTACGGCGAGCAGAGCTGTACCGCGGGGCGCTCGGCGTTCATCACCGGTCAGAGTGTGTTTCGCACCGGTCTGTCGAAGGTCGGCATCCCAGGCTCGCCCGTGGGCATGCGCCGGGAGGACCCGACGATCGCCGGCCTGCTGAAGGCAAACGGCTACGCCACCGGCCAGTTCGGAAAGAACCACCTGGGGGACAAGGACGAACACCTGCCCACGAACCACGGCTTCGACGAGTTCTTCGGCAACCTCTACCACCTGAACGCCGAAGAGGAACCTGAGCTGCCGGACTACCCACCGGCCGCGGATTTCCCGCAGTTCAAGGAGCGGTTCGGCCCCCGCGGCGTCCTTCACTCTTGGGCGAACGAGGACGGGACACAGCGGATCGAGGACACGGGTCCGTTGACCAAGAAGCGGATGGAGACCATCGACGACGACGTCGCCGAGGCGGCGATCGACTTCATCCGCCGCCAGCAGGCGGAGGGCACGCCGTTTTTCGTGTGGGTCAACACCACCCACATGCACTTCCGCACCCACACGAAACCGGAGAGCGTCGGCCAGGCCGGGCGCTGGCAGTCCCCCTACCACGACACGATGATCGACCACGACAAGCTCGTCGGTTCGTTGCTCGACCTACTCGACGAGCTCGGTCTCGCCGACGACACCTTCGTCATGTACTCCACCGACAACGGCCCCCACATGAACAGCTGGCCGGATGGGGGCATGACGCCGTTCCGCAACGAGAAGAACTCGAACTGGGAAGGCGCCTTCCGAGTGCCGTGCGTGATGCGCTGGCCCGGCAAGATCCCAGCCGGTGTCGTGACGAACGACATCGGAAGCCATCTCGACATGCTGCCGACGCTGCTCGCGGTAGCCGGCGAGCCGGACATCACCGGCAAGCTGCTCCAGGGCCACGAGGCCGACGGCCACACGTACAAGGTGCATCTCGACGGGCACAACCTGGTGCCATTCCTCACCGTCGAGGGTGAGCGCAGCCCACGGCCGGGGTTCTTCTACTTCTCCGACGATGGCGACCTGGTCGCGCTGCGCTTCGACAACTGGAAGGCCGTGTTCATGGAGCAGCGGGTCGCCGGAACGATGCAGATCTGGGCTGAGCCGTTCGTGCCGCTGCGGGTGCCGAAGCTCTACAACCTGCGCACCGACCCGTTCGAACGAGCCGACATCACTTCCAACACCTACTACGACTGGTTCCTCGACCGCGTCTACCTCGTGCTCGCGGCGACGGCGGTCGTGGGCGAGTTCCTGGCCACGTTCAAAGACTTCCCGCCCCGCCAGAAGGCCCCGTCGTTCACCATCGACCAGGCCATGGAGAAGCTGGAGGCCGGGATCACGAGCGCCTGAACCGCGCACCCGCACGGACGGCCCGGAGTGCTTTGCAAGCAGGGGGTCGTGGGTTCGTGTCTGGTATCAGCGGGGCTCGAAGAACTGAGCCAGGACGCCCGTCTCGAACGGTTCCGGGTCGACGGTGAAGTCGCCGGAGAAGGGGTAGCTGAGGTCGAGCAGCACCACGAGTGAGAAGGCAACGATGACAGCGATCGCGGCCGGACCAAGCGCGTGAAACCAGAAGTCTGGAGATCCGACGAGCACCGCGTAGCCGACTATCACAAACGAGCTGAAGAGGATGAGCGCGGCCATCTCGAACGGAAGCCCGCCGTCGGCTGCAGCGAGCCTGTCTCGCCGGGCGTCGAGGGCGTCGTTCAGTTGGCGGACCGAGTCGTCGAAGAACCCTGTCTCTGCGGGTGAGGTGGGCTCGACACTTTGCAAAGCGACGAAGACCTCATCCAGCGCTCTCGAGGCCTGGGTGCTGTCAGTCCCGTCGCGCATCCGCGCCCATTCGTCGTCGACTACTGCTCGTGCATAGGCCTCCACGGCGCCGCGCACCCGATCACGGTCGGGCTCCGAGAACGCGCCGCTGTCGCGCACGATCGACGCGAGCGAGTCTGCCTCCCGACTCACGTCGGCGTTCGCCTCCAAGAAGTTCTCGTACGCGATGATGATGACGAACGCGAACAGCAGGCCAAACAGCGCCGCGACGACGCCGAGCATCGGCGCGGAGATCTCGGCATGGAACCCCTCGCGTGTCTCCGGCACCAAGCTCCGGATCACCCGCACAGCGAGGACCACAACTCCAAGTGCGACCGCCACCGCCCCGACCAGGAGCACCAAGATCGGCACCGCGTTGAGGACGCTTCGCAACACGAATCCGGACCCTAACCGCACGCCGGGACTCGACGGACCGAACGGCACCCCTCAACAACAGTCCGAAACGGTTGGGCCGTGGACACGGCTCTCTCCCGATGAGCGGGCAGATCTCTCAAGGTGGCTTCCCGCGTTTGCCCCCGCGGCTTGGTCGTGCCGCCGTCGATCATCGCCGTTCAGGCGCTCTGGGCTGAGCGTGACGAGCGACCCTTTGCGTGGGTGTCGGTCGATCGGTCCGACAACGATCCGGTGTCGTTCGTCGGCAGCGTGATCACCGCGCTCGATCCGATCCTTCATCTCCTCCCCAGCCGCAGTCCGAGCGCGGACCGGGCGTGGCTGCTCATGGGACAACCGGACGACGGCATCGGGCTGCGCCCCGGCGGCGGGACACCCGCAGTAGCGCGACGGATCGACGACGAATGAGGCCGCGGCGGCTCCGCAGCCGACAGGGTGGCGCCGAGTGATCAGGGCTCGACGACGACCGTGTCGCCGACTGCCAGGCTCCCGCCGCTGAGCACCCAGGCGTTGCGATGGACCTCGGCTACAGCTCGACAAGCTCGTTCATCGAGATGTTCAAGCGCCACACCGGCAAGACGCCAGGCGCGGCGACCACGCCGGAAGCTGCGGTGCAATGAACAGGCATCTTCGGCTGAGGAGTGACCGGGGTTGGATGGCGGCGCGTCGTGATGTCAATGGGCGGCCCGTGCCCGCCAGAAGCGGTACAGACCGAAGGCCACGAGGACGACGATGGCGACGACCAGGAGTTCCATGGTTATTCCCTTCTTCCCCGAGGGCGTGGCCGCCGAAAAACGACGGCCACGACCCCGACCTGAATCGAAACGTATACCTGAACTCATAAACATGCAATCAGTTTCTGGAAATTGTGGTACCATGTCTGCATGGGCCGTTGGAGCTTTCTCACCAACCATGCACGGGTGCTGCTGTGCATCGCCCATGACCCCGGCGTGCGGGTGCGAGACCTCGCCGTCATGGTCGGCGTCACCGAGCGCAGCGCCCATGCCATCGTCACGGACCTCGTCGACGCCGGCTACGTCGTGAAGGAAAAGGCCGGTCGCCGCAACCGGTACCACATCCAGGAGCACCTGCCGCTGCGCGACGCGATCACCGAGGAACGGACCATCGGCGAGATGCTCGAGCTCCTCGTCGGCGTGAACTCGCACGGCGACACACACAACCAGGACAGGACCCAGCATGTCTGACAAGGCACCCGGCAAACCGAACGGCAAGAAACCCGGCAAGTCACTCAAAGAGAAGCGAACCGCCAAGAAGCTCAAGCGCAACAACGGGACCGACCCGACGCCGACGACCGACCGGCGTCATCCGTGACACGACCCGGGACCTGCTGGTACGGCGACCCAAAGCCGCAACCCGCGCTCGGCGAACAGCCGAGCTCCTCCCGCGACCACATCGACATGTGGTGAGCGCCGACGGATCGACGCCAGGCCCCCGCCGCTCCTGGGGCGGTTCGGATCCGAAGTCGACGCGCCCTGCCGGCCGCGATGGGCTGGAGGTCGCGCAGCGCGTTTGGCATCGCAGTCTCGAACTGGCTGGTTCCGGGAGCGACCTCCACCTCCCCGACCACGCGCTTGCCCTCGCACGCACGGCGGGCCACGACCGTGACACCATGGCCCACGCTTTGGGACTCGGACGCTCCCAAGCGCGCCACCCGTCCAATGACGAGCTGACCCGCCGCGGCGTTCGGCTGCTGGAGCGAGCCATCGGCTACCTGGGTGTCAGACCGGTCCGGAGGGATATCGCCACCACAGGGCGTCGGCGTGACGCAATCTCACGGGCCAGGGTCACGCTCTCGGTCCGGCACGAAGGTCAGCACCACACGACAGGCAACGACCGAATGGCGCTGCCCACGCCGGCAGAACGAACCTGGCGGCTTCCGGCCGAACCGGTCCCGCCTCCCGAACCGGTTCCGCCTCCCGAACCGGTCCCGCCTTCCGAACCGGTCCCGCCCCCAGAACCGATGCTCCCACCGATCCCTCGATCGGGCGGCGCGCCGGTGCCGCCCCGGCGGTTGCCTCGGCAGTGAGGCGCTCGTGCGCTGTGTCGTCGGATCAGACCGTCAACCGACGACATCGGCCAGCACGTCGATACCGTGGATCGCCTTGGAAGCCCGCTTCGTCGCTCGGCCGTAGCTCGAGCCGTACGTCGCCTCTTCTGAGCCGACACGAGGAGGCGACCATGCTGAGCTCAGTTGAGCCGTGGACGGGTGACGATGATCTGTCCCGGCAGCGGCGGAAGCGGGAAGCGCGACTGCTCGACGGTGAGGTCCCCGACTTCCCCGGTCTCACGATGGCCGATCTCGTCGCTGACGTCCTCGCGGCGAGCAACGACGGTCGCGCCGCGTTCGACGTGCCCAACTACCTCGGGGCGCAGGGTCACACAGCGATGACGATCAGGTCCGTCGTCGGGTACCTCCATCGCAACCGGCCGCCCTTTCGAGGCTACGGACCATATGCGCCGGCCGAGCGCGATGACTGACGACGCCGTAGCGCTCGTCGCCGTCCCGTCTCGCGACTCGGGGAGTCCGTGGTGGTGGTCGCTCCGGATCGGTCACCGATCGTCGCGCTGGGTGCCATAGGCATCGCGATGTCCTGGACTCGCCACCGCATCGTCCTCTCCAGCTCGGGCCCGTGGGCCGAGCTCGACCGGCTCCGATCGTTCCGGCCCTCGGTCCTCGAAGCTGACGATGGAACGCTGCGGATGTGGTACTCGGGCCACGACGGCTCGACGGGACGGATCCTGGAGGCGGTGCAGGAACCCGGTCAGCCGTGGCGGCGTCGGGGGATCAGCATCGACGCCGGTTTCTCGGGGGACAGTGACGCGTTCGGGGTGGAAGCGCCCTCGGTCGTGCCCACCCCCGTCGGTTTCCTGATGGCCTATGCCGGCTCTGACGGAGCCGACAGCCGTCTTCACATGGCTACCTCGACGGACGGTCACCGATGGGAGGCACAAGGCACGTTCATGGAGCGAGGCGGGCCCGACGCGATCGGTGCCACCCATCCCTGCCTCGTGGCGACCGGCGAGCGCTGGTGGCTCTTCTACTCCGGCTACGACGGCGCGGACAACGGCCGCCGAGCGACGATCCTGGCTGCCGTGTCCCCTAACGGTGCGTCCTGGGATCGAGTCGGACCGGTGGTCGAGCCCACCCGCGACGAGGTGGCCGTCTCCGAGCCCTGGGTCCTCGTGCGCCACCGGCGGTTCACCATGCTGTATGTCAGCGACGCCGGCGCCCGGACCGCCATCGACATGGCCACCTCCGACGAGGGCGTGACCTGGGACCGGCGGGGCACCACCCTGACGCCCGAAGACTTGGGCGATGCGTCCGGGCCGGTGCGGAGCCCGAGCGCGACCCACCTGAACGACGGGCGCCTACAGCTGTGGTACGCCACCCGTACAGCCGGCGACCCCGCGGATGGCTACCACTTGTGGTCAGCCGAGTTGGCTGCGGCCGACGCGTAGCCACCCGCCGGAACGCGCGATCGTGCACCTGGCGACCATCACCTCAACCAGTCTGGCTGTAGTACTGGAACGTCTCTGGATCAGGGCCGACGAGGGATCGGTGGCCTTCACCGGCGACGGCAAGCCCGACCACCTTGTTACTGCCGTCGTCGTCCTCGACGAGCGCCCAGACGACGATAGGGAAAGTGCCCTGCGAGGTCTGCATCTTGGCTCCGTGCAGGGCGGCTGCGATCTGCGTGATCCTCACCGGCGTCACGGTAGACGCAGGCACCACGACGCGTGACAGCCGAAAACGGAAAGAACCGCCGGCGAGAGCCGGCGGTTCTGCTCACTGGATAGGTGTGAAGCTCAGACCACGCGGACGTTGCGAGCTTCCTCGCCCTTGCGGCCGGGGGCAGTCTCGAACTCCACCCGGTCACCCTCGGTGAGCGACCGGTGGCCTTCACCCTCGATGTTGGAGTAGTGCACGAAGACGTCCTCACCGGCCTCGCGGGCGATGAAGCCGAAGCCTCTGTCGGCATTGAAGAACTTCACGGTACCTGTAGACATGATTCTCTTTTCGATTCCGGGCCGACCCGTTTGGCCGAACACCGGTTCGGATCAGCCTACGGCAGCCGACGCGCATCTCCACCTGGCCCTGCACGGGGAATGGCGGCCAGCGGTCCGTGCACGTCCTGCCCGCGACACCTCAGCCGACATGGCCGTCCAGGGAGGAGACGCCGGACTGCGCGGCCTACTGGTCGAGCGCGGCGGCCTCGGCGCGGATGCGGGAGAGGACGCGTCGCTCGTGACCGAGGGGATTGCCGCCGTTGGTCGCTCGTCCGAGGGCGAGGCCGAGCATGGCCTCGCGGGCGGTGAGGAAGAAGTCGCGGCGTTCGGCGTCGGTCAGGATCGTGGTGATGGTGTCGGGGTTGACGAGGCCGGCGAACTCGGCGACGACAGGGCCGATCTCGGCGCGGAGGCCGGGGTCGTTGGCCATGGCGAGCCAGGCTTCGAGGACGGCCTTGAAGCGGGGGTTGCCGATCGCGTCCCAGGTGGCGTCGATGAGGCCCGCCAGGTCGCCGATCGGGGGGTGGCCGGCCCGGATCATCTGGGCGTAGAGCCGGTGGAGCGCGTCGGCGAGGAGTTCGGGCAGGCTGTCGTAGTGGTGCTGGAACGCCCCACGGGTGACCCCGACGCGGTTGCAGACCTCGATGGCGGTGGTGGCGGCCCAGCCCTTTTCGATGAGCACGTCGATGGCCGCCTCGGCGAACGCGGCCCTGGTGGTCGCGCTGCGATCGGCCTGCGTGCGCCGCGTCGTAGTCCCCGGCATGGGCTCAGTCTGGCGCCACGAGGAGCGAGTGCCCGCCCACCTGAGTGTGGACCAGGAGATCCGGACCCCGCAGCTCGGTCTCGACGGGGGCGCCGTCGGGTGAGCTTGCCGTGAAGGCGGCGGGGTCGTCGAGGCCGGTCACCCGCATCGTGGTCGGCTGGCCGATGACGGTGTCGTTCATCGCCTGCAGCGTGAGGTGGAGCTGGCGACGGTCGGGGTCCCATTGGGCGCGGACGAGGGCGACGGTCGGGAACTCGACGTCGCAGACGGTCGGCTCATCGAACCGGGCAGTCGACGGGACGTTGCCGAGCCGCCACCACGCACCTTCGGTCATGGCGTCGGCGGCGGCCATGGTGGCGTTGTACTGGCCGCGAGGGTGCGGTTCGCCGAGGCCGAAGTCCCAGGTCATCTCGCCGCGCTCGTGGTCCCAGGTCGGCGGGTAGTGCTCGTCGCACGCGGCTTGGAGGGCGTCGGCGAGGTCGGTGACGGCCCAGTTGCGGGCGAGCATCATCGCAAGCGCGGTGAAGCGAGGGCCGAGCACCGGGACAGGTCCGGTGACCTCGAGCAGATTCATTTGGGCGCGCGCGGCGTCCCACAGGCGGCGGGCTTCGTCGGGAACCTGCGGGGCGAGGTAGATGGCCGGGATCGAGCCTGCCATCGCCGGGACGGTCAGGTGCTCGTCGATGATGGGGTCGTAGTAGAAGGTGACCATCGCGGGGGGCTGGTCGCCGTCGAGGTGGAGGTACTCGCGGCGGGCGTGCTCCCACCAGATGTCGAAGGCCTCGTGGTGGTTGGTGCCGAAGGCGAGGTCGGCGAGCTGGAGGCCGAACCCGGCACCGGCGAGGCAGTAGGGCCAGATCTTGGTGTTCTCGCAGTGGCAGCCCTCGGGATGGGCCCGCCATTGGGTGGCCAGGTGCTCGGCGATCCGGGTGTGCCACCAGGTGTAGGTGTGCTCGCCGTCGCGGACGATGGCGAACGGGGCATCCCAGCGGGCGTTGCCGGTGACGCGCCGGTGGAGCCCGAGCATCACGAGGAAGAAGCCCTTGAAGAAGAGGTTGCCGTCGGCGCCGATCGGGTCCCACTGGAGGCCCCACGGCTCGATGCCGTTGGCGGTCCAGCCCGGGACGTTGTAGTTGCCCCAGTGGGCGGCAGGGATGAGCATCCGGTACTGGTCGGGATAGTTGGCCCGGTCGGGGTCGTCGCCGATCTGGGTCAACCAGTCCTCGGCGGCCCACCACCCGGTGTGGCGGAAGATCAGCTCGTCGAGGATCTGCTCGTAGACCTCCCGCCATGCCGGGGTCCGGTCGGCCATGAGCGCGACCGCGTAGGTCGAGTCGATGAGGTCGAAGCGGTGGTAGCAGAGCATCGGGGCCTCACTGGTGTTGTCCCAGTGCTCGTGCGGGTGCCCGTCCCGGTCCCAGCTGTCGGTAGTCGTCGCCTTGCGGTGGAGGTAGCGCAGCCAGCCCACGTTGCGGTCCGACAGCGGCGCGAGCTGGAGCGGGAGCATCAGGTGCCGCACCGTAGAGCTAGTTACATACGTTTGCAAATGTATGTGCATCGACCCCGCAGCGGAGAGAGACTGGAGGATCGCCCATCTGGTTCCGGACCCCGGTGGCCTGACGGAGCGCTGCGGCGGTGAGGGGTCTTATCGGCTCAGGAGCGGGAAGAAGTGGCCGGCGACGTCCCGCAGGACGGGGACGACGAGCCTGGGTGTGACCGCGGCATGGGGATCGTCGAGCTCGGGCGGGAGCTTCACGCCCATCTCTCTCGCCCTGGCGATGAGGCTGGGCCCCATGCCCTTGCCCAGGGTGCTCAGGCCCTTGCCGACCGCCTCGAGGTCCATGGTCCACGCGGGCACGGGATGCGGGGTGACGGTGGCCCAGGTCGTGGGGTCGCGGGGCGCGGCGAGCGAGAGGACGTGGTCGAAGGTGCGAGCGGAGGCGTCTCGCTGCGTGAACGGCTCACCGAGTCCCCAGGTCTCGCGCAGCGTGGCGATGAGTGAGGTGTGGCGGTACTCCTCGTTGTACACGGAGCCCGGCTCGACCCAGGGCGACACGATGATGGCGGGCACACGGTACCCGGAGCGGTCGAAGGTGAAGTCGCATTCGCCGGGGGGCGCCGAGTGGTCGGGGGCGGGGACCGGGCCGGGAGGGACGTGGTCGTAGGTGCCTCCCGGTTCGTCCCATCCGATCAGGAGCACGGTGTTCCAGACGTTGGCGCCGGTCTCGGAGGTGGCGGAGCGGTAGGCGTCGTACACGCGGTCCAGGAATGCTTCGCCCGACAGCATCGAGGACGGGTTGTCGACCTGGAGGTCGACCTGGTCGGAGAAGGATCGGCCCATCGCGGGGTGGTAGTCGCCGTGGCCGGCCAGCATGTTGGGCTCGATGAGCGAGAAGTCGGGGAGCGTGCCGGCGGCGGCATCGCGTTCGAACTCGGCGAACGGGACGAAGTGGGTGGCGAGCCGGTCCTTCAGGCGGGGGAAGTGGATGAGCCCGGTGAACGACAGCACCATGGGCTCCATGACGTAGACCTTCCACGTCCTGCCATGGGCCTCCAGTCGCTCGAAGAGTGTCTCGGCGTCGTTGGCGGTGAACCACTTGGTCATCGGGCTGTTCACGACCAGGGCCGACGAGCTGGCCGCAGTCCAGAAGGACCGGTTCATGAAGGTCTGGGACGGTACTTCGCAGAACCAGTGGTCGAAGACCCCGAAGTTGCGGGCGATGCCGTTGAGCACCGGGAGCTGCTCGGGGGTGTAGCCGGTCATGATGTGGGCGTACTCGTCGTAGGTGGGTTGGCGGCCGATCTCGCCGGTGAAGGTGGAGATGTAGTCGGTGACGAATCCGTCCATCGTCGGCGTCGCACCCGGTGGCGGCGCGTTCCATGGCGCCGTCGCGCCGTCACCGATCTTGAACCGGTTGTGGTCGTCGAGGCGGTTGTAGAGCTGGGTGTTGGTGTGGAAGTACTCCTCGCCCGAGTCCGGGTTCGGCGAATCCAAGTCGGTGGCCACCGTGTAGGGGACGCCCTCGCGGTCGGCGCCGTGCTCGGCCCACGCGGGGATGGGGTTGCTCAGGTCCTTGCCGATGACCCCCTCGAAGCTCTTGCCGTCCCCCGGGCCGTAAAGGTGCCCGAGCACGTTGTCCAGCGACCGGTTCTCGAACAACACCACCACGATGTGATCGAGCGCGTGGGAACTGTCCGTCGTGGGCATGAGCCATGTCCTTTCGCCGGCCTCAGGCCTTGGTGGGTTCCTGGGCGTCGAGGAAGAGGTCACCTTGGGCCGCTCCCGACCCGGCCACGCCGCCACCGGGCCCGCGGAGGACGAACGCGATCGCGACCGCGACGAGCGCCCCGGCCAGCGGCCCGGCGATGTACACCCAATAATCGGTGAACTTCGTGCTTACGAGATCGGGGCCGAACGTGCGGGCCGGGTTCATCGACGCGCCCGAGATGGGGCTCCCCCACAGGCCGGCCAGCGCGATGTAGGAGCCGACGCCGAACGCACCGACGACGCCGATGTTCTGGGCGCCGGACGCGGTGCCGAGGATCACGCTCACCAACCCGGCCGTCAGGAGGAGCTCCATCCAGAACGCGGCCATGGACGAATACCCGGAGGCCGGATAGTTGGACCCGTACCTGGCGGACACGTCGATGATCGGCTGCAGGACGAGGGCGGCGAGGGTGGCCCCGGCGAGCTGCGCCACGATGTAGCCAGGGACACGCAGCCAGGGAAAGTCGCGGCGCACGGCGAAGGCGATGCTCACG
>Ga0209382_10010170_pt1 | contig 11751 bp, 14 predicted proteins | sample SoiMetdeltSBSDD5_FD_187599 | JGI IMG/M metagenome (GOLD analysis project Ga0209382, IMG submission 187599) | Bulk soil microbial communities from a Populus tree surrounding site in Tennessee, USA - Soil MetaG P. deltoides SBSDD5 (SPAdes) (version 2) | ecosystem: Environmental > Terrestrial >...
GCCGCGGCTGCTGATCGGTCTGCTCAGGTCGATGGATCCGACCCGCACCATGGTCTTCGTCAACACCAGACGCGGCGCCGAGGAGCTCGAGAGCCTGCTGCGCGCGAACGGTATCAACGCCGAAGCCATCTCCGGCGATGTCCCGCAGCGCAAACGCCTGCGGATGCTGCGCGATTTCCACAGCGGTGACCTGGCGGTGCTCATCGGCACGGACGTGGCGTCGCGCGGGCTCCACATCCCCGACGTCAGCCACGTATTCAACTACGACCTGCCGCAAGACCCGGAAGACTATGTGCACCGGATCGGGCGCACGGCACGCGCCGGCGCCGAGGGCGATGCCATCAGCCTGGGTTGCGAGGACTACGCGATCTCGCTGCCGGATATCGAGGGCTACATCGGGCGCAGCATCCCGCGGGCCGCGATGACCGAAAACCTGCTGGCCGAAATCGTGGTGCCGGCGCGCGAGCGGCGCCGCTACGACGGCGGCGGGTTTGCCGGTCGGCGCAGCGGGCCCGGCGGCGGGCGACGAGGCGGACCCGCGGGCCGTCGCCAGGGGCCGCCACCGCGACGCAGCCGCGAAGGTGACTCAGCTTCGGCGCCCCAGACCGCACGGACGGCGTCGACCGTGCCGGCCGCAGCCCCGACGACCGACGGCCCGCCGACTCCCGAGGGCGCGCGGCCGCGGCGGCGGCGGCGGCGGCGCAACGGGCCTCGGGTCGACGCCTGAGAACTACAGCAGGCTGCTCAGGCGATCGATGCCGCTGATCCCGGCCACAGCCGGCCGCGCCGGTCGGGTCGAGTCCGGCATCAGCACCTGATAGATCCAGCGGATGCCCGCGTCGTGCGCCGCGCGGAGCACCGGCGGGCTGTCGTCGACGAACATCGTGGTCACGGGCTCGATGGCGTGCGCCTCGGCGAGACGTGTCCAGAACTCGGGCGATTCCTTGGCCACGCCGATGAGATGCGACGAGACCAGCGCGTCGAAGTGCCGCCCCAGCCCCGTCTGCGCATCCTTGACCGCCAGCGACTTCGGATGCGCGTTGGTCGTGAGCAGCCGTCGCTTGCCCAGCGACCCGAGCCGGTCGAGAAACTGCTCCGCGCCGGGCAGGAAGCGGATGTGCTCGCGCATCTCCAGTTTCAGCGCCTCGATGTCCAGGCCCAGCTCGGCCGTCCAGTGGTCGACGCAATACCACTCCAACCGGCCGCGCCAGGCATCGATCCTCGGGAGAAGTTCCGCGCGCGCGTCGGCGGGCGTTAGCCCGTGCAGCCGCCCGTAGCGTTCGGGTACGACATCGAGCCAGAAGTAGTTGTCGAAGCGCAGGTCGAGCACGGTGCCGTCCATGTCGAGCAAGACCAACTCGATGCGCGTCCAGTCGGGCGGCTCGAACGTCGCGGCCGGAAGATCGACGGCGGCATCCATCGGCGGCGGCGCCTACCTGTCCGCGCTCCGCTCGACCTTATCGTGCGTCTCCGAGCCGCCGACCGAATAGAGCACCTGCACGTTGCGGGTCTTCTGGAACTCATCGAGCGACTGGCCGCGCATGTGCGCATAGACGTGCAGGTTCGACACGCCGAGCACGGCCGCCAGCTTCTCGAGCACGAAGAAAATCGCGCCGTAATGCATCATGGCCCGCCAGTCGCGCCGGCGAATCATGTCCCGCTCCTCCTCCGACAGCCCGCGCTCCTCGAACAGCGCCTCGGGTTCGTCCCGGAACGCCGCGCGGTGCTCCGGAATGACCAGGTCATGCAGGAACTTGTTCAGCCGGTAGTGTCCGACACTGCGCTCGAGATCGAACGGATACGTGCCATCGAGCGCCTCGATCCCCTCGAGCTGCGCGCCGGCGTTCCTGCGCGCTTCCTCGGCCGTGTCCTGGGTCATCGGCTCAGCCTGGTTTTCGTAGATTGCCGTTGCGATCGCGGTCATCGAGGGCAGGTAGTAGCTGCGGTGAATCCGCCGGACGGCCGGCGAGAGCGCGCCGCGCGCGATCAGCCACATCACGAACTCGGTGCTTTCCATCCCGCCGAGACGGGCATGATCGGCGTGGGTCATCCGCGTCAGTGCGACCGGATCGTTCTCGTACAGATCGAGGAGCCGCTCGTCCCAGGGCGGATTGTTGAAACCGCAGCGCTCGCCCTGGATCTGGTGCGACAGGCCACCGGTGGCGATCAGCACCACCTTGAGGTCCTCCGGATAGCTCTCGATGGCCGCTCGCAGCGACTGGCCCAGCCGGAAGCATCGCTTTGCGGAGGGCACCGGGAACTGCAGCACGCCGACCTGCAGCGGCACGATCGGCAGGGGCCAGCTCTTTTCGTCGTGCGGCAGCAGCACCGACAGCGGCGAGAAGCAGCCGTGATCGAGCGCCTTGTCCTGGAAAAAGCTCATGTCGAACTCGTCGGCCATCAGGTGACGACCGATGTGCCGCGCAAGCGGACCGTGCCCCTTGATCGGGGGCAGACCGCGTGGGCCGCCACCCTCGTCGGCCACCGCGTACTCCTCGCCCACACCCAGACAGAAGGCCGAGTAGTGATCGAAGAAAAACGACGTGACATGGTCGTTGTAGACGATGAAAAGGACGTCAGGACTCTTCTCGGTCAGCCAGGCCGTGATCGGTGCGTAAGCATCGAAGATCGGCTTCCAGACAGGATCCTGCTGCTTCCTGCCATCGACCGCGAAGCCGATGGTCGGTGTGTGCGATGTTGCGATCGCGCCGACGATGCGCGCCATGTGCTCACCTCGAATTGAGACGCGTCCGCGACCGGCTGGCTGCCGGCACTGCGCCCATGACCGCTATGATACGCATGCAGATTCGGCTCTGAGCCCGATCCGCGACGCGCATTCGAACCCGAGCCGTTCCTGAAGAGCCAGACGCACCGATGACGACGACCTCCGACCCCTCCACCCTGCTCCCAGCGGTCCTCGCGCTCGTTTCGGAAGCCGGTGCCGCAATCATGGCGGTCTATGCGACCGGTCACGACGTCGAGTACAAGGCCGACGATTCCCCGATCACGCGCGCCGACCGCGCAGCCCACGAGATCCTGAGCGACGGGCTCTCCCGGCTTGCACCGCCGATCCCGGTCCTGTCGGAGGAATCCGAAGCCAGTCATGCGATCGCCGTCCGCAGCAGGTGGCGACAACTCTGGCTGGTGGACCCGCTGGACGGGACGCGCGAGTTCATCAGCCGGAACGGCGAGTTCACGGTCAACGTCGCGTTGATCAGCGATCATCGTCCGGTGCTCGGCGTCGTCGCGGCGCCTGCGCTCGGCGTCACCTACTTCGCTGCCGAGCACCACGGCGCCTTCCGACGCAGGACCGGCGACCCTGCCGAGCCGATCGCAGTGAGGCCCGCCGGATCGCCGCTCGTCGTTGTGGGCAGCCGCTCGCATCGCGGTGATTCGCTCGATGCAATCCTGACCCGCATCGGCCCGCACGAACTGCGACCCATGGGCAGCGCGCTCAAGTTCTGTCTCGTGGCGGAGGGCAGCGCAGATTTCTATCCGCGGCTCGGACCGACCTCGGAATGGGACACGGCGGCGGCCCAGGCGGTGCTCGAGATCGCCGGCGGCGCGGTCATCGGTCTCGACGGACGGCCCCTCAGATACAACGCCCGCGACACGATCCTGAATCCGGAGTTCCTCGCCTACGGCGATCGCAGCCGCCGGTGGACGGACCTGCTCTAGCCGACCCTGCACAGGCGCGCGCGTGAACCTGTCCTGGTCGCTGCTGGCCCTGGTCTCCGGGCTGATCGCGGTGGCCTGGGCCTGGCACGCGAACCTGGGCGCCCGGGAGCGAGCCAACCTCGCCGCCCTGGAGACCTGTCAGCGTACGGGTGCGCAGCTCCTCGACGGTACGGTCGCGTTTCGCGGCTTCCGGCCCGCCCGGGGACCGGACGGTCGGCTCCACATGCGACGGACATACGTATTCGACTACAGCCCGGACGGAGTGATGCGTCGGCAAGGGTTCGTGATCCTGATGGGCGACTCGCTGGAGAGTATCGGTCTGGAGTGAGTCCGGGCGGCTCCTGTCGCAGGTATCCCCTTTTGCCCGGGCCGGGGCTAAGCTACCGGGCCTGTCCAGGATCGACGTGGCCCACTGGCGCACGATGACGGAAGTCCGCGACAACGTCGAAACCGAAGCCTTTCGGCATCTTGAACGACTGCGGCAACTGCGCATCGAGCATCGCGATCTCGACGACGTCATCAACCGGCTGCAACTCGACCTCTACATCGACCAGGTGCAGCTGCGGCGTCTGAAGCGGCGGAAGCTCCTGCTCAAGGACCAGATCTCCAGGCTGGAGAGCCAGTTGATCCCGGATCTGAACGCCTGACCGGGATGCAGAAGCAGTGGCAAGCGGCCAGCGAGGCCATGGAGCGCCTCCTGGAACCCGCCAATCTCGTGCAGGTTTCGATCATCGCCGGCATGGTGATCCTCGGCTGGTGGATCGCCCGGCGTGTGCGCCGCGACCTCGGCGCAGCTAATGCGCCCTCGGGCTGGCGCGGCCGCGTCCGGGAGGCTGCCTGGGTCGCTGCGCCGTTTGCCGTGGTGCTCCTGCTGCTCGCAACCGCCGACGGTCTGCTGCACGCGATCCGGGCGCCGACGCGCATCGTGGACGTCGCCGTCCAGCTCACTGGTCTCCTGCTCCTGATCCGGGTGGTGGTCTATCTGTTCCGCGTGTCGCTCGGCACGCGCTCGCGGATCAAGGGCTGGGGCACGCCGGTCAGCGTCATCATCTGGGTGTTCCTCGCGCTGCACCTGCTCGGCTGGGGCGACGCGCTGATCGGCGTGCTCGACGGCATCGGCATCGACGTCGGCAAGGCCAAGACACGCATCTCGGTCTGGTCCATCACCAAGCTGCTGGTGACCGTCGGCCTGTTCGTCGTCGTCGCCGTCTGGCTGTCGCGCTGGCTCGAGAAGCGGCTGATGGCGCTCCATGGCATCGCGCCGAACATGCGTATCGGGCTCGCGAAGTTCACGCAGGCCTTCCTGGTCGGCCTCTCGATCCTGGTGGGACTGAATGCCGCCGGTCTCGACCTCACGACCCTCAACGTGCTCACCGGTGCAATCGGCATCGGTCTCGGATTCGGCCTGCAAAGCATCACGGCGAACTTCGTCAGCGGCTTCGTGCTGCTGATGGATCGGTCGATCAAGCCCGGCGACGTCATCAGCTTCACGGGCACGACCGGCACGAGCACCGAGGGCTTCGGCTGGGTGCAGCAGCTGCGCGGGCGCTACGTCGTGGTTCGCGACCGCGACGGTGTCGAGACGCTGGTGCCGAACCAGAACCTGATCACCAACTCCGTGATCAACTGGAGCTACACGGATCCGCGGGTCCGCCTCAAGCTGCCGGTGCGCATCAGCTACAAGGACGATCCGGAGCTGGCGCTCAAGGCGCTGCTCGACGCCGTCGAGGGACATCGCCGTATCCTGCGCGAGCCGCCACCCGTCGCCCGGCTGATGAGCTTCGGCGATCACGGCATCGAGCTCGAGCTCAGGTTCTGGATCGCCGACCCGCAGGAAGGCGTCAACAACGTGCGCTCGGACGTCAACCGCAGCATCTGGCGCCTCTTCAAGGAACACGGCATCACCATCCCGGTCGCCCAGCGCGCGGTTCGTCTCGAGATGGCAGACGCCAGCATCGACGTCGGGCGGCTGACGCGCGAGTCCTGAGCCGGTGTCCTCTCCCCGCGAGCCCGCACCGGCTATCCCTAACGAGCTGATCGAGTTCCGTCAGGTCCGCGCGTCGGGCCCCGGCGGACAGAACGTCAACAAGGTGTCGAACGCCGTCGAGCTGCGCTTCGACGCCGCCCGCTGGACAGGCCTGCCGGCCGCCGCGCGGACGCGGCTCGCGCGTATCGCAGGGCGCCGGCTGAACGACGCGGGTGTCATCGTGATCGACGCCCAGCGGTTCCGCTCGCTCGACCAGAACAAGGCCGACGCGCGCGCCCGGCTCGAGGCCATGATCCGCGTGGCGTTCGTGGAGCCGAAGAAGCGCCGTCGGACCAAGCCGACCCGCGCCTCGATCGAGCGCCGCCTGACGTCGAAGGCACGCACCGCGCGCGTCAAAGGCCTGCGACGACGCGCGACGAGCGACGACTGAAGGTTCCACCTCACTCGCAGCGGGTCGCGACCCGCGCGACCGCGCTGACATCAGCGCGAACCCGGGAGCGCGGCTCCCAGGCCTCGCCGGGCCGCGGCGCATGCCACAGCACCGCGATGCCGACCACCGCCGACAGCACCGATGCGATGAACACGGCGATCTTGGCCGCGGCAAACTCGTCGCTCCCGGGGAACGCCTGGCCGGCGATAAAGAGCGACATCGTGAAGCCGATACCGGCCAGCGCGCCGGCACCCGCGAGCTGACGCCAGGAATACTCGTCGCGCTTCACCGGGAGGCCGAGCCGCACGGCGAGCGCCGACGCGCCGATGAAGCCCAGCGGCTTGCCGATCGCGAGACCCGCGATGATCGCGAGCATCAGCGGCTCGCGTCCGGCAAACACGCCCGCGCCCATGACGACCCCGGCGTTGGCCAGTGCGAACAATGGGAGCACCAGGTAACTCGAGCGCGGTCCCGCGTCGCGCAGCATGCGGTCGGCCGGCGATTCCAGCCGGTCGTGGATCGCATCGATGGCCCGCAGCGCCGCCTCGGACGGGCCCTGTCGGAGCTGCTCGCTGCCGTGGCTGGCCTCGGCGTCGAGAATCGTGTCGGCCTGCAGCATCAGCGCCCGGTAGTCCGGCGGCGGCCGCGTGGGAATGAATGCGGCGAGGATCACCCCCGCGAGCGTCGCGTGAAGACCGCTCATGTGGACGCATACCCAGAGCGCGACGCCGAGCAGCAGGTACGGCGAGGCGCGGTACACCCCGGACCGGTTGAGCATTGCGAGCGCGGCCGTCGCGCCAGCGGCGCCCGCCACGTAACCGGGCTGCAGCTCGCCCGAGTAGAAGATCGCCACCACGACGATGGCGCCGATGTCGTCGACGATCGCCGCCGCAGTGAGAAACACGCGAAGCTCGACCGGCACGCGCGCGCCCATCATCGCGATCAGCGCTACGGCGAACGCCGTGTCGGTCGCCATCGGCACGCCCCAGGCATGGCTCCACGGTCCGTGCGGGATAAGCGCGAAATAGATGAGCGCCGGCGCGGCCATCCCCCCGATCGCCGCTGCGATCGGCAGCGCCGCGGAGCGGCGGCTTGCCAGGCTCCCGGTCGTGAACTCGCGCTTGATCTCGAGGCCCACCACCAGGAAGAAGATCGTGAGCAGGCCGTCGTTGATCCAGTGCAGGAGCGACATTCGCGCCGCGCGGTTGCCGAAACTGAGCCCGAATTCCGTGTGCCAGAACGCATCGAACGCCGGCCCCGCGGGCAGGTTCGCGATCGAGAGCGCGAGTGCCGTGGCGACGAGCAGCAGCAGACCGGTCGACGGCGCCCAGCTCGCAAACTCGAGCGCGGCGGTGCGCACGCGGTGACCCAGCGACCCGAGCATCGCGTCGGTGAACGAGCTCTCGTCCCACGGCCCGTCGTAGCGCCGACCGTTGATGAAGAAGGTGGGCACGAAGCGCACGCCGCTCGCATAGGCGCTGGACACATCGGATTCGACACGCGCGTGTGCGACCGTACGTCGGCGCCCGGTTTCCGGCTCATCGAGGTCGGCGAGGCCCAGCTCCTCGGCGACCGCGCCCAGGTCCTCCTCGGTGAGGCTCGTCGAACGTGTCATCAGCGCGACGTGCGCGTCCCAGAACCGCTCGGGCGTCGGCGCCATTTCGGCCAGCTCGGCCGCGCGGCGGGCGATGTCGCTCCCGGTCAGTGGTCGATGCCGGAACACGTAGCGCAGACGGTCGCCGAACTCGGTTCGCACGGCGCCAATCCGCTCGTTTGCCACGCGGCAATGCGGACAGGCGTAGCTGCCGTACTCGACCAGCGTGATCGGCGCGGTTGCCGGACCGAGGATGCGATCGCGCTCCGACTCGACCGGACGGTCCAGGCGGGCAGTGTCCTGCGTCGGCGCCGACATCGTCAGTCGCGGGCTCGCTGCACGGATCGGTCACTCCGGATTCGCGCGCGGTACGCGCCGGCTCCGGCCTTTGTATCTGCGTGCGCCGCTTTTGGCTAGACTGCGCGGCGAGGCAAGGAGCGCGCATGACGACGACCGTTCAACCGGTGCGAACCGGCCTCCTGGTGCCGGTGGAGCCGACCGACCACGCGCTGGGGCCCGACCATGCCCCGGTCACCATCGTCGAGTACGGCGATTTCGAATGCCCGATCTGCAAGATGGCGGCGCCCGGCGTCAAGCTGCTGCTCGATCGTCATCCGAACCGGGTACGGCTGGTGTTCCGGCACTTCCCGATCGAGGAGGCGCACCCGCATGCGCTCCAGGCCGCCGAGGCCACCGAAGCGGCCGCGGCGCAGGGCCGGTTCTGGGAGATGCACGATCTGCTCTTCGCCAACCAGGCGCACCTGAAGCGCCGCGAGCTCGACCGCTACGCGGCCGAGCTCGGTCTCGATTCAGTGCGCTTCGGAGCGGAGATGAACGCCCACTATTACCTGCAGCGGGTGCGCGAGCACGTCGACGGCGCGCGTCGCATGCACGTGCGTGCGACGCCGACCTTCTACGTCAACGGCGTCCTGCAGGACATCTCCTTTGGTATGCAGTCGCTGCACGACGCGGTGGCGGCCGCCGTCGAGATCGTCGACGGCTGAACCGCCACGCCAGAGCGTCTAGTACGGCTTCACCTGGAACGGCTGGTCGACCACGAAAGCCATGACCGTTCCAGCCGGAACGTCGATCTCGCTGCCGGTCTTCTTGGCCGCGATGGCGCCGGCCGCACCGCCGAGGATGCCGCCGATCACCGTGCCTTTGTCGTCGTCGATCTGGTGACCGATGATCGCGCCGGCGGCGGTGCCGCCGACAATCTTGGCGGTGTCGCGCGCGGTGTCGCTCTTGCCCTGCTGGAGGACCTGGCCGCTGATCGCGACGGTTTCGCCGTTCTCGAGCTCGATGCCATCGAAGTTCATCGCGAGAGTCGGCGTGCCGCCGATCCGCTTGCTCCCGGATACCACCTCGGTCACGCGTCCGCGGATCGGCGCGCCCGCCATGATCGCGCGACGGCCATTGATCACCAGGTCGGACGCGAGACGTGCGTCCACCGGATCGCCGATGTTCGCGGACTTCGTCGAAACCGTCGACGAGAGGCCGATCGAGATCTCGGTGCCCGCCGGTACGACGATCGGCTGCACCGGAGCCGGCGCCGGAGTCTTGACCACGGGCTTGGGTGCGGCGGCGACGGCCTCGGGCTTCGGCGCGGGGGCTGCCGGCTTCGGGTTCGCGGCGACCTTCTTCGCGGCAGCCTGCTTCGCCGCGAGATCGGCCTCGCGTCGCGCGATCTCCTGCTCGCGCGCTACGAGCGCAAGCTCGGCCTCGCGCCTCGCGAGATCGTCCTCACGGGCCTTGAGCTCGACCGCCGCGCGATCGGTTTCGGCCTGTGCAGTGTCGAGCGTCGGTTCGGTCGAGGTCACTGAGGCCACCGGCACGGCCTCCGAGCCGGAAGGCCCGCCGCAGCCGGCGAGAGCGAGCGTTGCCACGGCCGCGGACAATACGGCCGCCGCATTCGAAATCGGGTTGATGCGCATCGATGATCTCCTGGGGTGCTTGGCACCGGACCGCCGCGTCCTCGAGCAGCCATGGACGGTGCCGGGCGAGTATGGGAGGTCGTTGCGCGGCGAATCAAAGTAGCGCGTCACAGGATTTGCGATCCGGGACGGATCGCGGCCGGACGCCACGGAGGCTCAGGCCGACAGCACGTCCCGCCAGGCGGCGTGGCGCTCGAACTGCGCCCGTGCGAACGGACACAGCGGGATGATGCGGAAGCCCTCGCGACGCGCGTCCAGCACGGCCCGCTCGACGAGGGCCTGGCCGACGCCGCGGCCCCTGAGCGCATCGGGCACTTCGGTATGGTCGATGATGATCAGCGTCGGCGACGCCCGTGAATAAGTCATCTCCGCCTCGTGACCGTCGACGACGACGGCCCAGCGGCCGCCGGAGGGTCGGTCCTCGCGGTGCGCCTCGTCGGGCGTGGTGCGCTTTGCGGGCGGGTCGGAACGGTCGGGCATGGTCTGCACCCTGGAGCGTGAGGAAGAGCGATCCGCCGCGCAGTGGCTCAGAGCTCGGTGTATTTGCGGCTGTGGCCGCGCGATTCCGCGACGGGATACTTGCGCGCGTTGATCACGAGCTTGCGGTCGGCCGCGTCGAGCAGATCGACGCCGAGCTGGTCGGCAAGACGCACCAGGTAGAGCAGCACATCGGCCATCTCGAGCGCCACCGCTTCGCGCGCCTCGGGTGACAGGTCGCGGCTCTGCGACTCGGTCAGCCACTGGAAGTGCTCGAGCAGCTCCGCGGCTTCCGCAGACATGGCCATGGCGAGATTCTTCGGCGAGTGAAACTGCTCCCAGTCACGCTCGCGCGCAAATGCCGCCAGACGTCCCGCGAGCTCATCGAACGCCGATCGTGACATCATCTGCTCCCCGTGACCTCAAGATGCGGGCGGACATGGCAGACATCATCATCGGGCTGGTCGGGTCGCTGCGGCAAGGCTCGTATAACCGCCGGCTGCTCAACGCGTGTGTGTCGTTACTCGCGCCTTCCTTCACGCTGGAGCCGCACGGCATTGACGACATCCCGCTCTACGACGGCGACGTGGAGGCGCGCAGTGGGCTGCCGCCGGCCGTCGCTGCGCTCAAGGAGCGGATTGCGTCGAGCGCGGCGCTCCTGATCGCGAGCCCGGAGTACAACAACGGCATACCCGGCCCGCTCAAGAACGCGATCGACTGGCTGTCGCGGCCGGTCGCGGATATCCCGCGGATCTTCGGCGGTCGCACCGTCGGCGTGATCGGCGCATCTCCCGGTCGCTTCGGGACGATCTCCGCCCAGCAGGCCTGGCTGCCGGTGTTCCGGACGCTGGGCGTCGTGCCCTACTTCGGCAGGCTGCTCACCGTCGCAGGGGCGAGCACGGTATTCGGGGAAGGAGGGGAAATTGTCGACGCCGGCACCCGGGACCGCCTCTCGTCGTATCTGGAGGGATTCGCGGAGTTCGTCCGCGGTCACCGCCTCGATTCGTGAGTCCGCGAGCGGAGGGCGCACGCCCGCGTGGGCAACGGGCCCCGCGGGTTCAACGTGGCGTCAGGCCAAATTGCCGCAGCAGGTTGAGGACCGGCGCCGCGCGCGCGAGACGTCCTGCGATACCGGGCTGGGTGGCGAGGAAGGCGACACCGATCAGCGCAAGCGTCGAAACGGCGCCGCGGCTCGTCAGGGCGCGCATCGTCGCGCTGCGCGGAAACGCGCCCCGATCCGCGTCATCCGCGGGGAGCAGCACGTCGCGCAGCTCGGCGCGAGTTGTGGCGAGCTCGTTCCGCGCGCTCGTACCGCGTGCGAACCGTTCGTCGATCATGTTTTCAGTCCTCCCTCGTGTCCCGACGATCCTCGATGATCTCCCGCAGTGCCTCGCGATCCCGCAGCCACTCGTCGCGCAGCCGCTCGAACAGCCGCGCGACGTGGCGTCGCTCGCGGCGCGCCACGTCGCCGGTTGCAATCGCGATCGCGAGGAAGAAGAGCGTGAGGCCCGCGATCACGATATAGCGGTATGGAGTATCCCAGGCGATGGCGATCGCCAGGCCGGAGGCCATGGCGACCGCCAGGAACGTCGCCAGGATGCAGGTTGCGGCGGCGAGCGCCCGCCGCCGTATCCGCGCCACAAGCCCGTCC